>Ga0335076_10000047_pt1 | contig 99363 bp, 80 predicted proteins | sample Lox_Sample_25_FD_206717 | JGI IMG/M metagenome (GOLD analysis project Ga0335076, IMG submission 206717) | Soil microbial communities from Loxahatchee National Wildlife Refuge, Florida, United States - Lox_Sample_2.5 | ecosystem: Environmental > Terrestrial > Soil > Wetlands | place: USA... | reverse complement strand
CCGTCGCGGAAGAGGCGGAAGGCGAGGGATCGCTCGCGGTCCTCCTCCCGGTAGACCACCTCGCTGCCGCAGACGATCTCGAAGGGACGCACCTCGAAGGCGAGCGGCCCGGCGGCGGTGGCGGCCTCGGCCCGGGCCCGGTAGTCGGCGATGAACTGGCGGACCAGGGCGTTCGAGGGGTCGTACAGGGTGAAGGCCCGGGCGGCCTTGGTGAGCGCCTGGATGAAGGCGGCCGCGAGCTGCCCCTGCGCGCCGAGGACGAGCGGGCTGCCGGACGCGCCTCCGCCGTCGACGGCGGGGCGGGCGGGCTGCGGTCCGGGCTTCCTCGGGTCCGTCATCGGCGGCTCTCCGGGGGGAGACTCCACACCGCGGCCGGGGCGTGGGTCAAGCCGGGGCCCGTGGGACGGGGCGAGATGCCCCGGGGAGCCCGAGGGTACCCCGGGCTATCGCTCGAGCTCCCGGCTCGGGAGGCAGCGCACCCCCGCTCGCGCGAACGCGCCGTCGGTCTCGGCCCGGCGATCGGGGAAGACCGCGCGGGTGAGGTCGTCGAGCACCACCGCCTCGAGCCCCTCCGCGACCGCGTCGACGGCGGTGGCCCGCACGCAGAAGTCCCGCGCCAGCCCGACCACCAGCACGCGCCGGATTCCCCGCGCCGAGAGCCAGGCGGCGAGCCCGGTGGTCGGCCGCCGCCCCTCCGGACCGACGTTCTCCCGGAAGGCGCTGTAGGAGTCGACCTCGACGCGGGTGCCCTTGCGGAGGATCAGTACGGGCGCCGCCTCCGGGAAGCCGGGGTGCAGGGCGGCGCCCCGGGTGCCGCGCACGCAGTGATCGGGCCAGAGCTCCTGCGGCCCCTGCGGCAACGTCAGGGTCTCGAAGGGCCGGCGCCCGGGGTGGGAGGAGGCGAAGGAGACGTGGCCCGGCGGGTGCCAGTCCTGGGTGGCGACCACGGTGGCGAAGGCCGGCGCCAGCCGGGCGATGGGCTCGACGATCTCGTCGCCGCCCGCCACCGCCAGGGCGCCCCCGGGGAGGAAGTCGTGCTGGAGGTCGACCACCAGCAGGGCGTCTCGCTCGCGTTCGATGCGCATGACCGGCCCCCTTCATAACCCGGCGGCGCGGGGCGGTCAGCGGGGTCGCCTGCCCCGGCTTCCCCCCGGCGGGGTGGCGGCGGGGCGCGCCGGAACGCGCGTATTCCGTGCGGTTTCCGTGTTGTCTCCGCCGGAGTCCTGCGCTAGCGTGCGCGGACCATGGACAAGATCTGGGTGAAGGACGTCAAGGAGGGGGAGCGCGCCAAGAGCGTGTTCCTCGTCGCCAGGAAGGCGATCCCCACCGCCAAGAGCGGGAAGACGTACCTCTCCGTCACCTTCCAGGACAAGACCGGCGAGCTCGAGGCGCGGGCGTTCGAGCGGATCGAGGAGCTTTCCGCCCTCTTCGAGGAGAAGGACTACGTCGACGTCGAGGGGCAGATCGGCGCCTTCCAGGGCAAGCCGCAGCTCCGCATCGAGTCGGTGACCAAGCTCGACCCGACCGGCCTCGACGCGGCCGAGTTCGTCTGGGTGGCGCCGCCCGAGCCGAAGAAGCCGGAGCGGAGCGGCCCCTCCGAGGCCGAGGAGGGGCTCTGGAAGGAGCTCCTCGGGCTGGTGGAGGCGGTCGCCGATCCCCAGGTGAGGACCCTCATCCAGGCCTTCCTCCAGGACGACGACGTGGCCGCCCGCCTGCGCCGGGCCCCGGCCGCCAAGACCGTCCACCACGCCTACCCAGGCGGCCTGCTCGAGCACACCGTCTCCTGCCTGAAGCTGGCGCACCGCCTGGCCGATCACTACCCGCAGGTCGATCGCGACCTCCTGGTGGCGGGCGCCTTCTTCCACGACCTGGGGAAGATCCGGGAGCTCTCCGGCGACCGGAGCGTCGAGTACACCGACGAGGGCCGGCTGGTCGGGCACCTGGTGATGACCGCCCAGTGGATCCACGACAAGGCCCGGCGGGTGGGGGCGTCGCGCGACCTGGAGCACCACGTGGTGCACATGGTCCTCGCCCACCACGGCCGGATCGAGTTCGGCTCCCCCAAGGTGCCGATGACCCTGGAGGCCCTCCTCACCCACACCATCGACGAGCTCGACAGCCGCGTGAACTCCTGGCTCAACCTGATGGGCAAGGAGGGCGGGAGCCGGCGCTGGACCGACTCGAACAACGTCTACGAGCAGCCCATCTGGCGCGGCACCCTGCCCACGGTGCAGGTGGAGAAGAAGGGCCCGCCCGCCGAGCTGCTCACGCCGGTGATCTACGTGCCCCGCGAGCCGGGCCACGCCCCCGCCGCGGCGCCGCAGAAGAAGCGCCCCAAGGAGAAGCGCCGCCCCGAGCCGCGTCCCCAGCCGGCGCCGGCCGAGGCTGGCGAGGCCAAGCCCGCCGAGGGCGCCGCCGAGGCGAGGCCCGAGGGGGCGCCGGCCGAGGCCCGGCCGCCGCGGCCGGAGCGTCCCGAGCGCCCGGACCGCGGATCGCGCGAGCACCGCGGCTTCGGCGGCGGGGGTGGCTTCGGCGACAAGAAGCGCGGCTACACCGGTCCCCGGCTGCCCGGCGACAGGGGCCCGGGGCACCGCCCGCCGGAGAAGAAGACCCTCACGCACAACCCGTTCGCCGCCCTCGCCCAGAAGCTCGAGGACGCCGGCAAGCCGCCCGAGGCGGAGGCGGCGGCGCCTGCGGAGCCCGGCGGCGAGCCCCCGGCCGCCGCCCCCGAGCCGGCGGCGACGCCGCCCGAGCCCACCGCGGCCGCCCCCGCCGAGCCCTCGCCCGCGGAGGCCAAGCCGGGCGAGCCGGCGTAGAATCGCCTCCAGCCGCCCGCCCCGGCCACGGCCGGGCGCGGGCGCGGGCGCACGAGGAGGCGTACCGGCGCATGGTCCCGTTCGGCCGCACGGCCGCGATCTTCGACGTCGACGACTCGCTCCTCGACGGCAACGCCGGGACCATCTTCACCTGGTACCTTTACAGCGAGAAGGTGATGCTGCCGGAGGTGCGGGCGCGGGTACCCCGGACGCTCTACGACTACGCCCGCAACCGGCTGAGCGAGCAGGACATGGTCGAGGTCGGGTCCCGCTGCCAGGTGGGGCTCTACGCCGACGTGGTGAAGGCGCACGCCCACGCCTGCTTCGAGAAGCACCTCCGCAAGCGCATCACCTCGGGGGCGATCCGGCTCATCCGCAAGCACCTGCTGTCCGGCCACTTCGTGGCCATCGCCTCCGGCTCGTCCCAGTACATCATCGACGAGGTGGGCCAGCACCTGCGGGTCCACGAGGCGATCGGCACCCGCACCCGGATCGTGGACGGGAAGATCACCGACCAGATCGTCCCCCCGGTGATCTTCAAGGAGGGGAAGCGGGAGGCGGTCGAGCAGCTGGCCGAGCGCTGGGACCTCGACCTCGCCCGCAGCTTCCTCTACTCGGACGCCGCCGCGGACGTGCCGCTCTTCGAGCTGGTCGGGAACCCGGTGATCGTGAACCCCAAGGCGCCGATGCGGGCCCTGGCGGAGCGGCGCGGCTGGGAGATCACCCAGTGGAAGGAGCGGAACAAGCCCGGCGCCGAGCCCGACCTGGCCGACGAGTGGGGGAGCTGGGAGGGTTGACCTCCCCCGGCGCCGATCAGCGGCCGGCCCAGCCCGGCCCGAGGCGGAAGAGGCGGGCCGCGTTCTCGGCCGTGACCCGCCCGACCTCCTCGGCGCTCGCGCCCCACACCTCGGCCACCTTCGCCGCCGTCTCCGCCACCCAGGCCGGCTCGTTCCGCTTCCCGCGATGCGGCACCGGGGCGAGGTAGGGGCAGTCGGTCTCCACCAGGAGGCGATCGCGGGGGACGATCCGGACCGCCTCGCGGATCGCCCCGGCGGTGCGGAAGGTCACGATCCCGGCCACCGAGACGTGGAGCCCCAGGTCGAGGTAGGCGCGGGCGGCGGCGGCGTCCCCGGTGAAGCAGTGGATCACCCCGCCGGCGGGCGGGACGCCCTCCTCCCCCAGGATGCGGGCGCACGCCTCGTCCGCCTCCCGGACGTGGACCACCACCGGCTTCCCCGCGCCGCGCGCGGTCCGGAGCGAGCGCCGGAAGCCCTCCTCCTGCGCGTCGCGGGGGGAGTGGTCGTAGTGGAAGTCGAGGCCGGTCTCTCCCACCCCCACCACCCGCGGATCCCGGGCCAGCGCGTCGGCGACCGCCCAGTCGGCTTCCGGGACGCGAGCCGCGTCGTGCGGGTGGATCCCGACCGTGGCGGCGAAGAAGGCCGGATCGCGCCCGGCGAGCGCGAGGGCATTCCCGAAGTCGCCCGGCCCGCGCCAGAGCCCCACGCAGACGATCCCGGTGAGCCCCGCGGCGCGGGCCCGGGCGATCACCGTCTCCAGGTCGGCGGCGAAGTCCTCGCCGTCGAGGTGGGCGTGGGAGTCGACGAGCGGCACGGCCCCTCCCCGCTCACTTGACCCGGGTGCCGGGGACGATCCCCTCCCCCACCGTCACCACCTGGAGGTTCGGGGCCTCACCCGCCGCCAGGAGCATGCCGTGGGAGGTGATGCCGCGGAGCGGCCGCGGGGCGAGGTTCGCCACCACCACGATCCGCATCCCCACCAGGGCGGCCGGGTCGGGGTAGGCCTGGGCGATCCCGGCCACGATGGTCCGCGTCGCCGGCTCCCCCACGTCCACCGTGAGCTTGAGGAGCTTGTCCGCCTTCTCCACCTTCTCGGCCGCCTTCACCTGGGCCACGCGGAGCTCCACCCGGGCGAAGTCGTCGTACAGGATGACCCCCGGCGGCGGGGGCGGGACCACCTTGGCGCTGGCCTTGGTCGCGGTCTCGGCCGGGCTGGAGGCCTTCGCCACCTTGGGCGGCTCGCCGGCCTCGGCCGGCGGAGCGATGAGCTTCGCCAGCTGCTTGGCGTCGACGGGCAGGATGGCGGGCGGCTTGGCGGCGAAGCGCACCGGGGCGCCGTCGAAGGGGGTGAACTCCTCCGGCCAGGCGAGCGAGACGCCCCCCAGCGCCGCGGCCAGGCCCTCGGCGAAGCGCGGCATCACCGGCGCCAGCATCACCGCGATGGCGTGGAGCGCCTTCCCGAGGTCGTGGAGGAGCGCCTGGGTCTCGGGCGCGTCCGGGGTCTCCCAGGGCTTGTTGTCCTGCACCGCCTTGTTGGCCAGATCGGCCAGCTCGTTCACGGCGCGCAGCGCGGCCCGGTACTCGAGGTCGTGGAAGGCCGTCCGAGCGGTGGCGAGCGCGTCGGCCACCGCCTTCCGATCGAGCCTGGGCGTTCCCCGCGCGGCGCTCCCGGACAGGCTCCCCAGCTTGGCCACCGGCGAGTGGACCCGGGCGGCCAGGTTGGCGATCCGCTTCTGGAGGTCGGCGTTCACGCGGTTGCGGAACTCCTCCAGCGACAGGTCGATGTCGTAGATGCCCGGCGAGAGGTTCGAGGCGTAGAAGTAGCGGAGCAGCTCCGGGTCCAGGCCGGAGTCGAGGTAGGTGCGGCCGGTGATGAAGGTGCCCCGCGACTTGGACATCTTCTCGCCGTTGACCGTCAGGTGGCCGTGCACCGGCATCCGGTCCGGCCGCTTCAGCCCCGCCGCCCAGAGCATCGCCGGCCAGAAGACCGCGTGGAAGCGGAGGATGTCCTTCCCGATGAAGTGCTCCAGGCGGGCCGCCGCCGGCCGGTCGGCCAGGTAGCGGTGCTCGAAGTCCGCCGGGGAGAGCCGCCGCCCCTCGGAGGCCTCGGCGGCGAAGTAGTGCTCGGCGGAGGAGAGGTAGCCGATGGGGGCGTCCACCCAGACGTAGAGGTACTTCCCGGCGAACTCCGGGTCGTTCACCGGGAAGCCGAAGTAGGGCTCGTCCCGGGTGATGCACCAGTCCTGGAGGTCGGCCAGCCAGCCCCGCACCTGCTCCCGCACCGAGGGGACGAGGTGCCCCTCGGCGTTCACCCAGCCCTCGATCACCGCCTTCACGTCCGGCTTGTTGAGGTTGACGTAGGCGTGCTCGCTCTTCCTCACCACCGGCGGGTTCCCGCAGATCGCGCAGTACGGCCCCTTGAGGTCCCGCGGATCGTAGGTGGTCCCGCAGCTCTCGCAGACGTCGCCGTACTGGTCCCGCGTGCCGCAGACCGGGCAGGTGCCCTTCACGAACCGGTCGGGGAGGAAGCGCCGGTCGGTCTCGCAGTAGAGCTGCTCGACCGCCTTCTTGTAGATGAGCCCGCGCGCCTTGAGGGCGTCGTAGATCCGGTAGGCCCAGCGCCGGTTCTCCTCCGAGTCGGTGGTGTAGTAGGTGGAGAACTCCACCCCGAAGCGCTGGAAGTCGGCGTGCTGCTCGGCCCGGTACTTCTCCACGAAGGCCTTGGGCGTGATCCCCGCCTTGGCCGCGTTCACCTCGATGGGCGTGCCGTGGGAGTCGGCCGCGCAGACGTAGGTGACATCGTCGCCGCAGGCCCGCCGGAACCGGACGTAGACGTCGGTCTGGACGTACTCGACCAGGTGGCCGAGGTGGATCGAGCCGTTGGCGTACGGCAGCGCGCTGGTGACCAGGATCCGCTCGCTCAAGCACCGCTCCTTTCCCGTGTCTCGCCGGCGAGGAGGCCGATCAGCACCCGCTCCAGCCGGATCCGGCCGTCCTGCCCGCTCTTCATGGCCAGGTCGGCCTCCGCCAGGCCGGCGAGGGCGTCGAGCAGCTCGCTGCGCGAGAACCGCATCGCCGCCTGGTACTTCATCCAGAGCCCGTAGGGCTTCTTTCCGGCCAGCTCCTCCTCGGAGATGGTGGGCAGCACCGATCGCTGCCAGTCGTCGTAGCTCCGCAGGCGGCGCTCCCCGGCGGCGGCCCGGCCCCGCTCCCGCTCCACCACCAGGCGGCGCACCGTCCCCGCCAGCGAGCCGAGGAGCATGAACGGGCTCGCCCCGTCGGCGATGGAGCGGTCCAGCACCCCGAGCGCGGCCGGCAGGTCGCGCTCCTCCACCGCGTTGCCCAGGGCGAAGAAGGGATCGGCCGCCACCCGGGTCACCGCCGCGTCCACGTCGGCAGCGCCGATCACCTTCCGCTCGCCGACGTAAGCGGCGAGCTTGCGGACCTCCTGGGCGAGCACGCGGGCGTCCTCCCCCACCAGCTCCGCCAGCCGCGACTCCCCCGCCCGGTCGACGCGCTTGCCGGTGCCCGCGAGGAGGTGCTCGAGCACCGGGCCGAGCACCAGCCGCTGCGCGTCCCAGGGCCCCTCCCGCTCGAGCTGCACGGTGACCCGCCGGCCGGCGGCCCCCAGCTTCTTCACCACCGGGAGCCGGCCGTCCACCTTCCCCGCCGCGATCACCAGCACGTGGCCGGGCGGGAAGCCCCGCGCCAGGGCGGCGTCGAGCGCCCCGGCGTCGTCGCCCCGGCTCACCTTGAGGTCCCGCTCCTGGGCGTAGCGGGCGGCCGCGTCCACGAAGGCCGCGGCGGCCGCGTCGAGCTCCAGGTCGAGCTCCCGCGTCAGCGCCTCCTTGGTGGCCTCGCTCACCTTCCCGTCCTCGCCGGGGAGGAGCGCCTTCGCCCCCAGCCCCGCCTTGCCGGCCAGGGCCAGCAGCCGCCGAGCGGCGTCGCGCTGGCGCCCCTGCGTCCAGGCGTCGGCGGCCGCCCGGAAGGCGCCGGCGGCGTCCTCCTTCGCGGTGAGGAAGGCCGGCTCCTGGACCAGCACCACCTTGCCGCCCCCGAACAGCCCGCCGGTCAGGACCTCGGCCGCGACCTCCGCCGGCGAGGCGGCGGCGTCCAGCTCCACCAGGTTCAGGGCGCGGGAGGCCTCCGGGACCACGGCGGCGGCGAGCTCCCGGGCCGCCTGGAGGGCGAGGAACGCGTCCCCGTCGAAGAGGTAGACGGGCTGCGGCCCACCCGCCCTGGCCTCGGCCAGGCAGCTCGCCAGGGTGGCTCCGGCCCGCCCTCCGCCCCGGGCGCTAGGCGCGGCCATGGAACCACCCGATCAGGAGCCCCTCCAGCGCCAGCACCGGGGAGGCGTTCTGGCGGAGGGCCGCCGCCGTCTCGACCACGCCCGCCCGGCGGCGCAGCACCTCGGCGGGCGGGAGCGCGGCCGCGGCGCGCCGGGTCTCGGCGGCCAGGTCCACCAGGGCGAGGGAGCGACCCCCGGCCTGGGCGGCGAGGACGTCCCGCAGCCAGAGGGCGAGCAGCTCGCACAGCTCGGCCGCCTCCTCCCGCCCCTCCCCGTGCTCCCGGGCGAAGGCGAGCCAGGCGCGGGCGTCGTCCGGACCGAGACCCACCGCGGCGGCGAGCGCCTCCCCCTGGGCCTGGAGGGCGCCGGCGGCGAGCGCCTCGGCGCGGCCGATCGACCCGGCGGCGAGGGCCACCGCCAGCCGGTCCTCGTGGCGGAGGGCCTCGGCAGCCGCCTCCCCGTCGGCGGCCGCGGCCCCCTTCCCCCGCCGGCGCGCGAGCCGGTCCGCGAACGACCTCGCGAGCCGCTCCGCCACGACCTCGGCCGGGAGCGGGCCGAAGGCCACCCGCAGGCAGCGCGAGCGGATGGTGGGCAGCAGCGTGTCCGGGCTGGACGAGACCAGCACCAGGGTGGTGGCCTCGGGCGGCTCCTCGAGCGTCTTGAGGAGCGCGTTCTGGGCCTGGGGGTTCATCCGGTCGGCCGGGTCGATCACCACGAAGCGGCGCCGCCCCTCGTGACGCTTCAGGGCCAGCCGATGGTCGACCAGGTCCCGGACCTGGTCCACCACGATGTCGCGCGAGGGCGCCCGGCCTCCCTTCGGCTCCCAGCGGCCGGCCCGGGCCATGGTCCGCTCCTCCTGGAGCAGGAGGACGTCGGGATGGAGGCCGCGCTCGATCTTGCGGCAGGGGCCGCAGGTCCCGCAGGGATCGTCGCGGAGGCCGGACGGTCCGGCGCCGCCCGCCTCGCAGTTGGCCGCCTGGGCGAGGAGCCGGGCCGCCCGCCCCTTCCCCACGCCCTCGGGCCCGCCGAACAGGTAGGCGTGGTGGAGCGCCCCGCGGCGGAGCGCGGACCGGAGGGATCCGAGCGCGCGGTCCTGCGCGATGAGCTCCGAGAACGGCATGGGCGGCGCGGAAGATAGCATAAGGGACCGCCGCCCCTGGTGCTTCCCGCGGCCGCTCCGGGCGCGCCTCAGGCCGCCCGGCCCGCGAGGCGCGCCACCGCCGCGGTCAGCTCGGCCGGCTCGATGGGCTTCGAGAGGTAGACCTGGTAGCCGGCGGTGAGGGCCTCCCGGCGATCCTCGGCCTCGATGCGGGCGGTGAGCGCCGCGGCGGGGACGCGCCCGCCGCGGGCCGGGTCGAGCCCCCGGACGCGCCGGATGAGCGCGTAGCCGTCCACCCCCGGCATCCCCAGGTCGGAGAGGAGGACGTCCGGCGGCCGGGCGGCGAGCTGATCGAGCGCCTCCCGGGCCGAGCCGGCCGCCACCACGTCCGCCCCCGCCTGCTCCAGCACCTGGCGCACCACCTCGACGGTGTCGGCGTCGTCGTCCACCACCAGCACGCGCAGCCGCGCCAGGCTGGAGAGCGCCCCGGGACGCCCGCCCCGGGGGGTGGCGTCGGCTGCGGCCTCCGCGTGCCAGGCGGCCACCGGCAGCCGGACGGCGAAGGTCGAGCCCGTCCCCACCCCGCCGCTCTCCGCGGACACCGTCCCCCCGTGCGCCTCCACCAGGTCCCGGACGATCGCCAGCCCGACCCCGAGGCCGCCGTGCGAGCGCGTGGAGGAGGAGTCGGCCTGCCGGAACCGCTCGAAGAGATGGGGGAGGAAGGCCGGGGCGATCCCGGCGCCCGTGTCCTTCACCACGAGCTCGACCGCCTCGCCCCGCCGCTCGACGTGCACGTCGACCCGGCCCCCGGCGGGCGTGAACTTGATGGCGTTCGAGAGCAGGTTCCAGACCACCTGCTGGAGCCGCCCGGCGTCGCCGACCACCGGCCCGGCCCCCGGCTCGAGGGCGGCCTCCAGGGCAACCCCCCGGGCCGAGGCGGCCGGCCGGACCGCCTCCAGCGCCGCCTCGACCACCGGGGCGAGCTCGACCGGACGGACGTCGAGCCGCAGCTGGCCGCGGGCGATCCGCGAGACGTCGAGGAGGTCGTCGACGATCCGGGCCTGGGACGAGGCGCTCCGCTCGATGGTCTCCACCGCCCGGGCCGCCGCCGCCGGGCCGAGCTTCCCGAGCCGGAGGAGGCGCGCCCAGCCGAGGACGGTGTTGAGCGGCGTCCGCAGCTCGTGCGAGACGATGGCCACGAACTCGTCGCGGGCCCGCCGGGCGCGCGCCACCTCCTCGCGCGCCGCCGCCAGGGCGTCGGAGAGGGCGCGCCGCTCGGCGGCCTCCGCGCGGCGCTCCTCCTCGCGCCCCTCCCGCAGCCGCGCCGCCTCGGCCCCCAGCCCCCGGGCCTTCGCCCACGCCGGGAGGAGGGCGAGCCCGGCGCCGATCCCGGCCGCCACCCCCGCCGCCAGCCCCCCCGCCGCCCACGCCCGGGGCGCCGCGCCGGCCGCCCAGCCCGCGGCGCCGGCGACGGCCGCCGCCGCCCCCGCGATCCCGGCGGCGGCGGGGATGGGGCCCGGGGGCTTCTCTCTCGGTGCGCGAGGCATGGGGCGCCGCTGGCCTATCCCCCTGAAGATAAGGGCGTTCCCTCGCCAGTCTCGCCCTTCGGGGGTCGTGTGGGCGGAGGTGGGCGGGCGAAATGGACACCGGGGGCGAGGCCGGTATCATGGCGGGTTGGAGCGACCCATGAACATCACCCCCCTCGACATCACGCAGAAGACCTTCCGCAAGACCTTTCGCGGCTTCGACGCCGAGGAGGTGGAGGCCTTCCTCGCCCTGGTGGCGGTGGAGTTCGAGGCGCTGGTGAAGGACAACCTGGCCCTGCGGGAGGACAACCAGCGCAAGGCCGAGGAGATCCTCGAGTTCAAGGGGCGCGAGCGCGCCCTGCAGGAGACGCTGGTCACCGCGCAGAAGGCCTCCGAGGAGATCCGGGAGGCGGCCCGGAAGGAGGCGGAGATCACCATCTCCGACGCCGAGCTCCAGGCGGAGAAGATCGTCCAGGGAGCCCACGGCCGCTTCCTGCGGATCGTGGACGACATCAACGAGCTCAAGCGCCAGCGGCTCCAGTTCGAGACCAACGTCCGGACGCTGGTGGAGAGCCACCTCAAGCTGATCGAGGCCTTCCGCGAGCCGGCCCGCGAGGAGGCGGTGCAGCTCATGCCCGGACGGAAGCGGACGGCCGAGGAGTAGGGCACCCCGATTCGCGCGGCGTCCATCCGGCGCCGCGAGGACCGCACCTGCTGGACGGCGTGCGCCTCCGGAGATGCGCGGCCCGGCGAGCTCGATCACCTTGCAGGACTGCCCGTGCGGCCCCTCAGTGGGCCTCCGCCCAGCTCCGCCCGTGGCCGGCCTCGACGTCGAGGGGCACCTTGAGCGTCGCCGCCCCCTCCATCTCGCGGCGGAGCAGCGCCACCACCGGCTCCACCTCGCCCTCGGCCGCCTCGACCACCAGCTCGTCGTGCACCTGGAGGAGCAGCCGAGCCTCCGGCCGCTCCCGGGCCAGGGCGTCGTGGACCCGGGCCATCGCGATCTTGATCACGTCGGCGGCCGTCCCCTGGATGGGCATGTTGATCGCCGTCCGCTCGGCGGCGCTCCGGAGCCCGGGGTTCCGCGAGGAGATCTCGGGCATGGCCCGCACCCGCCCGAAGAGGGTCCGCGACTCGCCCTTCTTCCGCGCCTCCTCCACCGCCCAGGCGACGTAGCCCCGGACCCCGGCGTAGCGGGCGAAGTAGCGATCGATGATCCCCTGCGCCTCCGCCCCGGGGAGGTCGAGCCGCTGCGAGAGGCCGAAGGCGGAGAGCCCGTAGGCGATCCCGAAGTTGAGCACCTTGGCCACCCGCCGCATCTCCGGAGTGACCGCGTCGGGCGCCACCCCGAAGGTCTCGGCGGCGGTGCGGGTGTGGACGTCCTCCCGGTTGCGGAAGGCCTCGAGCAGCGCCGGGTCCTCCGAGTAGTGCGCCAGGATCCGCAGCTCGATCTGGGAGTAGTCGGCCGAGATCAGCCGCCGGCCCGGGGGCGCGACGAAGGCCGCCCGGATCCGGCGCGAGAGCTCGGTGCGCACCGGGATGTTCTGGAGGTTGGGATCGGTCGAGGAGAGCCGTCCGGTGGCGGCCCCCGCCTGGTGGTAGGTGGTGTGGATCCGGCCGTCGCGGGCGTCCACCAGCTGCGGGAGCGCGTCCACGTAGGTGCCCTTGAGCTTGGCCAGGGCGCGGTGCTCCAGCACCAGCCGCGGCAACGGGTGCTGCTCGGCCAGCTTCTCCAGCACGTCCTGGTCGGTGGAGGGGCCGGTCTTGAGCCGCTTGGTCACCGGCAGCCCCAGCTCGGCGAAGAGCACCTGGGCCAGCTCCCGGGTGGAGGCGATGTTGAAGGGGTGGCCGGCCGCGGCGTGGATGCGCGCTTCCAGGTCCTGCATCGCCTTGCCGAACTCGGCGCTCATCCCCTCCATGGCGGCGCGGTCCACGGCGATCCCGGCCCGCTCCATCTCGAAGAGCACGGGGACGAGCGGGCGCTCCACCTCCTGGTGGAGCCGCGCCAGCCCTTCCTCCTCCAGCCCCCGGACGAGCGCCTTCGCCAGCTCCGGGAGGACGGCGGCGCAGGCGCCCGCCCACTCCGCCGCCCGCTCGACCTCGATCCCCTCCACCGGCACGCGCTCCGAGCGCCGGGCCGCGTCGCCGCCGCTCGGGTCGCGCGGCAGCTCGCAGGCCACCCGCTCCCGGGCCACGTCGGCCAGGGCGTGCTCGCGCCGGGTGGGGAGGAGCAGCCGGCTCGCCAGCTCGGTGTCGAGCCCGGGCCCGCGCCAGGCCAGGCCGAGCCCGGCCAGGGCGTGGAAGGCGGCCTTGAGCCCGTGGGCGTGCTTCTTCACCTCGCCCTCGATCAGGGGCCGGAGCGCCTCCCGCGCCGCCTCGGCGGGGAACGGCGGCGGCGCCCCCAGGTAGCGGTGGGCGAGCGGCAGGTAGAAGGCCCGGCCGCCGCCCGCCAGCGCAAGGCCGACCAGGGGGTCGGTGCGCGGGGCCTCGCCCGCCAGCACCGGGACGACGCCGGCCTCGCCGCCGGCCACCAGGCCGGCCACGGCCGCCTCCAGGGCCGGTCGATCGCGGAGCAGCTCGACCCGCTCGGCGCGGGCGGTGGGCGGCGGGGCGGGCAGGTCCTTGAGCAGCCGGGAGAACTCGAGCTCGGTGAAGAGGGAGCGCGCCCGGGCGTCGTCCGGGGGTTGGCGGGCGAACGCCTCGGGATCGTAGGGGAGCTGGAGGTCGGCGCGGAGCAGGACCAGCTCCCGGTTCTTCCGGATCCGCTCGGCGCCGGCGACGATCTTCTCCCTGAGCTTCTCCCCGCCCCGGCTCACTGCCCCGGGGATCTCGCCCGGCTGGCGGAGCATCTCCTCCACCGTGCCGAAGCGGCGGATCAGGGCGGCGGCCGTCACCTCCCCCACCCCCGGGATCCCGGGCACGTCGTCGATCTTGTCTCCGAGGATGGCCATGTAGTCGACCACCTGCTCCGGGCGGATGCCGAGCTTCTTCTCCACCTCCGCCGGCCCGGTCCACCCTCCCCGCCCGCTCGCCTCGGCCATGGGGTCGTAGAGCGTGACCGCGGGCTCGACCAGCTGGGCGAAGTCCTTGTCGCCCGTGACCACCACCACCTCCCAGCCCCTCTCCCGGGCCCGGCGGGCGAGGGTGGCGATCACGTCGTCCGCCTCCACCCCCGCCTCCTCCACCACCGGCACCCGCAGGGCCCGCGCCACCTCGCGCACCAGGGGGAACTGCACCTTGAGGTCGTCCGGCGCCTCGGGGCGGCTCGCCTTGTAGCCGGGGTCGATCTCGTGCCGGAAGGTCCGCCGGGCGGCGTCGAGGACCAGCGCCACGTGGGTGGGCGACCGCTCCCGCAGCGCCTTGAGGAGCATGGTGGTGAAGCCGTAGACGGCGTGGGTGGGCTGGCCCCTGGTGGTGGTGAGCGGCGGGAGCGCGTGGTAGGCGCGGAAGACGAAGCCGGAGCCGTCGATGAGGGTCAGGGTCGGCATGGAGGCGCAACGATAGCCTCGCCCCGGCCGGCCGGCAGCGGGAAAGTCCGCCGGGGGGCCGGCGGCGGCACGATCACCAGGGCGGTCGCCCTTCGCTCGGCTAGCGCAGCAGGCAGCGCACCCGCTCGGCGCAGACGTAGTACTCGTCCCCGTCCGAGATCCGGTGGCGCTGGACCCTCGCCCGGCGGTGCCAGGTGCCGTTGGCCGACCCGAGGTCCTCCACGAACCAGGCCTCGCCCTCGCGCAGGATGGCGGCGTGCTCGCGCGAGACCTTGCCCGAGTCGATCACCAGATCGCAGTGGCGCCCTCGCCCGATGAGGAAGCGGTCCTTCGCCACCTCTATCTCGGCCCCGTCCTCCCGCACCAGCACCAGCGAGCGGGGTCCGTCGGCGGGCGCCGGCTCCCGGATCGCCTGCTCGAGGAGGGCGGCGGTCTCCAGGACCTTGGCCGCCACCGCCTGCCGCTCGGCGGCGCTGGCCCGGGGCGTCACCTCGGGCCCCGCCTCCGCGCCGGGGAGGGCGGGGACGAGGAACCCGTTGGCGCGCACGAAGGCGTGGAGGGCCTGGTTCACGAGCCCGTCGCGGTCGGAGCCCATCTCCTCCGCCATCCGCTCGAGGGCGTCCCAGAGGTGATCGGCGATCGCGACCTGCCGGAGCGACTTCACAGGGACCTCCGCCGGAGCTCCCCCCGACCGCCAAGGTACCAGAAGGGGCGGTCGGGGCGAAGGCTGCCGGGGTAGGCCCCTGTCAGCGGATCACGCCCACCTGGGCGGAGGACGCCCCGGCCCGGAAGTCGAGCACGTGGCCGTCCACGTAGGGGACCAGGAAGTAGGTCTGGTCCCCCGGGTTCCACGGGCTGCGATCGAGCACGCCCGGCGTCCCGGGCAGCTCCGCCGAGCCGGCCGTCCCGCTGGGCGCGCGGCGGTACATCGGGAGGATGCCGCTCGTGACCACCATCTCGAACTTGGCGTCCCGGACCGGCACGGTGGTGGGGACCGCCGTGGTCCCGCCCGGCACCAGCCCGAGCTCGAACGCGAGGGCGGCGCCGGCGCCGCCGATCCCCTGCACGCGCACCGACGACGACGAGGTGGGGATGGTCGGGAAGCCGAGCGGGAACGGGTCCTGCGCCACCGGCACGGACTGCCGGCAGTACAGGTCCTCGTTCGAGCCGGTCGGGTTGTCCTCGTCCTCCCGCTTGCACCGCTCGTAGGGGATGAAGAGGCGGCGCGCCCGCCGGGCGAGGATGAGCCGCTCGCACTGCTGGCGACACGCGGTCCCGCAGGCCGGGTAGGCGCCCGGGGCGAGGAGCGGCCAGGGCAGGAGCCCGCAGCCGGCCTCCAGCGCCACCTCGTCCACGGGGCCGACGACGCCGCCGGTGCTGTCGTAGTCGAAGTACGAGAGGTAGTACGCCGCCGGCGTCAGGCCGCCCGGGCTGGGCGTCGGCCGTCCCCCGTACTCCGCCGAGCTCGAGGCGAGCAGGTAGCCGCTCACCCGGATGGTGGCGATCACCTCGACCTGGGCTGGGGGCGCCGGGGCGAGCGCGGCGAGGCAGGCGGCGGAGGCGCAGTTGGCGTCGCTCGGATCCCCGGTGGCGACCAGGCCGCACTGCTTCAGCACGACGGAGCCGCCGGGGTGGGCGGCGTCCGGCGGGAGCAGCGCCGCGACGTTCGCCTCCACCGGCACCGACACCAGCGCGGTGGAGAGGGACGCGGGCGGGCAGGCGGCGGGGACGCTGGTCGGGAAGGAGAGCAGGACGCGGTCGCCGGGCTCGGCCGGGAAGTCCTGGGCCGAGTGGATCGCCAGCTGCGGATCGTAGAGCCGCACCGCCGAGGTGGGCGTCCCGGGAGGCTGCAGGGCGAGCAGGACCGGGCCGCTGGGATCGGTCGAGGCCTCGGTCACCCCGCGCCGGACCCCGAGCCCGGGGAGGATCCCCTGGTAGGACACCTGCCAGGTCCGGTCGTTGGTGAAGCCCGGGGTCACGACCACGGCGTCGGTGGCGTCCCCCTCGGAGTTGTAGACGGCGAAGGGGATGAGGTTGCCGTTCAGGTCCACGACGTTGCGGTTCCACAGGCCCAGGCGGGCCCCGGTCCCGCTGTCCACCTCGGTGGCGCTGAAGGGCCGGGTGCGCGCCCCGCCGTGGACCAGCGAGATCTCGCTGGGCACCGCCCAGCGCGACAGATCGACCACGTAGGTGAGGCCGTCGGCGGCGGGGACCGCCATCACCGCGTCGCTGCGGAGGACGCCGTTCACCGCCGCCACCGCGACGAGCCCGCCGCGGAACGGGTAGAGGGCGTTCGTGGTCTGGGTCGGATCGGTGATGAGCGGCTCCAGCTGGGGCGGGGCGATGGCCAGCGCCAGGGGACGGCCGGGGATGGCGATGGGGCGGAGGAACGGGCCGGTGCCCGAGGGATCGGCCGGCATGTGGCCGCGGCCTGCCACCGGGGCGGCGAGGGTCGGGTCGAGGACCGCGACCCCGCACGGCACCTCCTCGAGCGGGCCGCAGCCGCCGCCGTCGAAGCCGGGGCGCCGGTAGCTCTCGTCGAGGACCGCGTAGACGCGCTCGACCGGCGTCCCAGCGGGCCCGCCCGGCTGGGCGACGTCCTGGCCCAGGGCCTGCCCCTGGAAGAGCGCTCCGTCCGGCAGCGGCCCGGTGGGGCTGAGGTCGAGCTGGAGGCTCCACTCCACCAGCGTCCACGCCGCCACCAGCCGCGTGGGGATGCCGCGCGACGGATCGGTCCCGGTGGAGAGGAGCGAGACGGTCCAGGTGGACGGGTCGGCGGGGTTGGCCGACATGTCCAGCCTCGCCGCCCCGTACGCCCCGGGGAAGGCCGGATCGGGGATCGGGTCGGGGCTGGCGGCGAACAGGCTCGTCTGATCCACCGGGAACGGCACGGTCAGGTAGCTGTTCGCCGCAGGCGGGAGCTGCGAGCCGGCCCGCGGCGAGGCGGTACCGTCGCCGTTCAGGATGAGGTTGACCGAGTCGTAGGGGACGGCCAGCGAGACGGCGTCGAACCCGAAGTCGTGCCAGAGGACGGTCGGCCCCCCGGTCGCCACCGGCGCGATCTTGTTGCTGCCGTCGGTGGCCCGGCTGAACCCGACGACCGCGATCCGCCCGCCGGCGAGGGAGAGGATCAGGCGGGCCTGGGCCTGGCCGGCCGCGACCGGCGGCGGGACGGTGGCGCAGACCATGGCGAGGACCCGGCTGCCCAGGAGCGACGGATCCTCGACGCCCAGGTCGAGGGTGCGGTCGACCACCGCCTCCGGGGTCCAGGTCCGGATCACCTGGACCACCGAGGAGCCGGAGGAGACGGCCACCAGGAGGTCCGGCAGGTGGTTCGTCGAGCCGGGGGTGCCGCCGGTGGGCACGTCGTCGCCCAGCGCGCAGGAGGCGAGGAGCGTCGGCTCCGGCTCCGGGACGGGGACGGCGAGGGGCCGGAGCATGACCGGGGCGAGCACCGCCTGGTCGGTCACGGCGTCGATCAGCACCAGCTCGTCGCGGCCGGGGCTGGAGACCGCCAGGTAGGGCTGGATCAGGGCGCTCGAGGGCGCGTACCCCCAGAACGGCGCCACCGCGGTGGGTCGGACCATCCCGGCGGGCTTGCCCCCGCCGGTGCTGTTGCAGGCGGCGAGCGCCAGGGCGAGGGCGGCGAGGTGGGCGCGGGGGGTCATAGGCGCGGCTCCCCGATGAACCAGGGCACGGTCGCCGCCGGGGTGCAGCTCGGGTCGGACGGGGTCGTGTTGCAGATCGAGCCCGTCGGCCACGACGGGTTGCCGCTCGCGTCGACGAAGGCGGCGTCGGCCGGAGAGGCCAGCGGGATCCGGATGGGCGTGACCACGCTCTCGTCGAAGGCGGCCACGTAGACGATGGGGCTCCCCCCTGTGGCGTCGAAGGCCAGGTTGGGGTTCAGGGCCATGGCGTACGGCCGCCGCCCCAGGATCGGGATCCCGGTGACCGGGTCCTTGGCGTAGAGCTTGGCGATCGTCCCCGCGTCGTCGTCGTAGACGGCGAGGAGCCCGTCCTCGAAGGCGGTGGCCAGGACGACGTCGCGCTTCCCCGGGCGCGGCGGCAGCACCAGGATCTCGCTCATCCCGATGCCCACGGGGATCACCCGCTCCAGCGTGACCACCGGATCGAGCAGCCCCTCGGCGACGTCGAAGACCGCGATGGCCCCCCCCACGTCGCCGCCGTAGCGGTAGCCGACGGTCGCCGAGGCGTCGGCGTTGTAGAGCTTGATCGCCGCGTAGATCCGGTGGTGCTCGCCATGGGCGTCGGGGTTGTCGAGCGCGATCCCGCCGAAGTCCGCGCCGCGCAGGTCGCTGAAGAGGTTGTAGGCGCCCTGGTGGCACCCGCCGGCGCTCTCCACCTGGGTGAGGTCGCAGGCGCCTCCCTCGAGGTCGATCCATCGGAGGGGGGCGTAGTTCAGGTTGTTCTGGATCCCGATCCAGAGCCGGTCGTGCAGCGGGTCGTAGGCCATTCCCGCCGGCGTTCCCCAGGGGATGGCGACCGGGTACTGCCGGAAGCTCGAGAGGTCCATCACCGCCAGCCAGCTCACGTCGGGGGTGCCGCTCAGGTAGCCGATCCAGGCCAGGCTCGGCCGCCCCGGGGCGCAGGAGACCGCCACGTAGAAGGGCTGGATGACGCCCGGGATCGCGGGCCCGAGCGCGCAGCCCGTCAGGCCGCCCCCCAGGCCGCAAGAGAAGGAGCCGTCGGTCCCCAGCGTGAGGACGTGGAGCGACTCGTCGGTGCGCGTGGGGGCGAAGACGAGGGGCTGGCGCCCGGTGGCGCCGCAGGTGGTCGGGTCCCAGACCGTGAGCTGGCCGGTGAAGGTGGGGACCCGGAACAGCAGCGGATCCTGGAGGGGGGACTGCGCGCTGGTCTGGCTCGCCAGCGGCAGCGAGAAGACCGCCGCCCCGTCGTCCCGATCGTAGGTGAGGTCGAAGTTGGAGGAGGCGATGAGGAGCCGGCCGGTCTCGACCGTGGGCGGGGCGACGTACTGGATCGCCGTCGGGTAGGCGAGGCGATCGGCCGGAGCCGGGTCGGGGATCGCCCCCCCGCGGCAGGCGCCCGCCAGCGCGAGCGCGAGGAGACCGATCCGGTTGAGGGGGGAGCGCACGGGAGGGGGCGAACCGTAGCCCCGGCCCCGGGAAGCGGTCAAGGACATCCCCACCCCTCAGGCCTTCTGCGCCTGCGGGAGCTCGGCCTGGATCTTCCGGAAGTCGGCCAGGTCGGAGAAGAGCGCCCCGACCCGCTTCATGAGCCCGAGCCGGTTCGCCCGGAGTGCCGGGTCGTCCGCCATCACCAGCACCTCGTCGAAGAAGCGGGCCACCGGCGGCTCCAGCGTGGCGACGTTGCGGAGCACGGCCGGGTAGTCGCGGGCGGCCCGGCGAGCGCCCACCTCCCGCTCCACCCGCTCCAGGGCGGCGTGCAGCTCCTTCTCCGCCGGGTCGGCGAGCAGGCCGGCGTCCACCACCCCGCCCGCGCTACCCGCCTTCTCCTGGATGTTGGCTACCCGCTTGAACGCCACCGCCAGGGGGGCGAAGTCGGGCCGGGTCTTCACCTCGGCGAGCGCCTCCAGCCGCCGGCGTGCGTCCACCACGTCGTCGAAGCCGGCGGAGAGGACCGCCTCCACCAGGTCGGCGTCGTGGTCCTCCCCGAGGAGGGCCTTGGTGCGCCCGCGGACGAACTCCAGCACCTGGGTGGCCACCACCGCCCGGTCGGCGGCCAGGCGGGCGCCCTGCAGCGTGTCGAGCGCCTGCTCGACCGCCGCCGCGAGCGAGAGGTGGTAGCCCCGGGCGAGGAGGAGGCGAAGGATGCCGATGGCCGCTCGCCGCAGGCCGTAGGGATCGGCGGCGCCGGTGGCCTTCTCCCCCACCCCGAGGATCCCGACCAGCGAGTGGAGCCGGTCGGCCAGGCCGACGAGCGCCCCCACGTCGCCCCGGGGCATCTCCTCGGCCGCGCCGATGGGGCGGTAGTGGTCCTCGATCGCCTCCGCGATCTCGGGCTTCATCCCCTCCAACCGGGCGTAGTGGGCCCCCATGATCCCCTGCAGCTCGGGAAACTCGCCCACCATGCCGGTGCCCAGGTCGGCCTTGGCGAGCCGGGCCGCCTCGAGCACGTCCGCCACCAGCTCGTCCTTGCCCAGGGCCCGCGCCAGCCCGGCCGCGATCTTGGCGATCCGGTCGGTGCGCTCGAGCTCGCTCCCGAGCTTCGCCTGGAAGGTCCGGCGACCGAGGTCGGCGATCCGGTCGTGGAGGCGGCGCTTGCGGTCTTCCTCGAAGAAGAAGCGGGCGTCGGCCAGCCGGGCGCGGAGCACGCGCTCGTAGCCGTGGCGCGCCACCCGCGGATCCCGGACCCGGGTCCCGGAGACCGCCACGAAGCGGTTCTTGAGCTTCCCCTTCCCGTCCACCACCGCGAAGTAGCGCTGGTGGTTGCGCATCTCGGAGATCACGACCTCGGGCGGGAGCTCGAGGTTCGACCGCTCGAACTCGCCCACCACCGCGGTCGGCTCCTCCACCAGGTGGAGGACCTGCTCCACCAGGGCGGCGTCCTCCCGGACCACGCCGCCGGCCGCCTTCCCGGCCCGGGCCAGCTCCGCCTCCAGCGCCGCCCGGCGCTCGGCCGGATCGGCGAGGACGTGCGCCTTGCGGAGCTTCGCCAGGTAGTCCTCGGGCGTCCCCTTGAGCGGGATGGCGCGCGGGGCGAGGAAGCGGTGGCCGAAGGTCGCCTTCCCGGAGACCACCTCGCCGTGGCGGACCTTGAGCGGCCGGCCGCCGTAGAGCGCCACCAGCCAGCGGACCGGGCGGGCGAAGGTCACCTCGTCGTAGCGGGAGCGCATCGCCTTCTTGAAGCGGAGGCCGGCGAGGAGCCGCTCGAGGAGGGCGGGCAGGACCTGCTCGGCCTTGCGCCCCTTCTCCACCTTGGTGACCGCCACCCGCTCGCCCTTGGGCGTCCGGGCCCGGACCAGGGCGGACGGGTCCACCCCCTGGCTCCGGGCGAAGCCGAGCGCCGCCTGGGTGGGCTTCCCCTCCGCGTCGTAGGCCTGGGCCACCGGCGGGCCGAAGGCCTCCGACTTGGCGTCGGTCTGGCGCGGGGCCACGTCGCGGGCGAAGACCGCCAGCCGGCGCGGCGTGCCGACCGCGCGGACCTCGCCGTGGGCGAGGCGGGCCTCGTCGAGCGCCCGGGCCAGGTCCTCCTCCAGCTGCCTGAGCGCCGGCGGGACGAAGCCCGCCGGGATCTCCTCCGCGCCGATCTCGAACAGAAGGTCCGCCATGGTCACTTGCTCTCCCGCGCCTCGCGCGCCACCCGCGCCGCCTCGACCGCCGCCTTCCGCTGCCCCGCCGGGAGGAGCGGGAACCCGAGCGTCTCCCGCGAGTCCAGGTAGCCCTTGGCGCACTCGTGGGCCAGGGCCCGCACCCGGCCGATGTAGGCGGCCCGCTCGGTGACGCTGATCGCGCCGCGCGCGTCCAGGTTGTTGAAGGCGTGCGAGCACTTCAGGCAGTAGTCGTAGGCGGGGAGCGGGAGCTTCTCGCCGATCAGCCGCCGGCACTCCGCCTCGTACACGTCGAAGAGCTGGAAGAGCATCTTCGGGTCGGACTTCTGGAACGAGTAGGTGCTCATCTCCACCTCGTTCCGGTGGAACACCTCGCGGTACTTCACGCCCTTCACCCAGTCGACGTCGAAGACGTTCTCCACGTCCTGGAGGTACATGGCGATCCGCTCCAGGCCGTAGGTGAGCTCGGCCGCCACCGGCTTCACCTCGAAGCCGCCCGCCTGCTGGAAGTAGGTGTACTGGGTGATCTCCATCCCGTCGCACCAGACCTCCCAGCCCAGGCCCCAGGCGCCGAGGGTGGGGCTCTCCCAGTCGTCCTCCACGAAGCGGATGTCGTGCGCCTTCGGGTCGATGCCGATGGCGCGGAGCGAGCCGAGGTAGAGCTCCTGGACGTCGGGCGGGTTGGGCTTCAGGATCACCTGGAACTGGTGGTGCTGGTAGAGGCGGTTCGGGTTCTCCCCGTAGCGCCCGTCGGCCGGGCGCCGCGAGGGCTCGACGTAGGCGACGTTCCAGGGCTCGGGCCCGAGGACCCGCAGGAAGGTGGCGGGGTTCATGGTCCCGGCGCCGACCTCCTGGTCGTAACCCTGCGCGAGGATGCAGTTGCGGCTCGCCCAGTACGACTGGAGCTTCAAGATCAGGTCCTGGAAGTACACGCGCGTCCTCTCTCGCGTCCGGGGGCCGCGCCGCCGCGCCGGGGGCGCGGCCCGCGGCGAGAAGGGCCCGGGAGCGCTGCACCGTAGGGCGCTAAGGGCGCGGATGTCAAACGGAATTTTCGCTCAGTCGCCCAGCAGCGGGCCGATCTCGTCGAGGAACCGCCGGGCGGCGAGGCGCCGGCCGAGCTGGTGCTCGAGGAAGGCGGTGAGCGCCTCGCGGAGCTCGCGCCCCGCCGCCGGCGCGAGCGTCTCGGCGGCGCCGGCGGCGAGCCCGCCCTCCTGCAGCCGGAGGAGCGCGGCGGCGCCCGCGGCGGAGAGGGCCGGCGCGCCCGGCGCGGCCCAGGGCGCGCAGGCCGGGCAGAGCGCCCCTCCCTGCTCCGGGTCGAAGCGGAGCGGGCCGTCGCCGACCGGACCCCCGCAGCGGGCGCAGGCGTCGAGCCGCGGCATCAGCCCGGCCGAGCGGAGCGCCCCGAGCTCGAAGGCCCTGAGCGCGGCCGGGCGGGCGGGCGCCCCGTCGAGCAGGCCGAGGTAGGCGGCGAGCAGGTCGAAGAGGTCCTCGTGCGGCTCGTGGTCCCGGACCAGCTCGCGGGCGAGCTCGGCGGCGTAGCCGGCGCAGGCGATCCGGGCCAGGTCGCCGCGGATGGCGCCGAAGGGGCGCAGGACCGAGACCGCGTCGAGCCCGAGCAGCTCCGCGCCGGCCCGCTCGCGGACCTCCGCGACGAGGAGGGTGAAGGGCTCGAGCGCCCCGCCGAACCTGCGCCGCGAGGCCCGGGCGCCGCGGGCGAAGGCGGAGACCTTGCCCCGCTCGCGGGTGAGCAGCGTGACGACGCGATCCGACTCGCCGGTGTCGACGACGCGCAGCACCAGGGCGTTCAGCTTGAGGCGCTCCACGGGCGCGGGATCCTACCGGAGGCGGGGCGAGCGCGCCGCGCCTCACTCCCAGGAGGCGAGGTAGCGCACCAGCCCGGGCTCCTCCGTCACCACCTGCACCCGGGGCGCGGACGCCCGGGCCATCTCCAGGGCCGCGGTGAAGGCCTCGCCGTAGACCGCCGCCAGGGCGCCGTCGAAGAGGGTGGGTGGGAAGCGCAGCGCGGCGCGGACGCCCTCGTCGGCGATCCCCTCCACCTCCAGGGTGGAGCCGCGGTGCCAGTTGCCCCAGCGGGCGCCGGCGAAGCGGAGGAGGTGCGCCGGCGAGGCCACGCTCATCAGGATCCGGTAGGCGGGGCTCCGGAACAGCGAGCGGTTCCGGTCGCGCGTCCAGGCGAGCAGGCCGTCGTCGTCGAGGCCGCGGGCGTCGGCGACCGCGAGGAGGAGGGAGCCGAAGTGCACCTCGGGGATCCACTCGCTCCCGATGGGGGGATCCTCGGCCAGCGCGCGGAGGGGCTCGGGCAGCTTCGGGAGGAGGACGTGCACCACCTCCCGCTCGAGCAGGTTGCGGACCAGGGCGCCCTTGGCCATGCACTCCGGAAACGAGTCGAGCCCAGCCGGAAGCCCGGCCAGATAGCGCTCCACGCGGCCGAGGATCTTCCCGTCCGGTGACACCGCCGCCCCCTTCAGCCCCCGGCCCGCGCAGGCGGACCGGCGCAGGAGATTGTACCAAGGGGACGGGACAAACGCTCGGAGAGACTCAGCGGCGCAGCAGGGCCCAGGCGACCACCGCCGCGGCGATACATGCCAGGGAGATCCCCAGGACCGTGCCGGCCCGGGACCGGCCTCCCGCGCGCCGGAGCCCGGCCTCGGCCGAGCCAGCCGCCTCCTCGTAGCGGAGCACGACCTCGTCGGCGTCGAGCCCCACCGCCGAGGCGTAGGCCCGCAGGTAGCCGACCGCGTAGGCCCGCGGCGGCACCCGCCCCTCCTCGCCCGACTCGAGCGCCTCGACCACGCCCGGCGCGAGCTTGGTCGCGCGGGCCACCTCGTCGCGGGCCAGGCCGCGCAGCTCCCGCTCCCGCGCCAGCCAGCGGCCGAAGGCGGGGAGCCGGTCCTCGGGGACGGGGATGGGCGCGGTCATGGCGTCACTGGAGGAGCGCGAGGCTCTTGCGGCACTCCTCGCCCTCGTTCGTCCCCTCCCCGAGCTCCGTGCAGCGCCGGAAGGACTCGCGGGCGCCGGCGACGTCGCCCGCCTTCATCTGGGCGAGCCCGAGCTGCCAGTGCGCGTCCGCCCGCTTGTCGCAGAACCGGGCGTAGGTGCCGAGCTCGTCGACCGCCTCCTTGGTCCGCCCGTCGTGCAGCAGGGCCCGGCCCAGCTCGCGGCGCCCGTCGCAGAACCGGGGCGCTGAGGCGAGGCAGGCGTGGAGCTCGGCGTACCCCTCGTCGGTCCGCCCCATCCGCCAGAGGGCCACGCCCTTGTTGCAGCGGGCCACCCACGGCTCCTTGTAGAGCATGTTCCCCAGGGCGGCGTCGAACTCCGCCACGGCCTCGGGGTAGCGCCCGCTCTTGGCCAGCAGCTGCCCCAGGTCGTTGTGGGCCTCCGAGTAGCCGGGGCGGAGGGCGATCGCGCGGCGGTAGGCCTTCTCCGCCTCGTCGGTCCGGCCGAAGGCCAGCTCCAGGACCAGGCCCCGGCCCAGGTGGGCCTCGGGGAACCGCTCGTTGATGGCGATCGCCTCGTCGAACTCCTTCAGCGCCTCCTGGGCCCGCCCGGCGCGCAGCGCGTCCACCCCCAGATCGTGGTGGATCTCGGCCGACTGCCGCTCCTTCGGGGTGGGGCCGTGGGCGCAGGCGAGGAACGCGGCGGCGAGGACGGCGAGGCGGCGGAGGGGCATGGTCAGAAGGCGGCGAGCAGGCGGGCCAGGTGGGCGGCGTCGGCGCTGGCGGCCCGGCCGGAGCCGGCGGCCGCCGCTCCGGCGGCCGCGGCCGAGGGCGGGCGGGGTGGCGAGAAGAGCGGGATGCGCTGGAGCGTCTGCTCCTGCATCTCGGGCGCCAGGTTCCGGTAGTTCAGGTTGTCGAGCATGAAGCCCATCGACTCGAGGAACTGCAGCCCCTCCACCTCCACCTGGCGGTAGTCGTCCACCCCGAGCTGCCGGCGATCGTGGACGTAGACCACGTTCTCGCCGGTCCGGGGGAGGTGGAGCCCGACGTAGATCGAGAAGCTGCCGTTCGGGTTGCGCACCCCGCAGAGGTGGCCGAGGACGGTCTGGGAAGCCTTGCCCGGGATCGACACCTGCGGCTGGTTGATGCTCTCCACGATCGCGACCACCTGCTCCCGGGTGGTGGCCACGTGGGTGAGGCTGGGCTCCGGCCTGAACACGTCTCCCTCCGGCGCTAGCGCGCGTCGAGCACGTACTCCTCGGTCCGATCGTCGATCTCCGCCGCGGTCCGCCGCATCTCCAGGAGCGGGTTGTCGATCAGCACGTGATCGCCGCCGACGCTCCCCTCCCCCACCACCAGCCGCAGGCTCACGTCCTTCCCGTAGGCGAGCCGGTCGCCCGCGATGTGCTTGGTGGCGGCGACCACGACCTTGTTGTGCCCGGGCTGCAGGTAGCGCGTCACCTCCATCACCACCTGCGGCTCCGTGGCCTTGACCTCCCGGATCCACTGGGAGTTGATGAAGATCGCCAGGTCGTACTGCGTGCCCGGGGCGTCGTGCTCGGTCACCAGGAAGTAGCGGCGGGTGAGCTTGCCCGGGACCGCGGGAGCGGGTGCGGGGGCGGCGCCGCCTGCGCGGACCGCGTAGCCCTTCGCCTCGATGTGGACGTCGCCCCGCTCGTCGATGACCACCGTCGCGTTCTCGAAGCGCTGCGAGGTGACGCCGTCGATGGCCACGCCGTTGAGCGAGACCGAGGGGCCCGCCTTCGCGGGGCGGGCGGCGGCGGCCAGGGCGGCCGCGAGGGCGAGGGCAAGTGGGCGCATCCCTTCGCCTTCCTAGCCCCCCGCGGCAGGGCGCGTCAAGAAAGGGGGCCGAGTGGCCTACACCCCGTGGACGTCCGGCCCCCAGATCACCTTGTGGACCTGGAGCGAGAGGCGGGCGTCGAGCCCGGCCTCCAGCATCCAGCGGGCGAGCTCGCGGGGGACGACCTGGCCCCAGGCCGGGGAGAAGAGGACGTGAACCCGTCCCTCGAGCCGGTGACGGCGGACCACCTCCAGCGACCAGCGGAAGTCCGCCTCGGAGCAGACCACGAACTTGACCTCGTCGTGCGGCTGGAGGGCCTCGAGCCAGCCGAGCTCGCGGGCCGGCTCCCCCGAGCCGGGCGTCTTCACGTCCGCGATCCGGATCGCCTCGGCGGGGAGCCCTCCCAGCGGCCGCTGGCCGTGGGTCTCGATGGCCACCACGTAGCCCCGGGCGAGCAGCTCGCGGGTGAGCTCGGGCAGCTCGCGCTGCAGGGTGGGCTCCCCGCCGGTGAGCAGCACGAACCGGCAGGGAAACCGCTCCACCTCGGCGAGGATCTCCGGCCGCGACAGCTCCCGGCCGCCGTGGAAGGCGTAGGCGGTGTCGCAGTAGACGCAGCGGAGGTCGCAGCCGGTGAAGCGGACGAAGACGCAGGGCAGGCCGGCCCGCGTCCCCTCGCCCTGGATGCTGAAGAAGATCTCGGTGACCCGCATGCGCCGCCGGCGTGGGCGCCGGCCCGGGCTTCTTACCCTCACCCGCCGACGCGCGCCACCCCGGCCTCGGCGACCGCCGCCTCGGCGGGCGCCTGGCCGAGCTCGCGCCGGAGCCGCCGGAACTCCGCCTTGACCCGGCGCGGGTAGCCGCGGAAGCGGAGCGGGATCTCCCCTTCGCGCAGGTAGCCGAGGATCCGGTTCGGGCCGGCGTTGTACGCCATCAGCGCCAGGTCCTCGCGGCCGAACGCGTCGACGAGGCGGCGCAGGTAGCGGACTCCGGCCCGGACGTTGGCCACCGAGTCCGCGGGATCCGGCCGGTCCAGGCCGGCGCGCTCCGCCTCGCGCAGCAGGGTGGCCTCGCGGAGCTGCATCAAGCCCCGGGCCCCGGCGACCGAGCGGGCGCCCGGCACGAAGGACGACTCGACCTCGATCAGGGCGAGGACCAGCAGCGGGTCGAGGCGCGCCAGGGAGGACTCCTCCACCACGGTCCGCGCCAGCCGCAGCCGGTCGGCGTCGCCCAGGCGCGGCATGCGGAGCGCCAGGCGGGCGTCGACCTGATCCAGGAGCCCGGGCGGACCCGGCTCGCACCGCTCCGGTGCGCACCCGTCCGCCCAGGCCGGCCGCGGCTCGTCCGAGAGCGGGGTGGGGAACGCCGCCACCGCCGCCCACACGGCGACGGCCAGACCGCTCCCCACCACCCCTGCGAGCCGCGGTGCCCGCACTACGCGTTCCCCTTCCCCTGGACCTCGGCCGGGGCCGGAGCCTCCGCCGGGGCCTGCTCCTCGCGCGAGAGCGCGTCCACCCGCTCCGCGACCGCGTCGAGCCGCTTGCGGAGCGTCTCGATGTCTTCGCGGGTCGGGATCCGGAACCGGTTGGCGGTGCGCCGGACCGCGTCGTCGATGGCCTTCTCCAGCTCCCGCCGCTGGCTGGTGAGCCGCTCGCCGAACTCGCGGGCGTGCCGGCGCACGTCCTCGGGCGAGAAGCCGGCCGCGTCCGCGATGCGGGCCAGCACCTTCTCGGCCTCCTGCTCGGCGGCGTTCACCCCCGCGAGGGCGGTGGACCAGGCTTCCTTGAAGATCGTCTGGATGTCCGGCATGGCCCTACACCTCCGCCGACTTCGGGCTCTTCCTGACGCGCCGCGCCTTCTCGCTCTTCTCGATCCGCTTCGCGAGCCGCTCGAGCTCCTTCGAGAGCTCCTCCACCTGCTCGCGGGTCGCCACCCCCAGGAAGGCCACCGCCTTCCCCTGCAGCTCCACCATCCGCTCCAGCGCCTCGGCGCGGAAGGTCTCCGCCTTGTCGCGCCACTCGGCGGCGCGCTCGGCACCCTGGCCCCGGAGCTTCTCGATCCGGTGCTTCATCTCCGGGAAGGTCCAGTCCTGCTTCGACAGGCGGTGCACGATCTGTTCGATGTCCTTCCGGCTCGCACGTCCCTTGACCATGAGATCCTTCAGGACGCGCTGCGCCTCCTCCTCCAGGTGCTCGAGCCGAGCCTGTGCGGCCTCGAGCGGTTCCCTCAGGAATTCAGGCACCTTGATGGAACGTCCCACATCTGCCTTCTGCACCTCGGCCATTTGTCCGACCTCCGGGTTCGAATCCGCGCCGGTCCCCCTACCAGCGCAGTCGCATTCTAACGCGTCGCGTTATCCAGGCAACGCCCCAACGCGGTGCGTCAGCGGACGCTCCCCATGCTTGGGGTCGGCCGAGGTCGAGGCAACCTCCCCGGGCGGGTGGAAACACGCCAGGGGCTCGCTCGCTTCCCTGGCTCAGCCCGCCCTCTTCCCCGTACCGACCCTGAGGTCGGCGCCGACGGCTTCCGTGACGCTTCGGAACCCATCCCGGGCGAGCAGGGCTGCCAGCCCCTCGTTGGTGCGCTTCACGAACGCCGGGCCGCCGTAGACGAGGCCGGTGTAGGCCTGGACCAGGGAAGCGCCGGCCCGGATCTTCGCGTATGCCCCTTCGGGTCCCATCACGCCCCCCACCCCCACGATGGGGAGCCTGCCCGCCGCGCGGCTCGCCACCCGCCGGACCACCTCCGTGGCCAGCGCCTCGAGCGGCGCGCCGGAGAGCCCACCCGCCTCCTTCGCCCTCGGGTGGCGCTCGACGCCGACCCGGGACAGGGTCGTGTTGGTGGCGACGATCCCGGACACCCCCGCGGCGACGGCCACGTCCACCGCCTCGTCCAGCGCCTCCGGGGCGAGGTCGGGCGCGAGCTTCACCAGGAGCGGCTTGCCCGGCGCCCGCTCCGCGAGCCCGGCCACGCAGGCCCGCAGCAGCCGGTCGAGCTGGTCCCGCTCCTGGAGCTGCCGCAGCCCGGGCGTGTTGGGCGAGGAGATGTTCACCACCAGGTAGTCGGCGAACGGGTGGAGCCGGTCGATGCAGGCCAGGTAGTCGGAGGCGGCCTCCTCGTTGGGCGTGGCCTTGTTCTTCCCCACGTTGAGCCCCACCGGGCCGAGCCGGGCCCCGGCCGGCAGCGCGGCGAGCCGGGCGGCGCAGGCCTCCACCCCCGCGTTGTTGAACCCCATCCGGTTGACGATCGCCCGGTGCTCGGGGAGCCGGAACAGCCGCGGGCGCGGGTTCCCCGCCTGCGGCCGGGGGGTGATGGTCCCGATCTCCACGTGGGAGAACCCGAGCGCGAACAGGCCGGCCAGCGAGGCGTCGCCCTTGTCGAAGCCGGCCGCGAGGCCGAGGGGCGAGTCGAAGTCGAGCCCCAGGCAGCGGACGCGCAGCTCGGGCGCGGGCCGCGGCCGCCGCGCCCTGGCCGCGGCCGGGGTCACCCGGCGCAGCGCCGCGTGGGCGAGGTGGTGGACGCGCTCGGGGTCGAAGCGGAAGAGGATCGCGCGGAGGGTGGGCCAGAGCATGGGGGCCGTCCCTTACACCACGGGGGGGCGCCTGTCACCGGCGGCGCTCGCCGGGGGCCTGGAGATCGAGGAGCATCACCAGCGCGTCCTCGCCCTCGTCCGCGTAGTAGTTCGGCCGGACCCCGACGTGGCGATAGCCGAGGGACTCGTAGAGCGCGATGGCGGGGAGGTTGGAGCGCCGCACCTCGAGGGTGGCGAGGGCCGCCCCGCGCCGCCGCCCCGCCTCGGCCACCTCGTCCATCAGGGCGCGGCCGACGCCGCGCCGCCGGGCCTCCAGCGCGGTGGCGATGTTGAGCACGTGCACCTCGTCGTGGACCAGCCAGAAGACCACGAAGCCGAGGATCGCCTCCCTCTCGCCCTCCTCGACCGCCAGCAGGATCGTCGACCAGGCGTGCCCGAGCTCGCGCTCGAGCAGCTCGCGGGACCAGGGGTGCTGGAAGCCGTCCCGCTCGATCTCGACCACCCGGTCCAGATCGGCCGGCGCCATCCGGCGGAACCGGAGCGTGCCCGGGCCGGGCGGGGCCGCCGGGCGGCGCATCAGGAGCCCTCCCCGGCGCGCGGCCGGAGCGCCGGATCGAGGATCCGCACGTCCGCCCTCCCCCGCAGCTCCGCCACCAGGTCGCGCACCTGGGCGCTGGCCCGCTTCTCCTCGAGCTCCGCCCGGACCGCCTCGCGGGCCACCGGCGAGGCGGGGAGCTGCCCGCGCGAGCGGAGGTAGGCGTCGACCTCGTCCTCCGCCACCGGGATCCCGCGCCCCACCCGGGACGCGAGGTGCTGCCGGACGCGCAGCGTCCGTCCCAGGGCGGCGGTCACCTCCTCCTCGGAGAGCTCCGAGGCCTCGAGGAAGCGAGCGTAGCCGCCGGGCTCGAACCGGGCCTTGAACGCCGCCAGCTCGGCCTGGAGCGCGCCGGGCGGCACGGCGTCCACCTCCAGCCGGGCCGCCTCGTCCGCCACCAGCGTCTCGTCGACCAGCCACTCGAGCGCCGCCCGCAGCGCCTCCGCGTCCAGCGGCTGAAAGGCGGCGGCCACGGCCCCCCGGGAGACGAGCGCGATCCGGGCCACCTCGGTCAGGCGGGTGAGCGTCACCGGGCGCGGCGAGGCGCTGGCGGGGTTGCGGATCACCGCCACCACCGCCTCCACCACCCGCCCCTGCGGAGCGGCGGGCGCGGCCGGGGGCGCGGCGAGCGCGAGGGCGAGCAGGAGCGGCGACATCGGCCCCATTCTAGCCGGGGGCGCGGCCGGACGGCCCGGACATCCTCCCGGGCGGCCCTCCCCTCGCCGGAGCACGCGGTCGTTGACGCGCCACCCCGAAGCGTTACGTTTGCCCTCGTGCCCGAGCGCGACCTCTACCAGATCCTGGGCGTCTCCCGGGACGCCAGCGCAGACGAGATCAAGCGGACCTACCGCAAGCTCGCCAAGCGGTATCACCCGGACGTGAACCCGGGGAACAAGGCGGCGGAGGAGAAGTTCAAGGAGGCCACCGCCGCCTCCGAGGTCCTCTCCGACCCCAAGCGGCGCAAGCTCTACGACGAGTTCGGGGCCGACTCGCTCCGGACCGGCTTCGACGAGAAGCGGGCCGAGGAGGTCCGGCGGTGGCGGCGGCAGGGCGCGCCCCCGGGGAGCGCCCCGTTCGACTTCGGCGACTTCGAGCAGGTGAACGTCGGCGACCTCGGGGCCTTCGACTTCGGCTCCATCTTCGGCGACCTCTTCGGCGGCGGGCGGGGCCGCGGCCGGCGGGCCGGCCCGACCCAGGGGGCGCGGGCCGAGGCCGAGATCGCCATCGACCTGCGCGACGCCGTCCTGGGTGGCGAGCGGGACCTCCGGCTCGACCGCCGGACCCTGCGGGTGCGGATCCCGGCCGGCGTGACCGACGGCTCGCAGATCCGCCTGGCCGGCCAGGGCGGCCCGGGCGCGAACGGCGGCCCCGCTGGCGACCTGTACCTGACGGTGCGCCTGCGGGAGCACGCCCACCTCCGCCGCGAGGAGCGCGACCTCTACCTCGATCTGCCGGTGACGGTGCCCGAGGCGGCCACCGGCGCGGAGGTGCAGCTGCCCACCTTCGAGGGACCGGTCCGGCTCCGCGTCCCCGCCGGCGCCCAGAGCGGGATGAAGCTCCGGCTCCGCGGGAAGGGGCTGCCGGACCTCAAGGGCGGGCCGCGCGGTGACCTCTACGCCGTGGTGCAGGTGGTCCTCCCCCCCGACAGCGCCGCCCTGCACAAGGCGGTGAAGCCGCTCGCCGAGCTCTACAGAGGCGATCCGCGCGCCGGCATCTCGTTGTAGAACCGACCTCCGGCCCGTCGGCCGGGCGGGAGGCGGAGGACGGATGGGATTGTTCGATCTCTTCGGGACCAAGGAGGAGCGCGAGAAGAGCGCGCTCCGGAAGCTCGCCAAGCGCCTGACCGAGCGGTACGGCCCGCCCGAGAACCGGCAGAAGGCGATCGAGCAGGCCGGCGACCTGGGGACCCCGGAGGCCCTCGCCACCCTCTGCCTGCGCTTCACGGTCCACGCCGAGCCCGGGATCACCGACGACGAGGAGAAGGAGACCGCCCGGCGGATCCTGGTGGCGGCGGGCGAGGCGGCCATCGGCCCGGTGGAGCGGTTCCTGCGAGAGCAGGAGTCGGGGATCAGCTGGGGGCTGCGCGCCCTGGCGGAGGTGGCGCCCGCCGAGCGGGTGGTGGAGATCGCCGTCCGGGAGCTGTCCCGGCTCTCCCGCGAGTACACCCGCGACCCGGAGAAGAAGATCGTCCTCCTCACCTGGCTGGCCGAGCGCCACCCCGGCGCCCGCTCCGAGGAGCTGGAGGCCGCCCTGCGGGCCTTGCTCGAGGACTTCTCCGACGACGTCCGGATCGGCGCGGCCCGCGCCCTGGCCGGCCTGGCGCCCTCCGAGGCCGGGCGCGAGGGCCTCATCCAGCTCCTGCTCCGCGACCGGGACAACGCCCGGGTCCGGGGCGAGGTCCTGGAGGCGCTGGCCCGCCTGGGCGCCGACGTGAAGGGCTACCGCCCGACGGTGGAGGGGCTCCTGGTGGAGCCGTTCTTCCTCGACCGCGAGGGGCGGGTGAAGAGGCGCGGGTAGAGCGCTTCCCACCGTAGGTGAAGCTCGCCCGGGCGCCCGACGGCCCCCCCGCGCGCCCCTCGGCCGGGGTAGACTCCCCGCCGTGGATCGCCCCCCGGACCCGCGCCCGGTCCCCCCGGCGCCGCCCGCCCCGTCGTCCCCCGACGGCGGGCCGCTGGGCCGCTGGTTCGAGCCGGTGAAGATCCCGCACGGCGCCGAGGCCACCCTCCGCGAGCTGGCCGCGCGCGGGAGCCTGGTCTTCGTGATGCGCTCCCCGGGGCTCCTCAACTTCCTCTACCTTCGCTGGTTCCTCCGCCGGCTCGGCCTGCCGCCGCTCCGGGCGGCGCAGGGCTTCCGCGGCCTCTCCGGCTGGCTGGCCCGGGTCCGCCGCACGCGCCGCGCCTTCGAGGACGCGGTGGCCTCCGGGGAGGCGAGCGTGGTCTTCCTCGGCCGCCGCGACCGCCGCGACCCCTTCGTCCCCCTGGCGCGGCTGCAGCGCGGCCTCTTCCAGCCCGCCCTCCTCGTGCCGGTGCTGCTCGTCTGGAGCCGCCGGCCCCAGCGGCTCCAGCCCTCCCTCTGGGACGTGCTCTACGGGACGCCCGACGCCCCGAGCGCCTTCGCCAACGCGATCGCCTTCCTCCGGAACTTCCGCCGGGCGGTCTTCGAGGTCGGCCGGCCGGTCGACCTCAAGGCCTTCCTGGCGGAGCGGGCCGGCGAGCCGGACGCGGCCATCGCCCGCAAGGTCCGGGGAGCGCTCGCCCAGCACCTCGCCCGCGTCTTCCGGACGGCGGTCGGGCCGCCGCTCAAGGCCCCCTCGCGCGTGGAGGAGCGGGTGCTGCGCGACCGCTCCCTCCGCGCTGCCCTGGAGGCGGTGTCGGCGCAGGCGGGGCGGTCGCCGGCGGCGGTCACCGCCGAGGCGCGGCGCGACCTGCGCGAGATCGCGAGCCGCTACGACCCCCGCTTCGTCCAGGTCGCCCGGCCGCTCCTGGCCTCCGCCTTCGGGCGGATGTACACGAGCGTGGAGGTGGACGAGGAGGGGCTCGCCCGGGTGAAGCGAGCGGCGAGCGCGGCGCCCGTCGTCCTCTGCCCGAGCCACAAGAGCCACGTCGACTACCTGATCCTCTCCTGGCTCTTCTACGAGCACGGCATGACCCCGCCGCACGTCGCGGCCGGGATCAACCTCGCCTTCTGGCCCTTCGGCCCCATCGCCCGCCGGGGCGGGGCCTTCTTCATCCGGCGCAAGGTGCGGGGCGACCGGGTCTACACCGCGGTGCTGCGCGCCTACGTGAAGCACCTGCTCCGCGATCGCTTCCCCCAGGAGTTCTACGTGGAGGGCGGACGGAGCCGGACCGGCAAGCTCCTGCCGCCCAAGGCCGGGCTGCTCTCGATGGAGGTCGACGCCTGGCTGGACGGGGCGGCCGAGGACGTCCTCTTCGTCCCCATCGCCATCGACTACGAGAAGCTGATCGAGGCCTCCAGCTACGCCCGGGAGCTGGCCGGCGGCGAGAAGGTGAAGGAGAGCTGGCGCGGGCTGCTCGGCGCCGCCCGGGTGCTCTTCCGCCGCTACGAGCGGATCCACGTCCAGTTCGAGACCCCCCTCTCCCTGGCGGAGCTGGCGCGGGCCAGGCTGGGGGAGGGGGCCACCGCGCTCCCGGTGGACGAGGCCTGGGGCGGCGAGGCGGAGCGGACCGGGAGCATGGCGCTCGCGGCCGGCGACCGGAGCGCGCCGGCGGGCGCCAAGCGCCAGCTGGTCCAGGCGCTGGCCAACCGGGTCGCCTGGGGGATCGGCCGGGCCGTGACCATCACGCCGGTGGGGCTGGTGGCGGCCGCCCTGCTCTCCCACGTCCGGCGCGGGCTGACGGCGGCCGAGGTGGGACGGAGGGTGGAGCTGCTGCTGGCCATCGCCTCCGAGGGCGGCGCCCGGCTGGCGAAGGACCTGGCCGGAGCGCCCCTCGACCCGCGCCAGCCCGGCCCGATCGCGGATGCGGTCCGGCGGCTCGGCCAGGACGGTCTGGTGCGGGTGGAGGTGGCGGCCGGGGACACCATCTACCTGGTGGCGGACGAGCGGCGCCCGGTGCTCGACTACCACCGGAACGCGGTGATCCACCGCTACGTGGCGCCGGCCCTGGTGGCGGCGGCGGTGCGCTCGGGCGGCGCCGGCCTGCCCGAGGCCACCGCGCGCGAGCGAGCCCACTGGCTCTCGCGCCTCTTCAAGCTCGAGTTCTCCTACCGGCCCGGCGCCACCGCCGACGAGATCTTCGACCAGCAGCTCGCCTTCCTCGAGCGGATCGGCGCCGTGGCCCGCGGGGCGGGGACGCTCGGGCCGGGGAGCGCCCCCGACCTGCTCGCCTTCCTGGGCGAGTTCCTCCGCGCTTACCTCGAGGCCTACCGGCTGGCCGCCGAGACCGCCCTCGCCCTCCTCGGGCCCGACGCACCGCGGCACGCCCCGGCGGAGCGCAGGGCGCTGATCCGGGAGGCGCTGGAGCGCGGCCGCGCCGACTTCCTGGCCGGCCGGATCGCGCTCCGGGAGTCGCTCTCCAAGGCCACCCTGGAGAACGCCCTGGAATGGCTCGTGGTCCAGGGGATCCTGGCGGAAGAGGGTGGCAAGCTGCGGCTGGCGCGGAGCGGTGACGCCTCGGAACTCCGCGGCATCATGGACGGAATCGCTCCGCATCTCGTGGTGTAAGCGCGCGTGTCCCCCTTCCACACGGCCCCTGGCTCGCGATAGTCTGCGCGTCCAATCGCCGCACCTTCGGTTCGTCGCACCACGCGGAATCGTACCGGTTCGTCCCCCGTGACGGACGATACCCCCAGGAGGCTTCACGCATGTCGGATCGGATCCAGCACAAGGGCTTGAAGGCGAAGGTCATGTCCGCCGAGGCGGCGGCGGCGCTGATCCCGAACGGCTCGGTCGTCGGGATGAGCGGGTTCACCGGCGCCGGCTACCCGAAGGCCGTCCCCACCGCCCTGGCCAAGCGCGCCCTCGACGAGCGGCTCAAGGGCAAGCCGCTCAAGCTCGACGTCCTCACCGGCGCCTCCACCGGGCCCGAGCAGGACACGATGATGAGCATCGTGGAGGCCTCGCGCTTCCGCTTTCCCTACCAGGGCGACGCCGCCACGCGCGAGAAGATCAACGCCGGCCTGATCGAGTACCAGGACATGCACCTCAGCCACGCGGGCACGCTGGCCCGCTACGGCTACTACGGCAAGATCAACTTCGCCCTCATCGAGGTCACCAAGATCAACGAGGACGGCACCGCCGTCCCCTCCTCCTCCTGCGGCGCCAACAACGTCTACCTGGAGCACGCCGAGAAGATCATCCTCGAGGTGAACTCCTGGCAGGACGAGCGCCTGGAGGGGATGCACGACATCATCTCCGTCAATCCGGAACACGGGAAGCGGACGCCGATCCCGATCACCGCCGCCGACGACCGGAAGGGCTCCAAGTTCTGGACCTTCGACACGAGCAAGGTCGTGGCGGTGGTCGAGACCAACAACCCCGACCGCAACGCGCCCTTCAAGGCCCCGGAGGAGATCCACAAGAAGATCGCCGGGCACATCATGGACTTCTTCCAGGGCGAGGTGAAGGCGGGCCGGATCTCGAAGCACCTCACCCCTCTCCAGTCGGGCGTGGGCAACATCGCCAACGCGGTGCTGGTGGGGCTCAACGAGGGGCCCTTCGACCAGATGGTGAGCTACACCGAGGTGATCCAGGACGGCATGCTCGACATGCTGGACTCGGGCAAGCTCAAGGCCGCCTCGGCCACCGCCTTCTCGGTCTCCCCCGAGGGCCAGGTCCGCTTCAACAAGAAGATCGACCAGTACCGGAAGCAGATCATCCTGCGCCCGCAGGAGATCTCGAACAACCCGGAGATCATCCGCCGGCTGGGCTGCATCGCCATGAACGGCTTCGTCGAGGCCGACATCTACGGCCACGTCAACTCGACCCACATCGCCGGCAAGGGGATCGAGAACGGCATCGGCGGCTCGGGCGACTTCGCCCGCAACTCGGCCTACACGATCTTCATGTCCCCGGCGACCGCCAAGGACGGGAAGATCTCGGCCATCGTCCCCTTCGCCTCGCACATCGACCACACCGAGCACGACGTGCACGGCATCGTGACCGAGTACGGCTTCGCCGACCTCCGCGGCCGCAGCCCCAAGGAGAAGGCCAAGGAGATCATCGAGAAGGCGGCCGCCCCCGAGTTCCGGCCGCTGCTCTGGGACTACGTGAAGCGCGCCATGAAGAACCCGAGCGCCGGTCTCCACTCCCCGCACATGTTCAGCGAGGCCTTCTCGTTCCACACCCGCTACCTGCAGACCGGCGACATGCGGCCGAAGAAGTAGCCCGCCCCGATCCCTGCCGTCCGCGGCGGCCGCCCTCCCGGGGGCGGCCGCCGTTCCTTTTTCCGCCCCCCGCGCTAAGGTGCGGCGCATGCCAGAGCTCGATCTGCAGGAGGCGATGGACGTCGCCCGGCGCGCCGTGGAGGCGGCCTCGGCGGCCAGCCTCGCCCACTTCCGGCGCGGCGTCCGGGTGGAGGTGAAGCCCGACCGGACCCCGGTCACCCAGGCGGATCGCGAGTCCGAGGCCGCCATCCTGGCGGTGGTGCGCGAGGCCTTCCCCGGCCACGGCTTCCTCGGCGAGGAGACCGGGGCCCACGCCGGCGACGCCGAAGCGCGCTGGATCGTCGATCCGCTCGACGGCACCAAGGGCTTCACCCGGGGGCGCGGCTTCTGGGGGGCGCTGGTGGCCCTGGAGCACCGGGGGGCGATCGTGGCCGGCGCCATGGCCCTCCCCGCCCTGGGCGAGGTCTACTGGGGCGGGAAGGGGCTGGGCGCATGGCTGAGGAGCGGCGAGGCGCCCCCCGCGCGGCTCCAGGTCTCCCGGATCGCCGGCTGGGAGGACGCCACCCTCTCCCTGGGCGAGCCCCACGTCCTCCTCGTCCCGCCCATGCTGGAGCGCGTGGCCCGGCTCGCCACCTCCGCCCAGAGCGCCCGCTGCTACGGCGACCTGGCGGGCTGCGCCCTGGTGCTCAAGGGGCAGGCGGAGGCCTGGGTCGAGGCGGGGGTGAAGATCTGGGACCTGGGGCCGCTCCAGGTGCTGATCGAGGAGGCGGGGGGCCGCTTCACCGACCTCGACGGGCGGCCGACGGTGGCCTCGGGGAGCTGCGTGGCGTCGAACGGCCTGGTGCACGAGCGGGTGCTGCGGGCGCTCGCCGGCGGGTGAGGGCGAGGCGCGTCACCAGGCGGCTCGGGCTGCGGCGCTGACCTCGACGAAGCCCGCCCGGCGGAAGGCGGCAGGCGTGTCGGCGTCGACGAGTCGGGGGGCGGCACCGCGCGCGGCGAGCGCCGCGGGGCCCGGCTACTGCGGCTGCGCGCGCCGGAAGAGGTCCACCACCTGCCCGGCCCGCCCGGCCACCCGGGCCCGGCCGCGGGCCCACTCGCGGAGCGCCTTGATCTGCTCCTCGTAGGTGCGGAAGAGCGGGACCAGGTCCTGGGCGACGCGGCGGAGATCGGCCGTCTCCAGCTCGCGACCCAGGGCGTAGGCGCGGTGCAGGGCCCCGACCACCACCTGCTCCAGCTCCGCCCCGGAGTAGTCGGCGCAGAGCTCGGCGATGGCGGGCACGTCGATCGCGTCGGCCGCGCGCCCCCGGCGGCGCAGGTGGAGCTCGAGGATCTCCCGGCGAGCCTCGAGGTCGGGCAGGTCCACGAAGAAGAGCTCGTCGAAGCGGCCCCGCCGGAGCAGCTCGGGCGGGAGCCGGGAGACGTCGTTGGCGGTGGCGACCACGAACACCGGCCCGTGCCGCTCCTGGAGCCAGGTGGAGAACGCGCCCAGCACCCTCGCGGCGCGCGGATCGCCGCCCTCGCCCGGGGCGCTGCCCGCGAACCCCTTCTCGATCTCGTCCACCCAGAGGGCCACCGGCGCCAGCGCCTCGGCCGCCTCGAGCGCCCTGGCCAGCCCCTCCTCCGCCCCGCCCGGCGAGCCCAGCACCCGCGGCAGGTCGAGCCGCAGGATCGGCACGCCCAGCCGCGCCGCGGCCGCCTTGGCGGCCAGGGACTTGCCGCACCCCTGCACGCCGACCAGCAGGACGCCGCGCGGCGGTGGGAGGCCGTAGCGCGAGGCGTCCGCGTCGAAGCCCAGCGCGCGCTCCTCCATCCAGGCCTTGAAGGCGGCCAGCCCGCCCAGGTCCTCCGGTCGGTCCGGGGACTCGACCAGCTCCAGCCCCAGGTCCCGGGCGAGGAGGCGCTTCTTCTCCGCCGCGACCACCCCGATCCCGACCTGCCCGAGGATCGGGTCGCGCCGCAGCGCGCGGGTGAAGGCCCGCCGCGCCTGGCCCTCGGAGAGGCCGCGCGCCGCCACCAGGGCCCGGTGCCTCACCTCCGCCCCGAGGGGCTCCGCCGCCTCCTCCATCCCGCCCTGGACCGCGTCGAGGAGGGCGGAGAGCTCGCCGTCGTCCGGGAGCGGGAGCCGCACCACCGCCGCCTCCCCGGCCAGTCCGGCCGGCAGGGAGAGGCCCGGCGCCACCACCGCCAGGCAGCGCCCCTCGGCCGCCAGCCGGGGGAGCAGGTCGCGCAGCTTGCGCGCCACCGCCGGCGCCTGGAGCGCCAGGTGGAAGTCCAGCGCCACCGCCAGGTAGGGGGCGGGCGCGGCCAGGAGCGCGTCCAGGAAGGCGGCCGGCTCCTTGGCGGCGGGGGCGAGCGGCGCCAGGCCGCGGTGGGAGGACCAGACCCCGCAGCGGGCGTCGAAGCTGGCCGCCGCCGCCTGGCAGGCGGCCACGGCGCGGTCCTCCTCCCCCGTGACCAGGTAGAGGAGCGGGGTCCCGGCCGACCAGAGCTCGGCGACCTCGGCGGCGGGCGCGCTCACCGGGCGCCCTCCGCGTCCGAGGTGGCGCGCATCGCCTCCTCGAAGGAGGTGACGCCGGAGGCGACCTTGCGCACCGCGTGCTCGCGCAGGGAGCGGAGCCCGTCCTGGCGGGCGGTGCGGCTGAGGACCTCGGGGGTGGCCCCCTCGGCGATCAGGTGGCGGAGGCGGGCGTTCACACCGAGCACCTCGAAGATGCCGCTCCGGCCGTAGAACCCGGTGTACCGGCACTTGGCGCAGCCCTGCCCGCGGCGGGCGAGCAGGAGGCCGGCGTGGTCCTCCGGGTGGGGCACGCCGAGGGCCTGCACCTCGTCGGCGGTGAGCGGCACGTCGCCGGTGCAGGAGGGGCAGACCTGGCGGACCAGCCGCTGCGCCGCCACGCCGGTCAGGGTGGCGGCGATGAGGAAGCTCGGGACCCCGAGGTCGCGCAGGCGCGCCACCGCGCTCACCGTGTCGTTGGTGTGCAGGGTGGTGAGCACCATGTGGCCGGTGAGGGCCGCCTGGACCGCCTGGGTGGCGGTCTCGCCGTCGCGGACCTCGCCCACCATGATCACGTCGGGGTCCTGGCGGAGCACGTGGCGGAGCGCCTCGGCGAAGCTGGTGCCGGTCCGGGGGTTTGCCGCGATCTGGTTGAAGTCCTCGTGGACCATCTCGATGGGATCCTCGATGGTCACCACGTTCACCTCGGGCGAGGCGAGCGCCTGCAGGGCGGAGTAGAGGGTGGTGGTCTTGCCGCTGCCGGTCGGGCCGGTCACCACCACCAGCCCGTGGGGGCGCAGCAGCCACCGCTCGAAGAGGTCGCGCTCGTCGGCGAGGAAGCCCAGCTCGGAGAGGTCGCGCACCAGGACCGTCGGATCGAGCACCCGGATCACCACCTTGTCCCCGAAGGTGGTGGGGATGGTCGAGACCCGGAGCTCCATCTCCGCGTCGCCCCGGGCGGTGCGGATGCGCCCGTCCTGGGGACGCTTCAGGGCGATGTCGAGCCGGCTCATGATCTTGAACCGGTTGGCGATCGCCCCGTGCACTGCCTTGGGGATCCGGTGGACCGGGTGGAGGATCCCGTCGATCCGCATCCGGATGATCGACTCCTCCCGGCGCGGCTCGAGGTGGATGTCGCTGGCGCGCTGCTCGAAGGCGTAGTGGAGCAGGTACTCGACCGCGGCGATCACCGGCTCGCTCGAGGCCTCCAGGGCGTCGATGCCGGTCAGGTTGACGAACTGCTCCAGGTTCTGGACGTCCGGGGCCGCCTGGCCGTCGGCCAGCTGGACGTTGGCCTCCGAGATCTGCTGCCGGAAGCCGTAGATCTCGGCGATCGCCCGGTGGATGTCGGTGGGCGCCGCCAGGACCGGGCTGATCTCCGTCCCCGTCAGGCCGCGAAGGTTCTCGAACAGCTCTCGGTCGAACGGGTTGGCGGCCGCCACCACCAGCGCGCCGTTCTTCCGCTCCAGCGGCAGGACCGCGTGCCGCCGGGCGAAGGGGCGGGAGAGGGTCCGGGTGATGAGGTGGGGGTCGAGCTTCAGGGGATCGATCTTCCGGTACGGGATCCCGACCGCCTCGGCCACCGCCTCGGTGACCTTGTCCTCGTCCACCTTCTCCGCCTCCCGGCGGGCGTCGACGAACTCGAAGGAGGCGAGCACCTCGATGGGCGAGAGCTCGGCCCGGCGCAGGCCCCGGCCGCCGCCACGGCCGGGGCCATCGCGCAGGAGACGGGCCCGCTGGACGTGCTCGCGGGCGAAGGCGGTCCGCTTGGCGTCGTCGGTCAGGATCCCCTGGCGCGCGAGCAGGTCGGCGACGAAGTCGAGGGTGAAGTCGGCGGCGCGGTAGGTGCGGGGCACGGCGGAGGGAGTCTACCCCGGCCCCGGCCGCCGACGAAGCCGGCGGCCTGTAGGTGCGTCTGCGCCCGCGTGGCCGGGAGGCCGGGCGCCGGGCGCGGACGGGGTGGGAGGCTCGGGCTCGCCCGACCGGGCGAGGGCTAGATCCCTCAACCGATGGGCCCGCAGGCGCGGGCCGGCCTGCGGGGCTCGCCGCCCCCGCCGCCGCGGGTGTCCGCCGGGCGGGACATCTGGCGTGCCACCTCCCGGCGGCCGCAGCCGGGGCAGGCGACCTCGGCCTCGTCCGACCGGCGGACGATCAGCTCCTCGAAGACCTTGCCGCAGGCGGCGCAGGCGTACTCGTAGATCGGCATCGTCCGGTGAGAGCCGGGCGGGGCGGAAAGGGTTCGGCGGCCCCGTCCTCGCCTACCGCTTCCGGGCCCCGCGGGCGCCGGCCGTCCGCCGGAGCCGCGGCGGGGGACCGGGCGGCAGGGCCGAGGGCGCCCTCAGCCGGTCGCGCTCCCGGTCGTAGAGCTGGATCGCGTCCCGGAGGACCTGCAGGGCCAGGGAGCGCCCCTGGGGCGCCGAGACCAGGACCTTCTTGTTCTCCAGGGTCTTGTAGTCCTGGAAGAAGCGCTGCAGCTCGCGCAGCCGGTGGGCGGGGATCTCCGAGACGTCGGAATAGTCGGAGTAGTTGGGATCGTCGGCGTGGACGGCGATGAGCTTGTCGTCCTCCCCCTTGTCGTCCCGCATCTTCATCACCCCGATCACCTTGGCGCGCATGATGGCGAGCGGGTGGATGGGCTCCTGGCAGAGCACCAGGATGTCCAGCGGGTCGCCGTCGTCGCAGTAGGTGCGGGGGACGAACCCGTAGTTGGCCGGGTAATGGACGGCGGAGAACAGGATCCGGTCGACCAGCAGCAGGCCGGAGGCCTTGTCCAGCTCGTACTTCACCTTGGAGCCGGTGGGGATCTCGATGATCGCCGGGATCGGGTCGTTCTCGAGGTAGCGGGGCAGCTCGACGTCGTGCCAGGGGTGGTAGGCCACTCGGGGACGTCCTTTCCTGGGGCGGGGCGGGGAGCTAGATGCCGGCGCCGTTCGCGAAGCGGAGCTCGCGGGCCTCGACCTGGGTGACGCGGCTGCCCGGGGGGACGCTGCTCGTGAGCCAGACGTTGCCACCCACCGACGAGCCCTTGCCGATGGTGATCCGCCCGAGGATCGTGGCGCCGGCGTAGACGACGACGTCGTCCTCGACGATCGGGTGTCGGTCGATCCCCTTGATCGGGTTCCCGCTGGCGTCGAGGGGGAAGCTCTTCGCCCCCAGGGTGACGCCCTGGTAGAGGGTGACGTTCCGGCCGATGACGGCGGTCTCGCCGATCACCACCCCGGTGCCGTGGTCGATGAAGAACTTCTCCCCGATCCGCGCCCCGGGGTGGATGTCGATGCCGGTGAGGGTGTGCGCGTACTCGGTGATGATCCGGGGGATGAGCGGGACGCCCAGGACGTGGAGCCGGTGGGCGATCCGCTGGTTGGTGATCCCGAAGATCCCGGGGTAGGCGAAGATCGCCTCGTCGCGCGACTTGAGCGCCGGGTCGCCCTCGTAGGCCGCCTCGACGTCGGAGTGGACCAGCCGCCGGAGCTCGGGGAGCTCCGCGAGGAACCCGCGGGTCGCCGCCTGGGCCTTCTCCGCGCAGTGGGCGCAGGAGTCGAGGTCGTGGCGCTCGGAGAAGGCCAGCCCGCGGCGCACCTGCTCCTCCAGCGAGCGCATCGCCCGGGCCAGGGTGGCCCCCACGAAGTAGTGCAGGCTCTCGTCGTGCAGGTCGCTGGTCCCGAAGTAGCCCGGGAAGAGGACCGCCCGGACGTCCTCGACGATCTGGATCACCGCCTCCCGCGACGGGAGCGTCACCCTCCCGCCCGGGGCGAAGCTGGCGGCGGCGCCGCGGCAGAGCTGGTCGACCACCGGCGCCAGCGCGACCTCGTCGATGGCCGGCGTCTTCTTCCCGTCGCTCATCTCGCTTCCTCCACCGCGCGCCCCCGGCGGCCACCGCGGCGCCGGAAGGCTTTGTATTCATATGTTAACAAATCAGGACCGAATCGGTCGATGATGCGGCTCGGCTCAGGAGGGGGCCGCCTCGTCCTCGGCCAGCAGGGCGTCGATCTCGGCCTCGGTGGGCGCGGCCGGCGCCTCCCCCTCCCCCTCCCCCTCCCCCTCGGCCCCCTCCGGTCCCGCCTCCGCGGCGTCCGGCCGGTGGAAGAAGGCGTGGACCACCCCCGCCTGCTGTGGCCCGAACCCGTCCACCTCGGCGAGCTCCTCCAGGGTCGCCTCGCGCACCCGCTTGAGCGAGCCGAAGTGCCGGAGGAGCGCCCGCTTCCGCCCATCGCCCACGCCGGGAATGTCCTCGAGCACGCTCTGGAAGTTGCGCTCCCGCCGGAGCTTGCGGTGGAAGGTGATGGCGAACCGGTGCGCCTCGTCCCGGATCCTCGCGAGGAGGAAGAGCTCGGCCGAGTTCTGGCGGAGGACCACCGGGTCCTTCCGGCCGGGGAGGAAGACGCGCTCAAAGCTCCAAACCAGCTCAGAGACGAACCCCTTCTCCGCCGCCTCGGCGGCGTCGGCCAGGCCGCCGCCGCGCCGGCGCCCGCGGCGTCCCACCACCCGCGAGGTCCCGAGCGCGGCCGCGTCCAGGAGCCGGCCCTTCGCCAGGCCGACCATCTCGACGAACGGGGCCCCCGGGATCCCGGTCACCGGCGAGGTCGAGACCCCGACGTCCTTGGCCGCCGCCAGGGCGGCGTTGAGCTGCCCCTTCCCGCCGTCGATCACCAGGAGCTCGGGGAAGCTCCCCTCCCCCAGGGCCCGCCGCAGCCGCCGCGAGATCACCTCGTGGAGCATGGCGAAGTCGTCCTGCCCGGCCACGCCCTTCACCTTGTACCGGCGGTAGCCCGCCTTGTCCGGCTCGCCGTCCTTCATCGAGACGCCCGAGCCGACCGCCAGGGCGCCCTGGAAGGTGGAGATGTCGTAGCACTCGATCCAGCGGGGGAGCCGGGCGAGGTGAAGGGCGCGGGCGAGCGCCGCCAGGGCCTGCTCCCGCCGCTCGTCCTTCTCCTGCCAGCTCCGGAACCCCTGCTCGGCGTTCCGGGCCGCCACCTCGAGCAGGTCCGCCTTGGCGCCGCGCTGGGGGGTGAGGAGGCGCACCCGCCGGCCGCGCCGCTCGGAGAGCACCTCGGCGAGCGCCTCCGCCTCCGCCGGCTCGAGGGGGACGAGGATCTCGTCCGGCGCCGGGTTCTGCTCGTAGTAGAGGGAGAGGAAGGAGGAGAGCAGCTCCTCGTCGGGGAACTCCTGCCCGCGGAACGGGTGGCTCCGCGAGTCCTGGAGCTTCCCGCCCCGCATCGCCAGCACCTGGAGGATCAGATCCGGCCCCTCCCGGTAGAGGCCGACCACGTCCCGGTCGGCCCGGTCGGACATGAGCACCCGCTGCTTCTCCAGGCTTCGCTCCACCGCCTGGAGCTGGTCCCGCACCCGGGCCGCCTCCTCGAAGCGGAGCGCCCCCGCCGCCTCGTCCATGCGCGCCCGGAGGCGCTCGACCAGCTCGTGCTCCCGGCCCTCCAGGAACTCGACCGCGTCCTCCACCGAGCGGCGGTACTCGGCCTCCGGGACCTCGTAGACGCAGGGACCGGGGCAGCGCTGGATCTGGAAGAGGATGCAGGGCCGCCGCCGGTGGGAGAAGACGTGGTCGGTGCAGGTGCGGAGCTGGAAGTGGCGGTTCACGATCCGGAGGGTCTCCCGGATCGACGAGGCGGAGGAGTACGGGCCGAAGGTGCGGGCCCCCGCCTGCCGCTTCTCCCGGGCGCGGCGGACCTCCAGGCGCGGGTACGGGTGGCGCTCGTCGAGCCGGAGGACGATGAAGTCCTTGTCGTCGCGCAGCCGGACGTTGAAGCGTGGCCGGTGCTTCTTGATGAGCTCGTTCTCGAGGAGCACCGCCTCCTTGTCGGAGCGGGTGACGATCACCTCGATGTCGCCGAGGAGGTCCTCGAGGAGCGGCACGAAGATCCGGTCGTCCCCCCGCCCGGCGTCGAAGTAGGAGCGGACCCGCGAGCGCAGGCTCGAGGCCTTCCCCACGTAGACCACCTCGCCCTGGCGGTCCTTCATCAGGTAGCAGCCGGGGGCGGCCGGGAGGGCCTCGAGGGTCTGGCGGAGGGCGGCGTCCATTCCTGGTCGGAGGAGGGAGAGTTAGCCTGGATCGGGCCGCGAAGCACCTCCGCGCTCGCTTCCGGGGCAACGCCGACCCATGGGAGCGCGCCGGCCCCGGCGCGCGGAGCCGCGCCGCGGGCGCAACCCCGCGGCGGAGCGGGTCTCGCCGGGCGCGAGGCCCCGGGGGCCCGGCGCGCTCATGATCCTTGCAGGGCGGGGCGGCAGGGGGACCCCGATGCTCCAGCGCCGCTTGATGCCGATCAGCTTGCTCGCCGCCGCCGCCTGCGCTGCGGCCTCGCTCGCCTGGGCGTACGGGTCCGCCGCCTCGGCCGCGGCCACGCCCCCGCCCGTCCGGCTGGAGCTCCGCTTCCGGCCCGAGGGCGCCCCCACCGACGGGACGCAGGACGTGGCGATGGGGGAGGCCCCTCCTGCCCTCCTCCTCGACCCCGGGGCGGGGGACCAGCCCGCCGTCGACGCGCTCGTCCTCGGCGCGATCTCGGGGGCGGGCCGCTTCTCGGCGGTGCCGCACGGCGTCCGGCCGGAGGGCCGGGCGGCGGCGGTGCGCCCTCCGCACCCGGGCCCCCTCCGCCCCGCGCCCCACCCCCCGGGGTCGCGAGGCGTGACCCTCTAGCGCCGGCGGCGCCGCTGCGGCGGCCGCCGGCTGCCGGTGAGCCTGCCCACCGCGGCCGCGCCCGCCATCGCCCCGCTCCCCAGCAGCCCCTTCATGCCCGCCGCCTTGGCGGGGAGCCCGAGCTGCAGGTCCTTGAGGGCGAGGATCCGGTCGCGGAGCTGCGCCGCCTTCTCGAACTCGAGCGCCTCGGCCGCCTCCCGCATCTCGCCCTCCAGCGCGGCGACGATCTCCGGGATCTGCTCGGGGCGGTACTCCGCCCCCTCGTCGGCCGCCATGGGGACGGTGAGGTAGTCGGCCTCGATCACCGCCATCCCCAGGTCGGTGATGTTGCGCCGCACGGTCTGCGGGGTGATGCCGTGGGCGGCGTTGTAGGCCCGCTGGAGCTCGCGCCGGCGGCCGGTCTCCTCGATCGCCTGGCGCATGGAGTCGGTCGAGTGGTCGGCGTAGAGGAGCACCCGCCCGTTCACGTTGCGGGCGGCGCGGCCGATGGTCTGGATGAGCGAGACCGAGGACCGCAGGAACCCCTCCTTGTCGGCGTCGAGCACCGCCACCAGGGAGACCTCGGGGATGTCGAGCCCCTCGCGCAGGAGGTTGATCCCGATGAGGACGTCGAACTCCCCCCGGCGCAGATCGCGGATCAGGGCGCTCCGCTCCAAGGTGTCGATGTCCGAGTGCAGGTAGCGGCAGCGGACCCCCACGTCGGTGAAGTACTCGGTCAGGTCCTCGGCCATCCGCTTGGTGAGGGTGGTGACCAGGACCCGCTCGCCCGCCTCGGCGCGCTTCCGGACCTCGCCCAGGAGGTCGTCCACCTGCGAGCCCGCCGGACGGACCTCCACCTCCGGGTCGGTGAGCCCGGTGGGGCGGATGATCTGCTCCACCACCACCCCCTGGGCCTTCTCCAGCTCGTAGGCGGCCGGGGTGGCGGAGACGTAGACCGCCTGGCCCACCTCCCGCTCGAACTCCTCGAACTTGAGGGGCCGGTTGTCGAGGGCGGAGGGGAGGCGGAACCCGAACTCCACCAGGGTCTCCTTGCGCGAGCGGTCGCCCCGGTACATGGCGCCGATCTGCGGGACGGTCTGGTGGGACTCGTCGATCACCAGGAGGAAGTCGTCGGGGAAGTAGTCGATCAGGCAGGGCGGCGCCTCGCCCGCCTTCCGGCCGGAGAGCCAGCGCGAGTAGTTCTCGATCCCGGGGCAGACCCCCATCTGCTCCAGCATCTCCAGGTCGAACATCGTCCGCTGCTCGAGCCGCTGCGCCTCCACCAGCTTGTTCCGGGCGGTGAGCTCGCCCAGCCGCTCCCGCAGCTCCTCCCGGATCCCGGCCAGGGCGCGGGCCCGGGTCTCCGGGGCCGAGACGTAGTGGCTGTTGGGGAAGATGGCGACCTTGTCGAGCTCGGCCAGGGTGATCCCGCGGAGCGGATCGAACTCGTGGATCGACTCGACCAGGTCCCCGAAGAACTCGATCCGGACCGCCCGGTCCTCCTCGTACGGCGGGAAGACCTCGATGGTGTCGCCGCGCACCCGGAAGGTGCCGCGGTGGAAGTCGAGGTCGTTCCGCTCGTACTGGATGTCGATCAGGGAGCGGATGAACCGGTCGCGCAGGAACTCCTGGCCGCGGGCGATCTGCTGGAGGAGGCCGTAGTAGGCCTCGGCCGTGCCCAGGCCGTAGATGCAGGAGACCGAGGCGACGATCAGCACGTCGTTCCGGGTGAGGAGGGCGTGGGTGGCCGCGTGCCGCATCCGGTCGATCTCGTCGTTGATGGACGAGTCCTTCTCGATGTACGTGTCGGTCGAAGGGACGTAGGCCTCGGGCTGGTAGTAGTCGTAGTAGCTGACGAAGTAGTGGATGGCGGCGGTGGGGAAGAGCTCCTTGAACTCCCCGTAGAGCTGGGCCGCCAGGGTCTTGTTGTGCGCCATCACCAGCGTGGGGCGCCGCACCTCGGCCACCACGTTGGCGACGGTGAACGTCTTTCCCGAGCCGGTCACGCCCAGGAGCACCTGGTGGCGATCGCCGCGGCGCAGCCCCTCGATCAGCTCTGCGATGGCGCGCGGCTGATCGCCGGTGGGTCGGAAGGCGCTCTGCAGGTCGAAGGGCACGGCCCAGGAATGTAACCGCTCCGCTCCGATCCGGGCCCGCGATCGCGCCCCGCCTTGGGCCCGGATGGGGAATGCGGCGACCGCTCCCCTCCCCGCGCCCGGCCGCGGCCGACCTCGCGCGACGGGCGGCTCCCCTCGATTCCTGCTCGACTTTTTGCAGTCCGCCGACTAGGTTGTTGCCCGTCCCACGCCAGTGTTTGGCTCGGGCCCGGCGGGAAGTGCATCCCGCGTGAACACGAAAGAAGTGTGCAGATGGCCAGTGGTACCGTGAAGTGGTTCAATGACGCGAAGGGCTTCGGCTTCATCTCTCAGGACGGCGGCGGGGAGGACGTGTTCGTCCACCACACCGCGATCCAGTCCGAGGGCTTCCGCTCCCTGCAGGAGGGGCAGCGGGTGGAGTTCGAGGTGAAGAAGGGCCCGAAGGGCCTCCAGGCGGCGAACGTCCGGGCGGTATAGCCCCCGGGGCGCAGCCGTCACGTGGGGCCCGGCCACCCGGCCGGGCCTTCGCGTTTCTGAGCCAAGGCATCCCGGAGGAACAACATGGCATTCCACCCTGGAGCGACGAAGCGGCAGAAGGAGGCCGCTCGCCGCGAGAAGCAGCAGAAGAAGGACGAGCGGCGCGAGCAGCGCAAGCGCGAGCGGGCGGAGCGGGGCGATCAGCCCCACGCGCCCGGCGAGGACCCGGACATCGCCGGGATCGTGCCGGGCCCGCAGCCGCTGCCCGAGGGTTTCGAGTAGGGACCGGCCGGCCTCCCCGGCCGGCTCACTCCACCTTCCAGGTCGTCCCGCGCGGCCCGTCCATCAGCGCGACGCCCTGGGAGAGGAGCTCGTCCCGGATCGCGTCCGAGCGGGCGAAGTCCCTGGCGACCCGCGCCGCCGCCCGCTCCGCGATCCGCGCCTCCACCGCAGTCGGGTCGATCCCCCGGCGCGCCGCTGCGCGCGTCCGGAGGGCGAGGAGCGCCTCCTCCGGGCGCCGCTGCAGGACCCCGAGCGTCCGCCCGACCTCCCGCGCGTCGCGGGCGAAGCCGGCCAGCCGGGCCCGGTCCTCGGGGGACTTCTTCCCCTTCCGGTCGGCGAGGGCGTTGGCCGCGGTGAAGGCGTCCGCCACCAGGGCCAGCACCTGGGGGGTGTTGAAGTCGTCGTCGAGGGCGGAGAGGGCGCCCTCCACCAGCGCGCCGGCGGGCGCCGGCGGCGCGTCCGCGCCGAGCGCGTCGGCCTTCTCCAGCGTCTCGTAGAGCGCCCCGAGCCGCTTCTCCGCCTCCCCCAGCACCTGGTCGGAGAAGTTGAAGTCGCGCCGGTACTGCGTCCCGAGGAGGAAGAAGCGGAGCCCCTCGGCGTCGAAGCGAGCCAGCACGTCCCGGATGGTGAAGAAGTTGCCCAGCGACTTCGACATCTTCTGGTCGTCGATCTCGACGAACCCGTGGTGCATCCAGTACCGGCAGAAGCTCTCGGCGGTGCGCCCGTCCCCGACCGCCGCCGCCGACTGGGCGATCTCGTTGGTGTGGTGGGGGAAGACCAGGTCCTTGCCCCCGCCGTGCAGGTCGATGGGCGCGCCGAGGTGCGCAAGGGTCATCGCCGAGCACTCGATGTGCCAGCCGGGCCGGCCCTTCCCCCAGGGGGAGTCCCAGGCCGGCTCGCCCGGCTTCGCTCCCTTCCAGAGGGCGAAGTCGAGCGGGTCGCGCTTGGCCTCGCCCGGCTCGACCCGGGCCCCGGCCAGGAGGTCGTCGAGGTTGCGCTTCGAGAGGCGACCGTAGTCGGGGAACTTGCGGACCCCGTAGTAGACGTCGCCGCCGGCGGCGTAGGCGAACCCCTTGGCGACCAGGGTCTCGATCATCGCCACGATCTGGGGGACGTGCCCGGACACCCGCGGCGCCACGTCGGGCCGGAGGTTCCCGAGGGCGTCCATGTCCTCGTCGTAGGCCCGGGCGAACCGGTCGGCCAGCTGCACCGGGTCCTCGCCCCGCTCCGCGGCGCGCTTGATGATCTTGTCGTCGACGTCGGTGAAGTTCCGGACGTACCGCACCTGGTAGCCGCGCGCCCGCAGGTGGCGGACCACCACGTCCCAGACCACGTAGCTGCGGGCGTGGCCGATGTGGGAGAGGTCGTAGACCGTCGGGCCGCAGGCGTAGAAGCGGATCTTCCCCGGCTCGACGGGGACGAGCTCGCGCTTCCTGCCGGTGAGGGTGTCGTGCACCTGGATGCTCATCGCGTCCTCGAGGTCAGGGGTGGAGCGCCCGCACGAGCGCCCGGAGGTTCACGGCCAGGAGCGCCAGGCAGACGAGCGCGCCGACGGCCGGCCAGGGGCGCTCCCGGGGCCGCTCCCCGTCCCGCAGCACCAGCCAGGCCTCGCCCAGCGGCGAGCCCCGCGCCCGCATCACCCGGGCCACCTCGGCGTAGTCGGCGCGCGCCCGGGCCGGCAGGATGCGCCCCTCGAACACCGGCGGCCCGCCGCGGCCGGGCCGGTCCACGAGGAGGTTCGTCCCCGCCAGCCGGCCGACCGTCCGCTGGGCGCCGCTGCGCGCCTCGGTGACCTGGACCTGCTCGACCAGCTCGCCGCGGATCTGCGCCAGCCGGTTCTCGCGAGCGGCCTCGAGCCGGTAGGCGCCCGGGCCACCCAGGTCGATCGGGGTCCGGGAGGCGAGGAAGTAGAGGGTGTCGGGGAGGAGCGACCAGAGCAGCCAGCCCGCCGCCACCAGCACGAGCGCCGCCAGGCCGGGCGAGCGGGCGAGGAGCGGCGAGGGTCGGCGCGGGGTGGGCGGCGGCGGCGCGCCCTCGAAGAACGCCTCCTCGCGGCCGGACCCCCCGCTCATCGTCCGCCCCGCACCAGCAGCGCCACCGCGTGGGCGGCGATCCCCTCCTCGCGCCCCACGAACCCCATCCCCTCCCCGGTGGTGGCCTTCACGTTCACCTGGCCGGGCGAGATCCCGAGCGCCTCCGCCAGGCGGGCGCGCATCTCCTCCGCCCGGGGGGCGATCTTCGGCCGGCGGGCCGCCAGGGTCACGTCGCAGTTGCCCACCCGCCAGCCCCGCGCCGCCGCCTTCCCGGCGATCTCGCGGAGCAGCGCGAGCGAGGAGGCCCCCTTCCAGCGCGGGTCGGTGTCGGGGAAGTGCCGGCCCAGGTCCCCGAGCCCGGCCGCCCCGAGGATCGCGTCCCCGATGGCGTGGGCGCAGACGTCCGCGTCGGAGTGGCCGAGGAGCCCGTCGCCCTCGAACTCGACCCCGCCCAGCACCAGGCGGCGCCCGGCGGCGAAGCGGTGGGTGTCGTAGCCGACCCCCATGGCCACCGGCGCCTCGACCAGCGCCTGGGCCCGGGCGAGGTCGTCGGGCCCGGTGATCTTGAAGTTCCCGGCCTCGCCCGGCACCAGGGTCACGGGGGCGCCCAGGCGCTCCACCAGGGCGCACTCGTCGGTGACCGCGGAGGCCTCCGCCCCCGCTGCCTCGAAGGCGCGGAGGAGCAGCTCGCGCCGGAAGCCCTGCGGGGTCTGCGCCAGCCAGAGAGCGCGCCGATCGAGCGTCTCGGCGACCCGCGGCGCCTCCCCCGGGCCGGCCCGCTTCACGGTGTCGGTGACCGGCAGCGCCGCCAGGGCAGCGCCGTCGCGGGCGGCGGCCGCGGCCACGCGCGCCGCCAGTCCGGCGCTGGCGAAGGGCCGGGCGGCGTCGTGCACCAGCACCACCGCCGCCCCCTCCGCCGCCCGGAGGCCGTTCCGGACCGAGTCGGCGCGGGCCGCGCCGCCGGGCACCGCCCGGGCCGGCTTCCCCAGCCCCGCCACCTCCGCCTCGCCCCGGGCCAGGTCCGCGGCCGGCACCACCGCCACCAGGGCGTCCACCGCCTCGCAGGCCGCGAGCGCCCGCGCCGAGCGGCGCAGCACCGACTCCCCCCCGAGCGCGGCCCACTGCTTGGCAAGCCCGGCGCGGGAGCCCGAGCCCCCGGCCGCCAGGATCGCGACCACGCGCTCGCCCCCGATCATCGCCGCGCCTCCCTCGCCATCCCCGGCCTCCGCTCGCCCGCTGGCACCATCCGTGCTCCGGGCCGGTCCGTGCCGCCCCGGCCGCCGCCCAGCCCCCCCAGACGCGACCGCCGCGCGGACGTCGGTCCGTGCGGCGGCCCCGCCCTGCTCGCCCCGGCGCGCGGCCGGGGCGGCGGCTCAACAGTTGAAGATCTTCTTCAGGTCGTCCTCGACCTGCTGCTCGTCGCACTCCTTGGCGATCGCCAGCTCCTTGATGAGGAGCGACCGGGCGGTGTCGAGCATCTTCCGCTCGCCGAAGGAGAGATCCTTGTCGGACCGGAGCAGGTAGAGATCGCGCAGCACCTCGGCGATCTCGAAGACGCTCCCGGTCTTGATCTTGTCCATGTACTCGCGGTACCGGCGGTTCCAGGTGGTGGAGTCGACCGAGACCTCCTTCTCCCGGAGGATGCCGTACACCTTGCGGACGTCCTTCTCGCCGATGATCTCCCGCAGGCCGACGGAGCCGACCTTGTTCATGGGGATCATGATCTTCATCCCGTTCTCGAGGATCCGGAGCACGTAGAAGGACTGGCGCTGGCCGGCCACCTCCTTGTGCTCGATCCCCATCACCTCCCCGACGCCCTGTCCGGGGTAGACCGCCTTGTCCCCGACCTTGAAATTCGGGGCCGCCTGTGTAGCCTGAATTGCCGACATTCCTTCCTCCGCTCCACCGCCCGGAGCCGTGGACCCGCTCGGTCCACATCGGGGCGGGAGCTTGGTCGCAGGAGAGTACCACAGGTCTCCCACCGGGTCAATAACACTCGGATTTTCGCGTTCCTTCCCGCACCACCCCCGACGGCGGGAAGGAGGGGCGCCTGAGCAGGCGGCCGCTCCTCGCCCCGGCGCTCGGGCTGGCCGCCGGCATCGCGGCAGGATTCTCTGCCGCACCCGGGCCACCTTCCTGGACGCCCCTGGCGATCGCCCTCCCCTGCGCACTCTCCCCGCCGCTCGCTCCGCTCGCCTTCGCCGCCGCGGGCTGGACCGCCGCCCGGGCCACGCGAGTCGGCCCGGCCGAGCCACCGCGCCCGGCGACGATCTCCGGGCGGGTGGCGACCGTTCCCGATCGCCTCGGAGACCGGGTGAGGTTCCGGCTCCGCACGCCCGGCGGCGACCTCCTCGACACCTTCGCGACCCCCAGCCCCTGGCCCATCGCGCTCGGCGATCACATCCGCCTCGCCGCCACCCTGCGCGCGCCCCCCGAAGCGCGAAACCCGGGCGGCCGCGACCCGGCCCGCCAGCTCGGCGCGGGCGGGATCGCGCTCCAGGCCCTCGGCTCCGGGCCGGCGATCCGCGAGGCCCCGCCCAGCCCGGCCGCCTGGCTCGAGCGCGCCCGGGAGCGGCTGGCGGAGGCCGCCGACCGGTGGCTCCCGGCCCGGGAGGCGGCCCTCGTCCGGGCGATCGGGACCGGCGACCGGGGGGCGCTCGATCCCGCCACCACCACCTCGTTCGCCCGGAGCGGGCTCGCCCACATCCTGGCGGTCTCCGGCCTCCACCTGGTGGTGGTCGCCTTCGGGCTGGAGCGGCTGCTCCGCGCCCTCCTCCTGCGCTCGGACCGCCTCGCCGTCCGGCTCGAGCCGCGCCGGGCCGCGGCCCTGCTGATCCTGCCGGCCGTCGCCGTCTACACCGTGGCCACCGGGGCGGGCGCCCCCATCGTCCGGGCCGCGCTCGCCGCGGCGGTGGGCTCCCTCGGGACGCTGCTCGATCGCGAGCCGGACGCCCTCAACACGCTGGCGCTGGCCGCCCTCGCCCTCCTGGCGGCCGACCCGGCCGGCCTGCTCGACCCCTCGGTCCAGCTCTCCTTCACGGCGGTGGGCGGGCTGGCCCTCTGGGCCGGGCCGCTCCGCCGGCGCCTCCCCTCCGCCGGCCCCGCCGGCAGCTGGCGAGCCCGGCTCCTCGAGCCGCTCCTCTCCGGCGCCTGCGCCACGGTCGCCGCCTCGATCGCCACCGCTCCCGTGCTGGCCTTCCACTTCCGCCAGCTGCCCCTCCTCGGCGTCCTGGCCAACGTGGCCGGGATCCCCGTCGGCTCCGGCCTGACCGCGCTCGCGGCGCTCGGCGCCCTGGCCGCGGCCGCCAGCCCGGCCGCCGCCGCGCCCTTCCTGCTCGCCTGCCGTCCGCTCGCCACCGCCCTGCTCTTCCTCTCCGACGCGGCCGCTGCCCCGGCCTGGGGAACGCTCCCCCTCGCCTGCCCGGGCCTGGCCGGGGCCTTCGGCGCCGCCGGGCTGGCGGTCCTGGCGACCGCCCTCCGCGGGCGGGCGCGGGCGCTCTCGGCCGCGGGCGCCGCCCTCTGCCTCGCGCTGCCCGGCCCGCTCCGGGCCGCCGCCGCCCGGGCGCGCGGCGGGCTGGAGGTGATCTTCGTCTCCGTCGGGCAGGGCGACGCGGCCCTCCTCCGCCTCCCGGACGGCGAGGCGGTCCTGATCGACGGCGGCGGGACCGTGGACGGCGGCCCGGACCCGGGAGCCCGCGACCTCGTCCCCCTCCTGCGCGACCTCGGCGTGCGGCGGCTGGCGGCGGTCTTCGTCTCCCACCCCCACCCGGACCACGTGCTCGGCCTGGCGGCGGTGGCCGCCGAGCTCCCGGTGGAGCGGGCCTTCTCGAACGGCGATCCGGGCGACGGCGCTTCCCGAGAGGTCCTGGCGGCGCTGCGGCCGGCCACGCTCGTCCCCGGGGACCGCTGGGAGCGGGCCGGGGTCGAGTTCGCGGTCCGGGGCGGCGACCGGACCGCCCTGGCCTCGAACGACGCCTCCCTCGTCCTGCGCGTGGCGTACGGAGAGACCGCCTTCCTCTTCCCCGGCGATCTCGAGGAGCAGGGCGAGGCGGCGGCGGCCGCCGGCGGCGGGCTCCGGGCCGACGTCGTCAAGGTGCCCCACCACGGGAGTCGTACCTCGTCGAGCGCCCCCTTCACCGCCGCGGTCGCCCCCCGCCTGGCGGTGGTGAGCGCCGGCGCAGGGAACCGCTTCGGCTTCCCGCACGAGGAGGCGCTCGCGCGCTGGCGGGCGGCCGGCGCGCGCGTCCTGCGGACCGACCAGGGAGCGGTCCGCGTCCTCTCGGACGGCCGGACGGTCCGCCCCGTCCCGGCCGAGGCCGTCCTGGATCCGCTGGCGATCCTCGGCGAGCGCCGGTGAGCGGGGCGGCGCGCCGCGGCCGGACCTCCCGGACGGCCGCCCGGACCGCGCCACGGCCGCCCCGGGCCCCGGAGCTCCCGGCGCCACCGGGGATCGATCCTGGCACGGTCCGTGGAACGCGCCCGGGCGTGGCCTGCTCGCTGCTCCTCCATGCCCCGGGGGTCCCGCCCCGGCGCCAGGCGCTGTCCGGTCCCCGCACCGCCGGCGGCTCGCAGGGGGACGGGCTCCTCCTCCCCGGGCTCCCGCCGGCCGCGCTCCGGCTCGAGCCCTGCGGCGCCGGCGTCGTCGTCGAGGCGGCGGCGCCAGGCGTCCGCGCCGCCGGACGGCCGCTCCCGCCAGGCGGGCGGCGGCTCCTCCGGCCGGGGGAACGCGCCACCGTGATGGAGCACGCGATCGAGGCGACGGCGGCCCCGGAGGACGCGGGCACTCGCCTCCGGGCGGCGAACCTGATCCGCCAGGCGGCGCGCGGCGAGCTCCCGCCGCCCGGCCCCCACCTGCTCGTCCTCACCGGCGCCGCCGCGGGCGCCCGGCTGCCGCTCGGCGCCGACCAGGTGCTGGGCCGGGGCCGCACCGCCGACGTCCGGCTCCCGGATCCGGGCGCATCCCGGCGCCACGCCCGGCTGGCGATCACGGGCGGGGGGGCGCTCCTCGAGGACCTGGGGGCGAAGAACGGGGTCGCGCTGAACGGGGTCCGGATCGTCGGCCGGCGGACGCTCCGCGCCGGGGACACCATCGGGATCGGGGAGACGATCCTCGCCCTCGAGCTGCCCGGCGGCGCGCCCCGCCCGCGCGCGGAGGGGCGCCCCAGGCCGCGCCGCCGGCCCGGCCCGCTCGCCGCCGCGGCGCTCCTCGCCCTGGCGGCCGCCGCGCTCGCCCTCGCCGGCTCCTGAGGCGCCGCGCCGAGGTCGTGGCGCTGCCACCGGCCCGGCGGGGGTCCGGGGTGCCGCGCACTCTCTCCGGGGCCCGGAGGACCACGTAGAGCACCCGGCACGAGATCTCGTGAGTGAAGACAGCGTTTTCCCGGCGCGTCCAGGGAGTGAAGGACACGTTCACGGGCCTTGTGCAGGAGGAGGTCGAGCTTACTTCGCTTGGAGCACCGGCTCTCAGGGGGAGGCTCCATGCGTCGCGTGATCATCGTCGCCGCCTTCGCGGCGGCTTGCTCGGGATCGAACGGCAAGGATGGGCAGAACGGGCAGAACGGGAAGACCACCCTGATCAGGGTCGATCCCGTCGCGCCGGGGGCGTCCTGCCCCGCCGGTGGCTTCGCCATCAACTCGGGCCTCGACGGCAACGGCAACGGCGTGCTCGACCCCGCGGAGGTCACCACCACCTCCACCGTCTGCAACGGGCAGGATGGGCTCGCCACGCTCCTCACCAGCACGACCGAGCCGCCCGGCGCGAACTGCACCTACGGCGGCGTGAAGCTGCAGAGCGGGGTCGATGCCAACCGCGACGGCGCCCTCCAGGCCGGGGAGGTGACGTCCACCTCGTACGTGTGCAACGGCGCGAACGGCGGCCTCAACGGCCACGACTTCCTGATCTCCATCACCCAGGAGCCGGCCGGCGCCAACTGCGCGAACGGCGGCCTCCGGGTCCAGGGCGGCCTCGACGCGAACGGCGACGGCACCCTCCAGCCCGCCGAGGTGACGTCCACCTCGTACGTGTGCAACGGCGCGAACGGCGCGAACGGCCAGAACGGCCTCTCCACCCTCTTCACCTCGGCACCCGAGCCGGCGGGCGCGAACTGCCCGGCCGGCGGCACCGCCATCATGAGCGGCCTGGACCTGAACCGAGACGGAGTGCTCGAGCCGGCGGAGGTCACGAGCACGAGCTTCGTGTGCGACGGCACGCCGGGCCTCAACGCGCTGGTGAGCACCGCGGTCGAGCCCCCGGGGGCCAACTGCGCGAACGGCGGCATCGTGGTCCGCACCGGCGCCGACACCAACGGCGACGGGTTGCTCCAGCCCGGCGAGGTGACCGGCACGCGCTACGTCTGCAACGGCGCCCCCGGCGCCCAGGGCCTCCCCGGGGCCGTGTCGCTCGTTCGCCAGGTCGACGAGCCGGCCGGCGCGAACTGCGCCTTCGGCGGCAAGGCCATCCTCTCGGGCGTCGACACCAACGGCAACGGGGTGCTCGACCCGTCCGAGGTCACCGCCACCTCCTACGTCTGCAACGGCGCCCCCGGGGCGCCGGGCACCAACGGCCTCAACTCGGCGTTCCTGGTCACGGCCGAGCCACCCGGCGCCAACTGCCCGACGGGCGGGGAGAAGATCCAGACCGGCCTCGACTCCAACCGGAACGGCGTCCTGGACCCCTCCGAGGTCTCCGCCACCGCCTACGTCTGCAACGGCGGGAGCCGGCTCTACGCGGCGTCCAACGCGCCGCTCGGCGGCGTCTGCGCGCGCGGCGGCGTTCGCATCGACGCCGGCATCGACGCGAACGGCGACGGCATCCTCCAGCCGTCCGAGATCCAGCCGTCGCTCACCCAGTACGTCTGCAACCTCTACCTCGTCACCGCCTCCGAGGGATACCAGTCCGCCTGCGCGCTCGTCTCCGACGGCACGGTCCGCTGCTGGGGCGACAACAGCCTCGGCCAGCTCGGGGACTCGACGCTCCCGACCGAGCTGACGCCGGTCCCGGTGCCGGGCGTCACCGGCGCCACGGCCATCGCCGTCGGCGCCTTCCACGCCTGCGCGCTCCTCACCAACGGCACGGCGAAGTGCTGGGGCGACAACGAGGCCGGGCAGCTGGGCAACGGCAACACCACCCCGCAGACGGCGCCGGTCGTGGTGAGCGGGCTCTCCGGGGCGGTCGACCTCGCCGCCGGCGGGCTCCACTCCTGCGCCGTCATCTCCGGCGGGACCGCGCGGTGCTGGGGCGCCAACGACGTCGGCCAGCTCGGCGACGGCACGACCGTCGCGCGCACGACCCCGGTCGCGGTCAGCGGGCTCACGGGCGTGGCGGCCCTGACCGGCGGCTTCGGCCACACCTGCGCCCGGCTGTCCGGCGGCGGGGTGCGGTGCTGGGGCGACAACACCTTCGGCGAGCTCGGCGACGGCACCGGCGCGAACAGCCCCGTGCCGGTGACGGTCACCGGGCTCTCGGGCGCCGCCGACGTCTCGGCGGGGGGGTATCACACCTGCGCGGCCATCGACGACGGCAGCGCCTGGTGCTGGGGCTACAACAGCAACGGTCAGCTGGGCGACGGGTCTCCAGCCGGCCAGTCGCTGGTCCCGACGCCGGTCGCGCTGACGACGGGCGTCTCCCGGGTCTCCGGCGGGCTCGCGCACACGTGCGCCCGGGCGGTCGACGGCACCGCCTGGTGCTGGGGCTGGAACGGCAACGGCCAGCTCGGCGACGGCACGCTGCTCGACGAGAGCACGCCGGTGGCGGTGACGGGCCTGGGCGGCGCCGTCGGCATCACGGCCGGCGGCACGTCGAGCTGCGCCGTCTTCTCCGACGGCTCGGCGCGGTGCTGGGGCGCCAACGGCCTCGGCCAGCTCGGCGACGGGACCACCAGCGATGGCACGTCGCCGGTGGGGGTGGTGTTCACGCAGGCGCCGTGACCTGGCCCGGCGGGCGGGGGCTCCGGCCCCCGCTCTCCCTGGCCGGCTCCCGAGAGGTCGCGCCGCCCGCGCAGGATCTCAGCGGGCGCTCAGCTCCTCGGCACGGCGCGCGGCCACCGCCCGCAGGTCCTCCCGGACGTCGGAGGCCTGGCTCTGGGCGTAGCGCCGGTAGAGGTCCGCGGCGCGGGGATCGCCGAGCAGCCGGTACGCCTCGGCCAGGCCGTAGACCGGGGTGGCCAGGCTCGGCTCGAGCGACATCGCCGCGGTGTAGTCGGCGGCGGCTTCCTTGTAGCGGCCGAGGCCGAAGTGGGCGCTGGCGCGGGCCGCGTAGGCCACCCCGAGCTTCGGCTCCTGGGCGACCGCGTCGTTCAGCTCGACGACGGCGGCGGCGTACTCGCGGCGGGCGATGAGGTCGAGGGCGTTCCGGTAGTGCTGGGCCGCGGCCGGGCCAGGCGCCGGCGGTGGGGGCGGCGGAGCCGGGGGGGCGGCGGCCGGCGCGGCGGCGACGACCTGCACCGGGGCGGCCAGGGGGGTGGGCCCGGAGCCGCCCGCCGCCTCCGCCGGGAGCTTGTAGCTCCTGGGCGGCGGCCGCGGCGCCGCGGGCACCGGGGACGGCGCGGCAGCAGCCGCCGTGGCGCTCGCGCCGGCCGGCGCGGCGCGCGGCGGTAGGCCCGGGTGGGCAGGCGCGTTCCGCGCCTCCTCCAGCAGGCGCCGGGCGTCCTCGCTCGAGGGGTCTGCGGCCAGCGCCTGCTCGGCCTGGGCCTGGGCCTGGTCCGGGTAGCGCAGGGCGAGGTAGGCCCGCCCGAGCTTCACGCGCGCGGCAGCGTTGGTCGGCTCCAGGTAGACGGCGTCCTGGTAGGCGAACAGGGCGCCGCGATAGTCGCCCGCCCCGAAGGCGGCGTCCCCCTGGGCGAGCTTGTCGGCCAGGGCGGGGGAGGCCGCAGGCGGGGCCGACGCCGGGGGCGAGGCGATCCCCGCCGTGGGCGGCTCGGGGGCCGAGGCCGGGCGGGCGGGCGGGGCTGCGAGGAGAAGGCCGGCGAGCGCGAGGAGACGCATGGGCGATGACGGGACGGGCCGCTCCCCCGGCTGCCGCGGCGAGCCGCGGGCCGGGGAGGCGCCCTACCTCGCGCGGAACGGGTTCTCGACCAGGATGGTCTCGCCGCGATCGGCCCCCACCGAGCAGCCGATCACCTTGATCCCCACCAGCGCCTCGACTCGCTTCACGTAGGCCCGGGCTTTGGGAGGCAGGTCGTCCCAGGTCCGGAGGTGCTCGAGCTTCTCCGTCCAGCCGGGGAGCTCCTCGTAGACCGGCCGGCAGCGCTCCAGCAGCTCCGGATCGCCGGGCATCTCGTCCAGCCGCTTCCCGTCCGCCTCGTAGGCGACCGCGATCCGGAGCGGGTCGAAGCCGGTGAGCACGTCGAGCTTGGTGAGGGCGAGGGCGGAGAGGCCGTTCACCCGGGCGGCGTAGCGCAGGGCGAGCGCGTCCATCCAGCCGGTCCGGCGCGGGCGGCCGGTGGTGGCTCCGTACTCGCCCCCGATCTTGCGGAGCCGCTCGCCGGTCTCGTCCTTGAGCTCGGTCGGGTACGGGCCGCCGCCCACGCGGGTGGAGTAGGCCTTGGAGATGCCGAGCACGTAGTCGACCGCGGTCGGGCCGAGGCCGCTCCCCACCACCGCGTTGCCCGCCACCGTGTTGGAGCTGGTGACGAACGGGTAGGTGCCGTGGTCCACGTCCAGCATCGTGCCCTGGGCGCCCTCGAAGAGGAGCTGCTTCCCCTGGGCCAGCGCCCGGTGGAGCCAGATGGAGACGTCCGTGGCGTAGCCCGCCACCCGCCGCCCGAGCTCGGCGTAGCGCTTCACGAGCGCCGCGTCGTCGAAGTCGGGCGCGCCCGCCCCCAGGCGGCGCAGCTCCTCCCGGGCGAGCGCGGCGCGGTCCTTCACCTTCCGGGCGAGGCGGGCCTCGTCGAGGAGGTCGCGGATGCGCAGGCCGCGCCGGGCCACCTTGTCCTCGTAGGTGGGGCCGATGCCGCGGCCGGTGGTCCCGATCTTCCCCTCCCCCATCGCGTTCTCGCGGGCGAGGTCGATCGCCTTGTGCCACGGCATGATCACGTGGGCGTCCAGCGAGACCACCAGCTGGCCGTCGTCCTTCAGGAACCCCTTCTGCTTCAGCCGGTCGATCTCGACCACCAGCACCTCGGGGTCGATCACCACCCCGTTGCCGATGACGCAGGACTTCCCCGGGTGGAGGATGCCGGAGGGGATGAGGTGGAGGACGGTCTTCTCCCCTCCCACCACCAGGGTGTGGCCGGCGTTGTTGCCGCCCTGGAACCGGACCACCACGTCCGCATACTGCGTGAGCAGATCGACGATCTTGCCCTTGCCCTCGTCGCCCCACTGGGCTCCGACGACCACCACGTTCGGCATCGAGACTCCCTCACGGCCGCCCACCCCGCGCCCCGGGCCGGCGGGGCCGGTCGGGGCGGAGGGCGTCCGCCGCGCGCGCCGGAAGCGGGCGCGGGCGGGGCGCGCAGGTGGCACACCTTACCAGCCGGACCGCCGATCTGCCAGCGCGGCCCGTGGGCTAGCGGCGGGAGCGCCTCGCCGCCCGGCCGGACCGCCCGGTCCGCGGGGTCCGGCCGTTCGCCCGCTCGAGCGCCTGGGTGGCGAACTCCAGGTCCACCGCGAACCCGATCGCCGGCCCGGGCCGGCCGAAGCGGGCCAGGAGCGCGTCGTAGCGGCCGCCCTGGGCGACCGCGCTGCCGGCGCCGGGCGCGTACCCGGCGAAGGTGATCCCGGTGTAGTAGCCGAGCCCGCGCGTCTCCCCCAGGTCGACCGCCGCCGTCCGCACGCCCCGGCGGCGCGCGATCCGGAGGGCCGCCTCCACCTCCTCGAGCGGGCCCCGGGCTCCCGGGACGGCCCGGGCCAGCGCCCGGGCGCGGGCCAAGGCGCCGTCGCCGTAGAGTCCGGCCAGCGCCGGGAGCGCCTCCCGGGCGGCCGCCGGCCCCTTCCCCCGCCGGCCGAGCTCGGCCAGCGCCGCCCCGTCCTTGCGGGCGAGGGCGTCCCAGGCTCCGCCGCGGGCGCGCTCCGGGATCCGGGCGGCGGCCAGGATCGCCTCGGCGAACCGCGCGTGGCCGACCTCCACCACCGCGCCGCGGAGCCCGACCCGGTCGAGGGACCGGGAGAGGATCACCAGCATCTCCGCGTCGGCGGCCGGCCCGCCGGCCCCGAGCAGCTCGACGCCGGCCTGGTAGACCTCCCGCGGCCGCCCGGCCCGGGCCTCCCGGGCGCGGAGCACCGGGCCGTCGTAGCAGAGCCGGGCCGGCGAGGGGAGCGCGTCGGGGCGGGCGGCGTAGAGCCGGGCGATCTGGGGCGTGATGTCGGGTCGGATGGCCACCACCTCGCCGGAGCCCGGCTCCACGAACTTCATCACGTCGGCGAGCGCCGCGGAGGAGAGGCCGCGCTCCACCACGTCCAGGCGCTCCAGGGTGGGGAGGAAGAGGCGCCGGTAGCCGAACCGCGAGAAGACCCCCTGGAGCCGCCCGGACAGCTCCGCCAGGTGGGCCGAGTGGTCGGGGAGGAGGTCGCGGAGGCCGGAGGGAAGGGAGAGGTCGAGCATCGGGTGCGGACTCTAGCGCAAGTCCGCCCCCGGGGTGGACCCAGCGCGGCCCTACAGCTGGATCGCCTGCACCGACCGGACGTGGGGGAGGGCCCGCAGCCGCTCCAGGAGCGCGTTGCCGGCCGGGGAATCCACGTTGAGGAAGGCGAAGGCCCGCGAGCGATCCTCCCGGCGCGAGAGCGAGATGCGGGCGATGTTCACCCCCGCCTCGCCCAGCACCGTGCCCAGGTTCCCGACCACGCCCGGGGCGTCGTCGTTCTCGCAGAGGATCACCGGGCCCTCGGGGACCGCCTCCACCCGGAAGCCGCCCACGCGGACGAGCCGGGCCTCCCGCTTCCCGTAGACGGTCCCGGCCACCTGCGCCTCCCCGCCCTGCCCGCGGACCGACACGGTGATCAGGCTGGCGTAGTCCTGCGGCTCGGCCGAGCGCACCTCGCGCAGGGCGATCCCCCGCTCCCGGGCGAGGGCCGGGGCGTTGACCTCGTTCACCGGGGTCTCGAGGAAGCGCCGGAGGAGCCCCACCAGCGCCCGGGCGGCCAGCGGCCGCATGGGGCCGCTGGCGATCTCGCCCGCCACCTCGACCGTCACCTCGGTCGGGTTGAGGGGGGCGAGCTGGGCGGCCAGCGAGCCGAGCTTCTCCGCGAGCGGCAGGTACGGGGCGAGCTGGTCCATCACCTCCCGGGGGAGGCCGGGGGCGTTGACCGCGTTCTTCACCACGCCGTGGAGGAGAAAGGCGGCGAGCTGCTCGGCCACCGCCACCGCCACCGCCGACTGCGCCTCCTCGGTGGAGGCCCCGAGGTGCGGCGTGCAGACGAAGCCGTCCAGCGCCAGGAGCGGGTGGTCGTGCGGCGGAGGCTCCTTCTCGAACACGTCCAGGGCGGCGCCCCCCAGGTGCCCGGAGGCGAGCGCCTCCGCCAGGGCCCGCTCGTCCACGATCCCGCCCCGGGCGCAGTTGACCAGCACCGCCCCCTTCCTCATCCGGGCGAGCACCGTGGCGTTGACCAGGTTGCGGGTCTGCTCGGTCAGCGGGACGTGGAGGGAGACGACGTCCGCCTCGGCCCAGAGCCGGTCGAGCTCCACCAGCGTCACGCCCATCTTGGCGGCGGCGTCGGGGGAGATGAACGGGTCGTGGGCGATCACCTGCATCTTCATGGCCAGGGCCCGATCGACCAGCACCGAGCCGATGTTGCCGATCCCCACCACCCCGAGCGTCTTCCCCGCCAGCTCGCGCCCCTGGAAGCGCTTCTTCTCCCACTTGCCCGCCTTGACGCTTGCGGTGGCCGCCGGGACGTGGCGCACCATGGCCAGGATCAGCGCCAGGGCCAGCTCCGCCACCGTCACCGAGGAGCCGCCCGGGGTGTTCATCACCACCACCCCGCGCCGGGTGGCGGCCTCGAGGTCGACGTTGTCCACGCCCACCCCGGCCCGCCCCACCACGCGAAGCCGGGCGGCCCGCTCCAGGAGCCGGGCGTTGACCTTGGTCGCGCTCCGGACCGCCAGCGCGTCGTAGCCCCCGATGATCTCCTCGAGCTCGGCCGGCTTCAGGCCGACCTTGACGTCGACCTCCAGCCCGGCCCGAGCGAGGATCCGGATCGCCTCCGGGGAGAGATCGTCCGAGACGAGGACACGGGCTGCCATGCGTTCACCTCCGCCGCTGCACCCCCCGGGCGCCGGCCGGCCCTCATCCTGCGGCCGCCGGCCGCCCGCGGGGAAGTGGTCCGGCGGGGCGGCCCCCGCGGCCCTCCCCCGCCCGGCGCCGCGTCGCACCCGGCGACAGCGGACCCCGCCGCCGCCCGGGACGACCGCCGGCCCGCGGCGGACTAGTTCCGGAGCCCGGCCAGCGCGAGCTCCACCACCTGCCGCTTGGCCCGGTCGATCTCCTCGTCGCTCCCGGCCGGCACGAGGCCCACCACCATCGCGGAGACGGCGAGCTCCAGCATCCCGAGGAGGCCGGCGGCCGCCACCACCGGATCGGCGCTGCCGCGCAGCTCGCCGCGCGCCTGGCCCTGGCGGACGACGTCGGCCACCAGGTGGACCGCCTTCTCGAACGTCTCCCGGGTGGACCCGGCGCGCAGCCCCTGGGGCGTCCGGGTCACCTCCAGGATCAGCACCCGCACCGCGGCCGGCGCGGTCTTGTAGACGTCGAAGACGAACCCGAAGACGCTCGCGATCTTGTCACCCGCGCTCCCCGGCCCGCCGTCGATGGCCGCCAGCGCGTTGATGAAGATGGTCCACTGCTCGGCGAAGACGCTCTCGAGCAGCTCCTCCTTGTTGCGGAAGTAGTGGTAGACGAGCCCGTAGGCCACCTCGGCGGCGCGGGCGACGTCCGCGATGCGGCACCCGTGGTAGCCCTTCTCGGCGAAGACGCGGACGGCGGCGTGGAGGATCGCGCGCCGCTTCTCGGGCTCGCCGGCGGGGCCGGCGGCGGAGCTGCGGTGGGTTCGGGCGTGAGAGGTCACGGGGTGATTCTCCGGTCGGGCTTCACCTGCCGGCAACTCTACTTGCCAGGCCCCGGCCCACCCGCCCCAAAGGGGGCCGCCGGCCCTCCCCTCCGTCAGCGCACCTGCGGCCGGTCCCCGGGGCTGAAGAGGTCGATCGAGATGCTCCCGCTCGGAAGGCCCCCGCAGTCGTTCATCCTCAGGACCGCCTTGGCCAGGAAGCAGTGGCAGGGGGAGTCCCAGACGAAGCTCAGGGCGTGCTGGAGGAAGTGGCCGGCCGGGACCTCCCGCTGCGGCGCGCTCGCGCTGCAGCCGTCGACGACCTGCGGCCGCGCCGCCACCAGGCCGTCGTAGCCGAGCGTGGCGGCGCCGAGGACGGCGCGCGCCTGGACCGTCCCCATCGCCGACGCGTCCATCTGCGCGGGGCGGAGATCGAAGAGCGGATCGACCCCCGCCATCAGCGTCCCGGAGCCCCCCGGCCCGATGGAGAGGAGCCCTCCCCGCAGGGCGTCGCCTCGCCGGTCCGCGAGCCCCAGGCTGGCGCGGAGCTCGGAGAGGTGATCGAGCCAGTAGGGATGCGACGGCGGCGGCGCGGGCACCGGCCGGTCGGCGAGCATGAAGGCGCGCCCCGAGACGTCCGCCGAGAGCCAGCCGGCGTGCCCGGCGCCGGCGAAGAAGGACTCGGCCGCCCGGCCCGCCGCCAGGTCGAGGTCCTGGCCCAACTCCAGGCGCAGGCCGGAGTCCTGCCCGTCGAGCCGGGTCTCGACCGCGACCCGGAGCTGCTGCGCGCTCCCCTGGGGGGCGGCGCTGAGCAGGCGGAACGGCTGCGGCTCGTCCCGGACGCGATCCCAGAGGTCGAAGGCCGGGACCGGCGCGCCGCCGCCCCCGGAGGCCGCGGTCACGAACCGGTACTCGATCCGGGGCGCGATCCGGTTGACCAGCGTGCCGAACCGGCGCGAGACCTCCGAGGCGAGCGCCACGCCGCCGGCGGCCCAGGCGGTCCCGTGCGTCCCGAGATCGTCGAGGTCGAAGCGGTAGCCGGCCGCCGCGCCGCGCAGGTAGGGCGTGAGCGAGGCCACCTCGCCGAGGAGCAGGGGCGCGGAGACCTCGGCGCGGGCGTCGAGCCGGGTGGCCGCCGAGCGGATGCTGGTCGCGCTCCCCGGGACGGTCTCGCCGTTCCAGTCGGTCGTGACGTGCGCGCCCGGATCGCCCCAGGCGACCGCCGGCCCGCCGTCGCCGGTCATGGGCGCGAAGCGCGAGAGCCCGAGCCGCCCGGAGAGCGAGAGCGGCCCGAGGGGCTCCGGGAGCAGCGTCGCCGCGATGGAGGGCCAGCGGTGGAAGACCGGGACGTCGGCGCCGAACGCGCCGTAGGGGCCCGCGGCGGGGTTCCGTGCGATGGGATCGAGGGGCTCCAGGTAGGCAGCGCTGGCCTCGATCACGCCGGCGTCCTTCGCCCAGGAGGCGAGCGCGTCGGAGCGGGCGTAGTAGGAGCTCCTCAGCAGGATGTCGGAGGTGAAGTCCCGGTACCAGACCGGATCGGTGGCCAGGGCGAGCTCGGCCCGGACCCGGGTCGCGTCCCCGACCTGCTGGGCGTGGGCTCCGTTGAAGGCGAAGCGGTCGCCCGAGGCGCCGCCGGGCTCGGCCTGGAGATCGTGCACCCAGTCGATCGCGATCCGCCCCTCCGCGTGCTCGGCCGGGGCCCAGCGGAGCTCGAGCTGCGCTCCGGGGCCCTGGACCGAGGCCTTCCCCTGCTCCACGGCGCTGGCGGTGTTCCCGAGCATGTACGAGGGCGTGACGGTGAGGTCCGCGCTCCGCCCGAGGGTGACGAACACCGGCTGGCCGATGGTGAAGCCGGTCGCCCCGGTCGACCCCATCAGCGTGGGGAGGAGGCCGGTCTGGCGGTCGCTCAGGGGGAGCGAGAGCCAGGGCAGCGGCAGGATGGGCACCGGGTGGTCCACCCCCAGGAACCGCGGGGTGACGTAGAGCACTGGCCAGGAGAGCGTCACCCGCTCGCCGGAGACCACGTCGGCCTCGCGGGCGCGGAGCTCCCAGGTGGGCGCGCCGGCCCCGCAGTCGCAGAGGGTGAGCCGCGCGCCCGAGACCTGGAACCGGCTGGTCTCCCCCTCGACGTGGTCGCCGAGCAGGACCCCGCGGTTCCGCCCGGTGCGCCGCGCCTGCTCGAGGGTGGCGGCGTCCCCGAGGGCGACCGGCCCGTCCTTCAGGAAGGCGACCACGCCGTCCGCCTGGAAGGGACCGTCGATCACGGCCCGCATCCCCTGGGCGGCGAGGACCCGCCCGACGTCGGTGAGGAGGACGTCCCCGGTCGCCTGCACCTCGTGGGTGGCCGGGTCCCAGATCGCGGAGCGGGCCCGGAGCACCACCAGGCCGCGCCGGATGACCACCCCGTCCTCGAGCAGGTACCGGCCGGTCGCCCCCTCGAAGCGCGCCGCCCCGGCCTCGGCCGACACGTCGCCGCCGCCGACGGTGAGCGGCGACACCGGGACGGCTCCCAGCCCGGCGAGGAGCCCGGCCGTGGCCAGGGCGGCGAGGGACGGCACGGGGGGCGCGCTTCGACGCTACCGCGCGGGAGCCGCGCCCTCCGCCTGCTCCCCCGCCTCGGCGCCCTCGGGCGCGGCCTCCTCCGCCGGGGCGGCGGGCGCGCCCGGGGCGGCGGCGGGAGCGGGGGCCGGCGCGGCGGACGAGGCCGCCGCCGGACGCTCGAAGTCGATGGCGAGCACGTCGCCCTCGATCTTCTGCTGGTAGGGGACGCGCTGCTTCAGCTTGATCTCGAGGACGTAGCTGGAGCCGCGGCGGGAGGGGGCGACCAGCGCCACCGCCGAGGCGAAGAACGAGGTGTCGAGGGGGCGGAGGTCGTTGCCCCGCGCCACCTTGGTGTTCTCCAGCTCGATCCGGATCGTGTTCTCGCCCACGTCCTGGATGTTGAACCGCGGGGTGACGGAGGTGCGGACGAAGACGCGCGAGGCGCCGGGGAGCTGCTTGAAGCCGACCTCGCGGAGCTTCGCCCGCGGGGCCTCGGCGGCGAGCTTCTCCGGGGCGGCGGCGGCCGCGCTCGGGGCCGGCGCGGCCGGGGCCTCGGCCTTGCCCGGCTGCTCCTCGCGCTCCTCCCCCGCGCCCGTCGGGCTCGCCTTGGGCTCCGCCTCGGCCACGGCCGGGGCCCGGGCCTTCGCCGCGGCCTGGGCCTGGGCCGCCGCAGCGGCCGCTGCCTGGGCCTGGCGGTCCGCCTCGGCGCGTGCCTCCGCCTCCGCCTGGGCCTTCGCGGCGGCGTCGGCCTCCGCGCGCGCCCTGGCCTCCTGATCCTCCCGCGCCTTCGCCTCCTGGTCGGCCCTGGCCTGCGCCTTGGCCGCGTCAGCGGCCGCCGCGGCGGCCGCCGCCTTGGACTCCTGGTCGGCGCGCGCCTGCGCCTCGGCCTTCGCCTGGGCGTCCGCCTTCGCCTGGGCGTCCGCCTTCGCCTCGGCGTCCGCCTTGGCCTGGGCCTCCGCCTCGGCCTCCGCCTTGGCCTGCGCCTCCGCGCGAGCCGCGGCCTCCTGCTCCTCCCGCGCCTTCGCCTCCCGCTCCCCCCGGGCCTTCGCCTCGACGTCCTCCGCCACCGCGGCGGTGGTCGCCGCGGCCGTGCCGGCGAGCGCCGCGGCGTCGGGGACGGAGGAGGCGCCGGCCTTCTTCGCCTGCGCCTTCTCCTCCGCCTCGGCGAGGGCGGCCCGCTCGGCCTCCTCGCGCTGCCGCGTCACCTCGCGGGCGCGGGCCTGGGCTTGCGCCTTGGCCTGGGCGTCCGCCTCGGCCGCGGCCGCCGCGGCCTTGGCCTGCTCGTCCTTGGCCGCCTGGTCCGCCTGCTTCGACGCCTGGGCGACGGCCGCCGCGTTGGCCGCCTTGGGGACGCGGACGAGCAGCGTCTCGCCCACGTCCTCGACGGTGGGGGGCGGCACCTCCGACGCGAAGGCGATCATCACCCGGGCGATGGCGTTGGCGTCGGAGCCGTAGGAGAGGTTCTTCACCAGGTTGATGGTGCCGTCGTTGACCGGGATCTCCGGGGGGACCCCCTGGAAGGTCGACTCGGAGAAGTCGATCACGAACCGCGGCGGATCGGCCATCGAGAAGGTGGTGAAGCTCGGCTTCTTCGAGCCCTTCACCGACAGCACGACCGTGTCCCCCTCGTCCTTCACCGAGACGGCGGAGATCACGTTGGGATCGGCTCCCCGGGCGGCGGTCGAGAGGCCGAGCAGGGCGAGCGCGAGGGCAAGGCGAGGGCGCATCGAGGGCTCCGCTGAGAGGTCGGCGCGAGGATAGCACGGGGAGCGCAGGGCCCCAAAAAAGCCGAGGGCTTATGGGGCGATATCTGCCTACCCCGCCTCCGCCCCACTCCCGGGGCCGCTCTGCTCGGCCCCCAGCAGCCCCCGCGCCTCGCCGACCAGGTAGAGGGAGCCGGCCACGCAGACCGTCCCGCCGCTCCCGGCGCCCTTCCGCGCGCAGGCGAGGGCCTCCGCCAGGCTCGCGTGGACATCGGCCCGGAGGCCGAGCGAGGCGGCCAGGACCCGGACCTCCTCGGCGGGCCGGGCCCGGGGCGTCGGGGGGGCGAGCAGGTGCAGGCGGCGGACCGCGGGCGCCAGCCCCTCCAGCATCCCCCGCAGATCCTTGTCGGCGAGCACCCCGAACACGAGCTCCACCGGGGAGCCCGGGCGCAGCGCCGGCAGGGCGGCGGCCAGGGCGGCGGCGCCCTGGGGGTTGTGGGCGCCGTCGAGGAGGACCCCTCCGACCTCCTCGAGCCGCCCCGGCCAGCGCGCCTCGGCGATCCCGCGGGCGATCTCGGCCTCGCCCACCGCCACCCCGGCCCGGGCCAGCGCGCGGAGCGCCTCCGCGGCCAGGGCGGCGTTGGCCCGCTGGTGCGGCCCGCGCAGCGCCACCTCGCCCTCGTAGCCGGGGGCGGCCACGGTGAAGGGGCTGCCGCGCCGCGCCGCCTCGGCGCGGAGCACCTCCAGGGCGCCGGGCGGCTGCGCGCCGTGCGCCACCGCGGGCACGCCCGGCTTGAAGATCCCCGCCTTCTCGAAGGCGATGCGCTCGACCGTGTCGCCGAGGAGCTGGGTGTGGTCGAGCCCGATCCGCGCCACCGCCGCCACCCGGGGGACCACCGCGTTGGTGGCGTCGAAGCGCCCGCCCAGCCCGACCTCGACCACCGCCGCGTCCACGCCCTCCTCCGCCAGGTGCAGCAGCCCGGCAAGAGTGGCGAACTCGAAGTAGGTGAGCCGCTCCGCCTCCTCCCCCGCCTCGTGCCACGGGCAGGCGCGGCGGATGGCGGCGATCCGCCGGTCCAGGGCGGCGTCGTCGACGGGGACGCCGTCCACCTGGATCCGCTCGTTGAAGCGGACCAGGTGCGGCGAGGTGTAGAGCCCGACGCGGCGGCCGGAGGCGCGCAGGGCCGCGGCGGCCATGGCGCAGGTGGAGCCCTTCCCGTTGGTCCCGGCCACGTGGAGGATCGGGTAGGCGCGCTCGGGGTGGCCGAGCGCCTCCAGGCCGCGCTCCATCCGCTCGAGCCCGAACCGCATCGCGAGCGGCTGGAGCCCGTCGAGGTAGGCGTGGGGCGAGGTCACGCTCCCCCGCTAGAGCAGGCCGAGGATCTGGCGGAGCCGCTCGCGCATCTCGAGGCGCGGGACGATGGCGTCGATCATGCCGTGCTCGAGGAGGAACTCCGAGCGCTGGAAGCCCGGGGGGAGCTTCTCGCGGATGGTCTGCTCGATCACCCGCGGCCCGGCGAACCCGATCAACGCCTTGGGCTCGGCGATCACCACGTCCCCGAGCCAGGCGAAGCTCGCCGCCACCCCGCCGGTGGTGGGGTGGAGCATCACCGAGATGTAAGGCTTGCGGACCGAGCGGAACCGGTGGAGCGCGGCCGAGGTCTTCGCCATCTGCATGAGGGAGAAGATCCCCTCCTGCATGCGGGCGCCGCCGGTGGAGCTGAAGACGATCGCCGGGATGCGCCGCTCGAAGGCGCGGTCGAGGACGCGGGCCACCTTCTCACCCACCACCGACCCCATGGACCCGCCCATGAACTCGAACGCGAAGGAGCCGAGCGACACCGGCTGGCCGCCGATGCTCCCCACGCCGGAGACGAAGGCATCCCGCAGCCCGGTCGCCTTGTAGGTGCTCCGGAGCCGGTCGCGGTACTTCTTCGCGTCGGAGAACCCGAGCGGGTCCTGCGGGGTGAGCTCGGCGTCCAGCTCCTGGAAGCTGCCCTTGTCGAGGACCAGCTCGAAGCGGCGCCGGATCGGGAGCGCGTCGTGCTGGCCGCACTTCGGGCAGACGTTCCAGTTCTTCTCGTACTCGGCCCGCGGCACCACCTCGCCGCAGGCGTCGCACTTGTACCAGATGCCCTCGCCCTTGGCGGCCGGGGCCGGCTGGGCGGCCGGGGTGGAGTCCTTCGACTTGAGCTTCTTCTGCTTGGAGAACCAGGCCATGTCCATCCTGTCTAGAACGTGAGCTCCTCGCCCATCTCGAGGACGCGCACGCCGGGGAGGCCGAGCTCGGCGAGCTCGGCCTTGAGCTCCGCCAGGTAGGCGGGCTTCAGGTGGTAGAGGAGCACCGGGTAGCCGTTCCGCTGGAGCTTCCCCAGCTCGCCCACCAGGGTGCGCGGGGTGAGGTGCCCCGAGCGATCGGCGAGCGGCTGCAGCGCGCTCGGGAAGGAGAGCTCGACGAGGAGCGCCCGGAGCCGCCGCTCGGCGTTCACCTTCTTCCAGAGGCGCTCCGTCGGGCCGGTGTCGCCGGAGATCCCGAACACGGTCTTCCCGTCCGAGACCAGGAGCCCGACCGACTCGACGGTGTGGTCGACCGGCACCGGCCGGATGCGGTACGGGCCGATGCGGAAGGGGCGCTCCGGATCGAAGGGGCGGATCTCCATCACCGGCCGGCGCCGGTCGGGGATCCGGGTGAAGTCGGGCCAGAGCCGGTCGTTGAAGAGGCTCTGGCGGAGGATCCGGGCGCAGCCCCGGGAGGCGTGGACCCGGAGCGGCCGGCGCCGGCGCCCCACCAGCAGGTCGGAGAGCAGCGGCACGTCCTTCACGTGGTCGAAGTGGGAGTGGGTGAGGACGATGTCGTCGAGCGCCAGCAGCTCCTCGAGGGGCAGCGTGGCGGTGAGGGCGCCCGCGTCGATGGCGAGCCGATCGTCCACCAGGAAGCAGGTGGTGCGGTGGGCGGGCAGCTCGCCGCCGGAGCAGCCGAGGACGCGGAGCCTCACGCCAGCCCCTCGAACTGCGCCTTCATCTGGAGGAACTCCAGGAAGTGGCGGAGCTTGGCCACGTCGGGCACCAGCACGACTCCCGGCTGGACCAGGACGATGTTGGACTTGAGGAGCTTGGCCAGCACCTCCTCCACCTGCTCGCGCCGCACCCCCACCCGCCCCGCCAGCTCCGGCGGCGACACGCCGACCGCGTGCCCCTGCGGCCCGCGCGCCGCCTTCTCCGCGGCGGTGGCGAGGAAGTGGACCACCCGGGTGGAGGCGTCGCGGAAGAGCAGGTTCTCGATCTGCTCGTTCGCCTCCTGGAGCCGGTGGGCGAGCTTCTTGATCATCCGGATGGCGATCTCGGCGTTGCCCCGGATCATCGCCTCGAAGGTCTTGGCGTCGATCACGAGGAGCTTCGAGGGCTCGGCGCAGGTGGCGGTGGCCGAGCGAGGCTTGTTGTTCAGGATCGCCATCTCGCCCAGGAACTCGCCCGGACCCATCACGGAGAGGATCTTCTCCACCTCTCCGACGCGCTTGGAGACGTTCACGCGCCCCTGCTGGACCACGTACATCTCGTTGCCCGGCTCGCCCTCGCGGAAGAGCACCGCGCCGCGCGGGAACTCCTTGCCGAAGCGCTGGAAGAGCTGGTCGTCGGACATGTCGAGCGCGCGCGCCCCGCGGCCCGCGGCGGCGATTCCGGCGAGGGGAGGCGGGGACGAACGGTCCTTAGCCGACTCCGCGAACGGCTGTCAACGAGAGGCCTGCGGCGCGGGCCCCGGCTGACGCGTCGCGTCGCCTGCCGGCCGCGCGCGGCGCTCCCGCCCCCTGAGGGACGCACCCAGCGTGAGCGGAACGCGCGACCCTCGGGTCAGCCGGGCCGGGAGGGACATGAGCCGACACCTCGGGATCGACGTCGGGGCCGAGACCGTCAAGGTCGTCGAGCTGCGCGAGACGGCCTCCGGCGAGCTCCGGCTCCAGCGGGGGGAGTCCTTCCCGCACGGCAAGGCGCCCGGGCCCCGGCTGCGCGAGGCGCTGCGGGGCTGGGGCTGGGAGCGGCTCTCCACGGCGGCGGCGACCGGCCGGCTCGCGCGCCAGCTCTCCCTGCCGCGCGTCCCTGGCCGCCTGGCCCTGGCGGAGGGCGTGCGGCTCCTCCACGGTCGCGAGCCCCTCACCGTGGTGAGCATCGGCAGCCGCGGCTTCTCCGTGCTCGAGCTGCCGGCGGCGGGCGAGCCGGTCCAGCGCCAGAGCGCCCGCTGCGCCCAGGGGACGGGCAACTTCCTCCGGCAGCTGGTGGAGCGGTTCGGCCTCTCGGTCGAGGAGGCGGCGGCGCGGGCGGCGGCGGCCGATCGGGCGGCGCCGCTCTCCGGCCGCTGCCCGGTGATCCTGAAGACCGACATGACCCACCTCGCCAACAAGGGCGAGCGGCAGGAGCGGATCCTGGCCGGGCTCTTCGACGCGATCGCGGAGAGCGCCGAGGCGCTGGTGAAGCCGCGCCGTTGCCCGCCGCGCGTGCTCCTGGCCGGCGGGGTGGCCCGCGCCGCCCGGGTCCGCGACCACCTGCGCCGCTTCCTCGAGGCGCGCGGGATGACGCTGGTGGAGACCGATCCCGAGGAGGCGCTCCTCCTCGAGGCGGCCGGGGCGGCGTCGCAGGCCGCCCGCCTGGGCGCGCGGCCGCCACCGCTGGCCGAGCTGATCCGCCCGGCGGAGGAGGTCCGGGTGGAGACGCTCCCTCCGCTCCGCACCGCCCTGCCCCGGGTGCGGCGGCTGCCGGCCGGCCCGCCCGCCCCGCCGGCCCGACCGGGGGAGCTCCTCCTCGGGCTCGACATCGGGTCGACCGGCTCGAAGGCGGTCGCGCTCGATCTGGCCCGGCGGGCGCCGATCTGGGAGGCGTACGTCCGGACGCGCGGCGATCCGGTGGGCGCGGCCCAGGCGCTGGTGCAGGCCTTCCTCGAGGGTCCGGCGCGGGCGGGGGCGGTGCGCGGCTTCGGCGCCACCGGCAGCGGCCGGGAGATCGTCGGCTCGCTCCTCGCCACCTGCTACGGCCCCGAGGCGGTCTTCGTGCTCAACGAGATCGCCGCCCACGCGCGGGGGGCGCTCCACCACGACCCGCGCGTCGACACCATCTTCGAGATCGGCGGCCAGGACGCGAAGTACATCCGGCTCGACCACGGGCGGGTGGTGGACGCGGCCATGAACGAGGCCTGCAGCGCCGGGACCGGATCCTTCATCGAGGAGCAGGGGCGGCGCTTCGAGGGCTCGCCGGACGTGGCGCGGATGGGCGAGCTGGCGCTGGCGGCGGACGGCGGCGCCGCCCTGGGCCAGCACTGCTCGATCTTCGTGGCCGAGGTGATCGACGAGGCGGCGGCGGCGGGCGTGCCCCGGGACCGGATCCTCGCCGGCCTCTACGAGTCGGTGATCGCCAACTACCTGAACCGGGTGAAGGGGAGCCGCTCGGTGGGCGAGGTGGTCTTCTGCCAGGGGATGCCCTTCAGCGCCGACGCCCTCGCGGCCGCGGTGGCGCGGCAGACCGGGGCCGAGGTGGTGGTGCCCCCGAGCCCGGGGACGGTGGGGGCGCTCGGGATCGCCCTCCTGGCCGCCGAGGCGGCCGGCGCCGGCGCCCGCCCGGCCCTCGACCCGCGCCGCTTCCTGGGCGCCCGGGTGGCGAGGAAGGACGTGTTCGTCTGCGGGGCGTCGACCGGCTGCGGCGGCGCGGGCAACCGGTGCCGGATCGACCGGCTCACCACCCTGGTGGAGGGGGCCGAGCGGAGGTTCACCTGGGGCGGGGCCTGCGCCCTCCACGACCGGGGAACGCGCCGCCACGCCCTCCCCGACGGGGCGCCCGATCCCTTCCGCGCCCGGGCGGAGCGGGTGCGGGACCTGGCCGCCGAGCTGGCCGCCCGCGGGCGCACCGGCCCGAGGGTGGTGCTCCCCGACGCCTTCCAGCTCAAGGGGCTCCTCCCCTTCTTCGCCGCCTTCGCCGACGCGCTCGGGTTCCGGGTCGAGGTGGCAGGGGCCGGCGGCCGCGAGGCGCTGCGGCGCGGCGCCGAGGGCGCGAACGTGGCCTTCTGCGCCCCCATGCAGCAGTACCACGGCGCCATGGCGGCGCTGGCGGACGGGGGGGCCGACCTGCTGCTCGCCCCGATGGTGCGCGAGATCCCACGCGTGGGCGGGGAGCGGGCGGCGCAGCTCTGCCCGGTGGTGCAGGCGAGCCCGGACGTCCTCGGCTGGGACCTCCCGGCGGTGCGCTCCCGGCTGGTGACGCCGGTGTTCGACGTGGGGCCCGGGCCGCTCGACGCCCCCGCCCTGCTCGCCTCCTGCGAGCGGCTGGCGGCGGCGCTCGGCGCGCGGGAGGGCCGGTGGCGGGAGGCCTGGGCGGCCGCCCGCGCCGCCCAGCTGGCCTTCGACGCGGCCCTGCTCGAGATCGGCCGCGACGCCCTGGCGCGCTGCCGCGCCGGCGGGCTCCTCCCGGTGATCGTCCTCGGCCGCACCTACACCATCCACGACGAGGTGCTGAACTCGAACGTCCCCGCCCTGCTGCGGGAGCAGGGCGCGGTCGCGATCCCGGTCGACGCCTACCCGGTCGACGCGGGCGCGCCCCTCTTCCCCAGCATGTACTGGGGGCACGGGCAGCGCATCCTCCGGGCCGCCTGGCAGGTCCGGCGGACCGAGGGGGAGTACGCGCTCTTCACCTCCAACTACTCCTGCGGGCCCGACAGCTTCACCCTCCACCTCTTCGGCGCGATCATGGAAGGCAAGCCGTTCGCGGTGATCGAGACCGACGGCCACTCCGGCGACGCCGGCACCAAGACCCGGGTCGAGGCCTTCCTGCACTGCGCCCGGGAGCACCTCGGCGGCGGGCGCCGCCGCCCCCCCCGACCCGCGGACCGCCTCACCGTCCACAGCCGCGGGATCCGCGACCTGATCGCCTCGGGCGACCAGGTGCTGGTCCCCTCGATGGGGCCGGCCAGCGAGGTGCTGGCGGGCGCGCTCCGCGGCGTCGGCACCCGCGCCGAGCTCCTGCCCGAGCCCGGTCCGTCCGCGCTCGCCGCTGGCCGGCGCCACACCTCGGGCAAGGAGTGCCTCCCCATGATCCTCACCCTGGGGAGCCTGCTCGAGCGGCTCGAGCAGCCCCGGGGCCGGGGAGGGCGCTTCGCCTTCTTCATGCCCGGCACCGACGGGCCCTGCCGCTTCGGCGCGTACAAGGAGGTCCACCAGCTGGTCCTGGACCGGCTCGGCCTCGGCGAGCGCGTGTCGATCTGGTCGCCGCCGTTCGGCGACTACTTCCAGGGGATCCCGCCCGGCCTGGGGGCGATCGTCCTCGCCGGCGCGTGCGCCACCGATCTGCTGCGGGACATGCACCACGACCTGCGCCCGCGCGAGGCCCGGCCCGGCGCCGCCGACACGCTCCACGCCCGCCACCAGGCCCGGCTGGTGGCCCTGGTGGAGCGGGAGGCCGCCGGCGACCTCTCCGTCCGCCGGGTGCTCCGCGAGGCGATCACCGGCCGCCTCTGGGGCATCCCCGCGCTGCTCGCCGAGGCGGCCCCGCGCTTCGCCGCCGCCTCCACCGGCGCCGCCCTGCCGCTGGTGGCGGTGGTGGGCGAGATCTACCTGCGCAACGTCCCCTTCTCGAACGGCTTCGTGGTGGACGCCCTCGCCCGCCGTGGGCTCCGCGCCCGGGTGGCGGCCGTGACCGAGTTCCTCCAGTACTCGAGCTGGGTGGGGGCGCGGCTGCGCCGGCGGACGCTCGGCGAGCGGCTCGACGACTGGGTCCGCCGCCGGATCGAGCGCTGCTGCCACGCGGCCGTCGCCCCGGTCCTGGGCTGGCCCGACGGCCCCCCCGTCGCGGACGTGGTGCGCTCGGCCCACCCCTACCTGCGCGACGCCCTCGAGGGCGAGACCGTCCTCACCCTCGGGGCGTCGCTGCACGCCTGGCGCCTGCGGGAGGTGGACGCGGTCCTCTCGGTCGGGCCCCTCGAGTGCATGCCCAACAAGATCGCGGAGACCCAGCTCGTGCACGCGGGCGAGTCGGAGGGGCTCCTCTCCCTCACGCTCTCGCTCAACGGCGATCCCATCGACCCCGAGCCGCTCGACGCCTTCGCCTTCCAGGTCCACGCCCGCTTCCGGCCCCCTCCCGGCCCGCCCGCGCCCCGGCCGGCCGCGCCGGGGCCCGAGCCGGCCGGGGCGGCGCTGCGGCCCGGCGAGGTGGCTTCGTAGGGAAGGCACGCCCCATCCGCGACGGAGGCTGCCTCGGGAGCTGCCCGGGATCCGGGCAGCGGCCTCCCGGCCATCGCCCGGACCGGGCCCAAAGGATGCCCTTCCGCGGTGCAGCACGCGGGGCAGGGAGCTTGCAAACGTCCCCTCGGACCCCGAGCCCGAGCCGAAACGCCTGCGCCTCCTCATCCAGCACCGGACGATCTACCGGTACCCGAGCCCCGCCGCGCTCGGCCCGCACCAGGTCCGCCTCCGGCCGGCGAGCCACGCCCGCGCCCGCGTCGAGAGCTACGCCCTGCGCCTCCCCGGGGAGGCCGCCGTCCGCTGGCAGCAGGACCCCTCCGGGAACCACGTCGCCCAGGTGGCCTTCCGGAAGGGGACCCGCCTCGCCACCCTCGGGATCGAGGTGGAGCTGGCGGTGGACGTCCGCCCGGTCAACCCGTTCGACTTCTTCCTCGACGACCGCTGCGCGCAGCTCCCCTTCGACTACCCGCCGGAGTCGGCCCTCGATCTCTCCCCCTTCCTCACCCAGGGCGATCCCGCGCTCCGCACCGGCCGCCGCTTCGCCCGCCTGCTCGAGACCGTGCCCCGCGCCGGGCTCACCGTCCCCCTGCTGGTCTCGGCGAACCAGGCCGTGAACCGGGCGGTGCGCTACGTGATCCGCGAGGAGCCCGGGATCTGGACGCCCGAGGAGACGCTGGAGCAGGGGCGCGGGAGCTGCCGCGACCAGGCGGTCCTCCTCATGGCGCTCCTCCGCGCCCGCGGGCTCGCCGCGCGCTTCGCCTCCGGGTACCTCATCCAGCTCACCGACGAGGGGATGATCCCCGACGAGCCGCGCGGGATCGGGCGCGACGTCGTCGACCTCCACGCGTGGGTGGAGGTCTACCTGCCCGGCGCCGGCTGGATCGGCCTCGACCCCACCAGCGGCCTCCTCTGCGGCGAGGGCCACCTCCCGCTCGCCTGCGTCGCCCGCCCCGCCCTGGCGGCGCCGGTGGAGGGGACGAGCGACGTGGCCGCCGAGGCGGTGACCTTCGAGATGACCGTGGGCCGGCTCGGCCACGAGGTGCGGCCCACGGCGCCGTTCCCCGACCCGGCCTGGGAGGCGCTCCTCGCCGGCGGGGACCGGGCGGACGCCGCCCTGACCGCCCAGGGGCTGGCGCTCACCACCGGCGGCGAGCCCACCTTCAACGCGCGCGAGGGGCCGGAGCTCCCGGAGTGGAACGGGGAGGCGCTCGGGCCCGCCAAGTGGGAGGCGGGGCTCCGGCTGGCCCGGGAGCTCCGCGATCGGCTGGCGCCGGGCGGCGTCCTGCTCCGGCGCCAGGGGAAGTGGTACCCGGGGGAGGCGCTGCCGCGCTGGGCGCTCGAGATCGTCGGCCGGGCGGACGGCCAGCCGCTCCACGCGGAGCCCCCGCCGCCGGGCGGGCCGGCCGACCTCGCGGCCGCCGAGCGGGTCGCCCGGGCGCTCGCCGCCGGGCTCGCGCTGCCCGTCCCCCCCGAGCCAGCCTACGAGGACCCCTGGCGCCTCCTGGTGGACGAGGCCGCGCTGCCGGCCGAGGTCGACGCGAGGCGGGCCGGCCTGGCCGACCCGGCGGAGCGGCGCCGCCTGGCCCGGATCCTCTCCGGCGATCCCGCCGCCCCGGCCGGCTTCGTGCTGCCCGTGGCGCGCGAGGGGGCGGGGTGGCGGAGCGAGCGCTGGACCTTCCGGCGGGGACGCCTCCACCTCCTCCCCGGCGACGCGCCGCTCGGCCTGCGCCTGCCCCTCGCCGCCCTCGGCGGCCCACTCCCGCCGCCCGAGCCCCCCGAGCCGGTCCTCCCCTCCCCCGATCCGCGCCGGGGCGCCGAGGCCGACCCGGCCCAGGCGCGCCTGACCTCGGCCGCCCGGCCGCCGCCCGGCGCCGCGATCCGGACCGCGCTCTGCGTCGAGGCGCGCGAGGGTCGGGTCCACGTCTTCCTCCCGCCCGTCGTCGGCGCCGAGGACTTCCTCGAGCTGGTGCGCGCCGCCGGGGCCGCCGGCGCGGCCGCGGGCGTGGAGGTCCAGCTCGAGGGGTACCCGCCGCCGCCCTCCCCGCTCCTCCGCCGGCTCACCGTCGCCCCCGACCCGGGCGTGCTCGAGGTGAACCTCCCCCCGTGCCGCTCGTCCCGGGACCACGTGGCCGCCCTCGAGACCGCCTACCAGGCCGCCCTCCACGCCGGGCTGCACGCCGAGCGCTACCTGCTCGACGGCCGGCTGGCCGGGAGCGGCGGCGGGCACCACCTGACCGCCGGCGGCCCCACCCCCCTCGAGAGCCCGCTCCTCCGGCGCCCCGACCTGCTCGCCGGCCTCGTCACCTTCTGCCAGCACCACCCCTCGCTCTCCTTCCTCTTCACCGGCCTCTTCGTCGGCCCGACCTCCCAGGCGCCGCGGGTGGACGAGGCCCGCCACGACGCCCTCTACGAGCTCGAGATCGCGCTCGCCGAGGCGTTCCGCGCCGCGCGCGAGCCGGCTCCTCCGCCCTGGCTGGGCGACCTGCTCCTCCGCCACCTGCTCGCGGACGTGACCGGGAACACCCACCGGGCCGAGATCTCCATCGACAAGCTCTACGACTGGCGGACCTCCCACGGGCGCCAGGGGCTCGTCGAGCTGCGCGCCTTCGAGATGCCGCCCCACCCCCGGCTCGCCGCGGCGCAGGCGATCCTCGTCCGGGCGCTGCTCGCCGCCCTCGCCGCCGCCCCCTACCGGGCCCCGCTGGTCCGCTGGGGGGCCGAGCTCCACGACCGCTTCCTCCTCCCCACCTGGCTCTGGCGGGACTTCGAGGACGTCCTCGGCTTCCTGACGGCGCGCGGGGTCGCGCTCCCTCCCGAGCCGTACCGCGCCTTCCTCGAGCTCCGCTGCCCGGTGGCCGGGCGGCTCGACGCCGACGGGGTCTCGCTCGAGGTGCGCAACGCCCTCGAGCCCTGGCCGGTGCTGGGGGAGGAGCCCGGCGCGGGCGGCACCTCCCGGTACGTGGACTCCTCGGTGGAGCGGATCGAGGTCCGGGTGGAGGGGCTCGTCCCGGAGCGGCACGAGGTGCTGGTGAACGGGATCGCCCTCCCCCTCCGCCCCACCGGCGCCGCGGGCGAGGCGGTGGGCGGGGTCCGGTTCCGGGCCTGGGCCCCCCCTCACGCCCTCCAGCCGCACCTCGGCATCCACCACCCGCTCCGCCTCGAGCTCCTCGACGGCTGGGCGCGCCGCGCCGTCGCGGCCTGCGCCTACCACGTCTGGCACCCGGAGGGGCGCGCCTTCCAGACCCCGCCCCTCACGCGGTTCGAGGCGGCCGCCCGGCGCGCGCAGCGCTTCACCGTCGAGGGCCCCTCCGCGCGGCCGGTGCAGCCGCGGCGCGTGGCGCCCCACCCCGACATGCCCTACACCCTCGACCTGCGGCGGTACCCGGGCGACCGGCCCATGCCCGTCCCCGAGGACGCGGAGGAGCCCTAGTGGAGCGCGCGCTGCGGGCCGAGCTCGCCGCCCAGGACGCGACCCTCGCCCGCCGGCGGCTGGCGATCTGGATCGGCGCGGAGCCGACCTTCACCGACGCCCGCTCGCAGGACCCCTGCTGGCTGTTCGAGCCCGAGGGTGGGGACAAGCTCGACCGGGCCACCGCCCTCTCGCGGGCCCTGGCCGGAAGGCTCGGCGGGCGGGCCCGGGTCCTCCGCCTCGAGGGGCGCCAGTTCCCGGGCGAGGCCAGCCCGCGGTTCTGCCTCGGGGTCCTGGCCGGCGCGGAGGCGCCCGCCGGCGATCCGGGGCCCGGGGGGCCGCCGCGGCCGGTGCCCGCCGGCGGCGAGGCGCTCTTCACCGTCACCCCCGATCCCGGGGTGGTGGAGATCAACATGGCCCCGGCGCCGGAGCTGGAGACCTTCCTCCGCTGGTCGGAGGCGGTCCACGGCGCGGCGGCCGAGGTCGGGCTCTCGCCCATCCGCTTCCGTTACAACGGCCAGCAGACCGACTCGGGAGGCGGCGGACAGATCACCCTCGGCGGCCCCACGCCCGAGGCGAGCCCGTTCCTCCTCCGGCCCCAGCTGCTCCCCCGCCTGGTCCGCTACCTGGCCAACCACCCCTCCCTCTCCTACGCCTTCGCCGGCGAGTGCCTGGGGAGCGCCTCGCAGGGCCCGCGCCCGGACGAGGGCGTCCGGGAGCGGTTCGAGGAGCTGCCGGTGGCGCTCGAGCGGCTCGAGTCGCGGGGGGCCCACCTCACCCCGGCGGAGCTCTGGGAGACGCTCGCCCCGCTCCTCGTCGACGCCTCCGGCAACTCCCACCGCTCGGAGCTCAACGTCGAGAAGCTGTGGAACCCGCACCTGCCCGGGCGCGGGCGGCTGGGGGTGGTGGAGCTGCGGGCGCTGCGCATGCAGCCCGACGCGCCCCGCCAGGCGGCGGTGGGGGCCCTGCTCCGGGCGGTGGCCGCCCGGCTCGCCACCGTCCCGTACGACGAGCCGCTCGCCGACTGGGGGGCAGCCCTCCACGACCAGCTGGCGCTCCCCAGCTTCCTGGCGGACGACCTCCGGGCGGTCCTCGGCGATCTCCAGGAGAGCGGGCTCGCGCCGGGGCCGGCCACGGCCGCGCTCCTCTCCGAGCCACCGGCGCCGCTCGCCCGGGTCGAGCTGGGGAGCGCCGCCCTCACCGTCACCCCCGCGGCCGAGTTCTGGCCGCTGGTGGGGGACGTGGCCTCGCAGGAGCGGAGCAGCGCCCGGGTGGTGGACGCCTCCTCCCAGCGCGTCGAGCTGATGGTGACGCACCCGCCCGGCCAGGGGCCCGGGGTGGTCCTCGCCGGCGGCTGGCGCGTCCCGCTCCACCCGCACGGCCCGGGCCGCCACCTCGCCGGCGTCCGCTGGCGCGCCTTCGCCCCGCGCCCCGGCCTCCACCCCGGGCTGCCCGCGCTCGATCCCCTCGTGCTGCACTGGGAGCTCGCCGGCCAGCGGGTCGGCGTGGAGCTGCACGGCTGGCGGCCCGGCGGTGGGGCGTACGACGGGCTGCCCCCCGACGCCGCGGAGGCGGAGCGCCGCCGCCGCGAGCGGGTCCGGGTGGTCCGCCCCGGCCCGACCGCCGCGCGCGAGCCGCCGCCCGGCGCCGGCGCCATCACCCTCGACCTGCGCCGGCTCGCCGCCGTCCGCGCCCGCAGCGCCCCCCTCGCCGGAGGACCCCCGTGAGCCCCGACCTCGCCGCCCGCCCCGAGCCCGCAGCCCGTCCCGAGCCCTCCGCCGGCGGAGCGGCGCTGGCCGGCGAGCCGCTCTTCCAGGGGTACGCCCCGCTCGCCGGCGCCTACGACGAGATCTTCGCCGCGCCGGGCGGGCCCCGGCCCGAGTTCGCCCGGGCGGTGGGGGCCCTGGAGCGCCGGGCGCGCGACGAGTTCGCGCGGCACCAGGCGCTGGCGGAGCTCTCCCTCCTGAACCAGGGCGTGACCTTCTCCGTCTACTCCGACGCCCGGGGCGCCGAGAAGATCTTCCCCTTCTGCCTGCTCCCGCGCCTCATCTCCGCCGACGACTGGGCGCGGCTGGAGCGGGGGCTGGCCCAGCGGGTCCGGGCGCTCGAGGCCTTCCTCGACGACGTGTACGGGGACCAGCGGATCCTGGCCGAGGGGCTCCTCCCCCGCGACCTGGTCCTCGGGGCGAAGGCGTACGAACCGAAGCTCCGGGGCGTGCGGCCGCCCGGCGGCGTCCGGCTCCACGTCGCCGGCATCGACCTGATCCGCGATCCGGCCGGCACCTTCCGCGTGCTGGAGGACAACCTGCGCTGCCCCTCCGGCGTCTCCTACGTCCTGGAGAACCGGCTCCTCTCCAAGCGGATCCTCCCCGACGCGCTCGACCTCGCCCGGGTCCACCGGGTGGACCAGTACTCGAGCCGCCTGGCGGCCGCGCTCCGCTCGGTGGCGCCAGGCGATCCCGACGCCGCCACCGCCGTCGTCCTCACCCCCGGCCCGTACAACTCCGCCTTCTTCGAGCACACCTTCCTCGCCCGCACCATGGGGCTCGAGCTCGTCCAGGCGCCCGACCTCTACGTGGAGCGGGACCAGGTGTTCCTGCGCACCACCCGCGGGCCGCGCCGGGTCCACGTCGTCTACCGGCGCACCGACGACGCCTTCCTCGACCCGGAGTTCTTCCGCCCGGACAGCCTGCTGGGCGTGCCCGGCCTGGTCCGGGCCTGGGCGGCGGGCCAGGTCGCGCTCGCCAACGCCCCGGGCAACGGGATCGCCGACGACAAGGCGGTCTACCCCTTCGTCCCGGAGATGATCCGCTTCTACCTCGCGGAGGACCCGCTCCTCGAGCAGGTCCCCACCTTCGTCTGCGCGCGGCCGGCGGACCTGGCCTACGTGCTCGAGCGGATCCCGGAGCTGGTGGTGAAGGCGGTGGACGAGGCCGGGGGCTACGGCATGCTGATGGGCCCCCAGGCGTCGGCCGCCGAGCGGGAGGAGTTCCGCGCCCGGGTCCGGGCCGAGCCCCGGCGGTACGTCGCCCAGCACCGGGTGGAGCTGTCCACCTGCCCGACCTGGGACGGCGCCGCCGGCGCGGTCGTGCCCCGCCGGGTGGACCTCCGCCCGTACGTGGTCTCCGGGGGCGGCGGGCCCTGGGTGCTCCCCGGCGGCCTCACCCGGGTCGCCCTCCGGGCCGGCTCCTACGTCGTCAACTCGAGCCAGGGAGGCGGCTCCAAGGACACCTGGGTGCTGAAAGGGGCCCAGCCGTGATCAGCCGGGTGGCCGACGGCCTCTTCTGGCTCGGGCGCTACCTGGAGCGGGCCGAGTCGTCCGCCCGCGTCCTGCTGGTCACGCGCAACCTGGCCCTCGACGGGGAGCTCGCGCCCCGGCAGGTGTGGCAACCGGCGGTGGTGGTCTCGGGCGAGGAGGAGGCCTTCCGGGCGCGCTACGGGGAGCAGGGGCTCGAGGGGGCCGAGCGGGTCCAGGAGCACCTCACCTGGGAGCCCAGCGCCTCCTCGATCGCCCAGGCGGTCGGGGCGGCGCGGGAGAACGCGCGCTCCGTCCGCGAGGCGATCTCCCTCGAGACCTGGGAGGCGGTCAACGAGCTCCACCTCTGGCTGGGGCGCGAGGGGCGCGCCGAGTACGCCGGGGACCGGCACGGCTTCTACCGGCGCATCCGCCAGTCGGTCCAGCTCTGCCTGGGGGTGGTGCACGGGACGATGCTGCACGACGACGCCTTCGACTTCATCCTCCTGGGCGTGATGCTGGAGCGGGCCGGCCAGACCGCGCGCATCCTCGACGTGCACCACCACGCCCTCCTCCAGATGCCGGCCCACCAGGTGGTGGAGACCGCGCTCTGGCTCGCCCTGCTCCGGGCCTGCTCCGGCTTCGAGCCCTTCATGAAGCGCTTCCAGGGCCGGGTCTCGGGTGGGACGGTGGCGCGCTTCCTCCTCCTCGACGGGCGCTTCCCGCGGTCGGTCTGCCACTGCCTGCACGGCGCCGCCTCCCGCCTCGCCCGCCTGAGCAGCCCCGGGGAGGGCCGGGGGCGGAGCCTGGGGCGGCTCCGCGAGCTGGAGGCCTGGGTCCTGGACGAGGGCGGCCCGGCCGCCGAGAGCGGCCAGCTCCACGGGCTCCTCACCCGCGTGGTGGACGAGACCCACGCGATCTGCGATGAGATCGGGCGCGAGCTCCTCGGGCATCCGCCGCCGGCCGTCGCGGCCGGCACCTCCCAGTAGCCCGTCCCTCCCGATGCCCAACCTGCTCGCCATGTCGTTCGAAGGAGAGCTCGCCCCCTCCTTCGACCTGCGCTGCCTGCACCCCGGGCGCACCCCGCCCGACGGCTGGGGGATCGGCTACTACCCGGGGGGCGAGCCGTCCGCGACGGTGCTGAAGGAGCCCGCCCCGCCGAACGGGTCGATCCGCTCCGAGCTGGTGAAGGCCTGGGAGCACCTCGAGTCCTCGCTCTTCGTGGTGCACGTGCGGACCGCCACCTGGGGTGGCGCCACCGACGCCAACACCCAGCCGTTCGCGCGCGCCTGGGGGCGCCGGGACTGGCTCTTCGCCCACTCCGGGAGCCTGCGGGCCCGCCCCTCCCTGCGGCCCCACCCGATCTTCGAGCCGGTCGGCTCCAGCGACAGCGAGGCGCTCCTCTGCGAGCTGCTCGGCCGCCTCTCCGACCACGGGTGGTCCTCCCTGGGCGAGGCCGACCCCGAGGCCCTGCTCCGCTGGTACGCGGGGCTGAACGAGCAGGGGGGGCTCACCTCCGTCCTCACCGACGGGCTCGACCTGCTGGTCTACGCGGACCGGGACCCCCAGGGACCGCCCGTCCACGTCTGGGAGGCGCGCCCGCCCTACTCGCGGCTCCGGCTCGCCGACCACGACCTGGTGGTGGACCTCGCCCGCCGCGGCCCCAAGAGCCGCAAGGGCGTGGTGGTGGCGAGCGAGCCGCTCGAGATCGACTCGGAGAGCGACGGCGGCTGGCGCCGCCTCCTCCCCGGCCACCTGCTGCTCGTCCGCCAGGGGGCGATCCGGGTCCACCTCGCCGGGCCGGAGCCGGCCCCCCAGCTCGCGCTCGGCCCCGCCTTCGCCTCGCGCCCCGCCCCCGCCCACCCGCGGAGGGCGGAGCCGCAGCGGCTCGAGATCACCCACCGGACCGTCTACCGTTACGCGCAGCCGGTGGAGCGCAGCGCCCACGTCTTCCGCCTCGTGCCCGTCCACGACCGCCTCCAGTCCGTGCTCCGGAGCGAGATCTCCTGCTCCGTCCCCGGCCAGGTCCGGGACTACGAGGACCTCTTCGGGAACCAGATCCGGCGCCTGGCGGTGGAGACGCCCTTCTCCGAGATGGTGATCGAGGCGCGCTCCCTGGTGGAGACCCTGGACACCGATCCCCTCTCCTACCGGCCCCTCCGCGCCCGGACCACCATCCCGCTGGTCTGGATGCCCTGGCACCGCCAGCTGCTCCAGCCCTTCCTCCTCCCGCCCGAGCTGGCGGAGAGCGAGCTCCTCGAGCTGGCCGACTACGCCATGTCCTTCGTGGCGCGGAACGACCACGACCTGCTCGAGACCCTGCTCGACCTGAGCTCGACCATCCACCGCGAGTACCACTACGTCAAGGGCTCCACCACCCTGGCCACCACCCCCTTCGACGTCTACGCGCGCCGGCGCGGCGTGTGCCAGGACTTCACCAACCTCTTCATCTGCCTGGCGCGCCTCCTCGGGGTCCCGGCCCGCTACGTGTGCGGCTACCTCCACACCGGGGCCGCCGAGCCGAACCGGGCCCAGGCCGAGGCCAGCCACGCCTGGGCGCAGGTCTACCTCCCCGACGTCGGCTGGCGCGGGCTCGACCCCACCAACGGCGTGCTCACCCAGACCGACCATGTCCGCGTCGCCACCGGCCGGAACTGGCGGGACGCCACCCCCACCTCGGGCACGATCTTCGTGGGCGGGGGGGCGGAGACGCTCGAGGTGGACGTCCGCGTGGTGCGGGTCGAGTGAGCGCCGCCAGGCTTGCGGCCGCCGCGCGGTCGCGGTAAGGGCCCCGCATGTCCCTGACCTACCGCGACGCCGGCGTCGACATCGACGAGGGCGACCGCCTCGTCGAGCTGATCAAGCCGCACGCCCGCCCCACCCTGCGCCCCGAGGTGCTGGCCGGGATCGGCGGGTTCGGCGGGCTCTTCGCCATCGACGTGAAGAAGTACCGGGAGCCGGTGCTGGTCTCGGGCACCGACGGGGTGGGGACCAAGCTCAAGGTCGCCTTCGCCGCCGACCGGCACGACACCATCGGCCAGGACCTGGTGGCCATGTGCGTGAACGACGTGGCGGTGGTCGGGGCCGAGCCGCTCTTCTTCCTCGACTACTACGCCACCGGGAGGCTGGCCGCCGACCAGGCGGCCGAGGTGGTGAAGGGGATCGCGGCCGGCTGCCTGCTCGCCGGCTGCGCCCTGATCGGTGGCGAGACCGCCGAGCTCCCCGGCTTCTACGCCCAGGGCGAGTACGACCTGGCCGGCTTCGCGGTGGGCTGCGTGGAGCGCGCCCGGATCGTCGACGGGCGGTCGGTGGTCCCGGGGGACGTGGTCGTCGGGATCGCCTCCTCCGGCCTCCACTCGAACGGCTACTCCCTGGCGCGCAAGGCGCTGGAGCGGCTCGCCCTCGGGCACCGCCCCGACGGGATGGGCGGGCGCACCCTGGCCGAGGTGCTCCTCGAGCCGACCCGGATCTACGCGAAGGACGTCCTCGCCCTGCTGGAGAAGGTCCCGGTGCGGTCGTTCGCCCACGTCACCGGCGGCGGCCTGCCCGGCAACGTGCCGCGGAACATGCCCGACGGGACCCGGGCGGTGCTCGAGGCGCGGCGCTGGCCCAGGCCGGCGATCTTCGACCTGATCGAGCGCGAGGGCCAGGTGCCGCGGGCGGAGATGTACCGGACCTTCAACATGGGGCTCGGGCTGGTGGCGATCGTCGCCCCGGGCGACGAGGCGGCGGCGCACGCGGTGCTCCGCGCGCGAGGGCTCGACGCCTGGACGGTGGGGACGGTGGAGCGCGGCGCCGGCGAGGCGACCTGCGAGGTGGTGGGGTGATCCGGCTCGGCGTCCTCGCCTCGGGCGGGGGGACCAACCTCCAGTCCCTCCTCGACGCCTGCGCGGCGGGGCGGATCGACGGCCGGGTGGCGGTGGTGATCTCGAACGTGCCCGGCGCGGGCGCCCTGGAGCGCGCCCGCAAGGCGGGCGTCCCGGCGGTGGTCCTCGCGTCCAAGGGGGTGGCCGACCGGACCGCCTACGACGCCGGGCTGGTGGAGGCGCTGCGCGCCCAGGGCGTGGACCTGGTCTGCCTGGCCGGCTACATGCGCCTGGTCACGCCCGCCTTCCTCTCCGCCTTCGGCCCCTCCCCGGCCACCCGGGGCTGCCCGCGAGTCCTGAACGTGCACCCGGGCCTGCTCCCCTCCTTCCCCGGGCTCCACGCGGCCGGCCAGGCGATCCGGTACGGCGCCCGGATCTCGGGCTGCACGGTCCACTTCGTGGACGAGGGGACCGACACCGGGCCCATCGTGGTCCAGGCGGCCGTCCCGGTGGTCCCCGGCGAGGAGGAGGCCGCCCTGGTCGCCCGGATCCAGGCGCTGGAGCACCGGCTGTACCCGCAGGCGGTGCAGTGGCTCGCCCAGGGCCGGCTCTCGCTGGAGGGGCGCCAGGTCCGCCTGGACGGGGCCGCGCCGCCTCCCGCCCCGCCACTCGTCTGGCCGCCGCTCGACGGCTGAGGCGCGGACGGGCTCCCCCGGCCGCGCCCCGAGATCGTTTGGCGGCCGGGCGCCCCCGACGTAGACTCCGCGGCCGTGCCGCAGACCACCCTCCGGCCCCCCGCGACCCAGCGCCTCTACGACGTCTGCGTCGTCGGCTCGCAGCTGGGCGGCGTCGTCGCCGCCGCCCTGCTGGCGCGCCGCGGCTTCCGCGTCCTCCACGTCGCCCACGCCGACCTCGGGCCCGGCTACGTGGACGCGGGCTACCTGCTGCCCTGGGGCCCGGCCCTGGTCCCGAGCCCGCGCCACCTGCCCGCCGCCGAGGCCGTCCTGGCCGAGCTCGGCCTGGCCACCGACGTCTCCCGGGCGCTCGAGCCCTCCGACCCCGACCTCCAGCTCCTCCTCCCCCGCCACCGGGTGGACCTCTCCCGCGACCCGCTGGTGCTGCGCACCGAGCTCCGGCGCGAGTGGCCCGCGGAGGCGGACGACCTGGAGGCCGCCTTCGCCCGGCTCTCCGCCCTGTTCGAGTTCGCCGGCTTCTTCCTCAAGGCCGCCCCTCCGCTCCCGCCCGCCGGGCTGGGGGAGCGGTTCGCCATCCGGCGCGCGCTCAAGCAGGCGGCCAGCGTCCCCAACGCCCCTGCGCAGCCGGTGGGCGTGGCGCGCGCCTTCGCCGAGCTCGACGGGCACGAGCTGATCGGGAGCCTGGGCGTCGCCCGCAAGTTCCTCACCTACCTCGACGGCCCGGCCGCGCCCCTCTCCGAGGTGCGGCTCCTCGGCGGCGCGCTCCGCGGCACCCACCGCCTGGCGGGCGGCCAGGGGATGCTGCGCGAGATGATCCGGCGCCGGATCGCCGAGTCCCGCGGCGAGCTCCGCGGCGGCCCCGGGGAGCCGGCCACCGCCGTGGCCCTCGAGCTCGAGGGCGCCCGGGTGGCGGCGGTGCGGCTGGCCGACTCCCCCGACGCCCACGTGGCCCGCGCCTTCGTCCTCGCCACCGACGTGGAGTCGGTCCGGCGCCTGCTCCCCGCCGCCGCTCTCGAGGCCCGGGCCGCCCGCCCGCTGGCCGCCATCCGGCCCCGGCGGCGCCTGTTCTCCATCAACCTCATCGTCCGCCAGGGGGCGCTCCCTCCCGCGCTCGGGGAGAACGTCCTCGCCCTGCGCGATCCGGGCAAGGGCGACGAGATCGACAACTGCGTCCTCCTCCAGGTGCTGCCCGCCCGCCGGGACACGAAGAAGGGCACCTCCGAGACGGTGAGCGACGAGCGGGTGGTCTGCGCCAGCGCCTTCCTCCCCGCGTCGGCCACGAGCCGCGAGGAGATGGCCGCGGCCGCCGCGCGCATCCGGGAGGCGGTCGCGGACGCCATCCCCTTCTTCGAGCGCCACCAGGTGGCAGAGTCGGTGCCCCTCCTGCACGCCCCCCCGGGGCTCGAGGAGGGGGTGCGGCTCCTCTCCCACCCGCTCTACGAGACCGACCTCGAGCCGGCCCTCGGGGTGACCGGGCTGCCGGTGCGCGGCCCATGGAAGAACCTGTTCTTCGCCGGCCGGGAGGTGATCCCCGGCCTGGGGGTGGAGGGGGAGTTCTACGCCGGCATCCAGGCGGCCGGACACGTGGCCGCGGCGCTCGGGCGCAAGGACGTCCTGAAGTGACCCCTTGCGTTTTCGGGCCCGGGCTGTAATATGCCGCGCTCTTTCGGTTTTGGAGTCACTCCATGGCACGCCGCTGCGAGATCTGTGGGAAGGGCCCGCTCGTCGGGAACACCGTCTCCCACGCCAACAACAAGAACAAGACCCGCTCCCTCCCGAACCTCCGCTCGGTCCGGGCGAACCTGGCGGGCGAGGTGCGGCACATCCGCGTCTGCTCCCGCTGCCTCAAGGCGGGGAAGGTGCTGAAGGCAGGCCGCGGGCGGTCGAACGCCCCCGCGCAGGCGTAGCTCCCGCGCTCCGGTCGCGGCACGCCGCGGCATGCGCCGGCTCCCGGTCACCGAGGCGCCCCACCCCAGAGGCTCGGATCTCGAGCGGCTCCCCGTGAGCCGCCTCGTCGCCCGGTTGCACGCCGGCGACCGGGAGGCGGTGCGCGCGGTGGGGGCCGCCCTCCCCGCGCTCGCCGGCCTGGCCGACGCGGCCGCCGGCGCGCTCCGCGGCGGCGGGCGCCTGGTCTACGTCGGGGCGGGGACCTCCGGCCGCCTGGGGGCGCTGGACGCCGCCGAGTGCCCGCCCACCTTCGGCGTGGCGCCGGGCCGGGTCCTGGCCCTGGTGGCCGGCGGCCGGCGGGCGCTCCGCGCCGCGGTGGAGGGGGCCGAGGACGACGGCCGCGCCGGCGAGGCGGCGGTGCGCCGGGCGCGCGTCGGCGCCGGCGATCTGGTGGTCGGGATCAGCGCCTCCGGGCGCACGCGGTTCGTGGGGGCGGCGCTGGCCGAGGCGCGGCGGCACGGGGCGACGACCGCCCTCCTCACCTCGGATCCGGAGGCGCGGGCGCGGGTCGACCACCGGGTGGTGCTGCCGACCGGCCCGGAGCTGGTGGCCGGCTCGACCCGGATGAAGGCGGGGACGGCCGCCAAGATGGCCCTCGGCCTGCTCTCGACCGCGGCCTTCGTGCGGCTGGGGGCGGTCCGCCGCGGGCGGATGATCGCCCTCGCCCCGACCAGCCGGAAGCTCCGGGACCGGGCGGTCCGGAACGTGGCGGCGCTGGCCGGGGTGACCGCCCCGACGGCCCGCAGGCTGCTGGCGGCGGTGGGGTGGAGCGTGCAGGAGGCGGTGGCGCGCGCCGGCCGGACGCGGCGCTGATCGAGGGGGTCGAGGGATGGCCAGGGACGACAAGGCGCTCGCGCCCGACGAGCTGGCGAGGATCCGGGCGGCGCTCGCCCAGGCGCGCGGGAAGCGGCGGCTCGAGGTGATCCTCGGCGCCGGCGACCCCGGCGCCCTGGTGCGCGCCCTCCCCCCGGACGAGCTCTACTTCACCATCCGCGACATCGGGCTCGGCGACGCCGCCCTCCTGGTGCAGCTCGCCTCGGCGGCCCAGTTCCGGACCTTCCTCGACCTCGAGGCCTGGACCGGCGACCGGTTCGCCCCCCGCCGCGCGCTCCCCTGGCTCCGGGCCGCCCGCGCCGGGGCCCACCAGGAGCCGCGGGCCTCGGCCCGCTGGATGCGGAAGCTGCGCACGCTCGACGTCGAGGTGCTCTACCTCCTGCTCCACGACGCCGTCCGGGTCCACGACCTGGAGCAGGATCCCGACCCCGAGCTGGCCGGCGACCGGTTCGCCCGGACGCCGGAGGGGCGCTTCGTGGTCGAGTTCGCGGTGGAGGGGCTCGAGTACCTGGCGGTCAAGGGGATCCTCGACGACCTCCAGGCCGAGGACCCCTTCCGCACCACCCGCCTGCTCTCCGCCCTGCGCTGGGAGTCGGTGAGCGACCTCGAGGAGTCGGCCCTCCGCTGGCGCTCGGGTCGCCTCGCCGATCTCGGGTTCCCCGCGCTGGAGGAGGCCCTCTCCTGGTTCGCCCGGCCGCCGCGCGGCCCGGCGGCCGAGGCCGGTGCCCCCGCCCGCCCGGCCGGCTTCTTCCTCGCCACCCTGGCGCGGGGCTCGCTCCTCGACCGGGCCACCGCGGCGCTGCCGCCCGCCGAGCGCCAGCGGGTGGAGCAGCAGGTGGTGGCCGCCGCCAACGCGGTGCTGGTGGCGGACGCGGTCGACCCGGGGGACCTGGAGGCGGTGCGGCGCGCCTTCGAGGCCGCGCGCGCCATGCTCGAGCTCGGCCTCGAGGAGCTGGCCGGGAGCGATGAGGCCCGGGCGGCCGAGGCGCTGGGCGTGACCCCGGTGAAGCGGATCTTCCAGGCCGGCTTCGGCCGGGTGCTGGAGCAAAAGTGGCGGGCGGAGCGCCTGCTGGCGGCCGGCGGGGCCGGGACGCGGGCGGCGCCGCTCCTCGATCCCCCCCTGGGCGAGGCGATCCAGGCGCTCACCGGGAAGCGTCCGGCGTACTTCCCCGGCCTGGAGGATCCGCGCGAGGACTGGGGGTCCGCCACCTCGGGAGCGCACGAGCCGCGCCGCTTCCTCGCGGCCTCCGAGCTCTCGCGCACCGCGGCCGCGCTCGACCTGGCGGAGGGGCTCGCCGCCCTCGCCCGCGAGCTCGGCCTGGTGCCCGCGCGCAGCGAGGGGCCGCTCGCCCCGCGCCTGGCGGCCCTCTACCTCACCGCCCTGGCGAACGAGCGGCTCGGGCGTCCCTTCCGGCCGGAGCCGCTCCCGGCCGCCGAGCTCCCCGCGGCCGCTCGGGCCCTGGCCGATCTGGCCGACCCGCGGCTGGCGGCGCGGGGCGAGGCCGGGACCCTGCTCGCCGGCCTCGCCCGCGCGCGGGCCGCGGAGCTCGCGGCCATGGCGGAGGGCGGGGCGGTCCGCCCCGAGCACGTCACCGCCCTGGTCGTCCGAGCGGAGTGATCCGGGCCGGCCCCGCGGCGCGGCCCCCGGAAAGACTGAACGCGGCGCGGGCTCTCGCCCGGCCGCGTCCAGATCGTCAGCGAATCGCGAGAGCTACTTCTTCTCGGGAGCCTTCTCGGCCTTCGCCTCGCCCTTCTTCTCGGACTTGGCGGCCTTCTTGGTGGACTTCTTCTCCTTGCTGGCCGGCTTCTTGGTCTCGGCGGCCTTGGGGGCCTCGGCGGGCGCCTGGGCGAAGGCCGGGGCGACGAAGGCGAGGACGGCGAGGGCGCTGACGATCCGGAGAGCGTTCTTCATGGCGGTGTTCCTCCAGGGGGTCTTGGGTTTCTTCCGTGACCCGGGGTTGCCTGAGATACGGACCAGGCCCGCCCGGTATTCAATCGGCCCGGCCCGTCCGGGTGGCGACGGGCGAAAATCTTATATGACTATGGAATCACTTGGTTTTTCAGGCCGTCCGCGGGCTCCGTGATGAACGTCGCCTCCCGCGCCCAGCGCAGGGCCTGCTCGAGCTGCTCCTCGGAGAGGACCCCGGACTCCCGCAGGAGCCTCACCTCGGTCCGCATGTTGGTGTCGAGCAGGTAGGGGCCGTCGGTGTTGATGGTGAACCTCACCCCGGCGTCCCAGAAGCGCTGGAGGATCCCGCCCAGCTCCTCGAGCGAGGAGACCGCCCGGGTGGCCAGGTTGGAGCTCGGGCAGATCTCCAGGACCACCCCGCGCTCGCGCAGCAGGTGCATGACCCGCTCGTCGCGGGCGGCGCAGATGCCGTGCCCGATCCGCTGCGGCTCGAGCTCCTCCACCACCGCCCGGACGCCCTCGGCGCCGGTGGTGGCGGTCTCGCCCGTGTGGACGGTGGTCTTGAGGCCGGCGGCGCGCGCCCGGGCGAAGAGGCTCCGGTAGCGCTTCACCTCCGCCGGCATGAGCTCGATGGCGTGGCGCTCGGTCCCCGCCAGGTCGATCCCCACCACGCCCCGCCGCCGGTAGCGGACCGCCTTCTCCACCAGGATCTCGTTGAGCTCGAGGGGAAACTCCCGGGCCAGGCAGAAGAGGAGCCCGGCCTGGACGCCGTACTCGAGCACCGCTCGGTCCATCCCCCGCAGGGCGGCGTGGATGATGTGATCCAGGTCGCGCTCGCCCCCCACGTTCCGCTTCATGGGGTTGAAGCGCAGCTCGATGAGCGAGACGCGGGAGGAGCGGTACTCCTTCCCGATCACCTCGTAGACGCTCCGCTCCATCGCCTGCGGGGAGGACTGGATCTTCTCCGTCCACTGGTGGAGGACCGCCAGGTACTCGTCGAGCGACTGGACCTTCCCCGGCCGCGCCGAGACCAGCTCCTTGAACTCCCAGTAGTCGGAGACCGGGAGCTTGAGGCCCTGGTCGTGCGCGATCGACCAGAGGACGTGCGGGGCCACCGCCCCGCCCACGTGGATGTGCAGGTCCGAGAGCTCGCGCGCCATGCGGGGGAGATACCGCGCCGCTCCGACGCCCGCCAGCGGCGCGCCCGGCCGCCTACTCCTTGCGCTCGTCGGGCGCCGCGGTCACCGGGGCGCCGAGGGCGAGCCCGCACTCCGGGCACTCCGCCTCCCCCGCCCGCGACGGCGTGAAGCGGTGGCCGCAGGCGGGGCAGGAGATCTCCCCTCCGGCGTCGAGGTCGATCCCGGCCTGCCCCCGCTCCGCCGCCGCCGTGGCCTCCGGGTCGCCGAGCAGGTCGGCCCAGTCCTTCCGCAGCGCCACCCGCGCCGGCTCCGCCTCGTCCCGGGGGACGTAGAGGTTCCAGAGGGGGTGGTGGGCCTCCTCCGGTCGCGCCGGGGGGACCTTCTCCATCTGCGGGCCGAGCCCCTCCTCCTCGAGCCGGGCCATCATCTCCCGGACCGAGTCGTAGCCGGAGCGCGTCAGGAGCAGGAGCCCCTCGGCGGCCGCGTCGCAGGTGACGCACCGCCCCTGCTCGTCGAGGGGGGTGGGCGGGGTATCGCAGGTCTCGCAGAAGCGCATGGATCCTCCGGGAGGGGGCCGGCCGGGATCTTAGCGCGGCTCGGCCGCCGCCGGTCCCCCGTCGCGCGACGACCGGTGGGGCACGGGGCGAGCCCTGGTCTATACTGCGCCCCCCATGGTGATCGACGGCAAGCAGATCGCGGCGAAGGTGAAGGGCGAGGTGGCGGGGGCGGTGAAGGATCTGGCCGCCCGCGGGGTGCGGGTGGGCCTGACGGTGGTCAGGGTGGGCGAGGACCCCGCCTCCGCGATCTACGTCCGCGGCAAGCGCAAGGACTGCGAGGAGGTCGGGATCACCTCGGTGGAGCACCACCTGTCCGCCACCGTGACCCAGGCCGAGCTGCTCGCGCTGGTGGGCCGGCTCAACGCAGATCCGGCGGTCCACGGGATCCTGGTCCAGCTCCCCCTGCCCAAGCACCTCGACGAGCGCGCCGTGCTCGACGCCATCTCTCCGGCCAAGGACGCCGACGGCTTCCACCCTTTCAACGTCGGGGCGCTCTCCATCGGGATCCCGGGCGTCCCCCGCCCCTGCACGCCGGCCGGGGTGATGCGGATGCTCGACGAGGCCGGGGTGGATCCGAAGGGCAAGCGCGCCCTGGTGGTGGGCCGTTCCAACATCGTCGGGAAGCCCATGGCCGCGATGCTCCTCGAGCGCCACGCCACCGTCACCGTCGCCCACTCCCGGACCGCCGACCTGGCCGCCGAGGTGGGCCGGGCCGAGATCCTGGTGGCCGCCATCGGCAAGGCCGAGCTGGTCCGGGGAGACTGGGTCCGCCAGGGGGCGGTGGTGATCGACGTGGGGATGAACCGGCTCCCCGACGGGAAGCTGGTGGGCGACGTGGAGTACGCGGCCGCCGCCGGCCGCGCGTCCGCCATCACCCCGGTGCCCGGCGGCGTCGGCCCCATGACCCGGGCGATGCTCCTCGTGAACACCGTCGAGCTGGCGCGGCGGGGCTCGCGGTGAGGCGCGCGGCGCTCGCTGCCCTGCTGCTCGCGGCCACCGGGGCGCCCGCCTGCTGGCGGCGCGCCTCCAGCCCGACCTTCACCGTGGGGGCGGAGGCCACCCGGCCCGCGCCCGCCCTGGCCGGCCCGGCCCTGCGCGTCCTCCACCTGGCCGACTTCGGCGACGAGACCCCCCAGCAGGCGGCGGTGGCGCGGAGCGTGGCCGCCGCCCACCGGCGCGCCCCCTTCGACCTCGCCCTCTTCCCGGGGGACAACCTCTACGGATGCGGCCCGGACGTGGAGGTCGCGGGCGCCGCCGCCTGCCGCTTCGCGCCCGACGGGAACACGGTGGCGCCCGGCTTCTCCCCGCCGGCCGACCGGACCTTCCTCCGCCACGAGCGGCCCCTCGCCCCGCTGGCCGGCGCCGGCGCGCCCGCGGTACCCGTCTACCTCACCCTGGGGAACCACGACGTCGGCGCCGGGGCCGCCTGCAGCGGCGAGGGCCGCCCCACCGAGATCGCCCGGCTCCGCGCCTGCCTCGAGGTGGCGCACGCCTCGCCGCTCTGGACCATGCCCGGCCGGCACTGGGTCCTGGATCGGGGGCCGGCCCGCTTCATCGGGGTGGACTCGAACCTGATCACCGGGGACTACGGGGGCTTCCAGCTCGCCGACGAGGTGGCCTTCGTGGCCTCGGCCGCCGAGGGCTGCGATCGCCGGACCTGCTTCCTGGTCGGCCACCACCCCCCGGCCACCGCCGGCGACCACCGCGGCGAGGCGGACAAGGCCGGCTACGCCGCCCGGATGGGCGCGCTGCTCGACGCCGGCCACGGCCGGATCCGGGCCTGGCTGGGCGGCCACGACCACGACCTCCAGCACCTGCGGACCGCGGCCGGGCTCGACGTCCTGGTCTCCGGCAACGGCGCGCGCGGCCGGGCGGAGGAGCGGTTCGATCGGGCCTCCGGCGCCGGGACGAAGCTGCTCTTCGGCTCGGTGCGCTGGGGCTTCGGGGTCCTCGAGGTGGCCCCGGCCGGCTGGCGGTACCGCTTCGAGGACGTGGACGGCGCTCCCCTCCACTGCTGCGTGGCCGAGGGCGCCGGGCCCTGCGAGCCGGTGGCGTGCTGGTAGTCCGCCTCCCGCGCGACCCGGTGGAGGCGCCGCGATTCGGCGCTTGCAGGCCGGCGCGCCAGGCGATACTCAAGCTCGTCCCGCTCGGCGGCGCCGCTCCCGGGCCTGCTTGACCGGCCGGTCGGCCCCGATAGAATCCCGCCCGCTCTCCCCGAGGCGCCCCATGGCTCTGCGCACGCCGCTGTTCGACACCCACGTCCGAGCCGGCGCGAGGATGGTCGAGTTCGCCGGCTGGGAGATGCCCGTCCAGTACGAGGGCGTCCTCGCCGAGCACGAGGCGGTCCGCACCCGGGTCGGCCTCTTCGACGTCTCCCACATGGGCGAGGTGATCTTCCGCGGCCCCAAGGCGCTCGCCGCCCTGAACCGCGCCTTCACCAACGACCTCTCCAAGGTGGCGGACGGGCAGGCCCAGTACGGCTGCCTCTGCCGGGAGACGGGCGGGATCGTGGACGACGTGGTGGTCTACCGGCGCTCGGCCGAGGACCTGCTCGTCTGCGTGAACGCCGCCAACCGGAAGAAGGACTTCGACTGGCTCCTCGCCCACGCCGGCGGCGCCGAGGTGACGAACGAGTCGGACGAGTGGGCCCAGCTCGCCCTCCAGGGGCCGCTCGCCGCCCAGCTCCTCCAGCGGCTCACCAACGTGAACCTCACCGTCCTCCGCACCTACCGGTTCGCCGGCGGCGAGGTGGCCGGGATCCCCTGCCTGGTGGCGCGGACCGGCTACACGGGCGAGGACGGCTTCGAGCTCTTCTGCCCGCCGGCGCAGGCGGAGCGGCTCTGGGGCGAGCTGATGGAGGCGGGGCGCCACGAGCGGATCGCCCCATGTGGGCTCGGGGCGCGAGACTCGCTCCGGCTGGAGATGGCCTACCGGCTCTACGGCTCCGACATGGACGACTCGACCACGCCGCTCGAGGCCGGGCTCGCCTGGGTGGTGAAGCTGGAGAAGGGCGAGTTCGTCGGCCGGGAGGCGCTGGTGCGCCAGCGCGAGCAGGGGCTCTCCCGGAAGCTGGTGGGCTTCGTCCTCACCGACGCCGGCATCGCCCGGCACGGCTACCCGGTGCTGCAGGACGGCCGCCGGGTGGGTGAGGTGACGAGCGGCACCAGGAGCCCGTCGCTGGGCGCCTCGGTCGGCCTCGCCTACGTCCCGCCCGCCCTGGCGGCCGAGGGCTCGACCTTCGCCGTCGAGATCCGCGGGCGGGCCGCCGCCGCCCGGGCCGCCAAGACCCCCTTCTACACGCGAAAGTGAACGCCGGAGGAGCGACCATGGAATTCCCCGAGGACCTCAGGTACACGCGCGACCACGAGTGGGCCCGCCGCAAGGGCGCCAACCTCGTGGTCGGCATCACCGACTTCGCCCAGGACCAGCTCGGCGACGTCGTCTACGTCGAGCTGCCGGACGTGGGCGACCCCGTGAAGAAGGGTGAGGCCTTCGGGGTGGTCGAGTCCACCAAGGCGGTCTCGGAGCTGTTCGCGCCGCTCTCGGGCAAGGTGGTGGAGGTGAACGACCCGCTCTCCGACGCCCCCGAGACGGTCAACGAGGATCCGTACGAGGAGGGCTGGATGATCGTGATCGAGCCCTCCGACCCGGCCGAGCTCGACGCGCTCATGGACGCCAAGGCTTACCGGGCGTTCGTCGAGGAGCAGGAGTAGCGAGTCCAAAGGCCGGACGTTCCCAGGTCGCGGCCGCTGGCCGCGGAGGTCGCGCGTGCGCTACCACCCCCACACCCCCGAGGACGTCCGGGAGATGCTGGAAGCCGCCGGGGCGAAGAGCCTCGGGGACCTGTTCCGCTCCATCCCCGAGCCGCTCCGCCTCCGCCGCCCCCTCGACCTGCCGCCCGCGCTCGACGAGATCGCGCTGCTCGGGGAGATGCGGCGGCTGGCGGGGCGGAACGACGTCGCCCACCCGCCCTTCGCCGGGGCCGGCTGCTACCCGCACCACGTGCCGCCGGTGGTGGACCAGCTCCTCCTCCGGGGCGAGTTCTTCACCGCCTACACGCCCTACCAGCCCGAGATCTCCCAGGGCAGCCTCCAGGCGCTCTTCGAGTGGCAGACCTTCGTCTGCCTCCTCACCGGCCTGGACGTCTCCAACGCCTCCATGTACGACGGCGCCACCGCCACCGCCGAGGCGGCGCTGATGGCCACCCGGGTCACCGGCCGCAAGAAGATCGTGGTCTCGGCCGCGGTCCACCCCGAGTACCGCAAGGTCCTCGACACCTACCTCCGGTCCACCCACGACCAGGTGGTGGCGGTGCCCTTCGGCGCCGACGGCCGGACCGACCTGGCCGCCCTGGAGAAGGCGGTCGACCGCGAGACCGC
>Ga0335076_10000045_pt1 | contig 100611 bp, 87 predicted proteins | sample Lox_Sample_25_FD_206717 | JGI IMG/M metagenome (GOLD analysis project Ga0335076, IMG submission 206717) | Soil microbial communities from Loxahatchee National Wildlife Refuge, Florida, United States - Lox_Sample_2.5 | ecosystem: Environmental > Terrestrial > Soil > Wetlands | place: USA... | reverse complement strand
ATTCGTGTGATTTGTCTCGGGGGTTGACTGCGCAGGTCGAAGAGATTTCATGATGACAAAGAATTTGCTGGCTGTGGTGACGTTGCTGGGTGTGGCGCTTTGGAGTGGTTGTGCGACCGGAGGCGGCGGACATACCGGCTCTGACATGCAAGTGACGGTCAGTACAAATCCACCCAACCAGTCGCTGGTGGGAGTGACTCTCACGGTGCAATTCCAGGCGAGCGTGACGCACACGGACAACCAGACGGTGACTTGGAGCTTGACGCAGAACGGGACGGCATGCACTGCGGCGTGCGGGACCATCAGTGCGAGTGGCCTTTACACCGCACCGGCGGCGCCGCCGAATCCGGCTGTCGTGAATGTCACTGCCACTTCGGTTGCCAACACGACAAAATCCGACACGGCTCAGATCAAGGTGCTCCCCATTACGGTTACGGTAACCCCTGGACCGGCTACAGTCGGACTTGGACTCAAACAGCAGTTCGTAGCCTCGGTCACACCTGACGCAGCGCCTCAGACCGTAACTTGGGCTATTTCAGCCGCCGATTGTCCCGCGAACGATTGCGGCACGATCGATACCAACGGCCTCTTTACCGCTCCGAACGTAATTCCTGCCGGGGGTACGTTTTCGGTGCAAGCGACCTCAACGATCGACTCTCCCAACTGGATTGGGACGTCAGACGTTACGGTTGTGACTTCACGCTTGAATGGATCCTACGCCTACTTCTTTTCGGGCTATGACAGCAGTAACAAGCCTGTCTCCCTGGCCGGCAACTTCGTGGCCAACACTGACGGGACTATTCAGGGGGGAACGCAAGATGAACTCACGGCGGCGGGTCACAATCGCTGCACGATCCTTTCCACCAGCCGGTATACGCTGGACGGCAATAATCACGGCGCGCTCACACTGAAGACGACTTCTGGCGCCTGCGCAGTGAATGCGCGGACATACAATTTTGTGCTGAATGCAGCCGGCGACGGACAGATGATCGAATTCGATGGCGTGGGCCGTGGCTCGGGCCGCGTTTCACAGGCCGACACGTCTGATTTCAGCAATCCGAAATTGACAGGAGGTTTTGCGTTCGGGTTCACGGGAACGAACATCATCACCGGAAAACGCGCCGCTTCTGCCGGTGTCTTTTTCGCTGATGGACACGGCAACATTGGTTCGTCCGCGGGGGCCCTAGACATCAACGATGGCGGGGTGGCGACCTCCAGCACGAACGTCACCGGCAGCTACAACATCGGGTCGGATGGCAGTGGCACGCTGACCCTCGTGGACAACAACGCAGGGGGTACAACCTACCAGTTCGCAATCTACGTGGTGGGTGGAAAAACACAGAACGACGCCAACCCGCTGACACTGTATGCGATCGCGACCGATCCGCTGGCGAATCCGGCTGTGCTGGGTACGATTGTGTTTCAGGACAAGACCCAGACCTTCGACAAGAGCGCACTGAACGCATTTTCGGTCTCCAACCTGACCGGAGTGGACAATACGGGGTCCAAGGCGCTGGTCGCGTTGATCGATGCCAGCGGCGACGGCAATGGAAACGTCTCCGCCACTTACGATGCCAACAACGCCGGCACGATCGTCGCGGCTAAGGCATTCAACTCCACCTACACGGCCACCGGCAATGGACGGTATACCGTCGACTTGTTGAATCCAGCCGTGCATTTCGTGCTTTACCTTAGCGCCGCAAACCGCGGCTTCCTGCTTGATTCGGCGAGCGCTCAGGTATATTCCGGCACCATGGATCAGCAAACCGGATCTTCGTTCGCCGTCGCCGAGATGTCGGGTTCCTTTGAGGCGGTCACAGGATCTACCGCCGCACCGAACGGGAGCCAGGTGGCGATGAACCTCTTGAACACTCTCGCCCTGCCGAATTTCGCGGTCGCAGGTGTACAAGATGAAACCGACGGTGGGCAGAATGCAGGTCAAACGCTGGCTGGCACCGGCACGTTGTTGGACATCGGAACGGGTACGATCACGCTCACCGCGCCTGCCGCGGCGAAATATGTGATTTATACGCTCGACAATCCAAAGCAGTCGGGCTTCCTGATCCAGCACTTCGTGATGATCAACGTGGATCCGGCGAACACGAATCCTACCGTCATTTTCGGGGAGAGATAGCGGGCGCGGGAATGCAGTGGGAATTCGGCGGAGCAGCAGACTGTTTTCACGCCGACTCCGGCTTCGAACTCGAAGCGACTTCGGTGCTCCGGGCGGCGAGCCAACCTGGTTCTCGAACATGCTCCTCTTCAAGCCGGCGGAGATACGCCGACATGATGTTGGGGCGTCCCAGGTACCCGACAATCCGCTTCGGGTGGTGGCGCTCCACGACCGGCAAACGGCCGATGTTGTGCCGGAGCATCGTATGCACGGCTTCAGAGAGCGTTTCGTCGATATAAGCCACGATGACCTTCGACGAACCAGCGTCTAGTACGGTCTCCGCACCCTTCGGATCGCGGTCGAGAGCGCGCAGAATGTCGCCCCGCGTGATCACGGCTTGTAGATCGTTGTCGTCGTCTACTACAAGCAGTGCCTGGTGACGGCTAACCGCGGGGTCATGACGCGCGATCCGTTCAGCCAACTCCCCGACCGTCATGTGTCCGAAAATCGTCGGAGCCGCGGTATCCATCATTTCCTTGACCTTCACCTGGCGGAGAATGTCAGCCTCATAGTCCTGGTGGATGTGAAGGCCCCGGCGGGCCAGTTTCTCCGTCATGATGGAGGCGCGCGGCATCAGGACCATGGCAATGCCGTCGGCGAGCACGCTGACCAGCATCAGCGGCAGCACGGAGTTGTAGTCGCGGGTGATTTCGAAAGCGAAGATGATGAAAGTGAATGTCGCGCGAGAAGCTGCGCCGAAAACGGCTCCCATGGCGACCAGCGCAAAGGCACCCGGGGATAAATGAAGGCCGGGAAAAGCCTGGTTCAGCAGCATGGCGAAAGCTCCGCCCATGGCGGCGCTCGACATGAACATCGGCGCGAGCAGCCCTCCCGAAGTGCCCGATCCCAGCGAAATCACCAGCGCCACAGCCTTGGCCAGCATGACGACGAGCAACAGGTCGAGCGCAAGCCGGGCATTGAGGATGTCGCCGATGGTGTCGTATCCGACACCGAGCACGCGCGGTACGAAGTAGCCGATGACACCCAAGCCCAGCGCGCCGATGGCCGGCCACCAGAGTTCGTCAACCGGCAACTTCTCAAACTGATCTTCAGTCCAATAGAGCACCTTGCTGAAAGCAACTGCAGCCAGCCCGCAAAGAATTCCTAACAACAGGTACCAGGGGAGAGCGCGCGGGATGCCGAAATCCAGCGGGGCCACCTCGAACATAGGCCCGCTGCCGAGAACCTGCAGATGAACAGCGGTTGCGAGAGTGCTGGCGATGACGAGCGGGATGAACGATCGCGACTTGAATTCAAACAACAGAAGCTCGATCGCCAGAATGACTCCGGCAATTGGAGTATTGAAAGTGGCCGACATGCCGGCGGCGGCGCCGCAGGCGAGCAGGACTTTGCGTTCGGCGGCGGTCGTGTGCACGAGTTGTCCAACGAGCGAACCCAGGGCACCGCCCGTCTGAATGATAGGGCCCTCGGCGCCAAAGGGGCCTCCCGTTCCAATCGCCAGAGCCGCGGAAAGAGGCTTCAAAATGGCGACTCGCGGCTCGATACGGCTGCGGTTGACGAGCACCGCTTCCATTGCTTCCGGAATTCCGTGCCCTTTGATCTTGGAGCTGCCGAACTTGGACATGAATCCAACGACGATTCCTCCCAGCACGGGAATCACGATAACCCACGGCCCCAGTTGGTTGAGACGGACACTGGCAAGATCTGCGGAAAAACGGTGGAAGAAGAAGATGTTGGTGAATAGACCGATCAGGCGATACAGGGCAACGGCGACTACTCCGCCGAGCAGACCGATCCCGGCTGCGAGAACGGAGATCAGGCCCATGCGGAATTGCGCTGGAGCATCAGGACCGGGGGCGACTACAGGCGCATCCAGTGCATCAGTCCCATTTTCGCGGTTCGATGTATCTGTCATGTTCGCTTCGACGCCCTCCCTCCGGGCGCTGTCCAGCGGTTTGCGATCTGCGTAAGCCGAAGAGCCCTGTGATTCGAGGAACCGCCCAGCACGCGGGCAAGAGCCGACATCAGGGCCGGCCCGGCAGTCTGCAGTTCCGCCTTGTGATGCAGTGACAATTTGCGCAGGGTGTCCTCTCCTCTGGCGGTAAGGCTCAGGAGGACCTCGCGGCGGTCATCTGCGTCGCGATGGCGACGGACGTATCCGCGGGCCGACAGCCGATTGGCGAGTTCCACCGTACTGTGATGTTGAAGCTGGAGGCGTTCGGCAACCTCGCCGATACGGGGCCGCGCGCCCTGCGGCAATCCCTTCAGCGCGAGCAACAGCTGGTGTTGGCGGGGCTCCAATTGCGCTAGGCGGGCCGCCTGCTCGCTGAAATGGAGGAACTTGCGAATCTGATAACGAAACTCCGCGAGGGCCCGATAATCTGACGGGGGGAGGGCTTTGACGCGGCGTGTTCTCTTAGCCATCTGTATTATATCGTAACACGATATACTTTCCGGAACGAACCTAACTCAAAATTGCTTGGCGTCCGACTCGACTGCTACTTTCCTCGGACTACAACCTTTGCCGTCGTCAAGTTGTCGAAACGGTCATAGGCTCTGACCACGACGACATGGTCCGTGGAGGGTTGGGTCGCGCCTGCCGGGACTGGACCCGAAGCCGGCAAGGGCGCGCGGAAGTCATAGTCTTCGGTCTTCGAGTCTGACAACTGCCCTACCGGCTCGACGAACTGCCAGTCGCCGGCATCGAGGGAATATTCCGCGCGCTTGATCGTGGAAAACGAATCGCTGGCGCGGAAATGCACATGGGTCTGGTTCCCTTCGAGGGTGGCGGCGAGGTTGAGAATCGCCGGAGGAGTGGTGTCGACCTCGAATCGTGCGCTTTCCCGTTGTGCGTTGAGGGCTTCTCCGGGCGAGTGGGATGGTGCATCGGTCGCCTCGACCAGCGCGGTGTAGCCGCCGTCGGGCAAGAGGCTGGCGTCGAATGAGTAGTAGCGATCACTGAGATTGTTCTTCAGCAGCAGCCAGCGCGATTCGCCGTCGCCGCGATAATAGAGCGCGTATTCAAGTTGGTCGTCGTTGTCATCATGCGCCGACCAGCGGATGCCGATAGAGTCGTGATCACGGATGCTGGGCGGAGGCGGATCGAAACGCGGCTGTCCAGGCTGCGGCGGCTCGGTTCCGGTGACATGCGGAATGGGCTGGTAGCGGTATCCGGGCTGAACGATGATGTCATCGACTTGCGGGGCGACGTTTTTGGGCAGGTAGTTGAGCAGCACACTCTCCACGCGGGCTTCAGGGTTGCCGGTGCGCAGCACTGCCTTCCATTGCACAAAGCGCGCTGGTGGGACTTTGAGTTCGCCCCCGGTTGCTGGATCGACTTTGGTCCAGGGACTCCAGTTGCGGTCAGGATTGTCCACATTGCCGCTGCGTGCAAGTAATTCTGCGTTGCCGCTGGAGCGCACACTGGCCCGTCCCCAGCGCGAGAAGATGTGGGCATCGAAGACGTCGCTTTCGTAGGCGCCTTCCGTTTCGAGCCCCGGACCCAGCAGGAAGACCTTACCCAGGTTGCTGCTGGAGGCGTAGAGCCCGCCACCGGGAGCACTGGCAAACGCGGTGATCTGACTTCCGCTGGCTTTCACTAGATCGGAAAAATCGTCGACTCCGTTGATGGCAAAGATGTGTCCGCGATTTCCCGTTCCTGCGATCAGGTGTCCGCGCTGATCGAAACCGAGGGCATAGACCAGGTCTTCCCGCGAGCTCCAGAGGCGCATCGGGGCACCGTCGGGCGCGATGCGGTAGACTTCCGATCCGCCGGTAGCGCCGAGTCCAGGAGCGGGGAACGGCGATATCATGGGCCCCGGGGTCGCTGTCCCGGGAGTCAGGGAAACGCCGGGTGCTCCGGGCTGACCGGGTGTAGGCGTCATGACGGGCTGGATCATGATGCCGGGGGTCATCATTCCCGGTCGTTTCTCACCGGCTCCGGCGGCATAGATGTTGCCCGAGCCGTCGACAGCCAGGGCTGTGATCTCTTTCTTCGGCGCGCTGTAGAGAACGAAGGCTTCGCCGTTCGGGGCGATGCGATAGATCAGGCCGCTGCCGTCGGAACCGGCAATCAGATTCCCCTTCGGGTCGAGCGCCAGGACGCGGATGTGGACCTCGTCACTTTTGAAAAACAGAGAATGCTGGCCGTTGGCCGTGACTCGGTAGATCTCACCGTGGTCGCCGGTCGCGACGTAGAGGTTTCCCGCGGAATCGAGTACCAGGTCCCAAATGTACTTGGTGCCAGGTTCAAAGTATGGCGTGGCGCTCCACGATTTCGTTGTGTCCGTCTTCGCCGCGCTGGAAGCGGCTTTTGGAGGCTCGATGCGGTAGACCTTGCCGTCGGGAGCGGTAGCGGCGAATAGCGCGCCGTTCTTGTCGACGACCAGCGACTGCACCTGGAGTTCCTGCGGCTCAAAGATGGTGGAGCTCTCTCCGTCAGGTGTAATGCAATAGACGCGAGCGGGCGAGCCTGTTGCCGCGTACACATTGCCAGCCCGGTCGGAGGCAATGGCCCACACGTAGGTGGAAGGCAGCGTGGCCAGAGTCTTGAAGGCGGGCGCGAGTTCCAGTCCGCCATTGCTGCGCAAGGCGACTCCCTTGGGAGTGCCTTTCACCAGATCGTCGAACTTCGATTGCTCCCAGATACGCGTGCCCTCGGCGAGGGCAACATGGGAGAACGCAACGGTCAAAATAAGGGCAAAGAGCAACAGGGATGTCTTACGAGCCAAGGGAATACCTCGATTGGGTCCGGATGTATGGAGATTTGCAGCGTCTCATGCGGTCTCGTTGATTGTAGCGCCCCATCCGTCCGAAGGCGGGGGGCCTTCGAGACTGTCGGCGGGTCGCCGGCGCCACGAAATCTGTGGCGAGGCGGACAATTGTGTCCGCCCACACTCTTACTTCACGTTGATCGTCAGCATCTGCGCGCCGGCTACGACGTAATCCAGCGGCTCGGTCGCGGCTTCGTTGACTGACGATTCGTTGAGCACCACCATCTCCTGCGTGCCGCGCATGTTATCCATGACGTTCATGACGGAGAGCGGCAGCGTGGGCATTACTTTGTCGGCGACCATGGCTTCGGGATCAGATTCAAACAAGGAAACGTACACGCGATTGTTGGCGTGCTCTTTGTTTAGTAGAGCGATCGTCGAAGCCAGCCCCAGCTTGCGGTTGGCAAGCGGCATACCACGTCGCATGCGATCGAGGGTGTCGCCGTCGCTGACCAGGATTCGCAGCATCCCCTTCGATGCCGAGGTCGGAATGCGGATGGGAATCTGGCGCACCAGTCGTTCTCCGCGATATGGGCGCAGCACGGTTTCAACCGTGATCTGGTCGCCTGGCCGGGCTTCGGTGGCGTCGGTACGCGAGGCTTCAAGACGGGCCGAGCGCCGTTCACGAACAAGGTCGAAGTCCAGCTTCACGCCCTGAATGTCGGGAGCGTCGTAGGGGTTGTCGTAGATACGACCAAAGCGGTCGCCGATGGTGGACGCAGCCAGGGCTGCGGCTGGCTGGCCGTTGTCCATGGGAGCAAACATGTTCTTCAGGGTCACGTCCGGATATCCCTTGACGCTGAGCGCGCCGCTCATCCGGTAGGTGATGTCGTCGCCATATTCGTTGGTGCCGTGGAGCGCGTTGAACACGGTCGCCATCATGGCGACGGGGCTGAGCCGTGCGTTGTTCAGAATCTCGTAATGAAACTCTCTGTTGTCGCGGGCATCGCGGCCAGCGCGAACGGTCACCGTGACCGGGATCATCTGGGGCTCTTTACCCATAACGCCGAGGATTCCGTTGTGGCGATCCTGTACGAACGAGCCAATCGATTCCGTGGTGTTAACGATTTTGAAGGCGTTGAGCGGAGACGGCAGGGTCGCGAGTACGCTCGCCTTGGTCATGGGGAGATCCACGCTGCCAAACTGCATCAGCGGATGTCCGCAGGCGAGCAAGCGCTGGGGATCAACGTAAGTCACGGTACAGGTCGCGGCGATGTCCATGTCGCCACGCACCAGCACGGCGCTGACAGCCGAGCCGGGCTCGACCGGTTCCGGCTGCTTGCGGTCACTGGACGAGCCGATGCCCATCACCGGGACAATCCCCGCGGCAGCGAACTGTGACGAATAGCGGCGCAGAGTATCTTCGGAGAAACCGTTAAAAACCAGCGGCGTTTCAATCGGCTTGAGATAGTTGCTGTAACTCTGTAGCGGCAGGGACGGTTCTAGTCCGGGACTCGACGTGCGAGTCGCGCCGGTTGTCTCCGCGGAGGCGGCGGGTGCCGGACCCGCGGCCGGGCGTTGATCAGAAGGATCGATCTCGAGCATCTTTTCGATGGGAGTCACGCCGGCGATCGGTTCCTTCGAAAACTCTCCGATGCGGAAGGCAAGGGCTCCGGCGAGCTTGCCGTCGAAATATACGGGACTGCCGCTCATGCCGGCCACGACGCCGGTGTACTCGGGCTTGGTTCCGTGGAGACGCACCAGGATAATGTCGCCCTTGGGGCCGTTGACGTTGCGCAGAATGCCGAGAACTTCCACGGCCATCGGTTCGGGCTTTGTGCCTTCAAACACGGTGTAGGCGGTGCCGCGCATGCCTTCGTGGATCTGGCTGAGCGGCATAATGGCGGGCGCCGGTGGAGTTTGAGCTGTGACCCAGGCGGGCGGCGTGAGACACACAAGGGCGGCGAGTGAAACGAGAACTTTCCTCATGAATGGCCCCGGAGGTGCAGAATCAACTGCTTATGGTCCTTCACTCCGCGTGTTGTATGGTTGGTTTTGCCAGCAGAGGAGGTTTTTCAGGCCTGCAAAATATCCCAAACGGACACCGGATGCATCTATACTAGCACAGGAATTTTTCGAGGTTTCCCAATGTTTTCAGGGCTTTTCGAAGGTCGGGAGATTGTACACCCCACCATCTGTAAGAGGTTGATTCGGCTATCGATTGTCTTCTTCCTGACTGTCAGTTTGGATATGGCTCTGCGCGCCCAAGACACGTCCCAGCAGCCTCCGGCACCCGCCAATCCGAACAAACAGGAAGCGCCGCCGGAAGCGGGCGGGCCGCAATCCGATGCCGGCCCCTACGCCATTCCGAAGAAGAAGGAAGAACCGCCGCCTCCGCCGCCGGAACGGCCGAAAAAGATCGAGGGCATGCCCGACTACTCGATCAAAGTGGATGTACCGCTGGTGAACCTCGACGTGCTGGTCACCACCAAAGACGGCCAGTTTATCCCTGGCCTGCATAAGGACAATTTCAAGATTCTCGAAGACGGCGTGGAACAGAAAGTCACGAACTTCAATCAGTCCGAAGCACCCATCACAGCTGTTCTGTTGGTAGAGTTCGCGTCCACCTACTACAAGTATCTGTACGATGCGCTGAACTCCGCGTACACGTTTGCCAGCGGATTGAAGAAGGACGACTGGGTCGCTGTGGTTTCCTATGACATGAGGCCGCAGATCCTGGTGGACTTTACCCAGGACAAGCGCGCAATTCTCGGAGCCCTGAACACGCTACGCATCCCAGGATTCTCTGAGCGCAATCTCTTCGATGCGTTGTTCGATACGCTGGACCGCACCGATCGCATCGAAGGCAAAAAGTACATCATCCTGATTTCTTCGGGGCGCGATACTTTCAGCCGGTTGAATCTTGACCAGATCCTCAAGAAGGTGAAGTCCACGCGCGATACCACGATCTACGCGGTCAGCATTGGGCGGGCCTTGCGCGAACGGCTGGAAGCGTACGGAGCGAGCGGACCAGTCACCACCGATTGGCTGCAGGCCGACAACCAGATGAATACTTTCGCTCGCCTCACGGGCGGACGGGCCTATTTCCCGCGCTTTGATGGCGAACTGCCGGAGATTTTCAATTCCATCGCCGCCGATATCCGCAATCAGTACACCATCGCGTACCATCCGACCAATACCAAACTGGATGGCACCTACCGCAAGATCAAGGTCGAACTCCAGGGACCGGACGGCGGTCCGCTCAAGATCCACGACCAGAAGGGAAAAGACGTGAAAGCTGTCATCTACGCCCGCGAAGGGTACACGGCGAAGCACCAGGTGGAATAGCAATACCCAGTACCCAGTTGCCCGTACCCAGAGTGAAGGGTCGAAAGATGGCGCAACACTACAAGGACCTCGTAGTTTGGCAGAAGGCCATGGATCTGGTCACGGAGATCTACAAGGTCACTGAGTCATTTCCGAAGAAAGAAATCTACAGCCTTACGGACCAGATTCGACGTGCCGCTGTGTCGGTCCCGAGCAATATCGCGGAGGGACAGGCCCACTACAACCACAGAGAATTCCTGCACTACTTGCGGCATTCCGCAAGTTCGCTGGCGGAACTCGAACGCAGTGCTCATTGCCGGACGACTCGGATACCTGGACCACAGTGTGAGCACACAACTGCTTGAAAGAGTTCATGAGGTCGGCCGCATCTTGAGCGGGCTTATCGGCTCACTCCGGGAATAGTCGCTGGGTCCTAGGTACCAGATACTGGGTACTGCGCTTCAGTGGACATGAAAGAAATGATCCAGCAGAAACATCAATCCCACACCTAAGAAGACCACCAGCGCCATCTTGACGCCCGGTTCCTTGTTGACCTCGGGCATCAGGTCGGACGCGGCTACGTAGATCGTTACTCCCGCCGCCAGGGGCAGACCGGAATTGACCTGATGGCGAAACACCGCCATGACGAAGACGCCGCCCATCGTAGCGGCGCCCAGCAACGCTGAGGCCCACCATGCGGTAGCGCGGCTGCGTCCGCTGGCGAGCATCACGGAGGCGACGGTGAATCCTTCCGGAATCTTGTGCAGGAAGACAGCGAGAAAAATGATCCAGCCGAGCCAGTTCGAAACCAGGAAGCCCGATGCGATGGCGATGCCGTCAAAAAAAGTGTGAATGATGAGGCCCAGCAGAACGGAATAGCCCTTGTGGGCGTGTACGAATTCGTCGCGGTGGACTTCCTCTCCGAAGTGGAAATGCGGCGAAAGAGTGTGCTCAAAGAAATGGACGATCAGATAGCCGGCCAGCACCAGGAAGGCGGCGTCCCTGCCCCGCAATTCCAGGCTGGCGGGGACGACTTCGACCAGCGCGGTGGCCAGCATGAATCCGGCACCCAAGGCGATGAAATATTTCAGGTAGCGCCGTTCCCAGTGGCGCTGCACGATGATGGTGCCACCGAACACGTTGGCGGCGGCCGCGGTGAGTCCCAGCAAGAGACTGGTTGCGATGGGATGCATGTAGACGGGGCCAGACTAACAGGAGTAACGGGAGGTTGCCACCAGCCGGTCAGGATCTGGAGCTGTGTGCTGTGGGGCCGGCATCAAAGATCTGTACGTTCTCCATGAGCTTGTCGCAGATTTGGACGCAGTTGTCGCGGATCGTCTTGCGCGCGGCATGGTCGTCGGTGGCAACGAGCAAGGTGGCAGCGCCGTGGCACAAGAGGAACAAGACGGCAAACAGCTCCGCGTGCTCTTCCGGCTTGCCCCCAAAACGCGCTGCCAACTGACTGAGCACCCAGGTTCGCCCGGGACGCGGACGGCCCGACATCAGGATGTAGGGTCCCCAGGCCGCCTCCAGCAGTTCATACTCGTGAGGATGCTGTTCCGCGTAACGCAGGTACCGCCGGTAAACCTCTTCGATGCTGGGAGAGGAAAACAATTCCGCATTGATCTCGTCGCGTACGCGCAAGGACAAAGCGAGGCGCAACGCCTTTTTGTCGCGGAATCGTTTGTACAGGGTGGGGGTGGTGGTGCCGGCAGCGCGCGCCACTGCGCGTAGTGTCAGTCCGGCGTCGCCGCGCGTTCGCCACAACTTCTGCGCTGCCTTCAGAATGCGCTCTTCCAACTTTCGGTCAGCGATCGGGGGCATGCACCGGGCCTTCGTACTAGGCCGTCATTTTAACACCGTACAGCATACTTGTGAAGCAAATACAGGGGAGAACTGTCTCCAGGCACGTGCCGATTCGCTTCCGATACTAAATCGTAATTAATACGATTTAGTCGTGATAATTCGGCGATATGTGGACAAGAATTCTGTTGACAGGAAACGTTTACATTGTTAAAGTATCGTGAATTAGTTCGATGGGCCCCTTCCTGTGGAATTTCAGTAGAGGAGTTCAGTAGATGTTTTCGTGGGATAAGACCGGCGACCGCGTCGCCATTGTTCAAATGAACGCGGAACTGAGACACGCACAACTGGAATTACTGAGCGCCCAATGCGCGACGGACCGGCTGCGTCTTCGTTTCTCAGCCGAAGACATTGCTCGTCACGCACAGCGGGATGTTTTGCGGAGGGCCGTATCGTCGGCCAACGCATTGCACGATTACTATGAGTACATTGCCCAGCAGATTTCCCAGCCCGACTCGCTCACCAATGGCGATTCTTCCCTGAGTGAAGACCGTATTGTCGATGCAATCGCACGCCTGTCTCAGTATCTGCGTGAGCAGCGCGAACAGTTCGCAACCGCGTCGGAACCGCTTGACGTCGAGCATCGCCAGCTCATGTTGCCGTACTTTTCTCCGCGGTTATTGGAGGCCGTGCGAACGGTGAAGCTGCAGGGGCGCCGGGTCGCGAATCCATCTTTCTTTTCGGAGGCGCGGGCCAAAGGCTTTACCAACCTGCCTGACTTCACCCACATGCCCTCCGTGAGTTTTGAAGACGTGCTCGTTTTTCATGAGGACATCAGTTCCCGGCCCTTGTTTCATGCTCTGGTCCATGCGGTGCAATTCGAAGTGCTCGGACTGCAACGCTACTCGGAACTATTTGTCCGCGCTTTTCTGAGAACGCGGTCGTACGTGACCGTACCCCTGGAAGCGCACGCTTTCACGTTGGAGCTGAAGTTTGCCTCGCACGCGCCCGAACCCTTTTCGGTCGAAGAGAAGGTTCGCCTGTGGGCGAACCAGGGTCGCTACGAGCATTGATGTTGTCCACGGATCCCGGGGCGCCGGCGTTTTATACACTCTTCCCCGTACGACCGGCGCCCCGGGTGTTTACCCGCTGTGGCGGATGTGCATCACGTCGCCATCCTGCACGATGTACTCTTTGCCTTCCAGACGAAGCGTGCCCTTGGCGCGGGCGTTCGCTTCCGAACCCGCTTCGAGCAACTGATCCCAGCGGATCGTCTCAGCGCGGATAAAGTGTTTCTCCAGGTCGGAGTGGATTGCGCCAGCGGCGTTGACCGCGCGTGTGTTGACCGGGATCGTCCAGGCGCGGCACTCATCTTCCCCCGCAGTGAAAAACGAAATCAGGCCGAGAAGATGGTAGCTCTTGCGGATCAGGCGCGCGAGACCGCTCTCTTTCAGGCCGTAGCTGGAGAGAAACTCGGCGGCGTCTTCGTCCGACATCTCGGAAAGTTCGGCTTCGACCTTGCCGCAGATGGAACTGGCTCCTGCATTCGGCCGAGCGGCCACCTCTCCCAGTTTGTATTTCGCGACCGCTGCGTCGAGATCCTTGCCCAATTCCATGCTCTCGCCGATGTTGAGCACGTAGAGGATCGGCTTCTCGCTGAGAAACATGAAGCCTCGAATACGCTTCTTGTCTTCCGGAGTCATCTCCATTTCGCGAAGCGGCTTCTCCGTCTCGAGGTGGGCCTTTGCTTTTTTCAGCAGCTCATCTTCCTTTTCCAGATCTGGCGAGCGCATTTTCTTCAGGTCTTTTTCCAGGCGCTCGAGGCGTTTTTCGATCTGGCCGAGATCGCTGACCATCAGGTCGAACTCCACGTTCTTGATGTCGCGCAGGGGATCGATCGCCCCCACGTGGGGAATGGCATCGTCTTCAAACGCCCGTAATACGTGGATCAGAGCGTCCACCTGGCGCAAATGGCCGATGTAGGCCGTTTCCTTCAGGGCCTCCTGGCCAATAGCGCCGACGTCCACGTATTCGACGGAAGCATGCGTCAGCTTCTTGGGGTTGTAGAGCGCGGCGAGTTTGTCGAGGCGTTCGTCGGGCACCTTGGCGACGCCGACGTGGGCCTCGCGCGGGTTGGCGAATGCCGCTTCGGACAAGTGCGCCCTGGTGAGAATGCGAAATAGCGATGATTTGCCTGCCTGTGGCAGGCCGATGATGCCGGATTTCATGAATTCAGGTCTCGGGTGTCAGGTCACAGGTGACAGGTCACCGGCGACGGAGTTCAAAGTCGAATCCCAACGTCCATACAAGAGTAAACCACAGCTCAGTGGAGGGCCCTCGCGGTCAGGTAGAGCGCGAACAACCCCAGCAGCAGAACTCCCTGCTCGAATTTTTCAGACCAGACGTGCAGTCGGTTGAACTCTACGCGCAACGGGTTGTCGAGCGGGATGTTGTCAATGACGCCGACTTCGTTGCGAATGGCGTGCATTCGCGGCGAGATGGCGAACTGGGAGATCAGCGTCAACACGAGCATGAGCGCGATGAGCAGGTGGCGTCCGGCCAGAGGGCGTGCGTTTCCAGCCGTCAGCCGGTTGTAGATCATGGATGCGATCAGGAAGACCACACCCGAGACGATTGCCATCCAGTGCAAGAGGTCGAGCGAGCGGCCGACGATCGAGCCCGCCAGATGACGGCTGGGAAGCAAGCCCAGCGTGAACGCGGTCGGCGCTACGACGAAGGCGAGGAAGATCAATCCGCCCAGCCAGATCACGAGCGCCAGGAGCATGACAAAACGAAGGAATGACATACGGCGGAATTATAGAGCCTGGCGGCAGGTCGCTCTGCCGCGTCGTCAGCGGGTATGCCGCAAGAGCGTTTGCTAGAGAGAATCGTTGCGCGGAACCACTTATCCACAGCCGGAACCAGCGCTGTCACTTTCATCGGAGCGGTGGCGAATTTACCTTCTACCTTCCCCCTACACCTGGCCGGAGGAAATCTGCCACATGATGGGTTCGCTTGCTGCCGTCGACGTCAGTTTTGTACGCCTGCAGTTGGCGGTGTTCTGTGTGGAATGCGAGATGCTCAGCGAGAACAATACTCCTCGCTGTCTTGCATGCGGCAGTAAGGCGGTGCTGAACCTGTCGCGCGTGTTGGGCGGATCGTTGCTGGGCCAGCAGACTGCAAACCTGATCGCGGACGTCGAACTCGACCGCTTAGTGCGCTCGCTGCTCAACACGGTTCCGCAGGACAAGTTTGCGGAATTTCAGAGCGAACCGGTCGCGGCGTCTGCTTCCAGCCGCCATCATCTGCGCTTGCGACAACCGGGACCAGTACTGGTACACAGCGCAGGCGAAACCTCGCGGCGACACGAGATCCATCCCGGGGATCTCGATCTCGAGCCTGGCATCAGCATCATTGCGGAAAAGGCACAGGCCCTGACCGGAGCGTCGGGAGCGGCGATTGCGCTGCGGCGGGGCAACGACATCGTTTGCCGCGCGCGGACCGGCCGCACCGCTCCGGATATCGGGTGCCGCCTGCAGACCGACAGCGGTCTTTCGGCGGAGTGTTGTCGAACCGGCGAAGTGATGATCTGCCCCGACACGGAATCGAATCCGCGGGTGGATCTGGCCGCGTGCAGGCACTTGGGAGTGCGTTCGATCCTAGTGTCGCCGTTGCGCCACTTCCAACGAACGCTGGGCGTGTTCGAAGTCCTGTCCTCTGCCCCGAATGCGTTTGACCACGACGATGTCGCGGTTATGCAGTTTCTTTCCGGCATGATGGTGGCCGCGATCTCGCGAATTTCTAAAATCAGCTCTCAGTTCTCGGCTCTCAGCTCTCAGTAGGATTGCGCGCGCGCACGATTCTTAGTGTTATGCCAACAATTCTCTACTTCTGAGAACCGCGCCCCCAATTCCAACGAAAATTCTTCAAGAGCCTCTTTGACAGGTGCCAGACCACTTTATGCATTTTGGGGATCATTCGTACCCAAAAGAAAATCCAGAAGCTTAGGTATTCGGGGAGAAGGCCCAGGAGAAAGAAAAACGATGGTCGTGTTCCCTTCGCCTGATGAGCGAAATATGTCAGGTTCTCGCCGTCCCATGCGACCGAGTAGCCCGGTTCGTACGAGACAGTGGTTAAGCGCGGAAAAGTACTCCCGAACGAAGCCCTGGTTGGTTCCACGATGTAGCACCTGCCGTCACGCATGAAGTGCACCCATGCGTGGCCGGCGCCATACCGCCCCACATGACCGAATACGACCCGGGCAACAAATCCCAATTCCATGAATTGCCGCCAGGTCCAGAAGGCAAAGTCGTCGCAATCGCCTTTTTTCTTTTGCTCGAACTCTTCCGGCGGCTGCCAATAATCGTCTTTCCCAAAGAGCTCTTTGTCGGAGACGTACTTACAATTGCACAGAAATCGGCGAACGTCCTCAATGGACTGGCAATGGACGGACAGTGGTTGGCTTACATAACGACCAAGCGGGAATGTGGGACGTATCCCCTTGCGGCGTTCAAACGGGCGAAAGACCTTCTTCCCACTAATATCGTAGGCGCCCGGAATGACTTCCGCGATCATCAGCGCCTATCACCGTAGCATAAGCCCAAAGCTCAGAGAGGCTGTCAGCGTCGATCCGACTCAAGCACTCTTGGAGAGGTCTTGCGCAATCTTCACGGGGAACTCGTACGACGGCCGATTCAGGACCTCCTTCATCACGCCAGCCAGGTCGTGCAGCGCAGCGCTGCAGTCTCCGGAAAAACTCGACCCGTGCATAACGGCCAGCGTCTTCGCGTCCAGAGTCGCGAGCCCCTTCAAAATGGTCTCGGTGTTGGCGGTGAAGGGCACATAGTTGGCGAGAGGACTCTTCTGATACTCGGTGAGCACCTTCTGACAGCGGTCGATGACGGAGTCGCTGGTCAACGCTTCGACGTTGCCGTTCTGGTGAAACAGGTCGGAGCAGAACAGCGTGCGCTGGGTTTCCTCAAAAAGCACACCGGCGTCCCAGCCGTGCGGCAATTGCGGCGTGTGATAGTAGCGGAACTGATACTTACCGGTCTTGATCACATCCTGCGGCGTGAGGATGCGTGCTTCACGAGCCGCGAAGTCGTTCACGCTCACCAGCGCCCCGACCATGCAGCACGCCGGTTGAGCATGGGCCGCAATTGCCAGCCAGTCGTTCAAGGCGCCGCACTCATCGGATTCGAAGTGGCTCCAGGAAATCCAACGCAGTTGCACTGGATCGATGAGTTTCGAGACCGCTTCCCGCACGTCGGGAAACATACGGCGCAGCCCGGTGTGAAAGAGCAGCGGCTCTTCGTCTTTGACAAGAAAATGGTTGAACGAAAGGTCGATTTCGGGCCAGAAGACACTGATGCGATAAACGTCAGGCGCAATTTCATTGATGGTTGCCACAGGTCCCCCCCCAAGCTCGTGAAAATTTAGATGCTCTTTGGTAAGCAAAGGAAGCGAAATCAGGAGGGTTCAAGCGGAACTGCAGGCGCTACACGGGTACCGGCACGCTCTCGACGATCTCCCGCAAGAGTTGCTCCGCTTGCTCGGATTTCTTCAGCGTCGAGGCGTAGAGCGAACTAACCACGACACGGTGCGCAAATACGGGGACAGCCAGCGGCTTGAAATCTTCGGGGGTGCAGTAGTCGCGGCCCTCGAGAAACGCCATTGCCTGGGCTGCGCGGTAGAACATCTGCGAACCGCGGGGCGATACGCCGAGGGTGAGGTGCTCGGACTCGCGCGTCTTGCGGACGATGTTCAAGGCGTAGGTGATGAGCGCGTCGTCGACATGAACTTGCGTGACGGCGTGCTGGATGTCGAGCACGTCGGCGGCGTTGAGTACGGGCCGCAGATGTTCCAACTGCGCGGTTCCCGCTTCCGAGCGCAGGATTTCGCGCTCGGCGTCGCCATCGGGGTACCCCATGCTGACTCGCATCAGAAAGCGGTCGAGTTGCGATTCCGGCAACGGATAGGTGCCGTGGTGCTCAATCGGATTCTGCGTGGCAATGACCAGGAACGGCTGCGGCAGCGGATACGAACGAGCGTCGACCGTGACTTGGCCTTCGTTCATCGCTTCGAGGAGAGCGGATTGCGTCTTGGGAGTGGTGCGATTGATTTCGTCGGCGAGGAGAACGTTGGCAAAAACCGGCCCGCGCTTGAATTCAAATTTTTGCTCGATGGCGGAGTAGATCGAGATGCCCAACACGTCGGAGGGCAACATGTCGCTGGTGAACTGCACGCGCTGGAAAGTGCAGTCGATAGCCCGAGCCAGGGCCTGGCCGAGCGTAGTCTTGCCGACTCCAGGCGCTCCCTCAATCAGAAGATGGCCCTTGGCAAAGACGGAGACCAGCGCCAGGCGCAGGACGTCGTCTTTGCCCCGAATCACCTTCCGGAGGCCGAGTTCCAACTGCGCAGCACGACTGGCGACGGCGGCACCGATCTGGGAGGACATCAAACAGGATTCTACTATGCAGGTTGGGGAGGGGGCGGTTACGTACGTCACTGAATAGTTCTCAGTTCTCGGTTCTCAGTTCTCGGTTCTCAGTTCTCGGTTCTCAGTTCTCAGAAAAAACCGAACACTTTGCAGGGTTGGCGGTCACTGCATGAACACAACTGGAGGAGAACGATGAGGGTCGGAGGCATATTATGGGGCGGTCTTACCGTGAATTGATTGCCTGGCAAAAGGCGATGAAGTTGGTCAGCAACATATATGCTGCGACACAACGATTTCCAAGCGATGAGCGTTTCGGACTGACCAACCAATTGCGACGGGCTGCAGTTTCGGTTCCCAGCAACATTGCCGAGGGCCAAGCCAGATTCTCACAGAAGGAATTTCATCACTTTCTGAGTCAAGCGCGAGGTTCGCTGGTCGAAATTGAAACCCAACTTTTCATCGCAAGGGACCTGAAGTACATCCAACCGGCCAAAGCCGATGAGCTACTTGCAGCCGCGGAAGAAATCGGCAGAATATTGAATGGGTTGATCGGCTCGATCAAGAGCCGCGCAGCGTGAGCCGCCCGCTCCTGGTTTTCACTGAGAACTGAGAACCGGGAACTGAGAACTGCTACTGCATGAACTCTGCAGGGCGTCCCGTCAGCCGCTCGATTCGCTTCGCGGTCGGGGGATGGGTCGAGAACAGGTTGCCGAAACTGATGCCACCGAGGAACGGTTGAATGATGAACAGGTGCGCGGTCGAAGGGCTGGCCACCAGGGGCATGCGGCGCGAGTAAGCCTCGATCTTCTGTAAGGCGCTTGCGAGAGCATAGGGATTACCGGTCCAATGAGCGCCGGTATCGTCGGCTCCGTACTCGCGCGAGCGGGAGACGGCCAACTGGATCAAAGTCGCTGCAATCGGGGCGACAATCATCATGATGATGGCGGCGATACCGCCTCCGCGACGGTCGTCCCGGTCGCCACCAAAGCCGCCGAAAATCATGCCCCACCGCGCCATCGACGCCATCCAGGTAATCGCGCCGGCCAGGGTAGCAACTACCGAACTGATCAGGATGTCGCGGTTGCGAACGTGTCCGAGTTCGTGGGCGATCACGCCTTCGAGTTCTTCGTCATTGAGCAGACCGAGAATGCCCTGAGTCACGGCCACCGAAGCGTGGTTCGGGTTGCGTCCGGTGGCGAAGGCGTTGGGCGAGTCGTTCGGGATCACGTACACCTTCGGCATCGGAAGCCCAACCTTCTGCGAGAGCCGTTCGACGATGTTGTAGACGCGCGGCAAGTCCTCGCGCGTGACCGGCTGAGCCCGATACATGGCCAAGGCAATCTTGTCGGAGAAGAAGTACGAGATGAAATTCATGACGGCGGCAAAGATGAGCGCCATCGTCATGCCGTTGCGGCCACCGAGCGCACGGCCCGCGATCAGGAGCAGCAGCGTCATGGCCGTCAGGAGAAATGCAGTTTTGAATGTATTGCCCATAAGAATAACCCTGTGTTGATTAGATGCGGCTGGTGGGCTGACGGCTCATGGCCCAAAGCCCACGGTGAACCAATTACGACCTGCAGTGTAATTGGTTTAGCTGTGCCGTTTTAGCGCCCGATCGAGGGTCTGGTCCAGCGCCGCTTTGGCTTTCTCGTATTCGGCGGCAGAGATTTTTCCCTGCTTTCGTTCAACTTCCAGCTGGAACATTTCTTCTTTCAGGGCCTCGAGCAGCATGGCGGACTTTGAGACGGCAGCGGCCGGAGAGCTCGCCACTGGTGCGGGCGCGACAGCTGGAGTCGCGGCGCGAGTCGCTGAGCCGGGAGCTGTGGGCATGGTGGCTGCGGCGGTTCCGGCTGTTGCGACTGAGATTGCTGGCTTGCGCTTCATCACCACCCAGGCTCCGATCGTGAGGATGAGGGCAAAACCAACGAGGATGGGCCAGCGGAAGGACTGCAGGGGATCAGGGGCGTCGATGGGGGCACCGAGCCCGCCGCCGGGACGGGTATCGCGTCCCTGTGCCTGGGCGGAACCGGAGGCCACCTGCTGGGGCGAATCGGAGATCGTGCCGGTGCCGCTGATGGTGAAAGCCAGGGATTGTCCGGCCTGCGTTTGCTGCGCGACCTGCACCGTCGTGTCGCTGGAATTGGGGTCCTGCATCGGTTGGAACTGCGCGGGATTGGCGGCCGTGAACTGCATCGACTTCGGCAGAACAACCACGACGTGTTGCGCCGGATAGAGCGGCTTCGGATCGAGCTTCAGCGTGCCGGAGTATGGCATGGTGAACTGCACCTGGAATTGCGTTTCGCCAGGACGCAGCGGAAAGGCGATGGCGTAACGGTTCTTCTCGGCCTGGGGCGTGGCATCGGCGGCGATCGGCTGACCGTTCGGAGCTTTCGCCTGCACCGATTCGATCTTGGCGCCCTCAGGCAGGTAGAACTCGAAATTGTGGTCGTTCATCTGCGTCTTGGCCGGGGCCGAGGCATTGTTCACGGCAAACAGGCGCGTACCCTGGAGAGTACCGCCGTCGGCTTGGACGCGCATCACGTCGGCGGTCATGCTGAGGTCGGCGATTTTGCGGACGACGTCGTAGACCTGCACTTCGACCGAATTCGTGCCCGGGGGCGCCATCTGGTGGTAGGTCACGCCTTGATGGATGGCGCGGATCAGGTGGGGGCCGCCCCCGTCGGTCAAGCTGAAACTGAATTTGCCACTCCCGTCGGCTTTTGTTTTGGCGGCCACTTCCATGCCGTTTGAGAGGTTGATGAGGAGGACCTCGTCACCCGCAGCGGGCTTGCTGCTGGTGCCGTTGGCCACGGTGCCGGTCAGGGTTTGGGCAACGGCCGAGGATGCGAGGAAAACCAGGACCACCAGTACTTGCGTGCCCCGGGGGATGGCTGCCTTCGCTGAGTGGATGGCGTTGTTCAAATTTGCTCCTTGTGGTTTTTGTCGCCGACCATGAGTCAGCCGACGAGACGCCCGGCGCTACGCGGGCGCCTGCTCCAGTCTTGCAATCTCGGCCAGGATGGCGGCAGCCTCTTCTTCCAGCGCGGCGTGCATGGATTGATAGTCCGCGTCGGGGACCTTGCCCGCCTTGTACTCGAAATTCAGGTCGCGCAGGTTTTCGTACACCGCTTCCTTGCGCTCCCGAAGATAGAGGAGCCGCGTTTTTTCCGGCCCGGCGAAGACTTCGCCCGGGAAGAAAAAGACGTAGTAAAGAGTGGCCAAGGTGAACACGGCCATGAAAAACAGGTTCATAGTTCAGTCTCCTGGCGAGCCTTCTTGCGCAGTTCGTCGAGTTCGCCGCCTTGCGGAATGGAGATGCCGTCGGCTAGGGACGGCGCAGGTTTGTTCTTCCAGGCGCGGACCACGAACACCACGAACACCATACCGAATGCCAACGCTACGAACGGCATCACCCAGGCGACGTAGTTAAAGCCAGTGGCACCCGGAGCGGCGACCACCGTCGGCCCATACTCCTGGACGAATCCCTGCAGGATGAGGTCGTCGTTATCGCCACGGTCGAGCGCGGTCAGCAACTGGTTGCGCATCTTGTCAGACGACTGGCAGCCGACGTGGTTGCATTCCAGCAGAATCTGTCCGCAGCCGCAGGTGCACATCATGCGGTGGCCGAGATCTTTGAAGCGGGCGTCGCTGTCGCCGGAGCCCAGAAACAGGAGGACCGCAAATATGACGACAGCAAGTTGCAGCGGGCGCCAGAGTTGATGCTGGTTGCGCTTCATCTCAGTCTCCTGCTCCGACATGTGCGGGTTCGCGCACCGGCGCCGCCGCCGGTACCGTCCGCCGGGCTTCGGCATTCGGGACGAGGCAGGTGATGGTGCCGAACACCATCAGCAGAAATCCCGACCAGATCCACGGCACCAGCGGATTCAAGTGCGCCTTGATAATCGGGCGCCCAGTGTCCTCGTTGCGGCCCTCGTAAACCAGGTAAAGGTCGTGCACCAGCAGGTAGTCTTCCTTGTAGCTGGGATAGATGCGGGGAATGGTCTGCGGCTGTCCGGTCGACTTGTAGAAACGCCGCTCCGGATACATGGTCGTGATCTGCCTGCCGCCGCGGAAAACATTGATGATCGCCCACTCGTTGGCGTAGTTGGGATTGTCATCCTGGGTGTACGACTGACAGACCAGCGTGTACGGGCCGATCTGAGCCTTGTCGCCGAAGCCCATCTCCTTCTCGACTTCCTTGTTGAACGGAGTACCAAGGATCCCAATCACCACCAAAGCCACGCCAAAGTGCACGATATAGCCGCCGTAGCGGCGCGTGTTGCGATGCCACAGGTGAACCATGCCGGAAAGCAGGTTCATCTCACTCTTGCCCGCGATCACGCGCCCGCCGCGGACAAACTCCGAGATCACGGTGAAGATCACGAGCATGGAAAGAACGGCGGCCGCGACGGCGTAGAAGTAAGAGGAATCCTCCCAGGGGCGCACGCCAAAGATGATCATCACGACGCCGACGGCAACCGAGCCCAGCGCCGGGAACAGGAAATTCCTCTTGATGCTTTCGATCGACGTCTTGCGCCAGGCTAACAGCGGACCGACCGCGGTCAGCAAAAGGAGCAGCAGAGCGACCGGAACCGCGACCCGATTGAAGAATGGCGGACCGACGGTGACCTTATGTCCCTGGACCCACTCGGAAAGGATCGGAAACAGCGTGCCCCAAAGCAAAGTGAAGCACGCCACGAGCAGAAGGAGGTTGTTAAAGAGGAAGCTGGATTCGCGGGATACCAGCGATTCCAGTTTGTGCTCGCTTTTGAGGTGGTCCTTGTTCATCACGAAGGCAGCCACACAAACTGCCAGCGTGAGCGACATGAACACAAGAAACCAGTCGCCAATCGAGGATTGCGCAAACGCGTGCACGGAACTGATCACGCCCGACCGGGTCAGAAAAGTCCCCAGCAGACACAGCAGGAAGGTGGAGAAGATCAGCCACATGTTCCAGACCTTCAACATGCCGCGCTTCTCCTGCATCATGACGGAGTGCAGGAATGCGGTACCGGTCAGCCAGGGCATCAGCGAGGCAATTTCGACCGGATCCCATCCCCAGTAGCCGCCCCATCCCAGCACGGCGTACGCCCAGTGCGCACCGAGAAAAACTCCGATGGTGAGGAACCCCCAGGTGACCATGGTCCAGCGGCGCGTGATGTGAATCCACTTCTCGCCCGGATAGCGCATGATCAGCGCCCCGAGCGCGAACGCGAACGGGACGGTAAAGCCGACGTAGCCGAGGTAGAGCATCGGGGGGTGGATGACCATTTCCGGATACTGGAGCAGAGGGTTCAAGCCGTTGCCGTCTTCAGGGATGGTTCCCGCCACCATGCCGAAGGGGTGGGCAGCAAAGTTCAGGATCAGGAGGAAGAAGACCTGCACTGCGGCGATGACGACTGAGGCATGGGCAAAAAGACGCTGATCTGTCTTGTAGCGAAGCCGCAGAACAAATCCATATGCGGCCAGCAGGAGTGACCAGAACAGCAGGGAACCTTCCTGTCCGGACCAGAGCACCGCGAACTTATAGGCGATAGGGAGATCGCGGTTGCTGTGATGGAGGATGTAAGCGATGGAGAAATCGTCTTTGAAGGCGGCGGTCACCAGCACCACTGCGGCGAGGAGAACTGCGGCGAAGGTGGCGATTCCCGCGCGGCGGGCGGTTTCACCCAGACGCAGCGAACCGGCATCGCGCCCTAGCAGGGCCAACAGGCCTGCAAGGAAGGAATACGCACTGAGACCCAGCGCCAGCAGCAGCGCAAAACTTCCAATCTGAGACATGGGAGGGACCCCGCAGTATTTTTTCAAAGATAGCGGGCGTATGCAATCTACTGTACGCCCAGAAGTACCGGCTGTTGAGGAATTTGGACAGCAGGCAGAGCGTCAGGAAGGCTACTCATGGTCGAGATTACGGTCCTAGCCGGAGGTCGGCCCGGATGTACTATTTGGCAAGGACGTGCAAAAGCGCTGTGTCTGCGAAGAAGAAAAGACCGCTGTGGACGTGTCCGAAGTGCCGGCACAAATTTGTCACGCGCAACATGTGGCATTCTTGCGGGCGCTACCGCATCTCCGACCACTTCAAGGAAAAGGACCCCGTCACCCGCAAGCTGTTTCGGGCATTTAAGAGCTTGGTGCGAACGTTCGGGCCGTCGACCGTCTACGCGCAGAAGACGCGCATCGTTTTCCAAACGCGGGCACGGTTTGCCGGGGTGCTGGTCCGGAAGAACCGGTTGGAGATCGGGTTGTGGCTGAAGCGGCGGCGCGAACATCCGCGGCTGTACCGGATCGAGTTCTATCCGCCCAGCGACTATGTGCACCGCATCAGGCTGGCGCGGATGGACGAGATTGACCGCGAGTTGGCGCGGTTCGTGAAAGAGGCATATACAGTCGGGCGACAGGAAGGTCCGGCGAATGAGCGAAGAGTGTAGAGAGCAGCTACCAGTTGCTGGCTACTAGCTTGGTGCCACTTGCGCGTGGGCCGTTGGCTGTGGGCCGTGGGCTGTGAGCCGTTGGCTTTAAGTTCTAGCCGTGGGCTTCTTGCCCTGCCACGTTGTACAGTATTGCCAACATGACGAAGCGCAAATCCAAGGGCGCGTACATGATCTCGGCCGTGGCGGAGATGTACGACATCCATCCGCAAACGTTGCGGCTTTATGAACGCGAGGGGTTGCTCAAGCCCAGCCGAACTGAAGGAAATACCCGGCTTTACACCGATGAGGACTTGCAGCGGTTGGAGTTCATCCTGACGCTGGCGCGTGATTTGAGCGTGAACATCTCCGGGATCGCAATCATCCTGCAAATGCGCGAGCGGATGGAAGAAATGCAGCGTCAGATCCAGGAGTTTGTGCAGTACATCCAGCGCGAAGTACTGACACGGGCGACGGCTGCCGCTGATCCCTCCAAGGGTGCGATTGTGCCGTTGCGGAGACCGATCGCTGCGCCCGGTGAACCTTCCCGCCGGAAGTAGAGCGCAGGGCGAGCCTCTTATTGCGAGCCAAACTCTGCCGTCAGATCGGCATTTACCCAGATTGGGCTCTTGCCGTCATTCGCGCGTCGGAAAACTGCGTAGTAGCGAACGGGGGCGTCCTGGGTCGTGGGCAACGTAATGCTCACTCCGTGATCGTGCGATGGCTCGATGGCGTAGACCGATTCGGCACTCGTCTTCTGCTCGAAGGCGTTGTACTGGTCCTCGCTCATCACCATCAGCTCCACGTCAGCGGACTCGTCGCTGATGCGCGCGCCACCGGCTCCCTGAATGAACGACGTGAATTCTCCTGCCACCCGCGGGGAGATGACATGCGCCGGCACCTCGAACTGAAACTTCACGTACTTCTGCACCTTCGAGATGCCGTGGGCGATGCGCTGCGGCGGAAGGTGCGGTCCCTGCGAAACGTGATCCAGACTCGATCCCGTATCGCTCGAGTCCTGACGGGGACCACGGTTGCACCCGAATGTCGCGACGAGGATCGCGAGAATCAAGAATGCGAGAAGCCTGGCCGCGTTTGCTCGATTCTGGAGTTCCCACACAGAAGATTTCAGCGGAATTAACGAGATTTTCATTTGTCCGCAACCACTTCCAACCACCTACAGCATTAACTTAGTGCCATGAAACCGGAAAATCCAGATGGCGTTCGGGGTTCGCACGCCACCGGTGTGGCGGCGAAGCGGGAGAACGCTCTCAAGCTCGACCTGCAGGCGCACAGTACAGGCGCAGTTGTCGTGCATTGCCAGGGGCGCATCATTTTTGGGCCAGAGGCGCGCGCGTTGACTGAGCTCGTCGCTGATGTGCTTCCCACCGTGAGGAGTATGGTCGTCGACCTGGCGGGAGTGGAATCGGTGGACAGCGCGGGGTTGGGTGAGTTGGTGCTTCTGCACATGTGGGCGGAAGCGGCCGGACATTCCTTGAAGTTCGCGGGACCGCGCCCACAGGTTCGCAATTTGCTGGAACTTACCAATCTGGTGTCGGTGTTCGACACTTATGCTAACGTTGCCGAGGCGACCGCCGCGATGTTCAATGAGGAAGTCTGCTCGGCATGAACGGGGCGGGTCACCCCCGAGACCGCCAGCGAATCGCCGACCCTATTCTCTTATCGCTTTCTCTTATCGCTCGCGTTGGAAGCGGTACCGGCCGCCTCGCTCTTTCGCGAATTGTTCCGCGACTTTCAGGAAGGCGCGTCCGGCGTGGGAGAGCGTGGATTCCAGCCGATACACCAGCCGTAGCTGACGTTCGAAGTGCAATTCGTTCACACGGATGCGCACGAGTTCGCCACGTGCAATCTCATTTTCCACGCTGATCTCAGGCACCAGCGCCACTCCGTTTCCCATCGCCACGAAGCGCTTGATGGCCTGCAGGGTGGGCAACTCGACGTCCATGTGCAGCGGAGTTTTGTGATGGCGGAAGGCTTCGATTACTTTGTCGCGATAGGGCGAGGCAACAATGTGCGCCACGAAGGACTCCGTCCCCAGTTGGCCAATGCTGATTTCGCTTGCCGAAGCCAGGGGATGGTTGGGGGGAACCACCAGTACCAGTTCATCCAAATAGACGACCGTCGATTGGATTTGCGGTTCCTGAGGATCGTAGGAAAGCACTCCGAACTCCACCGTGTGCTTGAGAATGTCGTCGGGAATGTGACTGCCCAAGGCGCGCTGGACGATGATCCGGATCATCGGATGGCGGCGGCGAAATTCGGTGAGCACGGGGAGCAGGTACAGGGCTGTGAATTCGTTGGCCGCGATGGCCAGCTTCCCTTTCTGCAGCTCTCGCAGTTCTACCAGAGCTCCCTGCGCATCCTGGCGCAGGTTCAGCAGCTTCTCGGCATATTCTTCGAGAACGTGGCCGGCGTCGGTCAGCACGCCTTCGCGCGAGGATCGGTCAAATAACGGCTCGCCGATTTCCTGCTCCAGCTTTCGGATGGTTTGGCTGACCGCGGACTGCGTGCGGTAGAGCTTCTCGGCGGCGCGGGAGAATCTGTGCTCCCGGGCGACAGTGAGGAAGACTTCAAGTTGAGAGAGGTCCATGGATTGAGTTGAGCCGTCTCTTGCTTCTACTTTGCAAGTCCGAACTCTACATAAGAACAACTAATATTATCAGATTATGTAATGTTATTGTAAAGATAATAAACTTTTCTTTTGTCTCGCCGATTCTTACAGTAGAGGTTCATCCTTCGGAGGGATCGGACTATGGATCGGCCGCGAGTTACCATTTTCGATACGACGCTTCGAGACGGGGAGCAATCACCAGGCTGCAGTATGAACGTGCAGGAGAAGTTGCGACTGGCCCAGCAACTCGACCGTCTTGGCGTGGACGTGATCGAAGGCGGATTCCCGATTGCGTCCGACGGGGACTTCGAGGCAGTGCAAGCGATTGCCGCCTCCGTACGCCGCCCGATTATTGCCGGCCTGGCGCGCGCTTGCCCGGGAGATATTGACCGGGCATGGCAGGCGTTGCAGGGAGCGGCACGGCCCCGGATTCACGTGTTCCTGGCTACCTCGGATATTCACCTCAAGTACAAGCTGCGCATCTCGCGCGAGCAGTGCCTGGAGCAGGCGCGGGAGTCTGTGCGCCGGGCGAAGGCGTTGTGCTCCGACGTGGAGTTCTCGCCGGAAGACGCCACCCGTACCGATCGCGATTTCCTGTGCCAGGTGGTCGAGGCCGTAGTCGCAGCTGGCGCTACGACAGTCAATATCCCCGACACGGTCGGCTACACCATGCCCGAGGAATATGCGCGCATTTTGAGGGTTCTGCGCGAGACGGTTCCGGGAATCGAGAAGGTCACGATCTCGACGCACTGTCATAACGATCTCGGCCTCGCGGTCGCGAATTCCCTGGCCGGAGTGCAAGCGGGCGCGCGTCAGGTTGAGTGCACGATCAACGGCATCGGAGAGCGCGCGGGTAATGCATCCCTGGAAGAGATTGTGATGGCGATGCGGGTGCGGCCTGACCGGTACCCGTACGAAACCGGAGTCGCCAGCGAGCAGATATTCGCTTCCAGCCAGATGCTCGCCGATATCACCCGTGTCCCGGTGCAGCCGAACAAGGCGATTACCGGACGCAACGCGTTCGCACACGAAGCGGGCATTCATCAGGATGGCGTGCTGAAGAACCCCCTGACTTACGAGATCATGACTCCGCAGTCGGTGGGCGTGCCCGATTCCAAGCTGGTTCTAGGAAAGCACTCTGGACGGCATGCGCTGGCGCTGCGCTGCGAACAACTAGGCCATCAATTCGACCGCCGCGAACTGGACGTTGTCTATCGCAAGTTCGTCGTGCTGGCCGACCGGATCAAGAAGGTGCAGGACAGCCATCTGCTGGAACTGATCCAGGAAGTGCGAGGGAAGCGGATCCCGCCGGCTTCGGAGAGCATTCCGTTTACGCGGGCTGCGTCCGCCGTGGCTGGGCACAGCAATGTTCCGCCAACGCCGTTTCCCGCAGCGGTAACCGGGGCCGGGGCAACTCTGCCGGTCTCATTCGCCGATCATCATGGCGAGCAGGAAGACTACCTCTGGGGAGTGTAGGGTCCGGTCTTTCCATCTCGCGGCGCCAGATTTGATTCTGCAAAATCCCGTCAGACCCAGCCTGCTGATTCTCTGCACGGTAATCTGAGTTCAAGTATCCTTGCGTGTCTGAAAACGAGGAAGCCATGAAGCTGCGCGTCACTTCCCTGCCCGGCGACGGCATCGGCCCTGAAGTCACACACCAAGCCATTCGTGTCCTGCAGGATGTCGCTAACGGCTTCGGCCACGTCCTGGAAGTCGACGAAAAAGAGATCGGTGGCGCTGCACTCACGACGTTTGGCAATCCTCTGCCGGAGTCTTCGATCCAAGCATCCCTTCAATCACAGGCGGTATTGCTGGGGGCGGTGGGTGGTCCGGCTTTCGACCACTATGCCCGCGAATTGCGGCCTGAAGCGGGCCTGCTTCGGCTGCGACAGGCTTTGGGAGCCTACGCCAATCTTCGGCCGGCGGTGTTTTATCCCGCACTGCGGGCCTGCTCCCCTTTGCGCGAAGAACTGGTCAACGGCACCGACATTTTGATCGTCCGCGAGCTGTTGGGTGGGCTGTACTTTGGCCAGCCGCGGTCGATCGAGGGCGAGACTGGAAGGCGTCAGGCGGTCAACACCATGCGGTATGGCGAGGCGGAGATTGAGCGCATCGGGCGCATGGCATTCAGCCTCGCATTGAATCGGCGCAAGCGGGTGTTGTCGGTCGACAAGTCGAATGTGCTGGAGTGTTCGCGCCTCTGGCGAGAAGTAGTAACCCGGGTGGGGAAGGAATTTCCCGACGTCCAACTCGCGCACATGTACGTAGACTCGGCGGCAATGACACTGGTCCTGAAGCCGGCGGAGTTTGATGTGATCCTTACAGAAAACATGTTCGGGGACATTCTGTCGGACCAGGCTGGAGGAGTTGTGGGATCGCTGGGGATGCTGGCGTCGGCGAGTTTGGGAGGGCCGGTTGGTTTATATGAGCCGGTGCATGGGTCAGCCCCCGACATTGCCGGGAAGGGGATCGCAAATCCGCTGGGCGCAATTCTGTCAGTCGCGCTGATGCTGCGACACACATTCGGACTGCTCCGAGAGGCCGAATGTGTGGAGGCCGGTGTGATCTCGACCCTGAAAGGCGGCTACCGGACGCCGGACCTGGCGCGAGGGGGAGAACGGGCAGTGACAACAGAAGAAATGGGGTGCCAAGTCTCGGAGTTCGTACGGTTGGCCGCGACAGGAACCCCTCGAGAAGTGCCTGCGTAGACTCCGAGTCGCCCGCAATGCGACCTAGAGTCGCACCCGCCAGGACAACAGGATCGGCCAAATGGGCGAGGGCGCTGCCGGAGCAACTGCGATTTTGGGCATGGCCATCGGTGCATTCTTGCGCACATCAATCTGAGAGCATTTCGACGTAAGATCAGTTCAGAGTTGCAGGCGAATCATGCTCTCAAAGTGCTCCAATCCCCGTTGCTCCGCACCTTTTCTCTACCTTCACACCGGCAAGCTATTTCGCTTTGGCAGGCGCAATGATGCAGTGACAAGTCACGACTCGCGTGCAAAGGCGCCGCAAGGAATCGAATTCTTCTGGCTCTGTGATGAATGTGCCGGAGAGTTCACACTTGAGGCAGATGCCGCGCACGGAGTGCACGTCGTTTCCCTGCCCCGCCTCGCGATGGGTGCGTCCGCGTCATTGTAGTTTGCTTGGCAATGGGACAGCGGGGGCCGCGTACACACCGGTCAATGCGTTCCAGCGAATCTGCATGACATCCCCAAACATGCGCAGGCCGTCGCGAAAAGGGTGAAGACGTGTGCCTTCGCTATGCGCCCACGTCACCGGAATCTCGACGGCGCGCAAACTCATTCGACGGGCCAGGTAAAGGATTTCGGGATCGAAGCCCCAGCGTTCGATCCGCTGCAAGGGAAAGATGCGCTGTGCCGCGTCGCGGCGAAATGCCTTGAAGCCACACTGCGTGTCCTTGAAGTGCAGTCCTAGCACGACCCGTAACAGGAGATTGAAAATGCGGCCGAAAAGCTGCCGATAGAGCGGCTGGCGTTCCGTCTGCAACTCGGCGCGGAGCCAACGGGAGCCGATGGCGATGTCGGCGCCGCCCGCGATCGCGTCAAAGAGCTTTTGGGCCTCCGCGATGGGCGAAGAGAGGTCGGCATCGGTGAACAGGCAAATGTCGCCAGTCGCATGCATCATGCCATTGCGCACACTGAAACCCTTTCCCCGGTTTCCAGGATTCTGCACGAGCTTGACCTCGGAGTGGTTCCGGGAATATTCGTGGACGATCGCGGCGGTGTCGTCACGGGAGCCGTCGTCGACCACGAGGATTTCTGCGTCCCACTGCTGTTCGCCAATGTGGCGGAGGATCTCATCCAACGTGGGCCGGATGCGACTGCTTTCGTTGTAGGCGGGAATGACGAGGCTGTATTTCAAGAGCAGTTCCAGTTCTCGGCTCTCAGTTCTCAGTTCTCAAGGTTATGCGGTGTTACTGAGAACCGAGAACTAGCAACTGAGAACTGAATTATGCCACCTGGCGGCGTTTCTCGATCATGCGGAAGAACTCGGCGACGAGTTCTGCGTCCCACAGTCCGGAGCGGGATTCCTCGCGCATGGTGACGGCCGCCTGCTCATGGCTCAGGGCTGGTTTGTAGGGACGGGCCGTGCGGAGCGCGTCATACACGTCGACCACCTGCAGGATTCTCGGGAGCAGAGGAATTTGGCCATGGCTCAAGCCATCGGGGTAGCCGCTGCCGTCGGAGTGCTCATGGTGGTGGCGAATGATGGGCAGCACCAGGCGCAGCGATTTCAATGGCCGACAGATCGTCTCTCCCGTTACCGGGTGTTTCTTCATGATCTGCCATTCGGCAGCGGTGAGATTGCTGCCCTTTTTTAGGATCTCGTCGGGCACAGCAATCTTGCCCAAGTCGTGCAGGTAACCTCCGCGGCGCAGAGCGACAATGCTCTCTTCGTCGAGACCCAGATGGCGGCCCATGTCCGAGGCATCGCGGGCGAGCCGCTCGCAATGGCCTTCCGTGTAGGGATCGCGCGATTCTACGCTCAGGCCGAGCGTGCAGATGACGGACTCGGCTGTCTCCAGTTCGTCGGTAAACTCTTTTAGCTTTAGCAGTGAGTTCACACGGGCGAAAAGTTCTTCCGGGGAAATCGGTTTGCTGAGAAAGTCATCGGCGCCGGCCTGGATTCCTTTCAGGCGATCCTGCCGGTCGCTAAGACCAGTGATCATCACGATGGGAATCAGGCGGGTGGCGGGATCTTCTTTGAGCTCGCGGCAGAGTTGGTAGCCGGACTTGCCCGGCATGATCACGTCCAGGAGGATGAGGTCGGGAGGATCACGACGGATTTCGGTTTCCGCGTCCGCTGCATGGAGTACCGTCACGATGCGGTAGCCGCGACTCTCCAGCAGTTCGCGTAACAACTCCGCGCTCTGCGGATAGTCATCCACCACCAGGATCGTGGGTGGACGGCGGCCCCCCAGCAAGCTCTCCATATCTTGATAAGAGCCGACAGCGGACGGAAAAGTTGTCCGGCGCGGTTTGAGCGGAAAATCCATGATCGCCAACCTGTGCAGTTGATTGTAACCAATCGGCGTGTGCGGAGTACACGATGTAAGTGCTTGCGCCACAAGGCGTCACAAAACTGAACATTTTCAATGTTCAGATGTCATAGGAGCCAAGGTGGCGTCCGTGCCACGCTGCCTGATGCTCAAGCGGATTGCATTGGCCTTTGTTGTGATCATTTTCGCCGTCGTCGCCAGCTACGCGGCGCCGAAGCCCCATGTCATCTCGTTCGGAAAGTGGCAGGCAGTGAAGTGGCCCGACGCTACGGGACAAAAACTTCTCGACCTGAAGGTGCGCGCTTTGTTCGTGGATACGCGCCTCCGGGAGTACACGACCGGCGCGCCACACGATCTGACAGACCGGCTGTTTGTCGTCCGCCGCGTGTTTCGTGTCAATGACACGCTGCCGGATGAAGCTGCGGTGCGTTGGCAATGGCAGCGCGGGGGGTGGTTGCTCGTAGACCACGTAACGGCAAGAATCTCGCAGCTGAACCTGCCCGAGTTTGATCCCTTCTATTCCACAACCAGCTGGTACCGCGACTATGCAGCGTATTGTGGCGTGTCCGAAGACGGCAAGAAACTGTATGCCATGGTGATGCAAGTCGGACGCAGAAAGCCGATTCTGAAGAAACCAGTAGGCGAGCCCGCCGGTGATGACGAACCCGATTCAGAATGCCCGGCGCCGGCGTGGCAGCGGGCGCCCATGCAAGTCACCTTTCAGCCCGACGATACGCAGAAGGTTGTCTTCTCGATTCGCGGGCGGGTGGTGGACATCGTCAGCGAGCCCGATGAGGACGCGGAAGAGTAGTCGCGCGTTTCGTTTTGCCAGAACCGCGAACAGTTGAGATGGGGGGATGGGAGTAGGACACACCCTCTCCACTAGTCGCCCGCGGCCTCTACGGCAGGCAATTCTTCCGCAACCGTTCGAGTCTTGATCTTCGCGCTGGTGACCAGAACCACTGAAGCCACTACGACCGCGCTGCCGAGTACGATGAAGTGATCGATGCGCTCGTGGAGAACGAGCCATCCGAGAAAAACGGCGACCACGGGATTCACGTAGGCATAGGTCGCAACCTTCGACGTGGGCACGTGCTGCAGCAGCCAGATGTAAGCGGTGTAGCCGATCCAGGACCCGCAGACCACCAGGTAGAGAATCGCGCCGATGCCGCGGGCGGTCCAGGTCACATCGGACAGCTTTTCAAAGAGCGCGGCAAAGATCAGGTTCCCCAGCCCGGCGAACGTCACCTGCCATGCCGTCGCGCTGAAAGGGTCAGCGGTCGTTTTCCATTTCTTTGAGAGCACCGAGCCGAGCGCCCAGGTGAACGACCCACCGAGCAAAGCGATCGACCACCACAACTCGCGGCGGCCAATGGTTCCTGGCGCCATCAGTTTGGGCCAGATCAGGACAATAACCCCCGCGATGCCGAGGAGGAGACCGACCTTGCCGCGTGGCGAAATGTGATGGTCGCCGAGCAACCAGGTGTCGAGGACGAGAAACCAGAGCGGCGTGACTGCAATCAACAGAGCCGCCAGTCCGGTGGGAACGATGCGTTCCGCGTAAGAGAGAGTGAGGTTGCCGCCTAGCAGAAGCAAAATACCAACCACCGCCATGTGGAAGAGGTCACGAGGCGAGTAGCGGATGCGGCGTCCGGTCAGCGCGCAATAGGCGAGCATGGCGACGCCCGCGATGGTAAAGCGTGTGGCGCACATCAGCCCCGGCGGAATGTGTTCGACTGCGATACCGATGCCGAGATACGTCGACCCCCAGAAGACGTAGACCAACGCAAAGGCAACAATGACCTTCCATCGCGTTGGAGATCCACTGCTGGTCATGGCGGGGAAGAATCAGGATAGCAGAGCGGAGCCGCTCTTCTTCCCCTGTCTACTTAGCTCCACTCAGCAGATTCCGCAGCACCGCGACCTCGGCCTTGATTCCCGCCCGCAATGCCGGCTCCACATCCGGCGTAAAGAATGGTGAGTGGTTCGACGGCAGCATCGTTCCCGCTGCTTGCGCCTCCGCCAACTTCTTCGGATCAGCGCCCCCCAGGCTGAAATACAGCGACGGCACTCCCTGCTCGACGAACACCGAATAGTCTTCCGAGGGCATGATCGGCTCGGTCGTAATCACGTTCTCTTTGCCGAGTGCGGCTTCAAGCGGCGCCCGCAGCCGCTCGGCCAGCGCGGGATCGTTGTAGACCGCGTCGGCTCCTTCGAACTGTTCGATCTGTGGTTCCTTCGTCGCTCCGCCCGCCTGCGCTTCCGCCTTGGTGATGCGATTGATCGCAGCCAGCAGCTGTTTGCGCACTTCGGGGCTGCGAGTGCGAACCGTGAGCCCCAGCTCGGCCTGATCGGGGATGATGTTATTTTTCGTGCCGGCGCGAATGTAACCGACAGTGATCACCGCGACTTCACCCGGCTTCACCTCGCGGGAGACAATCGTCTGCAGGGCAAGAATCGTTCGTGCAGCGATCACGATGGGATCGATCGTCGAGTGCGGCTGCGCCCCGTGCCCTCCCTTGCCATAGATCGTGATGTGGATGGAATCCGCGGTCGTGTTGTAAACGCCCGGCGTGATGCCCACCTGTCCGGCAGGAAGGTTATTGCCCACGTGCAGGGCGATGCCGTAATTCGGTTTCGGAAAGCGTGTGAAGAGGCCGTCTTTGACCATGCCGCTGGCGCCGCCGATGGTTTCCTCCGCGGGCTGCCCGATCAGCATCAGTGTGCCGTGCCAGGTGTTCTTGCTCTGCGCCATGACGGCTGCGGTCCCGGCCAGCGAGGCCATATGGAGATCGTGTCCGCAGGCATGCATGACCGGAACGTCGATGCCCGCGTCGTCCTTGGCATGGACTTTGCTCGCATAAGGAAGGCCGGTTTTTTCTTCGACGGGAAGCGCGTCCAGTTCCGTGCGCAGCATCACTGTCGGCCCGGGGCCATTCTTCATCATTGCCACCACGCCGGTCCCGCCCACGTGCTCGGTGACGTCATAGCCCAGGCTGCGGAGGCGCGCTGCCAACTTCGAAGCGGTCTGCGTTTCATGGGCGGAGAGTTCCGGATTCTGATGCAGGTCCAGATAGAGGTCGTGGGCCTGCGGATAGACGGCGTCGACTTCTTTGGAACCTGCGCCTGTCTGCGCGAAGGTGGTTGCGGCTAGCAAGAGAAAGAACAGAAGGCACGGTGATTTCATGACCCGAGGATGATAGCGGGCGCGAGCGGAAACGGGCAAACTCAGCGACGCCAGCACGCAGGGAAAGCTGAAGTATTGCGCCCAATTCAAAGTCAGCGCGGTATCAGGACCGCTGCCGTGCCTCGGCTTCGGCAAGCCATCCGCGACGCACCTTTTCTGAGGCAACGCCCGACAGGTAGGGCTTGATATCGAGAATCGGGGTCTGATCGAGCATGTCGACGCCGCGAACATGCAACTCGGCGCCTTCACGACGACGCAGTTCGACGATCGTCAGGCCAATCGGGTTCGGACGTCGCGGTGATCGGGTCGCAAACACACCGTGCGGCCGATTGTCGGAAGGCGGGGTCGCGAGCAATTCAAACCGGCCCGAGCGATCAAACTCCCAGAGGACGATGAGATGGGAAAAACCCTCGATGTCGGTAAGCCCCGGCTCAAACTCGGGCAGGATCTTGAGCACGCCGTCGGCCTCGTGCTTTGCGCCCAGGCCCTTAGGAATTTCCTTCGTGTCCCGGTACGGAGAACCCACAAATCCAATCGGCTGCGAGGTGAACATGGCGAGTACCTCCGTCAAGCATACTAAAGCCGCCGCGGCAATCGAAATTCGGCCGACTGGATCAATACCGCGATGCGCTCAGTCCGGACTTAGTCCGCGCCGTGACCGTGCGCCTGGTGCTCGACCGACCAGATCTTGGCGGTTTCATTCTCCATCGGATAGACGTGCACCATCCAGTTGAAGATGATGGGATGGAACGTTCCGCCGTTGGCTTTGCAATCCTCTTCTGTCGCGATTGATCCGAGCAACCCGAACTTTGCATTGGGACCGAAGTACTCTTTCTTGCGATCGTCGGGGGCCTTGCAGAAGTTCACGTGTTCGTGCCACTGCGCGATGCTGAGCGGAATGCGCTGGTTGAGGTCGTCTTCAGTCAAGCGCTTGGGCGCGGTATACATCACGCCGATGAGCTTGTAGTCTTCGCCGTGCTTTTCGTAGAGCAGCGACGTCGGATGCTCAGGATTGAAAGTGAACGCTGCCTCGAATCCGTACTTGTAGTTAGTGAAGTGATACTGCTTCTGCGGCAGGTCAGGCAGAAAGATCTTGAAGCCGTCGGCGAGAGCCGTGTGATAGTCCTTGTACTTCTCGGCGACCTTACGCGCGGCTTCGACAACTTTTTCAGCTCTCTCTTCGTCGCCCGGTTGCGGCTGGCGCAGAGTGGTCATCTTCATGTGCGGGCCCATGTCCATGTGGCGGCCTTCCATGGAATGCATGGCATGGGTGCCGGCGTCGCTGTCAGCGGCCATATTCGACATGTCGTGATCTTGCATCTTCGACATGTCGTGGCCGGGCATCTGCATGTTGCCCATGTCATGATCGGAGTTGTTCTGTTGCGCGGCAGCAACGGCCAAGGCCAATGCGAGACCCGCCAGAAGACAAGCAAGCTTTTTCATGCGTACCCCACAATCCTCAAGTATAGGAACCCGGTCGTTGGCATACAGTTTCGCCTGAAGGCGAGCCGAGAGGGAGGTTACAGACGTAATGGCCGACACCGCGCGGGACAACGCTAGGCGGCCTCTTCCTCCAAGCCAATGGCGGCGAGAACCTTGAGCGCCGCTTCCTTGCCAGACCGGACACAGTCCGGCACGCCAATCCCCGTGAAAGCATTGCCGGCAAGGCCGAGCCCGGGGAGTGTGTGCCGCAGCGCCTCGATTCGCTGCAGGCGCTCGAGATGGCCGACGCCATACTGCGCCATCGCACCCTTCCATTTGTAGACGCGAACGAACAGCGGCTCGGCCGTCAGTTTGATGATTTGCTTGAGTTCGTCGCGAATGATCGCCAGAATTTCATCGTCGCCGCTTTGAAGAATCTGCTCGTCGCGCGCGCCGCCGAGAAAGCAGCGCACGATCGCTCGATTTTCCGGAGCGCGGTGCGGAAACTTGTTGTGGACGAACGTGGCCGCGAGCATTCTGCGGCCTTCGCTGCGCGGCACGAGGAACCCGAACCCGGGCGGCAGTGAGCGTCGCACGGTCTCGTCATAGCCGAGTGTCACGGTGACAGAAGAGCTATAGCGGATTTCGCCCAGTTCGCGCGAGAGGTTTTCGTCCGCCATCGTGAGCAGCGCGGACGCGGCGCCAGCCGGCGTAGCAATCACCAATCCGTCAAAGTGGTCGCTCTGGTATCCCGCGGAAACCGTCCAGCCTCCCTCTTGCGAGATCACAGACTCAACCTCAGTAGAAGGGCGTGTCGCATTCGGATCAATGCGAGCAACCAGGGCGTCAACCATCTGCTGCATTCCTTCTTTGAGCGAGGTGAACAGCGGCGGAGGCGGTCCTTTCTTCGCAGCCGCCATTTTTTGGCGCGCGGCGAGCATGGCGCGCCCGAGGCTGCCGTGTTTGGCTTCCATGTCGGCAAAACGGGGCAGAACGGCGCGCACGCTGAGCTGCGACGCTTCGCCGCCGTACACGCCTGACAGGAGCGGATCGGCGAGAAGATCGACCATGTCAGCGCCGTAGTGCCGTTCGACCATTTCAGCAACGGTTTCGTCCGCCGACGCTTTGTGCGGCGGATGGAACCACTCGGCTGCCATGCGCACCTTGGTGCGCAGCGAAAAGAGGGGCGACAAGACTGTCGGCAGGATTTTCGTGGGCACCATGAACATCAGCCCGTCGGGCATGACGACCAGCCTGCCTTTGACTACGATGTACGTTTTGCGTTGCGGGTCGTTTGAGCCGATGAGTTGATCGCCCAGTCCGATCTCGCGGCAGAGATCGGCTGCCGAGGGTTTTTCGGTAATAAAAGAATCGGGCCCCGCTTCGACCAGGCAGCCGTCGACTCGGTCGGTAACCAAAACGCCGCCCAGGCGCGGGCTTGACTCGAACAGAATGTATTCGACCGGCACGCCGGTGCGGCGCTTCTGTTCCAGCGCATATGCGGCCGAGAGACCGGAGATACCGCCGCCGATAATGGCGATACGTTTGGACATGGAACAGCCGCTCTTAGCTGTTAGCTTCTAGCTCTTAACCAAAACCCGAACTGCTAGCGGTTCAACCGGTCGCGAACGAGTTGAGCTAGCGCCGACGTCAGTAACTGCGAGCCATTCAACGACTTGGCCCGCCACAGCCGTATTCCCTGCTTTTCGGCAAACGCCCTGAAGAAGATGTCGATGTCGAAAAGTACTTCCACGTGGTCGCACAGGAACCCGATCGGCTGGATGAACACGCCGCGATGTCCTTGGTTCTTCAGACCCAGGATCGTTTCTTCGACGGTGGGGCCAATCCACGCGCCTCCGGACATGCCCTGACTTTGAAAAGCGAACGACCAATCCTCGGCAGACAAACCCGTCTCCCTCGCGACCAGTGCGGCCGTTTCCTTGGATTGTGCTTCGTAAGGATCGCCTTCCGTGATGGTCCTCTCGGGCACGCTGTGCGCGGTGAAGATCAAAGGCAACTTGCTTCCGTGTTCAGCATTCGCCTTCGCGAGACCGGCGCACAGGTTCTCGGCAAACGCTTTGGCCAGCAGCGGCTGGTCGTGCCATTCGTCCACGAAATCCAGCGTGAAGGGCAAGCTGCCATCGCCCACCACCGCGCGGCGGTAGAGTCCGACACTGGTGCGCGAATTCTGCGGCGCCAGGCAGATGGCGATCACACGCTCGAAGCCTTGTGCTGCAATGCTCTTCACGGCATCGGCAATGAACGGTCGCCAATTGCGCATGCCGACGAACACGGGCATGCGCAGCGATTGTGAGAGTTGGTCGGCCTGCACCAGAGTCCAGCAGGAAAGGGGCGAGAAACCAATCAGGGAATAACGGTGCTTGATCTCTCCGATTACCTGCGGCGGCAGCGGACGGCCGCCGGTGACATGGCCGAGATATTCGGGAATCTGACCGGGATTTTCAGGAGTGCCATGCGCCAGTAACAGGACGGCGGTTTTCGCGGGCGTCCGCGAGAATGAGTTCACCCGGTTCGCGCAATAGCATTGGTCGCCCAGGCCCAGCGGACACGGATTCATTTCTTGAACTCCGCCGAGTGCTCACGAATGAAATGGCAAAGGGCTTTGACGTTGTCGACTGGAGTTTCAGGGAGAATGCCGTGGCCGAGGTTGAAGATGTGGCCGGGACGTCCAGCAGCGCGACGCAAGATGTCTTCCGCGCGGGCTTTCAGTTCCTTCCAGTCGGCGAATAGCAGCACTGGGTCGAGATTTCCCTGCACCGCGACCTTGAAGCTCATGCTCTGCCAACCAGTGTCGAGGGGAATGCGCCAGTCGAGGCCGACCACTTCCGCACCCGTTTCCTTCATCGACGGAAGAAGCGTGGCACTGTCGGTTCCGAAGTAAATGATCGGAACACCGGTTTTCTGCAGGCGCTTGACCAGGTCGGTGACGTGCGGCAGCACGTAACGGCGATAGTCTTCCACGCTGAGGCATCCAACCCAGCTGTCGAAGATTTGAATCGTATCTGCGCCGGCGCGTACCTGGTCCGCGGAGTACGCCGCGGTCACCGACACCAGTTTGCCCATCAGTTCGTTCCACGAGGACGGGGCGGAATACATCATCTTCTTGGTGAAGACGTAATTGCGCGAGCCACCGCCCTCGATCATGTAGCTCGCGAGCGTGAAGGGCGCGCCGCAGAACCCGATCACGGGAAGCTTGTCCGCGAAATGCTTGCAGACCAGTTTGACCGCCTCAGACACGTAACCGAGGTCGTCAGCGCGGTCAGTGCGGAGGACGGCGACATCCTGCGGCGTGCGTACCGGCCTTTCGATCTTGGGGCCCTCCCCCGCAGCAAAGTGGAAGGGCAGGCCCATGACTTCGAGCGGAAGCAACAGGTCGGCAAAAATAATGGCGGCGTCGACCTGCAGGATCTCCGCGGCTTCAATCGTGACTTGCGCGGCGACTTCCGGCTTCTTGCAGATCTCGATCAGGGAATATTGTTTACGGACAGCGCGGTACTCGGCCATGTAGCGTCCGGCCTGGCGCATGAACCAGACAGGAGTGCGCTCGGTCGGCAGGGCTTTCGCGGCCCGGACAAAGAGGGAGTTCGGAGCAGACATGAATTATCCAATGTAGCATTTCCAGTGTCCCTGTTCATTGAGCCGCGTGGCGACACGAACTGACCTACTGCAACGGGGGAACATTGACGTCGCAGGCAGTGATCGGCGTGTCGGACGCACGAACGACACCATCACTAGTTGAACAGAAGTAGCGCACACCGGTCTCGTTCGGCACCGTGGGGGCGGCGATGACCTGGTACGTTGCCGCCGGCGTTCCGGTCAGACCCGAAAGGGTGAAGGTGTAACCCTGCTTCGTGCCCGAAGCGATCTGGCTGTCGATCAGGCAAGCGCTGACTGAACTTGGAGGATGACAAGAAGTTCCACCGAGCGCCGCCAGGGTGCCGGCAAATCCGACCGCTGGGTAGACAGAATTGTAGGCGATCTCGGCGGTGTTGATGGTGCCAATCGCTTTCGCCGCTGCCGCCTCATGCGCGGACCGCTGCACGGCAATCAGACTTGGGATGGCCATCGAAGCAATGATCAGGATGATCGCGATGACGATGAGCAATTCGATCAGCGAAAAGCCTTTCTGTTTTTGCATGGCAAGAGCTCCTCAAGCAACCGCGAATTCGCACGACCAACTGCGAATGGAACGGTCATCTCGGTGGAAACTTGCACGGCAAATTCCCAGGAGGGGCGCTGAGTCTCGGCGATCGCGCGCTTAAGCATGGCCGAGGAGCCGCAGATGATAGACCATGCCTCCCCACCCTTCGAGGGCGGGGAGGGATTCAAGGCGAGAACTTAGTGCTCGTAGCGAGTTTCTTGTACTTGGCTTGCATCGCGATATAACGGGACATATCGGGCGGCTTGCGCTGCGTCTTGACGTAATGGTGATTGCCCAAACTATGCGGCATCTTGCAGTGGATGCCGTGAGAGTTCGGGTTGAGATCGCTGACCATGGTCGCCGAGGAGTCACACACGATGATGCCTCCCTGGTTTCCGTGAAACGTCGCGCCAGTAAAGTCAACGCTCGAGTTCACCAGGGCCAGGATGGCGGGACCATTATTGTTGCTGTCGAAGGTGCCGGTGGCGTTGACCACCATATCCGATGAAAGACCGACATTCAGACCATACCCGCCTTCCCGCAGCGCCCGCGGTCCTCGGATCATTCAACTGGGATTGAAGGTGCTCTTCTAGAAATGGAGATGCGCTGGCTTCCGCGCGCATGACCTGTATCGCGCACGCGACGCCACGCTCGGTCGCTCCGTCGCCGTGCGTTTCCGCAATCAATCGAGATCTGCCCAAACGAAGCTGCCCCGGCAAGAGAAATCTAGCTTGAGTGAGTAGATTGCCCAGAAAGCGGTGCGGCCTATCGCGGCTCGCAGAAATGTTCGGCGCACGATAAGAGCTGGTGCTGGAACAGAGTGGCGAGAAAGAACTGTTCCCGCAGATCGTGGCCAGCATGCAGTGTCCCTATTACTGCACATTTCGGCACATTTCCTGGTGTCATCCGTAAAGGGATAGCGCAGGTTCTTCAGTGCTGAAATACTTTCGAGCGGCGGAGTTAGCAGAGTGCCGTGAATCCGCACGAACCGCGGGTCAAGTCACGGCGTCTCGTGTTTGTAGCCCCACGACACGGTCCACAGGAGGTATAGGGTTGTGCCCTGTTGCCTGTACGCTACTACCGGATTCTTGAGATCGCTGTAATTACCGTTCAGCGTGAGCGTGCTGAATTTGAATTTTCGGGGCATGGTCCAGGAGAGGCGCCCACCGTATTGTTGCGAGAACAGATCACTCGTGAGAATGTCGCCCACGAGCATGGTCCGAGTCTGATTGATGGAAGCGACGGGCTGCAGTTGCAGACCTATACGTTTCCAAGTGAGCGTGGGCTGCAGGAATCCGCTGAAGTTGCGTGTCGTGCCGACTGTACTTCCCGCGCCAGCTACCCAGTTGAAGCTGACGTTGCCATTAAGCTGAAGAAACGGGCGGGCAACCCAGCTTGTGCCCACCACCAGCGATGATGTAATTGCGTTGGCATTGGAGATGAGATTGTTACGAAACCAGTCGCGGGCCCCACTAAAAGTCAAAGAGGCTGTTTTCGCCACCTGTCGAGTAACACTCAAATTGACACCCACATCGCGCTGGTCGGCTTCCAGCGCGATTTTTTCATCGCTGGGCAATGCTTCAACGGCCGGCGGAACGTCGCCGGTATAGGTGAGAGTTTCGTGCGCGGCCAGGGTGAGAACCGTGATCTTGTTGATGCTCTTCGACCAGCTCTCGACCGCCGAATTCATCTCTTGCTCTGCGAAATTGGCGCGATTGAAGTTGCTCTGCAGATACGTGTCACCCAGGCTGAAAGTCCCGGCGCGAGTCGTGAATACAAACGTTCCGGAGGGGCCACGGCGATCCGGCGTGCTGTTTGGGGATAAGGTGGGGTCAGTCGGAGATGCGAAATTGGGGGTGACGTCAATGTAGGACACGTTCATGGCAAACGGGCCTGACGTTCCTGCAATGTTCGTTCTCGCGGCACGTCCTGAGTCACGCACCAGGGTTCCCGAATCGATCGTGTCGTGGATACCCCAGGCATATTCGCTCGTCCACAACCATTTCGGAGCGAGGTGGACCAGCAGCAACCCGCCGTAGAGATCGCCGCCGCCGGGAACAGAAAGTGTGTCGGCGGCACTCGCCAAACTGTTGTCGTGGGCGCTCAACCACATCAGGCGCAACTCAAGATACTTCTTGGGCAGTGGCAAATCCCAGCTGGCCCCGAGAATCTGTTGATGAAATCCGAAGCCGAGCCCGCTACCCGTCCCCACGTCGTCGGTGTTGGCATAAAAACCGAAAGTGCCCGCCGGAGTTTTGAGATCAGCCTCCACTCCTTGCCGCGGAGCGGCGGTGGTCACGAACTGGGCAGTCCGATAGAGCGACGGCGCCACCGCCCCAAAACTGAGGTTCAGGCCCCATGCTCCCTTCTGCATACTGCCGCTGAACACAAAGTTGTCAAAGTGCCCCAGACTGGACTGCAGCGCTTCGGGTCCGAGCACGCTGTTCAAGAGGCCAGAGCCGTTGACTTGGAACTTCCAGGGTCCCTCCTGATAGACGAGTTGCTCGGCGATCGACGTCGTATTGGCGTCAGGCGTGTGGCCAGATACCCACATCGTGTTGCTCGCGATCTGTGTCTGGTCCTGCACCTTCCGGTTGACTTTGCCAGCCCCGGCCGCGGCCTTCGTCGCTTCCGCGTCGGAGAGCTTCTTGGCCTCCGCCACCGAGACGGCCTTCAGGGTGAACTTCCAGGAGGAAGAATCTGATCCCAGAGTGATGAGTACGGTGTGACTGCCGTCCGCCAGCGCCACGGGTGGCGTGTAGGTCACCTTGGTATCGGCGACATCGCAGAGGGAAGTCACGTCGGTGCCGTCAATCTGAACCGCCAGATCGAATACGTTAGGCGCCGTGGAAAACTCGATCGCAATCGGAGACTTGGGGTTAGGAACCGTAGACTCGGGCGCAGGCGTACGTTTCGCAATGGTCTTGATTTCTTGCGCTGCCGCGGACGGAGTTCCCTGCGATGAACCCCCACCTTGAGCGTCCGACAGAAGGTTGGCGGATGAAAGGTCGGGACGCTCTACTTGCATGTACGTGGCTGGCAGAAGGCGAGAACCGTACGACCGAATCTTCCGGCTTTGCGGAGGAATGTCCCATGACAGCTCATTGACCGGCCCGGTCAAAATCGTGCGGCCTTCGGAATTCAATACGTCGACAGACCAGTAATAGGTTTGAGTTGCATCCAGCTTGCCCTTCAGGGCGCGCAAATCAAGGCGCGATTTATCTGTCAGATAGCGCCGCACGATTCGATCCCCAGGCGGATCTGAACTGATGGTGATCCGATAGAGATGCCAACCGCTTAAACCATTCCATTCGAGTAAGGGAGTGCCTTGAGCCGTGAGAGCTGGGTGTTTTCTGGTCGTCTTTAACGCATCTTCAGAAACACGAAGCAGCAGACGCATGGGAAGCGGCTCCCGCACTGCACCCGACATCTCAACCGAACGCACGGTCCAGTAAAGTTCGCCGTCGGGAAGCGATTTCCAGATCTCCTCCGGCACTGTCCAGAAGTTGTCGTTGACGTCGTGCCATGACGTGATCTGGGAAAAATACGGTTCTATCGCGAAACCGACCTGATATTGCCCGATTCCAGGGACCGGCGCCCAGCGCAATTCCGGAGGCTCTTGTGCTGTCACCCGCGCGCCATTGGTGGGTGAGAGGAGCTTCTCGACGGAGAAATCTCCCGGGTTGACGACAACGGAGATGGGACGCGAGGAAAGGAGATTCGGCTGGAAGATGCGCAATTCCACCGTGTGAGGGCCGAACTGCTCGGTAGGAAAGCGGTGCTGCGCGCGAATCGAGACACTCTGTCCGCCCGCTACATTGACAGTAAATTGCTCGACGATGCTGTCATCCCAGAACCAGGCGCCGACTACCACCCCGCTGCCGGTCGCGGCGAGCTGTGCTTGTCCGTAAACTTCATCGCCCTGCGACAGAACTGAGCCGTTGCGGGGATTGAGCATGACGATGGTAGTGACGCTCAGCGCTGCCCCGAGCGAATTTCCGGGAGCGATGCGGAAGGGCTTCGAAGTTCCGGGCACTCCGGCAGGAGTCGTGCCGGTTGTCGTCCCGTCGAGATTCATGACGTCAACTGCGCGCAAACCTGGCGCGGCTTGCGCTCCGACAGCGACCATAGCCACCACGAGAGTGGGATTCACGACTGTTGTGCTTTCAACGAAAACATCGCCTGCCTGAACGTTACCGGTGGAATTCGCGACATTGTCGAGCTGCGGCGAAACGACCGCGATAGCGCCGGGACGAAAATTCGTACCGATAAGAGTGACACGAATCTCGGATGCGCCAGGGGAAGCAAGCTCCGGCGTCGCACTCACCAGCGTGGGTGTAGCGCCAGCCGCAGGAGTAACCACGAAAGACAGCGGATTGGAGGTGAGGCCGCCGCCCGGCAGCCCCACCACGGGGGTGAAAACCGTGATACTCAGCGAACCAGGACCTGCGATGTCGGAAGCCAGGATCGAAACCTGCAACTGCGTCGGGCCCAGAAAAAGCGTTGCGCGGTTTGCACCATTCACCTGCCCAACCGAATTTGCCACAAAGTTCGCGCCGCTGATGGATAGCGTGAATGCGCCCCCACCCGCTGGCACCGAGGGCGGATTCAGGCCCGTGATGACTGGAGCGGTCTGCCCGAACGCCAGTGCCGTCAAAACAAGTCCGTACAGAACCGAAACTCCAGCCCACCATAGCTTCCGCCAGCTCCCTGTGTTCATGATCCCCCTGATGTGCGGTTCAACGTCGCGCCTTCTGCGCACACTGCAACTGCTTCGGTCATCGCGACAACCCTCGCGGCCGGTAACAGATGCAGGGCAGATATTTTTGGGTCTGAAACGCTATGGCCAGGGATTTACTCCAGCTGGCCCGGTCACCTGGACCTCAAGGGCATAGCTGGAGTTGCTGGTATCGCCGCTGTAAGTGGCGTGGCAATGCCATTCCGCGAGATTCACGATCAGGCGTTTGGGATTGCCAGGGTCCCATTGCGCGCCCCATTGGCCGTCTGTGTAGACGGTATCGTCGTCCACAAGGATTGCTGAACCGCCTGACGCGCATTGTCCGTTCCAGTGACTCAGGCTGAATTGAGTTGGAACGAAGCCTGGCGCTAATGTGCTGAAGTCCCAGACGTCGGTGCCTTGGGGATTGAAGCGCGTCTCGTTAAATCGATCTACGCCGCCGGCGAAAGTGTCGTTCGCGGACTGCTGATCCTTGCGCCCGATGCCATTGTAAGGCGATGAATATTTCACGTTCCTGACCGGTTCGCCGGCGTCGTCCACGAATGAAGCCAGAGCCACCTGGCCTTGGGGGAAACGCGTGAGAGTGACTTCCTGCCTCAGGGCGTAGAACTTGCAGCCTTGCAACCGGGCGGGCGCGTTGCCAGAAGGAGCGATCACGAGCGCCACATTGTTCTGGTCGGGTTCGCCGGTCAAGTTCGGCGCAATCTTTACCTCGATTTCTGTGTCCGTCCACGATTGAATTTGCATTTGCACCTGGCCAGCCCGAAATGGTCCATTCAAATACACCTGACCCTGGCTCTGTCCGAAATTGCATCCGGAGATTCTGTAGTCGCTGTACTTGGGATCCTGCGTGAAGACGATTTTGGGATTCGTAACACCTGTCGTGACGCCATTGATGTTTTGAATCATGACCATCTTCGTGCTGCAGCCCAGCACGTTAGCAACGCTGGGCTGAACTGCGAGATGACCCATCGGCGATGACGGTGATCCTGAACTGGGACTCGGCGGCGCTGCTGCTGGTGTCACCGCTACCGGAGCGCGGGCCGTCGCCATGGTTGCGATGCTCATCGATGGCCTTCCAGGTGTAGCACCCGGAGGTGTGCCGCCGGCCGGGCTGCCAGCGCCCGGAGTCCCGGGTGTTCCGCCCCGCGGCGTTCCGGGTTGACTGGGCGTACCGGCAGAGGATCCTCCACCCGACGCATTCCCACTGCCCCCAGTGGGATTCGCTCCCGTCGGACTTCCTCCCGACGGAGTCGAGCCACCCGCATTGGCCGGATCACCAGAGGAGCCCTTGCCCTTGTTGCCAGTCCGCGACCTTCCTGCTTTCAATTCCTCCAGAGCGGCCAGCAACGCAGCGATCTCCGGATCGTCTTTGTACCGGGTGTTCTTGATCTTCGGGCTCTTCTTGAAATTGCCGTTTCGTTTGCGAATTGCTTCTTCTATCTCTTGCGGCGTGCGCCGGTGCTGTCCCGGCTTCTTGGCATCGGCGTCTCCTTGTCCAGTCGGAGTTCCTGCGGACGCGCCCGGAGATCCCGCGGCCTGCCCCGAGAGGCGGTTCGGCCACACAAAGAGAAGCGTCAAGAGAGCCAGCGAGATTGCAAACTGCTTAAGGCAATTGGGAATTGTCGAAATCGGGTGCGTCATTATCCTTCTCCTGAGTGAGTTGGGAGCCGCCATTCCTACTGCATGTTGCCGCAACTGGAGCCAAGCCATCGGGCGGTAAACGAGTCATCGACGTTCATGGTCTGTCCGTTGCCGGTCATGGTCCCGTGGGCCGAACCCTTTACATGTTCTGAATCCAGAACCTGAGCCTCGAACGTGGCGTTTCCTTTCATGCCCTCGGTTGCACACGAAAGGGTTCCCTTGGCCATGGTGCTGGTCGAGGCAGTGACAGTCGGTGTGCATTCTTTGCTGGAGGCGAAACCCATATTGCGTTTGTCCAGATCCTCTCTGGTCAGACAATGCTTTTCCGTCGTAGCGTTGCCACGAGCAGCGGAATTGGCTTTCATTCGCTGTTCGAGCCGGGCGCGTTGCTCGGGCGACAGCTTGTCCAGCATTCCAGCTGGAACCGGCAGATCTCCGGCCGTCTTAACCGTGAGGGTTGTTTCCCAAAGGCCGGGCTTGATCGCTAGCGGCTGGAGTTTCAAGTCCGATTGAACTGTCTGTTGCGCAAGGACCATCAGAGATGCGCCAATAAACAAACTTGCATGGACCGCAAGAACCAGGAGCTGATTTGTTGGCTTCGATTTCATGACTTCTTCCCCACGGATTTCTCGATTGTTCGCCGTCAAGAGCCTGCATCATGCGCCGCAGCATCGTTGGGAACTTGTGTGGGCGACGCTTGTATGCCCCACAAACCTGACGGCCAACGCAGCCCAGACTGTCCCGAGTCTGAAAAAAGCTCAAAGGAAATGCCGCTTAAATCTCCCTGACATGGCAATTCCTTTGTAATGAAGGCCCTACGGTCTCGGCTGACATGCTTGGACAGCGATGCTATGATTGCCCCCAATCCATGGGTGAAGGGCGAATGAAGGGCACAGCCGGGCGGGGCCCGGTGTTTCGTTTCGGGTTATTCGAGGCCGATCCAGACAGCAAAAAGCTCACCCGCAGCGGGGTTCCGATCAAGATTCAGGAGCAGCCTTTCCGCCTGCTCTTGCTGTTGCTAGAGCGCTCCGGAGAAATCATCACCCGGGATGAAATGCGCCAGGCCCTTTGGCCCGAAGGTACCTACGTCGACTTCGACGGAAGTCTTAACGTAATCCTGAAGCGGCTCCGTGCCGCCGTCGACGACGAACCGGATAACCCGCGTTTTATCGAGACCATTCCCCGGCGTGGCTACCGGTTTGTTGCGCCGGTTTCGATCGTTGAAGATCCCTCCCGAAAAGACCCACGGATAACTTCTGGAACCGCCGTCCCGACCGGCCTCGTAGACACGGCTCCCTCCCCAACTGCGGTCTCAGAATCGGCAATCTCCTCTTTTACGCGGAACCAGGGACTGCGTCGCTACCTCATCTACGCGGGATCTGCGCTCGTTGTCGTCATCGCGGTTGGCGGATGGCTCGCTTGGCGCTACGGATGGCTGCGCGGACAACCATCCCTCTCGCACGAAGCGCCAGTCAATGTGCGCAAGTCGGTGGCAGTTCTTGGATTTCAGAATCTGTCACGGCGCACCGAAGACGTTTGGCTCGCGACGGCACTTTCAGAGATGTTGAGCACCGAGTTGGCTGGCGGCGAAAAACTCCGCCTCGTTCCTGGAGAGCAGGTTGCCAATCTCCGGCTCTTCTCGCGATGGTCCGAGACCGATACGCTGGACCCCAGCACCACGGCGCGCATTGGGGCGGCTCTCAATAGCGATGTGCTGGTTCAGGGCTCTTACCTGACGATCGGCCCACCCGGCCACAATCAACTTCGGCTGGATGTTCGTATGCAGGATGGCAAAACGGGCGAGATCTTGTCGGATGTGGCGGAGGTCGGCAGCACGCAGGATCTATTCCGGCTGGTCGTGCGCATTGGTGCGAAACTACGCGAGCGTCTGGGCGTAGAGGAGTTGCGGAGTACCGAGGAGGCGGGGGTGCTCGCTTCTATGCCCCTGGATCCAGAAGTAGCCCGGTTCTACGCGCTCGGGGTTACCAAGCTGCGAGAGTTCGATGCTCTGGCGGCAAAGGATCTTCTCGAACAGGCAGCGCAGGCTGATCCGAAATTTTCCCTTGCGCACAGCATGCTGGCGCAAGCATGGGCGCAGCTCGGCTACGAGCAGAAACGTCGCGAGGAAGCCAAAAAGGCCTTTGACCTTGCCATCGATTTACCCCGGGCGCAACACATGCTCGTGGAAGGCGAATACTACGAAAGCCTGGGAAATCAGGAGCAGGCTGTATCCGTATATCACGCGCTGTTCGAGCTGTTTCCGGACAACATCGAATACGGTTTGCAGCTCGCCGAAGTGCTCACGCGATTGGGACACAGGAGCCAGGCCACGGAAATCGTTCACCAGCTGCGCCGATTGCCGGCGCCCGCCTCGGATGACCCGCGCCTTGATCTAGTCGAAGCCGACGTGGCAGCGAACAAGCCCAGAGAATTGGCACTCATTCACATCGCGATGAACAAGTCCTCGACGCTGGGGAAGAAACTTGTTTATGCTCTGGCGCGGAAGCACGAATGTTTGACGCTGAACTACACCGATCACCCTGAACAGGCATTCGAGTCGTGTCAGGATGCTTACGAAGTATTCATGAGCGCGGGGAATCGGCTGGCAGCCGCTGACTGTCTGCGAATGATGGCAGATACCCAGGGAACGCAAGGACACTTCGAGCAGGCGATCGCAACCTATCAGCGCGCTCTCAGCATACTGGAAAAGCTCGGTGACCATGAAAAGACCGGGGCACTCCTGAATAACATGGCCATTGGCTTTGAAAACGAAGGCAAACTCGATCGCGCAGAGCAGTTGTATCGGCAAGCGAAGTCTCATTTTGAACAGGCGGGAGATCCAGGGAACGCGACGACCGCGCTCGGCAACATTGCGGATATCTTTTACGCGCGCGGAGATCTGAATGGTGCAACGAAGCTGTACCAACAGGGACTCCAAGCAGAGCAGTCTCTGGACCCTGCAGATACAGGATATTTCCTCTACCGGCTTGCTGATCTGAACTTGACGCAGGGTCGAGTCGGGGACGCTGAGCGTCTCGCCAAGCAGGCGATCGAAGCCCTTCCTCCGGAGCGCGGCGGTTATCAATACCGTACGAGTGCCATGATTGTGCTGGGGGAAACCCTGGAATCCATGGGTAACTTGCCCGACTCGCACCGCCAATTCGAGGAGGCGCTTGCCACCCAACAGAAAATGGGTGCCAAGGCGCTGGCTGCAGAGAGCCAACTTGAGCTCGCACGACTGGCGATCGATGAAAATCGCCCGGATCAGGCTGAATCTGTGATTCGCGGCACAATCACAGTATTCGAAGCGGAAAAGGACGATCCTGATTCCAGCAGTGCGTACACTCTCTTAAGCCGCGCGCTACTGATGCAGGGAAAACTGGAGGAGGCACGCAAAGCAGCCCAGCGCGGGGCTGAACTGAGCCTTACCAGCTCCGACCCTGCTTTGAAACTGCCTGCTGCAATTCAGCAGGCTCGTGTTGAGATGACGAGTCGTGAGCCAGCAAAATCGTCGGCCGCCCTGCGAGACCTGCATTCTGCTATCGCCACTGCCAAACGGATTGGCTACTACAAGCTTGAGTGCGAGGCTCGGCTCGTGCTGGGTGAGCTAGAACTCAGATCCGATTCCTCTGCCGGCCGCAAACACCTCTCCGCGCTCGCTGCGGAAACACGTGGTCACGGCCTTGAGCTCCTCGCCCGCCGGGCGGAAGCTGAAATGACAGCCAGCGCGGTGGTCGCGCAGAATCAGTCCGCACACTGATCCTAAACTCGACGCTTCAAGAACGGTCGATCTCGTCTGCGCTCCTGAACGTCATCGATGCCCCTCGATAATGTGTCAGTTGTAATCACAACCGACTCAACCGGCAAGACTTAGCATGTCATCCCCATTTAAGTTGGGTTTCCTTTGAATCCTGTCATCCCCGCGTAGTATCTCCGTCGCATGACAAATCGCACGATGATGTCGTACGCGGACGGTAGCAAAGCATTTTCCGGCCACATTGCGGTTGTGATGGTCGCCTTGGCATGGCTGGCGGTGGGATGCAATACCAAGCCTCCCAAAACCGCCGAGCATGAGCCGCCGACAGCGCAGCAGAACGAAAAGGCAACATCCAACACCGCCCCGCCGATCGATCTGAACTGTGTGGTGAACCATATCCAGAACCCTCCGGAATCTTTCCACTACACCTTCAAGAACGAATCCTCCGACCCGTGGGCGGAAGAGGCCGATGTTACACCGCAGAGGATAGACGGCAGTTTCTCGAACAGTTCGCTGCCCGTGCCACAACAGTTTCATGGCACACCCCAGGAAGTCTCGTCTAATCTGATGGCGATAGGGCAGATGTCCAGTATCTTTGCTACGGTCCGCAACACCTCGGCCGTGGTCAGCGAAGGTACGGAAGGAGGGGTAAACGGCTACAACACGGTCAAGTATTCGATAGACACGGCGCATGGTACGCCGACAGAGCGGGTGCTCTACAAGAGCGTTCTGGGAGCCGGCGGCTCCGAGAAGGGAACCGTTTGGGTCACCTCGCAGGGATGCCCGGTACGAATCCTTCTCGACGAGGAACTGCACTCCGAGGACGGGAACGTGCTGGGAAAAGCTCACTACGAAGAAGCCATGGTTAGGAAGTGAGAGCGGTGGTCTATTGAGCAGCGGGAACAAATCCTATTTCTACCAACGCCGTCGTGTTGCTTTGCGAGTGCGGGAACAGTAGATGATAGCGGGAGATATGCTCATACTGCAGTTGGCTCTTGACGTACAAACCCGAGCGAAAGCCCATCTCGTGCCGTAGACCATAGTCCTGCCAGGCCCCGCCTTGGGGTACAAAATTCGGGCTGACCGAGTTGTGCTTGTAGGTGAATTGCAGGGTGTTCCGAGGAGAGATCCAGTAGTTGAACCAGCATTGAATCGAGCGGCCCCTGCGGCCTACAGTGTTCCCAATCAGGTTGCCGTTGCTTGTGTACCCGTCCCGATAGGTCGAATTCCAGTAATTCAGGTCGCCCCCGTTGAGAAGCCATGGGGATTCCGAAGAAGCTGCCTCCATGTGAAAATCGAGCTTCGGCAACCGCGGAAAACGGGTCACGTAGATCCCCGGCCTGAACGGGTTCTTGGGCGGATTCAGGAAGGGCAGAAAATCGTCGTCCGCATACCAATCGCCGTAGAAGACAAGATAGTGGCGTAGTTTGGGGATATAGAAAGTCCAATCAAAACTGGAGTGACTGTCTCCGGGAACGGAATTGAGTTGCGAGCTGGTTTGTCCAAAGAAACTGAGTAAGAAGTTCTTGGTCGTGAACGGTGTGCCTCCTGTGCCGCCGATGGTAACTGAACGTCCAAAGCCGATCTCAAGGTTTGGAAACGGCTTGAAGTTGATCTTGTTCCCGTAGATGTAGGGACGCGGAATGTAGGCGTGCCCCTCCAGCCGGCCGATGAAGCTATCGACGCGCACCGGCCCCAACGCTCTCAAGAACCCCGGCAGGGGAGCCGACGACTGTGTCAGCCGCAGCATGGGGATGGGTTCAATATTGTTACTCCACAGCAACGATCCGCCGGCTCCAGGGCCCCAGGAAAGGCTCTGCTTACCAAACGACAGTTGCCAGCCTTCTCTCAGGTTCAAGGAGACATACGCGTCGAGTATCCTCGGCCGATTCACCGCAGTGAATGGAATTGCCGTGGGCACCGGTACCAGGTCGCTGGTAGCGATGAAATTGCGGATCGCGTCGGACAGCGGCGGAGCCGCAGGCGCATGCTGGAACTCCGCCCTTATGAAAACCGCTGCCGGACCAATCGCCGCACGAAAAGAAGCGCCCAATTGTGCATTGGTGCCTCTGCGAAATGGACGTCCAAAATCGTACGAGAGCGTCTGACCAAAGTGATAGCCGTCCGTCAATACGGGGCCATTCACCGACACCATTCGTGTGTAAACCGACTCCAATCGAGCTGTGAGATTCCGTTGTCCACCTAGCAAGCCAAGCTCGTAGCCCAATTCCTGCTGCAGACGAGACTGCAAGTCCGCCAGATCCCGATCGGCGCCTTCTGACTCCTGCACGGCTTCTCCGGCTTGCTCGACGAGTTGCGCGCACTCGATGCGAGTCCAGGGCTTCAAGCCTACGAACACGGTCTCGATATAACCGGTCGCGGCCAGCCTCTCGATGGCTGGATAGATCCAGCTGTCCAGGGGTACGTAGGGGGAAGCCATTTTGCCGGGTGGGCGCGGGCCATTTTTCACGTCATCTTCTTCCTGAAAATCTCCCCAGGAGTCGCCGCCCAATTCCGGATCGTGATGCGCGCGGTAAACCTGTCGCCCCAGATACCAGCCCAGAGCACTTCCCACCACTACATCGGATGAAAAGTGCTGCCGGCCGGTAACGCGAGTCAACGTCACCGTGGAAGCGAGACCGTACGCCAACAGTTTGGTCAACGGGCCCGGATATTCATGCGCGACGATGCTGGCCACCGACCACGCGACCGCGGCATGCTCCGATGGAAATGAATTGCCGCCCTGCCAAAACGACCCCCTTCCGGCTCCCTCAAACGGACGTTGTCGCATGGTCGCTCCCTTAAGAGCGTAGGTGATCAGTGCGCTGTTGAGTGTTGCCTCAGCGCTCAGAAACCCCGTTTCCCGCAGATGATCATCGTGCGAGAAATGGCCCACCGTGTACGAACCCGCCGCCGCGCCCGCCAGCGAGAACAGAGCGTAGTTCGAAATCTTCCGGCTGCGCTGCACCTGATCGGCGGGAACCTGTCGCGAAATCCAGCTGTCGCTTGCGAACAGCGTTCCCGTGAAACCCGCAAACGGTGCGAACGTCTTCCAAGCAGCCGGTTTGCGCAATTTCCCGGGGCTACTCCAGAACCATCGTTGATCATTCCCAACGCGTTTGAAGAGAGGTAAGAGCCGATCTACTGGATCCGTGTCTGATTCAAATTGGCCGGCTTGTCCACCTGGTGAATCCCGATCGGGTTGATCCGGTCGCTGCTGCCCTTGGCGGGCGCTGGTTTGTCCCCAGCCGTCCAGGGCGAGCGCGACCAGCAGTCCGATCGGAAGCATTCTTCGCAGGGAGCGCATCATGTTGACGATCCAATATCCAATTTCCGCACCTCACATGAGAAGTACCTAAAGGTATGGATGACGAGTCCAGCAATAAAGCGCGTCAGCGTGAATAGCGATAAAGACCTTAACTTCGAATGCAGTACGCGCACCAACCGACCGATGCTTGAGCGGCTGGAGGGCTTGTACCCGAGACCTTGGTAATCAAGGGGCACCGTGCAAGCGGAATGCGGGAGATGGGTTCATAAAACGAGATTGGGGAAGCGCCCACGACTTCAGTCGGGCCAGCGGAGACCGGACCATGGACGAAAGTCTTCGTCTGCGGCGTAAGTACTCACTTTCGCGAGTGTATGCCGGATTACTGAGTTGAGTTTTGTTTGCTGGGAGCAAGAAACTACTTGGAAGAGCGCACATAGAGACTAAGCCAAACGGTAACTTGACCCTCCCATGACCTGCACCTATGCTGCCGACTGAAAGCGAGCATTTGCACACAGCGTCCTTGTGACGAAGCGCTGTGGCAGCCGATGACCGCTGCCAATTGAATCTGTGGAAAAGACCTTGGCGAGAGAAGGATAGCGAAGCTTTGCGTCAATCTGGAGAAGCCATCTCGGAGAAACCCGCTCCCGTCGGTCTTGCCCATCTGGCGACAAATGACGCGCGCTGGTTTGCGGTCTATACCCATTCGCGTCACGAGAAAGCCATCGCGAAACATTTCGTGCAGCGCAACCTTGCCACCTTTCTGCCCCTGTATAAGAAAGTGCATCACTGGACGAAGCAGAGCCGCGTCACTCTGGAACTGCCGCTGTTTCCCAACTATGTCTTTGTTCAGATTGCACCGCACCAGCGCGTCTCCGTGTTAGCCGTCCCCGGAGTACTGGGTATCGTAGGACACGGGCATAACTCCTCGGCCCTCTCCGATGCCGACATGGAATCATTGCGAACTGGCCTCGAGCGGAACAAGTTGGAACCCCATCCTTATCTGGTCGCGGGCGAACGAGTGCGCATTCGAGCCGGCGCCATGGAAGGGATGGAGGGCATCCTGGTTCGTAAGAAGAATGAGCTCAGGGTCGTGCTGACCCTCGACCTGATCCAGCGGAGTGTGGCAGCTGAGGTGAACGCGGACGATGTGGAACCGGTGATCGCCGTTCGAGTCCAAGGCTCCTGCCTGGGATGAAACGTATAACCTTCCCCGCGTAACTTACTGAGGCCCTGACGCGCAGCACCGCGATGGCATCCCGATAACACCATGACGGAATCAAGATCTCTCTCCAAAAGCGTCACGGAAGTGCGCATTGTGGAGGCCGCCGCGCAGATGTTCGCGCGCCGCGGATTCAAAGCGGCCACCACCCGCGAGATTGCGCAGTTCGCGGATCTGAACGAGGTGACCCTATACCGTTATTTTCTCCGCAAACCCGACTTATTCTGGGCGGCAGTGGAGTCGCGGCTGTGCCGGGTCAAACTCGGACGAGAGCTGCAGATCAGTTTGGCCGCCGACGAAGATCCCGCTATTGTCCTGCCTCGACTTCTGAAGTTTCTGGTCGAGAGCCTGGCGCAGCAACCGGAATTGCATCGCTTACTGCATGTGGCTGCCTTCGAGTTGCCGGGAGCGGACAAGATCATTCGTGAGCACCTGGGGCCTATCTTCGACGCCGTGAGCGGATATTTCGAGCGTTGCGTCCGGAAAGGTCGGATCCGGAACGTAGCCGCATCGCTGCCTACTCTCGGAATTTTGGGCACGGTCATTGCGCACGCGAATCTGCATCACCTTATCTCCGGCTGGGAATCACCGTTTCAGAACCTCGAGGAAGAGGCCACTGCCTATGCCGAATTATGGCTGCGGGCCCTGGCACCAAGCGGCCCGGAGAACAACGACGTCCATACCCGCGCATGAAGCCTCGCGTTTTCGAGTTTTCACAACAAGCGAAAGCGATCCTCCCCAACAAATTGAACCTCGAATATCTTCGGCAAGGGATTTTAGAAATGAGCAGTACCGTGATTGATGTCCCACGACGTCGTACCTCCCGATCGTGGCCGCGCTGTCTCTGGCAGTGGGTAGTTGTTGCAGGAGCCATGGCTTTTTTGTCCACTGGGCTGGCTGCCCAAGACACGACCGCGGAGTCGAGAACGGATGACAGCAGCACGTTCGTCGAATCTCCATCAACCCTGGCGGCTCAACCCGCGCTCTCTGCCGACCGTATCATCGCACTCCTGCAGCAGCAGCCTGATCTGCTCGCGGTTGCCAAGGAAAAGGCGGCCACCCGGTTGTCCGTCGATCCCGGCACGATCACAGAAGACGCACTCTACGATCAGATTCGTCAAGACTCCAACCTGCGACTACAGATTACCCAGGAACTCAGCAGGAGAGGCTATGATGTCAGCCCCGAGGATGATGTCAACCGTGACAAGCACACCGGATCTGCCGAAGAAGGACAAACAGTCCGGAAAATAATCCCCCGGCAGAAGACGGAGACACGCCACGACGAAGACGAAGATTCTAGCGACGAGGACCCTGGACTCATGCCACCCGCAAGAGGCGACCGGAAGGCAGTCTCCCGTCAGAAGTCCGAGCCGCGGCCGAGTGAAGACGAGAGCTCGAATGAGCCTCTCATGCTGCACCGGCCCAATCCTTATCCGAAGCTGCCTTCTCTGCAGGATCTCTATTCACAATTTCCCAGTTCCGAAACCAAGCTCAAGCGTTTCGGCAGCGGTGTCTTCCGCTACGGTACCGGGAACGCAACGGACCTTCCCATGGATTTGCCGGCCGGGCCCGATTATGTGCTGGGTCCCGGTGACGGCCTCGTTCTCAACCTTTGGGGCAGCATATCGCAGCGTCTGAACCGTACCGTGGATCGCCAGGGCCAGGTGGCTCTGCCGGAAGCGGGCACCATTACGATTGCCGGCGAAACCATCACCCAGGCGCAGGAAATGATCCGAAAAGCTCTCGGTCAACAATTTCAAAATATTCGCGTCGAGATTTCGCTGGCCCGCCTGCGTACGGTACGCGTGTACGTCGTGGGGGATGTGCAACGGCCAGGGGCTTACGACATCAGTTCGCTGTCGACTCCGATGAACGCCCTGTATGCTGCGGGCGGTCCCACCAGCCACGGATCGCTGCGCACGGTGCGGCACTACCGCGGCAAGGAACTGGTCCGCGATGTCGACCTCTACGATTTTCTGCTTCATGGAGTTCGTTCCGACAGCGATCGGCTTTTCCCGGGGGACACGATCCTGGTGCCGCCGGTCGGGCCCCAAGTGGCCGTCAGCGGCATGGTGCACCGCCCGGCCGTGTACGAACTCAAGGGAGAACAGGGACTCAACGAAGTTCTGGATCTTGCCGGAGGCGTGCTGGTCTCGGCGGCTTTGCGCCAGATCAACGTGGAACGAATCGACGCCCACCAGCGCCACACCATGCTCAGCGTACAACTCCCTGAAGATGGCGCCGGGGACGGAGCGGTCGAGACGCTCACAGCCTTTCATGTTCAGGACGGAGATCGCGTTCTGGTTTCCGCTATCCTGCCCTACAACGAGAAGGCGGTCTATCTCCAGGGACACGTATTCCGTCCGGGCCGGTATCCCTATCGTGACGGCATCACGGTCAACGAGTTACTGCGCTCGTATCAGGACCTGTTGCCCGAGCCGGCCGATCATGCCGAGATCATCCGCTTGCAGGCCCCCGATTTTCGCCCGATGACGATCAGTTTTCAGTTGTCGGAGGTGCTGGTGGGAGATGACCCGATTACTCTCCAGCCTTTCGACGTGATCCGGGTTTTCAGCCGGTACGAGGTGGATCCACCGAAAGTCACGATCCGCGGCGAAGTGCTTCGGCCCGGCGAGTATCCCCTGGCACAAGACATGACGGCCGCCGGGCTGGTGAATATGGCGGGCGGTTTCAAGCGGAGCGCGTATCGCGAGCAAGCCGATCTTTCCAGCTATGTCGTTCAGAACGGCGAAAAAATCGTCGTCGCCCACCGCGTGATCCAGATCGGCAAAGCGTTGGCCGGAGATCGGAACGCCGATGTGACCCTGAAGCCCGGTGACCTGGTCAGCATTCGGCAATTGACCGGCTGGACGGATATCGGAGCATCGGTCGCCGTCAGCGGCGAAGTTGTGTACCCCGGCACCTACGGCATCACCGAAGGCGAGCGCCTCAGTTCCGTCCTGAAGCGCGTCGGCGGATTTCGCGAGACAGCCTATCCCGCCGGGGCGGTGCTCGAGCGCGTCCAAGTCCGCGAAATGAGCGAGAAAGCGCGCCTCGAGATGGTGCGCCGGGTGGAAACCGCGAATCCCAGCTTCAACGGTGGCATGGAAGCGGCGCAGGAACGAGTCGCGACCCTGCAAGCCATGGAACAGCAGCGGCAGCAGATCCTGACATCGCTGCGCAGCCATGCGGCCAGCGGCCGGCTGGTGATCCGGATTTCCACGGATGTCGGGAAATGGGAGAACACCCCCGCCGACATCGAAATGCGGGCGGGCGACGTGCTCATCGTCCCCAAGCGCCCGAACTTCGTGATGGTCAACGGCCAGGTCTATAACGCCACTGCCATCAGCTACGCGCAGGGCAAAGATGCGGGTTGGTACCTGCGCCGCGCCGGGGGACCGACCCAGTCGGCAAACAAGAAAGGGATTTTCATTCTGCGCGCGGACGGCTCGGTGGTCGGACGCAGCGGCGGTTTGTGGACGGGAAGTGTTCTGAGTACCCGTCTGCAGCCGGGGGATTCGATCGTGGTTCCCGAAAAGGTTACGGGCGGCTCGATGTTCTGGAAAAACCTGATGAGTGGCGCACAACTCGCGTCGGCCGCCGCGTCGGTGGGTATCACGGCCACCTATCTCACCCGATAATTTTCTGTCAATAGTTCGATAGGCGGGCGAAGCGCCGGACGATTGAGTCCCGTCCGGAACCGTTTCGACTGATGTTTCACCCGCACTTTTACATTCACTACAGAACCACCGTCTTTTCCGATCGAGCTGACCGGTGTCACGGTCGTGTCCCCAAGGTGTCGGAGTAGGCATCACCCATCCGGAGCATCACTGAAATGTCCACCATCGACATAAGCCGCCGGCTTGAACCGGCAGTTCTGCAAGAGTCCACGGTTGCAACGCCGGTCGCGACGCCGCAGCCGGTTGCACGATCCGTTGCTGTAACGCTGGTCGCGGCGGACCTGGCTTCATCCTTGTTGAGCGCTGCCACGGCTATGTGCCTTCCTCTCGACGGCGCCTCCGTCACGCCGGATGGGCGCGCCAGCCTGGGGATGTTTGCCGGCCCTGCCCTTCTCTTCTCCGTTCTCCTCATCCTCTTTTGTCACATACAAAAGCTCTACGACAGGACACACACACGGACAGCATTTGACGAAACCGCCTCAGTGCTGAAAGCCGCCGGCCTCGCCATTCTGGTCCTGTCGGCCTCCTTGTTCTTCTTGGGTGTAGGCGCGGTTTCACAGGTGGCCTTGCTTGGCTTCCTCACGATGTCAATCACATCGATGGTGTGTTGGCGGCAACTCCGTTATTGGCGCAGGTCGAAGCGACTGGCCGCAGGACGTGACGGCCGCAACATCGTGATCGTGGGTCCCGGCAAAACTGCCCGGCAAATTGAACAGCACCTCGCCTCCAACCGTCAGTTTGGTTGCATCCCGAAGGGCATTATCGCGACTGAAGAAGAACTCAGCGGCCCTGTCCTGGGACGGGTCGAGGATCTCCCCGATATCGTGCACACCCACTTTATCGATGAGGTATTCGTGGTGCTGCCGGCAGAGCGCGAGCTGGTCATGCAATTGGTCATCCAGTGCCGCGAGGCCGGGGTCCAGGTTCGTCTCCTTCCCGACCTCTGCGACGGCCTGGCCTGGCCTCGCTCGATCGAATATGTAGGACCGTTCCCCGCGATTGCGATTCAGCAGGAGGCCCTCGCCGGTTATGAGCCGGTTTTCAAGCGCTGGGTCGACATTCTCGGCTCGGGATGCGCGCTCGTCCTGTGTTCTCCTCTGTTGCTCCTGATTGCGCTGGCCATCCGCCTGGACTCGCCCGGGCCCATCCTGTACCGCTCGCAGCGCGTTGGGAAGAAAGGCCGTCAGTTCACCTGTTACAAGTGCCGCACCATGGTCAACAATGCCGAGTTGCTACGAGCTTCCCTGCAAAATCTGAACGGGCGGGATCGCGTGCTCTTCAAGATCGCCAACGATCCGCGCGTGACGCGTCTTGGCCGGTTGCTTCGCAAATACAGTCTGGATGAGTTGCCGCAATTGTGGAACGTCCTGAAAGGCGAGATGAGCCTGGTCGGCCCTCGTCCGGCCACTTCTGGGGAAGTTGCGCAATATGAAAGCACTCAGCTGAAACGGCTCAAGGTGATGCCGGGGATTACGGGGCTATGGCAGGTTGAGGCGCGCTGCGACCCTTCATTCGAAAGCTATATCAATCTTGACAACCGATATATCGATCACTGGAGCTTGTGGCTGGACCTGAAGATCCTGCTGAAGACGATCCCCGTAGTGCTCGGCGGGTCGGGACAGTAACGCAGTGTCGTGGAGAAACATGCGTCCGGCGGACCAAGGCGCCCTGATCCACCCACCCCGCATGGGAGAAACCACTCGATGAGCAGTGTTCTCGAATCACCACTCACCATGCAGGAGTCGGAACCAAAACTCCTGCGGCCGCCCGATTTGTCTGCGGCAGGGCGGTTGTGGTGTCATCGGCGAATGCTGGGGAAGCTGGCCGCGATCGGGTTCGTGGCCGCGGGCCTTTTGGCGCTCGCGCTTCCTAACGAATACCAATCGACCGTTCAGATCATGCCGCCTGACATCAACGCTCTGTCCGGCGTTGATATGTTCTCGATGCTTGCCGGAACTCGAGCCACCTTGCCGCCGACGGGAGGGCTGGCGAGCAGCCTCATGAAGTCGGTGGGGGAAACGTTTATCGGAATCCTGCGCAGCCGTACGGTCGGGGACGCGCTGATCAATCGCTTCGACTTGCGTCGCGTGTATCGCACCAAGCGTTACGTCGATGCCCGCACCGAACTCGCCAGTCGCACCAGCGCGGTTGAGAATACAAGGAACGGCATCATCACCATCACCGTGACCGACCGTGATCCGAATCGCGCCCGCGAAATTGCGGTGGCCTACGTGGAAGAGCTGAACCGGCTGGTCGCTCAGCTGAGTTCGTCGTCGGCTCGCCGCGAACGGATCTTCCTGGAGGCGCGGCTGAAGGATGTCAAAGAAGGTCTCGACGCTGCAGCCTTGAGTGCCAGCCAATTCTCCAGCCGCACCGCGACCCTGGATATCGAGCAACAAGGGAAGGCCATGGTGGATGCCACCGCCAGGTTGCAGGGTGAAATCATCGCTGCGCAGAGCGAGTTGCGAAGTGTGGAAACGATTTATGCTGGCAACAACGTGCGGGTCCGTTCCCTGCAGGCACGGATTCTCGAGCTGCAGCGCCAATTGCAGAAGATCGGGGGCACGGACGACGAGAGCGAAGCGAGCCTTGCCGCCGGTCAGTTGTACCCGTCCATCCGCAAACTGCCCCTGCTGGGTCTGACCTATACCGATCTGCTTCGTCGCGTAAAAGTGGAGGAATCCGTCTTCGAGATACTGACCAAGCAATATGAAATTGCCAAGGTGCAGGAAGCGAAAGAGATTCCCGTCGTCAAAGTGCTGGACGAGCCTGATCTCCCGGAACGAAAGTCCTCTCCCCACCGCCTGTGGATTGCCGCCGCGGGCATGCTGGTTGGGTTGATATCCGGCTGTCTCTGGATCCTGGCTCCGGTGCTATGGGCAACGGTGACAGAGGATGACGAGCCTGAGATCGTTGCCGAATCGATGCGATCGCTGCCGGATGAGTCCTGATCCTCCCTGCTTCCCATTTGCCGGGATGAAAAATTTCGTGCCGCTACGCGTTCCAATATTCCAAAACTAAAGGAGTTCCATCGTGAAACAAGCGCTGGTGTGTGGCGCCGGTGGCTTCATTGGGAGCCATATGGTCAAACGATTAAGAAACGAAGGCTGTTGGGTCCGGGGAGTGGATCTGAAGTTTCCGGAATTCTCGGAGACCCCAGCCGACGACTTTGTAACCGGGGATCTTCGCGACCCGGATCTGTGCAGGGCGGTCGTGGATCGAAGGTTCGATGAAGTGTTCCAGTTTGCCGCTGACATGGGTGGAGCCGGATACATCTTCACCGGCGAGCATGACGCGAATGTCATGCAAAACTCAGCCACCATCAACCTCAACGTGGTCGAGACCTGCCGCCGCCGGAACATCAAGAGAATCTTCTACTCCTCCTCGGCGTGCATCTATCCGGCCTACAACCAGCAGGACGCTGACAACCCCAATTGTGCGGAAGTTTCCGCGTATCCGGCGGCTCCTGACAGCGACTACGGATGGGAGAAGCTGTTCAGTGAACGGCTCTATCTGGCCTACAACCGCAACTACGGTATGGAATGCCGGATCGCGCGCTTCCACAACATTTTCGGTCCGGAAGGTACATGGAGGGGCGGGCGAGAGAAAGCGGTATCGGCGCTCTGCCGGAAGGTCGCGGAAGCGAAGCCGGGTGGCAGTATCGAGATCTGGGGCGATGGGCTGCAGACGAGATCGTTTCTGTATATCGACGAATGTATCGAGGGCGTTCTGCGCCTGACGCGTTCCCCGCACTCCGGGCCGCTCAACATCGGCTCGGAAGAAATGGTGACCATCAACCGGCTGGCCGCGATGGCGATGGAGATTGCCGGCAAGAAACTCGACATCCACCATATTCCGGGTCCGCTGGGGGTCCGCGGCCGGAATTCCGACAACAGACTCATCGCCAGCACGCTGGGCTGGAAACCTTCGCAGCCGCTGCGTTCAGGTCTTGAGAAAACCTATGCGTGGATCGAAGCGCAGGTGGCGAAAAGCAAGCCGAAGAAAACCAGCGTCGAGAAAGATCTGGCAGCGACACTTCTCGTCAACGACGTCATACAACCATGCACGATTAGCCCGAAGACCGGAACCGCCACGCCAAGTTTACCCAGCATGGTCTCCCCGATTTCGCCCCCTGCCTGATCGGATTCGATTGCAGACAAAGTTCCACTACCTGCACAGAAGAAGCGAGATTCGATGCGCATCGTCATCGCTGACTATTCCGGACATCCCTTTCAGGTCCAACTGAGCCGCGAACTGGCCGCGCGCGGCCATCGGGTTCTGCACCTCTATTTCTCCGAGTTCCAGACTCCCAAGGGCCGCGTAACCGTCGGTCCCGGCGACCCGCCGACCTTGCAGATTGAGCCGATCTCGCTGGGCAAACCTTTTGCCAAACATGCGTTGGTCCAGCGCCGGCGCCAGGAAATCGAAATTGGCAAAAGGTTTGCCGCGCGCATGGCCCTGTTCGCGCCCCACGCCGTCATCGGCAGTAACTTTCCGCTCGATTCGCTGCGTGGTCTTGCCGGCCAATGCAAACGCATGCAGGCGGCGTTCGTGTTCTGGCAGCAGGACATCTACTCGATCGCCATTGAACGCATCTTGTGCGAGAAATTTGGCGTAGCCGGAAGAATGGCGGGGAGGTACTACCGCGCCATAGAAAAGCGCATTCTGCGCGCCAGCCAGGCCGTGGTGCCCATCTCCGACGATTTTGTGCCCTACCTCGACGAGCATTTCGGGGTGGCCCGTGAACGAATCACGGTCGTGGAAAATTGGGCGTCGCTCGACGAAATCCCTCCCCGTCCGAAAAACAACCTCTGGTCGCGTGCGCATGGGCTGGCGGACCGGGAAGTCATCCTCTACAGCGGCACCTTGGGGTTGAAACACGATCCGAAACAGATTCTGGCGCTGGCGCAGGCGTTTCGAAACCGGCTCAACACCGTGGTCGTGGTCGCATCGGAAGGGCCTCATGCCGAGTGGCTGCAGAAACAAGCGGTCGAATTGCAGCTTCCGTCACTTCGCGTCGTTGGCTTCCAGCCTTATGAGGCATATCCGGATGTCCTGGGCAGCGCGGACGTGTTGATTTCGATTCTCGAGCCGGAGGCAGGACATTTCTCCGTGCCCTCGAAAGTGCTGAGCTACCTCTGTGCGGGACGCCCGATCGTGTTGTCGGCTCCGCCACAGAATCTGGCATCCCGAATCGTCAACTCATCCCAAGCCGGTAAAGCGGTGGCTGCCGGAGACACGCAAGGCATGATCGAGGCGGTCGGATGGTATTTGGACAACCCGGTCATGAGACAGGCTGCATGCCAGGCCGGCAGGGCCTACGCGGAGCGAACGTTTCGAATCCGGGAGATTGGCAACCGGTTTGAAGAGATCCTGGCCCGGGCCTGTCAGGAAGTGACGGACCAGGAATGGACCAAACACTCACGGCGGTGGAAGGCGGCTGGTTCGTATGCCGCACGGGCCGGGCAGTGACGGTCTTAGGGCAAGAGTTCTCTTGGATGGAGATTCGGAAATGAGAAGTATCCGCCTGGTCAAAAATGTCGTGGGAGGGTTTCTGACCCGGGCTGTGAACCTGGCAGGTGCGGCCATCGTCGTTCCCCTGGCGGTCGGGTCTCTGGGCACGGCGGATTACGGATATTTTGCGGTCGTGCTGTCGGCCGCCACCTTTTTCGCGGTTGCCGATTTTGGGCTGGGCCTTGCGCTGGTAAATCCGGTTGCGGTGGCGGACAGTGAACACGAGACAGGGAAAGCGCGCGCGCTCATTTCGCAAGTGTGGTTTTTTCTCCTCGCTGTCGCCGGAACGATCCTCATCGCAGGTGTCGCGACAATCCTCCTGGTCCATGCAACGCAGTGGCCTGGCCTCTTGTCAAAATGGCCCGACGCCCAAACCTGGCTCCTGCTGATCGTGCTGGTGGCCGCCGGGCTGCCGAGCGGCCTGACCCAGCGCGTGCTCTTCGCACTCGACCGGAACTACGAAGCCAATCTCTGGCAAACCGCGGGCCGGATCTTGGTCGTGGCGGGATCCTTCCTCGCTTACTTCTGCCACCTGGGCAGGAATGGATTCATCCTCGCATCGCTGGGTTTGCCCGCCCTGGCCGGATGGATCAGCACGGTATGGCTCTATCTTTATTCCCGACCCGATCTTGCTCCGACCGTTACCCAATTTTCGTTCCGCGCGGTGGCCCGGAATCTTCCCTCCGGATTGCGGTATCTGCTGTTGCAGGTGGCGCAATTTGCCGAACTCGGCCTTGACGTAATCCTGGTGGCCAGTTTCCTGGGAGCACAGCAGACGGCATCGTTCGACTTGGTGACTCGCCTGTTCAACTATATTCCGGGGCTGACGGCGATCGGGATCGTTCCGTTGTGGCCTGCCATCGCTGGCGCGGTGGCGCGCGGCGAGCATGCGTGGGTCAATAAGATCGAGTCACTGTCGCTAATGGCGGTGGTTGGAATCTCGCTCATCCCCGCGGCCACGCTCACGTTCGCCGCTCCGTACGTCGTCCGCCTGTGGACGGGAGTAGCCGTCCATTACCCGGTGTATTTGACGGCCGTGCTGGGATTGACCGCCGTTCTCTCTTCGGTCGGATCATTGAAGACGAGTGTGATCATGGCCAAGGACGGAGAGAAACGTCTCTTTACCATACAGGCGGTGCTGTTGATCATCCTGGTTGCCGCCAAGCTCGTCTTTCTCCGGCTGTTCGGCCTTCTGGGGCTGGTGATGGTCACGGCTATTCTTTACGCGCCCAGGCTCTTTCTCTACGGACAGATTCTGGAGGAATACAAATCCGGTCAAGTGACCGTGCCGGCCGACTATGGGGACAACCTCCGAGGCGCATGGCGCTGGGTGCGGACCTTTCGCCTGGAGGAACGCTAAGTGCCCGAACAAATCGTCAGACCGCAAGGGTCGCCCCGACTGGATATGCAACGTGAGTGACGCCGAAGGAATCAGCATCGCGCAGGTGCAGGAATACCGAAGCCACAGCAGCGACGCGCCGAAGCGACACTCATGGCAACTGGTAGCGCTGTTTGTCATCCCGCTCACGCTGCCCTTCACGATCGGGATCGTCGGCCAGCTTCTTGTGTCCGAAGTCCTGTTTCTCTTATGTCTGCCGTTCCTGGTCAAGAAACGGCACATCTTCTGCGATACGTTGCCGCGAACCTTCCTCCTGCTGGCAGCAGTCTGGTTCATCGGCCAAGTCGTGACGGATCTCGTTCGCCATTCCGATCTGAGCGACCTGCTGCGGGGTTGGGCGGGAATCTTTTTTTTCTGCACGAATTTTCTTGCGATCTATGCGCTCATCGATGGCCGGCGCCGACGGCTCGCAGTATTTGCCCTCGGGCTCGGATTCGGCGGAGTCTGTAAGGGACTGTTCGCACCCAACGCGATGTGGGCGGACGCTCCGTTGTCGGTTTCATGGAAGTTTGGTTTGGGACAGTCCGTGACTCTGCTCGTGCTGGTGCAGCCCTTCCTGCGCCCCAAGCTTCCTGCGTGGCGCACGGTTGGAATGGTTGCGCCATTTATCCTCGCACCGGTTCACTTGCTGCTCAATGCCAGAAGCCTGTGCGGTATCGTGGCGATCGCCGGCGCCGCCAACCTCTTCCGCCGGATCATCCGCATCCGGCAACTCTCCTGGAAAGCTGTCCTTCTGATTGCGGGTCTGACGGCGGGAACGGTTTGGGGTGTCACAGCCGCCTATGAGACGTTGGCGGCAGGCGGATACCTCGGCGCTGACGCCCTCAGTAAATACCAAAAGCAAAGTAGCGGCGATCTCAACATGTTGGTGGCCGGGCGGTCGGAAGTCCTGGGATCGATTCCCGCGATCCTCGAATCGCCGATCCTCGGCCACGGATCCTGGGCGCGAGACATTCGCTATGTGCTCATGCGGCTGGCCACGCTTGAAAGTTCCGGCTACGAGATCGGATTTATCGATGACCGCATCCCGACCCATTCCTCTCTGCTGGGCGCATGGGTGCAGGCCGGCATTGCCGGCGCGGTGTTCTGGTTGTGGATCGTCACTCTCGCACTGCGGTCCGGATTCCGAATGTTTCTATTTTCTTCCTCCCTTCCCCTTGCGGCGTACATGATCTTCGCGTTGCTGTGGGATTCGCTGTTTTCGCCTCTCGGCATGGAGCAGAGAATCCTGATTCCCACGTATGTATCTTGCGCGATGTTGCTCTTGCATCGCCGCCTCTAGTTCGGGCAGAAAGTAGTCGCGCCGGGGAGAAAGCAATGGCTTGGCCGAAATTCACGGTGGTCACCGAATCCTTCAATCAGGCCGCGTTCCTGGAACGAACGATTCAGTCGGTCATCACGCAGCCAGATGTGGAAATTGAGTACATCATCGTCGATCCGGGCTCGACCGACGGGAGCCGCGAGATCATCGAACATTACCGCGAGCACTTCGCGCACGTGCTGCTCACGCCCGACCGGGGCCCGTCGGACGGATTGAACCGGGCGCTCGCGCTCGCTACCGGAGACTATTTTCTTTGTCTCAATGCCGACGACGAAATTGCACCCGGTACCCTGCGCGAAGCGCAAGAGTTTTTGCGAGGATCGCCCGTCGATGTCCTTTACGGAAACGGTGTCGCGATGGACCGAAACGGGCGAGTTCTTCGGCCGATCTACTCCGAGGCACGAGTTTCACCCGACCTGTATGCGCGCGGACTGGGAATCATTGTGGAGCAGGCTGCGTTTGTGAAGATGGAGGCCATCCGCCGGGTGGGCGGATTCAACGTGGACAACCGCACCTGCTGGGATGGAGAACTGTTCTTTGACATCGCCCGGACCGGCGGCACGTTCCAGAGGGTCTGGCGCAATTGGGGCCGGTTCAGAATCTATCCTGCCTCGATCAGCGGAAGCGGCAGCCGGGCGGAACAGAATCGAAAGGATCGGCTGCGGATGCGCCGCAAGCTTGCCCGAAATTATGATTCCCCGGCACAACGCCTGCTTACCATTGCGTCCTGGCTCGTGTTGCGGATCGCAGACTGGAGACGCTGGCCCTCGTACTTGCGCGGTCCGTTTCGTCCTCTGCAGGCCGCGCAAGCCATGAAATAGATCCGGCGTCTCACGCAGTCCAATCGTCCACTAACCGAAACGGCATCGCTCCCGCGCCCGGAATAAGGCACCCATCAGAAGACGCGTATGAAAAAGGCATTCATCACTGGAATCAGCGGCCAGGACGGTTCTTACCTGGCGGAACTTCTCCTGGAAAAAGGGTATGAGGTGCATGCCATTCTCCGGCGCAGTTCGGTGTTCACGAGCCAGCGTATTGACCACATCATCCACCACGAACGGCTGTTCACCTATCACGGCGACCTGACCGACTCCAGCAACCTGCATACGCTTTTGTCGCGGATCGAACCCGATGAAATCTATAACCTGGGAGCGCAGTCCCATGTTGCCGTATCGTTCGAGGTCCCGGAATATACCGCCGAAGCCGACGCAGTGGGAACTATCCGGCTCTTAAATGCCATCCGCGACCTGGGGATGCGGCCGCGTTTCTACCAGGCATCGACCTCGGAGTTGTTTGGAGGAATGCCGAACACTGCGCCCCAGAGTGAAAGCACTCCGTTCTGGCCGCGCTCTCCGTACGCTGCCGCCAAACTCTACGCCTACTGGATCACCGTGAACTACCGCGAAGCATACGGTTTATTCGCCTGCAACGGGATTCTCTTTAACCACGAATCGCCCAGGCGCGGCGCCACCTTCGTCACCAGAAAGATTACGCGCGCGGTGGCGGCCATTGCGTCCGGGTGTCCGCTGGTGCTCGAGGTCGGAAATCTCAACGCCACGCGTGACTGGGGGTACGCCAAGGATTATGTGGACGTAATGTGGCAAATGCTTCAGCAGGAGGCTCCAGATGACTTCGTCATCGCAACCGGCGAAGCGCATACCGTGCGTGAGTTTGCCCAGGCGGCCTTTGCGGAAATTGACGTCAAGCTCGTGTGGGACGGAGAAGGGCTCGATGAGAAAGGATACGACTGCCGGAGCGGCAGGCTACTCCTGAAAGTCGATCCCAGCTATTTTCGCCCGACCGAGGTCGACTGTCTGATCGGAGACGCGAGCAAGGCGCGGCGGATACTCGGGTGGAAGCCGAAAACATCTTTCTCCGAACTGGTGAAGATCATGGTGGCTTCCGACCTCCGGCAAGAGAAATGTCTGGAGAGCATTCCATGATTCTCGTCACCGGAGCCACCGGCTTTCTGGGCAAGCGCGTTTGCCGGCAACTGGATGCGAAACATCTGCCGTATGCGAAGACCTCACTTTCGCTCGGCGTCGATCTCACGGACCGGTCGACAACGCTCGCGTATTTCGAAGCCTGCCGGCCTGAGTATGTGCTGCACTGCGCGGCCTACGTGGGGGGAATCCAGTTTGGATTGAAGCACGCCGCGGAGATGCTCGACAAGAATCTGCGAATGTCTCTGAACCTTCTCGAGGCAGCGCACTGTTTCCAGGTCAAACGGCTGGTCAATCCGATTTCCAATTGCGCCTATCCCGGGACAGCCACCATTTTTAAAGAAGACGAATTCTGGAACGGCCCCTTGCATGAGTCGGTGTTGGCCTATGGCATGGCTCGCAAGGCTTCCTGGGTCGGAAGCTGGGCCTATGCCCGCCAGTACGGGCTCGATACCATCAACATCGTTCTTTCCAACATGTATGGTCCCGAGGACCATTTTGATGAGGAACGCTCGCACGCTCTCGGCGCCCTGGTCATGAAGTTCGTTCATGCCCGGATCCATGGGATTCCCGAGGTAGTCGTCTGGGGCAGCGGCACTCCGGTGCGGGAATGGTTGCACGTCGATGATGGAGCCGAGGCCATGGTCCGATCGCTGGACGTCGAGGCAACCACGGAGATTGTCAATATCGGCGTCAACCGCGGCGTTTCGGTGGCCAGCCTCGCCCGGCTGATTGCGGACTTGGCAGGGTACCGGGGCTGTATCCGATTCGACCCGAGCCGGCCGGATGGAGCGCCCTGTAAAACGGTCGACGGCAGCCGAGGCAGGAAACTCTTTGGCTGGGGGCCGTCCCGCAATCTGCGCCAGGGAGTTCAAGAAACCATCGCCTGGTACATCCGCGATCGGAGGTTGTGATGGCGATTCGAGAAATCAAGGATGGCGATCAGGTGCTGGCCCGGCACATCCCAGCTGACACAGCATGGCAGAGCGGCCTTAACTTCTATTCCAACGAAGACGAGTACCTCCAAATCGGCGTGTGGGGTTACAAGGCGGGGAAGCGTTTGCAGGGGCATATTCACCGCACCGTGAAACGGGAAATCCTGCGCACGCAAGAGGCCCTGTTCGTGCGCCGGGGACGCATTCGGGCCACCATCTATACGGACGCGGCGCAAGAAGTCGCCCAACTCGATGTGTCCGCCGGCGACATTGTCGTCCTGCTCAGTGGCGGACACGGCTACGAAATTCTGGAAGACCGAACCGAAGTTCTGGAAGTTAAAAACGGTCCCTACGGAGGGCCAGAGATTGATCGCAGGCGGATCTGAACTCGAAGGTGCCACGGCGATGATCGATCACGAGATCCCGCAGATGGAACCGCTGTTTGGCGAGCCGGAGCGGATTCGTGTCGATGAGTATCTGCGCCATCCGGGCTTTCTCAGCGAATATCGGCACACTGCCGCATTCGAGCGCGCCATCGCCGCGTTCACGGGAGCGAAACACTGCGTCGTCGTGAACAACGGCACGGTCAGCCTGCTCGCCATCGGGATTGCCCTTGGGCTGAAGCCGGGCGATGAAATCATCGTGCCCAATTACACGATGATCGCTTCGGCCAACGCCTTCCGCACACTCGGAGTGACGCCGCGATTTGTGGACGTCGAGCGCTCGACGCTGTGCCTCGATTTGGACCAGACCCAAGCCGCGCTGACTGGTTCCGTCAAAGCGATTGTGTTGGTAAATGCCAACGGGCGGTATCCGTCGTATCCCATTGCGGCTCTGCAGGAATTGGCCCGCAACGCGGGAATCGCATTAATAGAAGATGCAGCCCAGGGTCTTGGTTCGTGCTATCCCGATGGCGTTCATGTCGGGCTCAAAGGCATCGCCGGCTCGCTCTCCTTCTCGGCGCCGAAGATTATTTCCACCGGACAAGGTGGCGCCGTCCTCACCGACGATGACGAAATGGCCGCGAAACTACGCCGCGTGAAAGATTTCGGACGCGACTGCGGAGGGCTTGACCATCACCCGCATTTTGGTCTGAACTTCAAGTTCACCGAACTGCAGGCTTGCGTCGGCATCGCGCAGCTCGAGAGACTGCCCGGACGCATCCGCCGGAAGAAGGCGATCTGCAGGCGCTACGAAAACAATCTTGCCGGCGTTCCTGGCATCCAGTTGTTTGCCCACGACCTTCGACACACAACGCCATGGTTTTCCGATTCCCTGGTGGAACAGCGCCAGGCATTGGCCGAATTTCTCTTGTCGCGCCGCGTCAGGACGCGCGTGATGTACCCGCCGCTGAACAAGCAGCCGATTTACGGCGAGACGGTCATACACCCCGTTTCGGAGTTGGTGGGCGCCAACGGACTCTGGCTGCCCTCGCACAGCCACCTGACCGACGACGAAGTCGACTATGTCTGCCAATCGATCCGGGAGTTTTATGAGCGATAGCCGCGGCTTCGCGCTCGGCTGCGATCGGCATTCCAGCAACAATCTCGGAATGCTGGCAACCCAGCGCAGTGCCAGGGCGTTTTCCAAAGCCGCCAAGCTGGCGACGATCCTCGCTCGGCCTGCATTCCGGCGATCGTTGATCCGCTGGAGGATTGCAGCCGCGGTCGAGCACACACCCATCGTCCGGGCCATTCGGGCTGCGACCCTGATCGATGTCGGCGCCAATATTGGACAGTTCAGCCTCGTGCAACGGGCCGAGTGTCCCGGCAGCCGGATTTATGCTTTCGAACCGTATCCGGCGTCAGCAGCGCGATATCGTGATGCTTTCGCCGGAGACTCCCGCGTCAGCCTGCAGGAGTGCGCCATCGGCTGTTCCAGCGGTTTCGCGCCGCTGCATGTGTCGGGCCGTCCCGACAGTTCATCGCTTCTGCCGATCTCGTCCCGGCAGGCGCACTTTGCTCCCGGCACCGAAGAAGTGGCGGTGGAGCGGGTCGCGCTGACGTCGTTGGATGAGACCATTTCTGCCGCAACGCTGATGGCACCCGTTCTCCTCAAGATCGACGTACAGGGCGGCGAACTGGATGTTTTGCGTGGTGCGGTAAGGGCCCTGCGTTCGGTGGACTACGTCTACTGCGAATTGTCATTTATCGAACTCTATGTGGGGCAACCGCTGGCCCAGGAAGTAATCGAGTTCCTGGGAAGCGCCGGCCTGCGGCTTTGCGCGGTGCAGAACGTAGTGCCCGGCGTTGACGGATTGGCCGTGCAAGCCGACTTTCTCTTTGCTCGGGAGAGAGGTTTGTGAGCTTGCGCATTTTATTGATGGGATTTTATGGCCGGCGCAACTTCGGCGACGACCTTATGGCGGCAGCGCTGGCCAACTTCCTAACAGAGAACCTGTCCGCAGAAGTGTCGATCGTGTCCGATGAAGCTTATTTCTCGCAGTCGATCCTGGACGCTGGTGCCACGCGCGTACCGCGGCGAATGGGCGCAGTCTTCGCAGCCCTGCTCCATTGCGACATTTTGGTGCAGGGCGGAGGCACGATTTTTCACGACAGTTACGCCGGACGCGCGCGCCTTCGCTATTGGAAGAACCTCACGATGTGGCTGCTCGTCTTTGTGCTGGCTCGAATGTTCCGCGCGCAAGTCTTGCTCCTGGGCGCAGGCATCGGCCCCTTTCGTCATCCCTTCACACGCATCCTCTGTTGGCTCGCGTTGTCCTGTGCGCACGGCGTGATGGTCCGCGATCGCGCTTCGAGTGAAGCTATGCAGGGTCTGGCCGTCAAGACTCGCGTGCATCCAGGCTTCGATGTAGCCGTATTGTCCGCAAGCTCCCCGCGGGCGAAACCAGCGGGCCGGCCACCGCTTGTGATCGGCGTTGCTCCCTGTGCGCTGGACCCCTTTTCGAAGGACAGCACACTCGTCACTCATTATTGGTCCGAACTTGCCGGCGTGCTCGGTGAGTTCGCTTCGAGAACCGGCTCTCGAATTCGCTTTTTCGCTCTGTTCACCGGCTCCGCGGTTCCCTCCGACGAAAAGACTTGTTGCGCCATGGCGGAAAAACTTCCGCGGGGGATTGATCACCAAATCATCATCTATCCCGGCAGCATGCAAAAGATCCTCGCAGAGCTTGCGGAGTGCGACGTCGTAATTTCCGCCAGGTACCACGGCCTGCTGGCCGCTTTCATGTCAGGTTGCAGGGTCTTAGCTGTTACCTATCACCGGAAGGTCGGCGACCTGGCCGGAAGCATCGGCCTCGACGAGGACTACATCGTCGCCGCAGATCGCCTGATGTCCCGCGAGTTCTGGCTCTCCAGGCTGGAGGCCCTGGCACGAGGAGGCGGGCAGCCAACGCGTGCGCCTGCAGAGTTGGCCGAGGTCGCGCGGAACTCGCTGCTGTCCACATTCGCTCAGCTTCCTTATCTTTGTCTGGCGTCGAACGAGCCGAGAGCTTCCTTCCCATAATCCCGTGACTTCACCGAAGCTCCTGACTGTCATCTCGGCGCCCGACTGGGGCGGGCTGCACGCGGTCGTAGAGCGGACCAGTCTTTTTATCAGGGAGAGCGGTTTCGAACGGATTGTCGTGTTGCCGGTCTCCGACGCAAGCATGCGCCTTCGTCTGGAGCAGGCTGGTTGCACGGTCATTCCCCGCAATCTGGTGCGTCCGCGCAAGTCATGGAATCCACGGCTGGCGTGGAACTTCGCCTGCCACTTTGCTTCGGACATAAAGGAGCTCTGTGCGATCGCTCGCGACAACGACATCTCCATCATCGAGGCTGCTGGCCTCCACAACCTTCAACCGGTGATGGCAGCGCGGCGATTGGATCTGCCCTTGGTCTGGCAGTTCCATTCCACGGCGGCGCCCCGACCGATCCGCGTGGCCATCGGGCACCTTGCGTCCCGGCTGGCTGCCGTCGTCATGACCTCCGGAAAAGGAATGATCCCGCGCCACGGCGGATTGAAGAAAATCGCAGATCGAATCCTGCCATTCTGCGCTCCCCTCGACGTATCGAGGTTTCGCCGCGATCCGGAAATCCGCCGGCAAATCCGGTCCGCATGGGGATACGCGGACCACGACGTCGTGGTCGGCACTCTTGGGAATCGCGGCTGGCAAAAAAACCAGGGCATGATCGTAGACATCGCCTGCCGCGTTCGGGACCGGAACTTTCCCTTCAAATTTGCCATCTGCGGCAATCCACTGAACACCAACGTTGCCTACTTTGAGTCGAAGGTGGCCAGTCCAATCGCGCAGTATGGACTTTCGCAAGGTGACTACGTCCGTATTTTTCCTCAGACGGTCGCGCCTGAAATCATCCTGAACGCATTCGACGTTTTTATCCTCACTTCGGTCGCCGAAGGAGCCTCTCTGGTCACCGCCGAGGCGATGGCAACCGGCCTGCCCGTGATCGCAACCGACGTCGGCAGCTTGCCCGATATCGTCCATGAAAATGAGAACGGAATGCTGGTGCCGGTCAACGATGTCGAGAGAGCAGCCAACGCCCTGCGCCTGCTTGCCGATCCGGAACTGCGCGCCCGAATGGGCTGCCGCTCGCGCGGGATCGCTGTGTCGAGTATCTCGTCCGAGCGCTGTGCTCGCGCGCATGTTGAAGCGTATCAGCGGGCGCTGCGTACCGGTTCATGCCGAACTATGCTGCAACACGCAGCAAAGGCCGGATCCACAGTCTGAAACCAGTATCCACGCAGTGCTGCGCGGCCGCGATTTCTGCCCGCGCACATCAGGAGGTCGAGATGTTGAAAGTACATCTGGGATGCGGCAAGCGGAATTTCGGTCCGGACTGGTTTCACGCTGACGGCGCAGATTTCCCCCACGTCCAACACCACGACATTGTGAACCTGCCTTTTGCCAAGGAGAGTGTCGATCTCATCTATGCCTGCCACGTGCTGGAATATTTCGACCGTTTTGAGGTTGGGCAAGTCCTTTCTTCGTGGCGGACATTTCTGCGGCCGGGAGGCACCCTTCGGCTCGCGGTGCCCGACTTTGACGTGCTCACGCGCCTCTACCTGTCGGGCGCCATAAAGTTGGAACAGGCGCTGGGACCGTTGTACGGCCGCATGCCCATGAACGGCGTCACGATCTATCACCGCACCGCGTATGACCTGGTCAGTCTGCGATCCGTGCTGGAGGCTGCAGGGTATATCAATATCCGGCCCTATGATTGGCGCAAAACCGACCATGCCCAGTTCGATGACCACAGCCAGGCCTACATCCCGCACATGGATAAGCAACACGGCACCCTGATCAGCTTGAATGTCGAATGCAACCGCTGAGGCCATCGAACAACCCTGGTTCTCTCATTCTGTAGTCCCACAACAATAAGGAGGCCTGACTCGCGCCTATGCACCCACTACGGCGGTTTGCTCACCATGTTGGAGTTGAAGTACATCGTCTCAACCCACTGACCTCTACGGAGACTCGGACGGCCGCCATGCTCGCAGCGCATGGTGTGACGCTGGTTTTCGATGTCGGAGCCAACTGCGGACAATATGGCGCCATGTTGCGAGAGGCGGGATACCGCGGCCGTATCGTCTCGTTCGAACCCCAGGCGGAAGCTCATCGCCGGCTTGTCCGCGCCACCCAACACGACCATCATTGGATTGCGGGAGAACGTGTCGCGCTGGGCGCCCGTCGCGAGTCGGTCACCATGCATATTGCCGGGAACGGCGTGTCCAGTTCAATCTTGTGCATAGACGATTGCCTGGCCAACGCCGCGCCCCAGGCCGTTTCCGTCCAATCGGAGGCCATCACGGTCGTGCCCCTCGACGAGATTGCGCCCAAGTACATCCAGGATGACGACCGTGTATTCCTCAAAATCGACACGGAAGGATTTGAAGCCTCGGTGCTGGATGGTGCCTCTCGCACCCTCGATCGCGCGCTGGGCGTGCAGGTGGAGATGGCATTGGCGCCTCTGTTTGTTGGACAGGCTCGATTCGAAGAGCTCTACGCGCGGCTCGCTCATAGGAGGTTCGTACCGTGGGCGATCCTTCCCGGCTTCACGGACATGCGTTCGGGAAGAATGTTTCAGTGCGATGGTGTATTCTTCCGAGACCTGCAGGGCGGCAGTTCTTGATTTCGTCATCCCGGATAGGCGTGGTATGCGTTGTCCAGGTTACTCGCTCCGTTCCACATCAAGTTTGGACCAGGAGCATTGCCGGACTTCCGTGCACGACGGAGTCCTTAACTCCGCGCCCTCACCAGCCCCGCTGGGGCCGTCGACTTTTTCACCGTGCCGACAGTCCGAAATCGCTGGCGATCTAATCGGCCGTCACGGGCAGCCCCCAAGTTGATAAACTTAAGACACGACGGATCGGACGCGACTCGTTGCACGCCTTGGTGCGGAAAAACGTTGAAACTTTGATCATTGGATCATAGAACCAACGATTGCCTCCAGTCGCTTCAAATGTCGTGTGTCCGAAGCCAACGATTTGCGACCAGGAACGGTCCCACAATCCAGGCTACCAGCGTGGCGGACAGCAACAGGCTGCTCAAGGCTGTCCCGCCTAAGAACTTCATGAGGGCGGCGCCGGCAGTTCCAAACACCGTAATACCGCCCAGATTCATCAGACTCGATACCCTTACCAAATCCACGGGGTTGCCGAACAGCGAAAGGAAGATGAACCAATTAGCCGTTCTCTCTTTGAACAAGAAAGTCATTCCGATGGCGAGCAAGTCGTAGAAAACAACAAAGAAAAACCAAACGAACAAGGCAGCGCCCAACGCCTTCGCCTTGTCGTCGAGGATGATCGCTATCATCGCCCCTAGGGACAGAAACACCAAAGCGAGCAGCAGAGCCAGTCCGACGAAGATCACGAACCGACTTGAACCCTCGCTGCCGACGCGGAGCGCAATTACGGCGCCAGCACTTCCGAACCCGACGCAGGTCGCACCTGCTATGCAAAAGAAAAGGCCAAGCAGCTTTCCGAGCAGGACATCTCTGCGGGAGATAGGCTGGGAGAACAACAATTCCGAGGCTCCCCGCTCGCAACTGAAGCTCATCGTCGCCATGACCAGGGCAACCAGGGGAACCAAGTACAAGACCAGGTTGAGCAGGCTCGCAGTGGTCCGAGTAAAACCCTGGACACCAACCGTCGCCACCGTCACGAGTCCGAAATAACAGACAGTCAATGAGAGACAGCCGAACGCCGCTGCAAACATCAACATCCATTTGTTGCGGATGTTGATCTTGACTTCATGCCCGGCGACTGCGCTGATTGCACTCCAGTCCATTATTCACCTTTGCTGGTGCCCTGGTGCATTGGTTCGACTACTTGTCCCTTCCATAGTTCATCGAAACCCATGACCTGCCCTTTGCTTTTCGTGGCGAAGTCTCGGGCACGTGCCGGCTCCCGGAAGGCTGTGAGGCCGCTCGCCATAGGGCTCGCGGTCTGCTCCGACTTTACGAAGGTTGCCTGCTTCGCGGTGATCCACTGCTTGTCGTTGTAGTCCATGACGAAAAACTCGGCGACTGTGTCGCGGCGATTACTCTCGCGAACGAAGCGAACCATGCAGCCGATGTCGTCGAACTTAAGTGCATTCCCATCTTTGTCTATGAACTGCGCTGCATAACCCGCCTGCGAGATGGCCATCTTGCAATGTGTGCAGATGTCGCCGGGCTCAATGGATGCGGGTTGAAGCGTCCCGGATTGACATGCGGTCATCAGCAAGATGATCGGGAGCAGCATTCTCATACACGTACCTCAGATAAATCTCTTCCAAAGAAGGCTCTTCAGTGGAAAAGCGCTCTACACAGGCCCCTGCCTCTTCCAGTGCTTGCAGGATCGCGAGCCGGTCTTCTGCTCTCGACGTGACTAGCAGCCGGTTATCGCTCAGTTCGGCAGCATTTGCGCCGGCGCGACGCGCCGCGGCAACGAAACGCGCGTCTGGATTCAGCAGACTCACGCGAATGTGACACGCTGCCATCAGGTGCTGTCGAAGCACCGCGACCGACTCGACCGTTACCAGTCTTCCGTGGACCAGGATGGCAACTCGGTCCGCTACGTCTTCAACCTCGGACAGAATGTGCGAAGTCAGGACGACAGTTCTACCTTCGTTGCGGCGAGTGGTAAGCAGGTCTCGCAGGCGAGCGCTGGCTTGCGGATCGAGTCCGGTCGTCGGCTCATCCAAGAGGAGAACGGGCGCGTCCGCCAGTGCGAGCATGGCGATGCCCAGACGCTGCACCATCCCGCCCGAAAACTCTTTCACCGGCTTGTCACCAAACCCGTTGAACTTTGAACTGGCCAGCACCTCCTCTACGCGCTCGATGGGAAGTTTGCGCAGGCGGCAATAGAACTCCAGAATTTCTCGTGCCGTGAGCATTTCGGGAAAGGCGACCCGCTGCGGCAAATAGCTGAATAGGCGCTTTGCCCGCAGGGCGTCTCCCCATGTGTCCAGTCCATCGATCAGGACTTGTCCCGAACTCGGTGAGACCAGACCGGCGACACATTTCAGCATAGTCGTTTTGCCACTGCCGTTGGGACCGAGGATGGCGAAGATCTCCCCTGCCCTGATGTTCAGGCTCACGTCCTCGACGGCGGTAAAAGCGCCGAACCGCTTCGTCAGGTGCTTGATTTCGATCATCGTCTTCTCCCCTGACGAATGACTGCCATCGAGACTGCCAGCATCAGTCCAGGAAGCAAAAGGGACGAGAGGTGGACGCTCGGTTTACGAGACTTCTCCGGGAGTGTGAAAGGCAACTCAACTGGACGCATGAGCGGCCGATGGTCGAATTCCTTTGACCCCTCAATGACAGGGAATCCTTTTTCGGCAAGGGCCAGAGCCTGTGATCCCGGACTAAGCAGATAGATGCGAAGCCGCGGGTAGTTACCCTCCATGTGCTCGAACACATTCTGAATCTTGAAGGGGATATCGCCGATGCCATCGGCGTCGAGGTCATAGCCGTCGTAGTCGCTCCAGTAGTTTCCCGCCTGTACACCATTCCAGCGGGTGGTGGTGGCCTTGCCTACAACCTGCAGCGGACTGAGATTGTCGATGAAGTTATTCGACTCAAACGTATTGTCGGCAGCGCTGCTGAATACCTCAAGAGCGACATCGTTACTGGCCACAAGATTTCGTCGGAATACGCTGTGACTATGCGTCTCCAGGAAGAGGCCGACCACGTTATCCGCTATGACGTTGTCCTCCGCCAGGCACTCATCCGTCCCCTGGAACAGAATGCCAAACGAACTGAAGCCTCGATTGTGGATGAAGGCGTTCCGCCGGAATTGGATATTGCGGGAGTACATGATGGCGGCCCCGGCGACGTTGTTGTCGAAGACGTTATCTTCGAACACGTTGTCGTCGGAGTACATGTAGTGCAGCCCATAGCGAAGGTTGAAGACGCGATTCCCGCGAATTGTGCTGTTGTGCGCATTCTGCAGGTACATGCCGTCGCGCGCATCGCTGACGCTGTTGTTGACGATCGTGTTGTCGCCAGCGTTCCAGATATGGATTCCGCTGCCGCGCTCCCCCAAATCAGGCAGGGGTCTTCCGCGAATGACGTTCCCGACGAGCTGGTTATGCTCGGCGCCGTACAGATAGATTCCGAAGAGAACGTCGCGGAGTTCGTTGTCCTGGATCAGGTTGCGGTCGGACTTGAGGAGAACCCCCGAGTCCTCGTCGACCAACATCCCTCCGCTGCGTTCGACTACGAAGCCGCGAAGTGTGCAATGGCCACCGGTGACCGTGATCACGCTGCCCCGACCCTCGCCGTGGATCACCGGCTTACCGATGCCCACGAGGGTCAGAGCTTTGTCGAGAACCAGATTGCCGATGTAGGCGCCGGACTGCACCTCGATGCGGTCGCCCGGCTGCGCCATCGCCACGGCCTCGCGAATCGATGGAACCGAGGTGCCGGGAGCGACTGTGATGGTTTTCGGCGCAGCCGAAGCAGCAAAGCCGAGAATGCCTATGCAAAGGCATGCTGCCTTCACCGCGCATCCGGCGCGCTGCTGCGGCCGTTCCATCCTACGTGCATTGCGAGCGCTCACCGGCAATCCCTCAAGCACCATGGACCGCCGTTCCTTTTCGCGAAAGAAACACGGCCGCGGCGAGCAAAATGAGAAATCCAAACAGAAAGTAAGAGCCTGCTCCGGGATAGCTGTACACGGTGAAGTTCGCCAGTTGCTTCATGCCGAACATCGGCGGCATGAACGGCGGCACCTTCACGGCAGCGGTCGGATCCAGGCTGTGTCCGTAGAGCCAGAGTTTGCTGTAGAAGCTCCACAGGGAGAAGATTCCAAACCAGCCAAACAGAACCCCGGTATCCACCAGGTTCGACATTCTGCCGAAGACGATCGCACGCAATCCCACGATGAAGAAGATTCCCAGCATGAGCGGAATCCACTTGAACTCGGTGAAGTCGCTCTCGGCCAGCGAGTGCATGCCGATGTAGTGATTGAGGGTGTTGATTTCCTTCAGATCGTCGCGATCCTGTGGATGTCCGCCTTGGAGGGAATTGGCATAGATATATAAGTTCAGCCCGTCCGGAAACTGGTTGGAGTACAAGGTCATAGTCCAGAGCGGGAACAGTAGTGCAGGAATTAGCAGCAACACGCCACAAAGCGCCACCACGCGACTAGCGCCGGTGAGTGGGAGGTCGAAGAAGTGATTTGCCCTTGTGAGAAAAGATGGGGCGGCCGATTTTGCATCCGCCGCCCTTGTCATCGGCGGGTTGACCGAAGCTGTCGTTTGCACGCTAGACATGAGTCACCTTCTCGGGAATATCGCCCGATTCAACGGAGGGGACGAGCGCGACGCCCGTCCCTCCGTCGTGATTAATGGTTCAACGCAGCCATCTTGACCGGTTTCTTCTCGGTTGCAGCCGCTGCTGCAGTTCCTCCTTTTGGCTTCACCAGGAGGTAGCCCTGCATTTCCTGATGCAGAGCGGAGCAGAAGTTGGTGCAGTAGTACGGAAAGACGCCAGGCTTGTTGGCCGTGAATTCGATCGTCTTGGTCTCGCCCGGATCAATGACCACGTTGATGTTGTATTCGAGTAAACCGAAGCCGTGCAGTTCGTCAGTGGTCTGCTCGATATTGGTCAGGTAGATCGTGACCAGGTCTCCCTGGTTCACCTCGAGCTTCCACGGGGCGAAGTTGCTGCGCACAGCGCTCATGTGGACGATCACATGGTTACCATTCCGCTCGACCTTGGCATCCTTCACATCCCAGATTGCGTTGGGGTTCTTGCTCTCGGCCGTGGGGTAGACCTCGATCGGCTTCAGCTTGTCGGCCTTGATGATCTGCGAATAGTGAGGTTCCGGCTCGGTGAATGCGTCATAGAGCAGCTTCATCTTCTCGCCCGTAGTGTCGATGAGCTGAGAACTTTCCGGCTGTGATGGTCCGACACTGAGGTGCCGGCCATGCGACAGCTTGTTGAGCGCGATGACGTAGTGCCCAAGCGGATGCATGGTGTCGCCTTCGGGAGCGACCAGGTGGCCGATGTTGTAAGCGACTGGGATCTTGTCCACAACTTCCCAGGTTCCCAGTTTCCACTTTGCGATCGCACTCTCGACAAACAAACTGGTGTAGGCAAAACCCTGATCGTCGAACTGTGTGTGTAATGGACCCAAGCCAATGTTGACTTCGGTTTCTTTCACGGAGTCATAGTTCAATACAGGGACTCCGTCCTCATCACCAGTGAAGTTCTTTGCCTCAATAGCCTTCAGCATCTTCTCTACGCTGAAGACGGTGGTGACGGACGCCAACTTGCCGCTGCCGATGAAGTACTTACCATCTGGCGTGACATCAACTCCGTGTGGACTCTTGGCGCAGGGAATGAAGTAAACGACGCCCGGTGTGTCTTTCGGGTCAATTACTTTCACTCCACCCAGCATCTTGAATTTGCCGGCTTTGATCGCCGCTTCCGCAGCCTTCCAGTTCACAGCGGCGATGTAGTCGCGGTCTTTCTGCGTGGCGGTGACTTCCAGTTTCCCAATGGCGCGTTCCGTGTTGTAGGACGTCCAGAATGCCCAACCATTGCTCGGCCCCTTGCCGGCATCGCCAAGATCAAAATCGAACGGAGGCACCAGTACTTGCCAGCCCACGCTCATCTGGCCGCTTCCTGGTTCCACGGCAACGCCGACCAATACACCCTTGTACTTGGTGGCATAGTCCTCGACGGCTGCATATGTGCCCTTCGGCAGAGGAATCGAGAAGCGAGACGCGGCCAGCAGGTATTCGCTATTCGGCGTAATGAACGTGCTTCCGTGATTGCCAGATACGTTCGGAATCGGGCCGAGAATCTGCCTGGTCTTGAAGTCTTTCAGGTCGATGCGGGCCACGCGATTGTTGGCGTTGTCGTTGATGAACAACCAGCGTCCGTCGTAGTCGCCGTTCGTTTCGCTGAGCGCGGGGTGATGTGCGTCGCCCCAAGTGAATTCACCAAGCATCGCCTTGCTATCTTTGTCGAACCCATAGCCCGTCGCGGGATAGGGCGAATACACAGGAATGGTGGCGATGTGGCGCATGGAGGGCACGCCGGCAACATAGACGTTGCCCGAGTGTCCGCCCGAGTAGAAAAGATAGTATTCATCCAGATCGCCCGGAGCCACGTAGCTCGCAATCGCAGCCTCGGCAATATCTCCGCGCGAGACCTTCGGCTTGCGGGCGCAACCCGAGAAAGTCAGCGACACTGCGGTCACGATCAGGACAGCACCCAGGATTAACCGCTTGAGTCCAATCTTCTTCATAAGTGCATCTCCTCTGTTGGTTCTGCTTGATTGCGTGGCGGCCCGGCCTTGCGAGGTCCGTTACGCCGGAATCTCTACTTCTTGGTCTTGGCCGCTTTCGCGTCCTGCTCCACCTTCTTCTGATAGGCGATCTTCAATTTCGCGATGGCTTCCCGCTTTTCGTCGTCGGTCAAATGAATCTGCGTACCCAGGACCATCGACATCGTGCCTGTGGGACTCATCAGGAAATCATCGAGCGAGCGGCCGAAGCGGTTCTGCACGTCGGCCTCGGCATTCGCGAGATCAGGGCCGATTTTGGCCGCCGATTCAATTCCCAGCGTACTCACGTCATGGCAGATGAAGCACGTCTTCTTGACGAAGAACGCGCCCTCGCCGGTCATCATCTGCCGCTCCTTCTCCTGTTCCTGCGGAGTCGGCAGATCTACTGCCTTGGCTCCGGGAATGTATTCCACCGGCATCTGAGTCCGCTTCCAGCTCAGCACCAACATCGCAAGCGATTGAGCGTCGTGCGAATTGAGCCCGAAGTTGGGCATCACGGTGCTGCTCACCATCGATTTCGGATCTTTGAAGTGCGCCAGGTGCCATCCGTACACCGTCTTCACACCTGACATCCGCGTGTAGTCGTATCGCTCAGCGGACAGGTCACCGATGTAAGTGAGGTCAGGACCGATGACTCCACCGCGCCCATTGATCTTGTGGCAGGCGCGGCAGCCCTTCTGTGCTACTAGTTTCTTGGCGTCGTTGATGTAGTCCGTGCCGGCCGTCTCGCGATCGTAGCGATGACACGTATTGCAGTTAATCTGGATCATCGCCTTGCGATCGCTGACCAGGTAGGTCTTGGCCAGTTCTGAGGACAGCAGCGGTTGCTCCCAGTGTTCGATAGCTGTCGCGTGCGCGCCGGTCATGTCTACGGCGTAACCCTGACCACCGTGGCATGGCGTGCAGCCAAATTCCGAAATCGGGTGCTTAGCCAGGATTTCCTTCGGGTGAGAGCGATACGGCTCGGGAGCGTTGTCCAAGCCGCCCCATTCGAGCCCCTGATGACAGGTTGTGCACCGGTCAACCCGGTCGAGGTCGCGAACCCAGACCTGCTGCAGTCCGCTCGGCACCTGTTCCGCACGGCTGGCACCGAAACGCTTGGTGACAAGCTCACGAAAGCCTGACTGATAGTCCTTCCATTCCGGCCGGAAGTAGTCGGCGTACACAAACGCAGTAATGATCAGGAGCGCCGCCCCCAAGCCGTAGATCCAGACCGTATCGCGACTCTTCCATTCCATATGAGTCCTCACGAGCCGTTTGAACTAAAAATTGCGTGGCGGCTCCGGCCACGTTTCCCAGGGCCAATAGAAATTCCACGACGGCCCGCGCATAAACGTGCCAACCACGGTCAGCACGAGAACCACCATTACGAGTGCCATGAAGATCCAGTTCTGTCGTTTGCGGTCCTGTGCCCACCACACTCCCGTTGCTAGCGCTGAGCTGCGGTCGAGATACGGCCAGATCGCCAGCAGCAGCACGAGTACCCCCGGCACGATGATCCCGCCGATCAGAGCGCCGTTGATGGTGAAGTCTCCAATCTTCACCGTCGTGTCAGTCACCAGTTCCTGCAGCCAAAGGAAGTACCAGGGGGCTTTCGCCGGATTCGGCGTGACATTCGGGTTGGCCGCCTCTTCCAGCGGCGCATGAGCGATCACCGCAAGAAGAAATGTCACCAGCAAAGTTCCCAACAGGACGACAAGCAAGCGACGCGTCAGGTTCGGCGACGAAGGCACGGAGAAGGCGTCTTCATCGACCAGGGTGGTTTCCACGTGAACGGTCCGTCCGCGCGCGATGCCGAGCAGCGAGTACGTCTTGCTCTTTACTGGCGTTGCGCTTTCTCGCTTCTGTGTGAGCGCCAGGTGATCAACACAGGCCAGCCCGCCGTCTTTCCGGACCCGCCACATGTGCCAGGAAAACAGCAACAACACCAGCGTCGGCAGGAAGAAGCAGTGCAACACGTAGAAGCGGAGCAGTGTGTTCTGTTCGATCTGGTGTCCACCAAGCAGGATGTATCGAACCCATTCGCCGAGAACCGGCGCCGAGCGCGCGATATTCGTTCCGACCGTGATCGCCCAGTAGGCCAGTTGATCCCATGGCAGCAGGTATCCGGTAAACGACAACAGCAGAGTGGCCAGCAGCAGGACGACGCCGATGATCCAGTTCACGGGCCGGTTCTGGCCGGTCGCGCTGCTGGTTCCATTTTTGTAGGCGCCTGTCAGGAACACCCGCACCATATGCAGGAAGACGACCACGACCATCAGGTGCGCGGCCACCCGGTGGACGGCGCGAATGAACCACCCGTAGGAGACGACAAACTCGATGTCTTTAATTGAGGGGTAGGCGCGCTCGACCGAAGGCACGTAGAGAAACATCAGGACTACGCCGGTCACGGTCAGCATGAGGAATAGAACGGCAGAAATCGTTCCGAGCCAGAACGAGTAGCGAAAGCTCAGGCTGGGCAGGCTGATCTTCGACGGAAACCAGTGCAGCAGCAGGTTCCGCACCACCGAGTCGCCGGCTTCGCGCTGGCTCCCCGGCCGCCAGGTCCATATCAATCTCTCCCAGCGCGTCTTGGTTGTCTCTGTTTCCATGTCAATCCTTTCTTACGCCGCCGGCGCTCCGCCTCTAGGCCTTCAACCGGAAGTTACGGTCCACGGGTTGCGAGAGATCGACGACGAGCTGTCCGTCCTCGGCAGATGTCTCCAGCCGATACCAGGTCAGAGGTTTTGGCGCAGGTCCGGCGTAGTTGGTGCCGTCGCCGTAGTACTTCGAGCCATGGCAGGGGCAATGGAACTCACGCGACACTTCTACCGTCTTGCCGCGAAGCTGCACCTTCTTCGGCTGGCTGAGATTTACCATCTTGACGGTGCAGCCCAGGTGCGTGCAGGTTGCGGAAATGGCATACAGGCCATCCTGCTCACGCGCGATGAACAGCCGCCGGTCTTCGAGAAAGGTCATGCCCGCCGGAAACTGATCCGGCAACCCGACTTTGAATCGCGCCGGCGGTTCGTAGAGAACGTTCGGTACCAGCGAGCGGAACAGCGCGTATCCCTGCCCAGCGAGACCCGCAAGGAGCGCTCCCAAGCCGAGCTTGTTGAGAAACTTGCGGCGGCTCGGATCCTGGCCATCGCGTGTCTTAGCGTCCGGCAGACTTGCTGGTGCTGGCGGGTTCGGCATCTTCATAACTCATGACCTCCATCGTCATGGCATCGGTGGGACAGCGAATGGCGCAAAGACCACACCGAATGCAGGCTTCGTCGTCTTTGATCATGGCGGAGAGCTGGGATTCATCATTTCCAAACCCGCTGAATTCGCGCAGCGTGGATTCCGCAACTCCTTCGAGCGCGAGTTCGTCGTAAGGAACCAGCTTCAGACAATGCTCCGGACAAATATCGACGCAGCGGTTGCAGAGAACGCACTTCTCAGGGTCGTAGATGGTCTGGATGTGGCAGTACAGGCACCGCTCTGCCTGAGCGCGCGCTTGCGCCGCGGAGTAGTCCGCCTCGACTTCCGAAATCCCTGTACGCCGGCCGAGCGGAATACTCGGTGGTGCGAGGCGCGAGGTCTTCTCGTACTCCTCTGCCATTCGGTAGGTGCGCGTCGGCAGCTTGGAAAACGAGAAACGTATTTCCGGCTCGGGCGGCGTGCCGCGCAGGAAAGCATCGATCGACAGAGCCGCTTGTTTGCCGTTGGCAACAGCATCGATCAGGTTGCGTGGCCCAAAGGCAACATCCCCGCCGGCAAACACGCCGCGAGCGGTTGTCGCCATCGTCTGGCGTTCGATCTTGACGGTGCCTTGCGGGGTCAGTTCCACGCCATCTTCAGCCGCCAAAAAGGAAAGGTCAGCTTTCTGTCCGATCGCGAGAATGACGGTGTCCGCTTCGTATGTCTCGCTGATTTCCGAGTCGTAGACCGGAGCGAATCGCCCATTCTCGTCGTAGGTGCGCTTGACCCCAATCAATTCAATTCCTCTGACCTTACCGTTGTCCCCGAGAAAACGCCGTGGCCCCCGCTGCGGCTGAAAAACGATTCCTTCTTCGCGAGCGTGTTCGAATTCCTCGCGGCCCTGAGCACTGCGCAGGGCTGGCATTTCCGCGAAAGACTCGAGGCTGACCATGCGAATGTCCTGCACGCCTGCTCGCACGGCGGCACGGGCGGCATCAAGTGCCGTCACCATCGCACCTTCCGACAGGGCCCGGTCGGCGAGAGATTCCTGTCCGGCACGTAGCGCCATGCGCGCCGCATCGAAGGCGACAAAGCCGCCACCGATCACGACTACCCGCTTGCCTAACGTGACCTTGTAGCCGCGATTGACGTTGATCAGAAATTCGATTGCCTTGATCACGCCGTCGAGATTCGAACCCTCAATCGGCAGATCGCGTCCACCCTGCGTTCCTACACTGAGGAAGACTGCCTGGAATCCCTGCTCCCGCAGTTGCTTCAGACCGAACTGCGTGGTGAGGGGAGTGTTGAGCTTGAGTTCGACGCCCAGATCCAGAATGGCTTGAATCTCTTTTTCCAGGACCGGCCGCGCGAGCCGGAATTCAGGAATGCCGTGGAACATCATTCCGCCCGCAATGCCACTGGCCTCGAAGACGGTAGGCCGATACCCCATGATGGCCAGATCGTGGGCGCAGCCAAAGCCCGCTGGGCCGGCACCGACAACCGCCACCTTCTGCCCCCGGCCCACGTTCTTGCGGCTCAGTTCCAGCAACGGCACATCCCACGGAGTTCTGTTGCCGAGTCCAACCTGCCCGGCCAGCAGTTTTTTTTGCGTGGCGGGAGATGAAGACTCGATTCCGTATTGCTCGCACACGAATCGCTTGAGCGCGCGGATGGCAACCGGAGCGTCGATGACGCCGCGTCGACATCGGTCCTCGCATGGCGCGGCACACACTCGTCCACAGATCGAAACAAAGGGGTTGGGAGATCGGGCGGTTAGGTAGGCGCTTTCGAAGTTCTGCTCACCGATCAGTTGGACATAGCGTCCCGCATCGGTATGCACCGGACAGGCCGCCTGACATGGGATCATGCCCTTCCAGAAATCAGAATCAGGCACCAGGGTGCGATACCGGCGCCCATTGTCGGAGACATTCTCGTGGGTGTCGCCATTGCCAGGCATATTCAGTCACGTCCATATTCGCGTGGTTGCGAATTTCAGCACATGACTTTTGTCACAGCCAGTCCAGCGGTCACACATGGGTGTGACTCGGACGTGTTCGGAAATCGGGGAGCAGGTCGCTTCCTAATGTTGGGCGGGTGGCACGGGTCTCCAACGGGCAAAGTGTAGACCGAGTGGTGCTTTTCCTTGGCACATTAGACACTGGGGGTGCCCCATCGTCTCGCGGTTTCGAGACGTGGGCTGACGGGTCCTCAGCAGCGTCATGCAATTCGATTGGGTTCCTGGGGAAAGGAAAATCTGGCGGAGAGAGAGGGATTCGAATCCGCTTGCAAACGTCAATTCAACAACATGCAGGGTCACGGATGGCACAGAAGTACACGGACATCGCTGATAAGTCGACAAACGGATCGCGGATGGATTGCTGCGGGGGGCCTTTCTTCACTCTCGAACCGGAGACCCGGGCCCACCCGTGCATCTACTTCACCGAAAGATGAATGGGCCCCGACTCAATAGAGTCCAACAACACCGGGTATTTCAACGTATTGTGCAACTTCTCTCTAAGATCTTCAGCCAACCTTGGCGCGTTACGCCGGGCGACGATAGTATACGTGCCGCGAGACATTGGAACAGTGCCAAGTGGTCTGGTCCCCCCATAGAAGTCGCACGGCCATAACAAGATCCAGGATTCTTCGGCCTCCTTGGCAACATCGATGTAATGGAAGTGATCTACGGTGCCCCCTGTGGCACTCCACTTTGCGTCAGCCGGACCCGTCACGAGAGCCTGGAATCCGCCATGAAAATCGAAGTCTTCAATTGTCCTTGGAATGTAGAATGGAATTGAACCCCGGTTCGTGATCCGAAATGTGACCAGGGGGGTCTCCCCTACCTTAATGGTTGTTTTGTCGAGGGAAACGTCGACGACGCCCTTTGGAGGAGCCTTCTGGTCAATAGGGACCGAGCATTGCCCGAGCAGCAAATTAGAACTACAAAGCATCGCACCCAACAGGACGTGGAGCAGTCCGATGGCACATCCGCGAATCCGCATCATAATCATCCTCCTCCAACCCTGAAGACCGTCACTGAATGGTGGCGGGTGGCACGGGTCTCCAACGGGCAAAGTGTAGACCGAGTGGTGCTTTTCCTTGGCACATTGGACACTGGGGGTGCCCCATCGTCTCGCGGCTTTCGAGACGTGGGCTGACGGGTCCTCAGCAGCGTCATGCAATTCGATTGGGTTCCTGGGGAGAGGAAAATGTGGCGGAGAGAGAGGGATTCGAATCCGCTTGCAAACGACAATTCAACAACATGCAAGGCCACGGATGGCACTGAAGTCTACGGAGAGCATCGATATTCCGCCAAACGGATTGCATTTGGATCGCAGAGCGATGCTCCCGCACCCATGTCGGGTTTTTCCCAGGAGAGGGTTCGCAGAGAGCAGCCCAGGGCCACCCCTTGGACACGGCTCAGTTCAGGACCGACCTTACCCCCACGACGAGGACAAGCAGGCCGCCAATAAACAGGATTACTCGTCCCGCAGTCGTTATCGGGAGCAAGGGGCCCCTGCTAAAAGCTGCTCTCATGCCCTTCGCGAAAAATGCCCCGAGCATCAGCAAGACACCCAGAATGATGACTAACACGTTTGTGAACACGGTTGTGATCCCTCAGTTGTGGCAACCCGACCAGCTCAAAGTTATATAGCCTCCGCCACCGGCGCCACGCCCTGTTTCCTTATTAGCTCCCCCAAGGTATCCGCCAATGCTGAGTTGGCCGTTCTGATACTGTGCTAAGCCTCCGTAGTTCGCTTCACTCACCTTCAGAGGGCCGAGGTTGGTCGGAACAAGCGGTGACGCACCGTTTACGAATCCAATCGGGGAAGTGTGCGCCTGCCAGTCACTCCACGTACGCACGGACTCAATGCCGCCGGTGTAGTGGCCGATCCCCCCCGCCAAAATGCCGCCATGCTCACCGCCAGTCGCGCTGTCATACGCAACTACGGCTAGCGACTCTCCTTTGGCTATGCCTATGTCGAATTCGGTTCCGGCGTATGCGAACCCACCCTTCGAGCACACACTTGGAATCAATCTCTTAAGTTTGGAAAGCAGGCCATTGTTCGCACCTGAAGGCCCCGATACCGAAAATCCACCTAACCACACCAACTCCTGACTGATTGTGGTAATCGTTGTGCCCCAAAACGAACCCGGCACATCTGTGGTGTGATTTGAAAGCACTTGGTCTCCCCAACTGACCTTGACTTCAATTTGACCCGGCGGTACCGCAGTTGGAGAAAACGAATCCTTGGTAACAGTTTTGATTCCCCAAATGTCAATCCACGTGTACCACTTACTTCTCTTGCAACCGGTCGCATCGCTGCCGCATGGACCCATCAACCCTAGGGAATCGCTGCCATTAGTGGGCGAATTCATCACGTACGCGTTCGTATTCCAGCTCTGTGGATTCTCCACGCTCACGGCTCCGAGTCCCGCCGGGTCCGGCGTCATCCACACTCCCAGACGACTGTTGTAATACCGGAACCAGGCGTGGTCCAGCCCGGTCTCAGTATCGCGCTCCAGACCTGTGTAGTGAATCGGGCTCACATCCGTGCCCGTGCAACTGAGCCCGTCACCATAAGGGTTACTTGTACAGGTCTCCGACACCACGCCCGAGACGTTGGTTCGTATACGCTCCGTGCCTAACCAGTCGCTGTGCGAGAAGGATGTAGTTCCACCCACCCCGCCCGAATACGTCGCCAAGTGTCGCCCGCCAACGTAAATCTCGGCCCGCTGCCAGGCTCCGGCAACGACCTCAGCGATGGCGTGGCCTGCCCCGTCGTTGACGTAGTCTTTAGCCGCTCCACTCACCACTTTGCGCACGCGTCGTCCGTAAGCATCATAGGCATACGTTATGCTGCTGGCATCAACGGACACGATCCGGCCTTCGGCATCATAGGTGTAGCTGTGTTGGCCATCGTTGGTTATGTTGCCCGCCGCGTCGTAGCTCACTCCATTCCCGGAAGCGATGCGGTTCGTCGCTGGATCGAAGCTGATCTGCGTACCATTCGGGTTCTGGTGCCAGCGGTTGGCGTTGCGGTCGATGTCGAAACTCAGCGCACCAGCCGTCGAGATTCGGTTCAAGGTGTCGTAGGCGTAGTTCCAGGTACCGTTAGCACTGTCGATGGTGCCGCTGACGTTGTCATCGGCAGCATATTGAATCTGCGTATTGCCGCTGGCAGGCCCCTTCAGGGAATAAACGGTGGTCGTGTTCTTCACAGCGGAGATCGCGGTCAGGCGGCCGCGAGTGTCGAAGCCTACGGTTTCGTTCACGCCGTTGCCCAGGGAGTCCTGAGTTCCTTCCACAAAGGCATTGTAGTGCAGGCCGGAGAGCAAGGTTGCCGGGTGGTTGGCATCGCTCAGGCTGCTGGTTAGCGTTGTGAGCCGCCCGGCTGCGTTGTAGGCATAACTGAATGTCGTGCCGACGCCGTTGGTTGCGCTGGTGGGCAGGCCCCCAGGGTTGTAGACATAGGTCAGTTGCCACGAACTGGTGCCGCAATTGTACGGGCTGCACTGCCAGTCATTCGCAATCCGACCTACCTTGTCGTAGCTCAGAATATCGATGGCTGTGCTTGTTCCCACGATCGCATGGGTGAGCCGTCCAACCGGGTACAGGAGCGTCTTCCCCGAATAGCTGCTCTCGTCGTACGCAAACGACGTGGTGGGCGTAGAGCCGTCGTCATAGCTCGTTGATGTTACGCGATGAAGATTATCGTAGGTGTAGGTGGTTGTGACTTTCACGTTGACATTGGTCTGGTTCTGCTTTGGCCGCTGCCGCTGATACAGCTTTCCTTCCGAATCATATGTGTAGGTGGTGACGTTGGCCTCGGGGGTAGTACTGCTGCTGAGGCGCGAAAGACTGTCGTACACGAACGTCCTTGGGTTAAGCGATCCCTGCGTGACCTGTGTAACGTTTCCGAGCGTGTCGTATTGGTAGTTCGTCAGGTAGCCAGTGCCGGAAATATCCATCCCGCAAGACGGTGGCGCACCGGTCTGCCCGAATAGGGTGACGCTCGATACCTCACAAACCGATAAGGTCCGGCCTAAGCCGTCCGACTGATAGATGTGAGCGACCTGTGTCGCTCCGTTTCCTTCGTCCTGCACCTTGGTGGCCCGTCCAGAGTAGCTATTGGTCGCGGTCGTTCCGTCAGCGTGCGTGACCGTCGTTGGTCGCCCCATCGCATCATAAGCATAGGAGTCGCCAGCGCCCGAGCACACCTTGGCAGCCGACAATCCTGTCCCTTGATACGCATAGGAGACGAAGGACACGAGCCCACGAGAGTCCCTACAGGTATCCACCTGATCGTAGGGAGTTGTCTCGGCATTGGCGAATGCCCGGCGGCTAGGACGCCCAAGACCGTCCACTTCAGTCAACAGAGTGGTCGAGTTGGTCGCATCGATCTTTTGCTGTACCTGAACTCGGACAGATGTCGGGTACGTGTACGTGGTCTGACCTCCATCTGCATACGAAACGCTTGAGGGGCGGAACATGTTGTCGTAAGCAAACACCGTGTTCTGGCTGTTCTGATCAGTTCGTTGCTGCACAACACCCGCCGGGTAAAAGTATTTAGCGGATTCAGTGTGAGCAACCCCCGTGTTCGGGTAGGTCACGGTCGTGACAAAGGCTTGGGTGTTGTGATTGATCCCATCGCTGTAGTTGTCGGTATAGTCGAATCCCGTGTTGTGATTGCCAGGGTCCTCCGTCGAGGTTAGGTTGCCGAGATCGTTGAAGCTGTTCGTGGTTATCAGCCACGTATTGCCGGGGTTGACCCAGCGTTTGACCGCTGTGGGGTTACCGCGCAACGTGAAACCGGAGCCATAGTTCGTGTAGTCATGTTGCGGAACTCCGCTGGTCGGTGCCAAGGGGTTCTGGCCCGTGTAATTGTCATACTCATATTGAGTTTCCGCAACAGGCGTGCCGTTTCCGTCTTGTATCTGGATGTCGGTGGGCTTGCCATAGATATTCGCGACCGTCGAATACGTGACAAGCGTCTTGCGGAGCGGGGTAGCTGGAGGTCCCCCTGAACCGAAGTCGTATTCATCCGTCTCTGTCGGAAGTGTGTTCGCGTTATATTGAATGTCCGTCTTGTTGAACCAGCCGTTAAGGTTGGCTGTCATCGTGCGCCGCGTTACGGGGTTGAGTTGGTCAACAGCGGTTGTGGAACAGTTCGTGAAATTCCCGTTGTAGCAGGTCTGCGAGGAGGCCAACAGGGTCCCCGAGGCGACGCTGCCCTGATAGGCATCCTGCTCTGTTGGATAAAGGCCCTGGAAAAAGATTTTGGTTTGGTTGCTCTGCGGATCGGAGATGGTGGTGATCCAGCCGGGATTAGAACCCGAGCGATCGTAGGTCCACGCACCTTCTGTGGTGGTGGAATTCGGCTTGAGAGTCCGCACCAGACCAGCCGTTTGTCCTGTGGCGCACACGATGCCTCCGCTGGCGCCCGACAGCGCGGGATTGGAGTTCGTGTAGGTGTACTGGATGATGCCCCCGGTTGGTAATGTCACGGACGCAAGCCTTCCGGTAACGTTGCCCGAGAATCCTGGTGTGGCCTCGTAGGTAAAGCTATAGCTTGTACCATCGGGGAGCACGATGCTGCTGACGAGGCTGTTGCTGATTGGCCCGTACTCGGAGATGCCAGAACAGCCGAAATTGGTTCTCACTGTCTTGGTCGTGTAATTAACTGTTACCGCAGCCGTTCCGGAGGGCGTTTTGCTGTACGTGTAAGTCTTCGGATTCGTGCCAGCAATCGTCAGCGCCGTTGTGCCCAAGGTATCCGTGAATGTGGTTGAAGTGGCTGTGATCTGATTGCCGTTCGCATCAATGGCGCTGCCTGGATCGCTCACAAAAGAGGGTGCATGAATCGTCTGTCCGTCTGGAAATTGAATCGTGTTGACGGGATTTGGCCCTGTTGCATCCACTGTCACTTTGATGGCGCTACCGTCTAGTAGCGTCTTCGTTGCTACAAGTTGTCCAGCGACTCCGCACGGCGACTCTTCCGCAAGGGTCAAGCCCAAATTGTGATTTACTCCCGACGCGTCTATATAACCGCTGAAGAAGTAGCTGGTGATTGGGTATGTCCCGCCATTGTCGGGGTCGTGGCAGTTTCTCGTTCGCACTGTGTATGGCAGATATCCAACTGAGCCTTGTGTGATCGTGCCCCATCCCCAATTTGCCGCAGGACTCCACGCCGTTCCGGTCACCCATATCGCATTGTTGTAGCTGAGCGCGTAGGTAAAGGGGATGCCGCGCCCTGGCTTGGACACGATGGGAATTCCAAAACTCATCTCCAAGTTCGAGAGGTTCAGCTGGTCAAATGGCCCCCCTCCGAAACTATAGAACTGCGATGACTTTCCTTTCGCCTGAGCATTCCCCAAGACAACGAACATGAGTACAACTAGAATCAACAAAAGGATGGTCCGCATGTTTTTCACAGGCCGCCTCCGTTGTTCTGAATTGTGAAATCAGAATCTAGGATTCCGGAATTGACCGTGACCCCTGTGATTGTGATATCGAGGTTCGCCGAATCTTGGAGAAAGCGGGTCACGCGTTGGGGAACCATCACACCGTCTATGCTCTTGTAGCCGCTGAATCCTATGTCCATTGCGATATCTGTATTGGCATCGCTATCGGGATGGGTGGCGAGACTGAGCAACACCGGAAGGAATGTGGTCGAGTCTATTCGCAAATCCATCATGCTCTCGCGCATCATCAAAGCTTTTGCAGCAGGGCTACCCCTTCCGCTAACGACCCTATACATCCTGATGTGCTCAACAGTGAGGCCGCCAGACGTTTCGGTCCCAAGGTAGGAAATCACGGCGTCCGAGCGTAAGAAATCGCTGATCACGATGGCAGGAGTGAACCAAGCGGCAACGGTCTTCGTGTTGTGAGCGACCTGAGGGACGATTCGGCCATCGGGGTAAACCGTCTGCCCGGTCACTGGACCAGAGCTGTCGTTACGCACCTCGCTCCGAGAAGCCGATCCAACACTCAAATCGATCCGGCTTTCGTCCAATCCCTTGGCCTTGAGTGTTACTGTTCCATTTCCTTTCTCTGAACCGGCGGTCCACGATGCGTTACCGCTCAGAGTTACATCACCCACTGTGACGCCGTTCGTGAGCGCGGCGAGAGATTTCTGCGCCAAGGCGACCGCCTGTGGGTCACTCTGAGGATTCTGAGGAAACAGAGGTGTGGAAGAAAACAAAACAACAAATAAGGACAGAAGGCTGAGAAAGCGGGTCATAAGTTCCTTCCCTCACTATTCCGCTATGGGGCGATGTCCTGAACACTTCAATCCTGTCCGAGAATTGCGCAAGACCGGATACAGATGCACACTGCGGGTCTTATTAGGGAAGAACATCTAGCACTGAAGCTGTTTGAGGCAAGCTAGGAATTACAGTCTCTCCTGCTTGGATGTACGGCAGGGTAGGACGGCCCGACAATCGATGTCAAGTAAATCTTCATTGAATCACGCTGATGCGTGACGCGAGTCACAATCATGTTCTTTGGTGATAGCTCCGTTGTTGCGCCCATCGAGCGACAACTGGTCGTCATCGGAGAGGCAACAAACATGAAGCGGTGGCAAATGACAGTCCCAGGCTGGAAATCCAGCCAAGCTAACGTTACGTACGTACGTTACGTAGCCCGATTCTTCCCGCTGCAATTTTGCCGCGACAATGGTGTAGAAAGACAGGAATTCCTTCCGCAAAGCCTCAACAACCTCGACACAATAATGATTGGGTCTAAAAGGATATGAAGATGTCTGAACGGAAATCCTTGCGATCAGAACCTCACCCGTTATTCCTTCGGAGCCGCTCAGAACCCACAAGAACACGTTCTACAGCATTAGTTGACTGACTGAGGCTCTTCGTAAAACGAGCGAGAATCAGGAATGGCATCTGGTCGGGACGATTGCACTTGCGAAGGCTCTCTTCGATGGCGAGCCGGAGATTTCGGAATTCATCCATGAAATTGTCGCGAACAAAGCCATTCACTATTCGTTTCTTCTCCGCTATCGTGATCCGGGACGAAAACCGTTTTGCCTCTGATTCTTTGATTTTGGGTAGCTTCGGGATTTCTAGCCGAAATAGCTCGACAGGTGACAGCTGCGGGTACTTGTCGCGTCGGTTCCAAATTGACTGGATGATCTCGAACCGTTGGAACTGATAAGTCGGCCAAATCGCACATTCCAGTTTCGAGCATCGCGCAAAGGACTGCCAACATCCAGCGTAGACACGCTTGGCGTCAGAGGTGTGACATCGTATTCCCGCCATTGCATTGGCCAGATTTAAAGGGTTGTGAGCATACTTGCCGGAGCGTATGAACTTCAGAAGTTCCCTCTGAGCGAAGCCAGCTTCCTGGTCGGCCAGCTTTGCATCCGCGTCTTTCTCTTCGTTTTCGGCGCTCTTCAGGTTCCTTTCAGCCGTTTCATAGTCGGCACGACGCTGGCGAAGGATCGGCTCGATGGCCGCGAGTTGCTCGGCAGTCGCTTGGCTCTGAGCGTGTTGAACTTCATCGAAATCCTTTCGCAACAAATCGCGACGCTCCTGGGCATTGATGCGTTGTGCGTGTTTCAAGGACGTAGCTGCGGCACTCTTGCGCACCTCGGCAGCTGTTGCTTCGCTCGATGAATCCTGAAGAAAGTGCTCGATCTGGGAATGGCGGGAATCGTTTGCAATTGGTGCGAGGGCCCGCCGGATATCTGCCGTAGATTTCACATGGAGCAGTTCCCAGCCACATTCCGCCCACTCAGCAGATAACCAACCTACCAAAGCGTCCCGGTCGCCACAGAGCATTCCCTTATCGGCAGAGGGGCGTCCGCGTGGTTTTTGTCGTGGCTGGTCCCATTGCTCAGGCAGTTCTGACGGATCGTTAACCAGATAGCGTCTCACAGGAAATTCCTGTCAAGTCCTTTATTCAGAAAATCGCCGATTTCGGCTGCTCGGAAATTCAGGCTCAAAAGTCGCCCGCTGCTCGATAATTCAGTCCCGCCAATCTGGCCCACTGCCTGATATTCGATTGTCCACCGATTTTGGCTCCCGTACGTACGATCCCATCCTTTCTGAAAATCGGGTGTAAAACCGTTTCAGTGAATCATAGCCGCAAAGCTCGGCAGAGCCACGGGAAGCATCGATTGCCGGGGCACACGCGGCGGCAGAAAATATTCTTGGAATTCAGGGACAAGCGCAGGCATCGGCCTTCATGATGATCTTGTCCGCCGACGAAACTATGGATGTAGTGAGGTGAATGGCGATGATCGCTGTTGAATCCAAACCGATGTTTCCGTGCCCGATCTGCACGCAAGTGCGGGAAGTGCGAGTTACCAAGAAGGACAAGCCGTATCTGATTTGTGATCCCTGCGGAGTGCAGGTCTTTGTGCGAGGGCCAGCCGGAATCGAAGAACTGCGCCGCTTGCTGCGACAAACGAACAACGATGGTCTGCTTACTAGACTGAGGGAAATCGAACGCCGCTATCGTCTTACATGCCCACAGTGCGGCCATGAATTCTGGGTAGAACCGACTCTCCTTAAGACGAGTGTATTCGATGGAGCCCTGAAGGGCTTTCGCTGTCCGAAGAAAGGCTGCGGCGCAATCGTCGCGTGGGAGGCAAAAGCATGAGAATCACGGTGGTGGGAGCGATTCTGATTATCGCCGCAGTAGCGGCAGGCGTTGTTTTGATCCTCGCACTTAAAGAGCACACGAACGGGGTTGGCGAGCAACAGAGTGGCGGCTCTCAGCCGAACCCGTCTTTGCAGAACGGGTTTGGGTCGTAACTACCTGCACGCAGTCTCGAATCGCAATTTGGTCTGTGCAAGAGGAATAGAGTTGGAAACGATAACTCAATCGGAATGGATGACAGTGGCGGAAGCGGCCAACTATCTGACGGTAAGGCCGCGCACGTTGCTGTTGTGGGCGCGTCAGGGCAGAGTGAAAGCCTTTGCGCTCTCCGGGACTCGGCGGCACGTTTGGCGGTTCCGCCGACAGGACTTAGACGCTGCCCTTCTGGAATCCTCCGTGCTACCCTCCATAGCGCCATCCGTGCGCCCTGCGGAAAGGACGGGCAAATGAAAAGGGCAGCACGGTTCAAAACTGGAAGCGTCGTTTTCGATAAACGACGTAAGACGTGGAACTACCTGTGGTGGGAGGCTGGAAAGCGGCACTCAAAACTGGTTGGCACCCTTCGGGAGTATCCGACCAAAGGAGCCGCGTGGACAGCGGCGCAGTCGTTCCAGCAGCAATCGACCGAAACCACTGCAATTCAACCGGGAGCAACAGTGAGTGCAATTGTGGCGCGGTACGAATCTGAACGGATGCCGTCTCGATTCTCAACGGCACGGATGTATCGTTCCTGGTTGCACAATCACATCCTGCCACATTGGGGCGAGAAACCGATTGCCGATCTACAACCACGGGAAATCGAGTTGTGGTTGCGTAGCGTGTCGCTCTCCCCGAAAAGCAAGGCTCACATTCGGGCCATGCTACGCATCATCATGGATTATGCGATGTGGTGCGGCGTAGTGGATGTATCCCGCAACCCGATTGAACTGGTTGTGGTCAAGGGAGCCACGAAGCGCACTCGGCAACCTCGAAGTCTGACTGTGGAGCAATTCCGAAAACTCGTAGCCGAGTTGGAGGAACCGTTTCGCACCATGGCGCAAGTAGCAGTCTGTTTCGGGCTGAGGGTGAGCGAGTTGCTCGCTCTGAAATGGGCGGATGTGGACTGGCTCAACGGCAATCTTCGCATCGAACGCGCAATCGTGATGCAGAAAGTGGACGAAGTAAAGACGGTCGCATCACGGCGGCAGATGAGCATTGCCAAGGAACCGCTGGACGTACTCAGCAGATGGAAACGTGCAACTCAGTTCTCAGCAGGGACGGACTGGATTTTTGCCAGTCCCGTCAAATTGGGACGTTTGCCGATTTCTTATCCGTGGTTCTCGCGACAGCTACAACAGGCAGCGGACAAGGCCGGAATCGGCAGCCTGGGTACTCACACCTTCCGCCACACGTACCGCTCATGGCTCGATGCGGTCGGCACACCCATTGCAGTGCAACAGAAGCTCATGAGGCACACAGATATTCGTACCACGATGAACCTCTACGGAGACTGTGTGACGAATGAAATGGCTGAGGCAAACTGCAAGGTCGCTGGGCTGGCTCTGAACGGGTTACCGAGCTAAACGGATCGCAGAGCGGATTGCGCGTTCGCTAAGCGATTGAAAATATGGCGGAGAGAGAGGGATTCGAACCCTCGAAGCGGTTTCCCGCTTACACGCTTTCCAAGCGTGCTCCTTAAGCCACTCGGACATCTCTCCGCCGGACTTCAGGGGGCGGGCCGGCGCGCGACGAAGAAGCGCTGCATCAATTCACGGCACTTCGCTTCTTCCACGCCGCCAAGGACCGCGATGCGCTGCATCAACCGGGGCTCGTTGGGGATGGCAAAGATGCTCTCGCAGGCGCCCGTGCGCGGCTCGCGCGCGCCGAATACGACGCGCGGGAGCCGGGCCAGGATCACCGCACCGATGCACATCACGCACGGCTCGATGGTACAGTACAGAACGGCCTGTTCGAGGCCGTGGGCACCCACCGCTCTGGCCGCTTCCCACAATGCACGCATTTCGGCGTGCTCGAAGGGCTGCCCCGAGCGCTCCGTCTGGTTGTGACCGCGTCCGATCACCCGATCATCCAGCACCACCACCGCACCCACCGGCACTTCGCCGTCGCGAAACGCGGCTTCCGCTTCTTCGAGTGCGACCCGCATCCAGCGGGCCTCGCGTTCGAGACTCAAGGCGATCAGCGCTGCGGCAGTCCCGATGCGAGCGACGTCGCCACCTTGACGGCCACGTCCTCGAACGGCGGCGCCCGGTGCGTCTTGGCGCCGAGGTCGGAGCGCACGGCGTCGCCCGTACTGACGACGGAACGATCCGACGTTTCGGTGCTGGCACCCTCGGCGTAGTCCTCGTCGGTGCAGCGGAACAGCGTGCTGCCGTCGGCCGCGCTGATGATGGTGATGGTTGCGCCGACGTACGTGGTC
>Ga0335076_10000044_pt1 | contig 102754 bp, 180 predicted proteins | sample Lox_Sample_25_FD_206717 | JGI IMG/M metagenome (GOLD analysis project Ga0335076, IMG submission 206717) | Soil microbial communities from Loxahatchee National Wildlife Refuge, Florida, United States - Lox_Sample_2.5 | ecosystem: Environmental > Terrestrial > Soil > Wetlands | place: USA... | reverse complement strand
CGCAGACCGCGATGGACGTCGTCATGGTTGTGACGTACATCGGCACGAACGAGAGCGGCACGCCGTTCTACGCGTCGATCGTCGGAACGGCGGCGATCTGATGCGGGGCAACAACGGCAACTACATGGGGTCGTCGGAGGTGCAGGCGCTGGTCGGCGCGTGGCAGGAGATCGTCGGCTGGTCGCCGTGGCAGCGCGATCACCGCGGCTACTACCAGCGGCCGCAAGCGAACGTGCAGCTCTCGCCGTATCGCGCGCCGGCGCCGGCCTACGCGCCGCCGCCGTATGCCCAGTACCGCGAGCCGCACCGGCATCGCCATCACCACCACCGCCATCCGTACAACCCGTACGTGATGGGATGGCAGCAGATCGTCGGCGCGGATGACGACGCGATGAGCGTCCCGCCGCGCAACGCGCTGATCGACGCGCCGGGTCCCGAGCGCGCCGGTCGCGAGGTGCTGCCGATGTCGACGGGCGTCGCGATCCTGCCGACGCAGTCGGCGCAGATCACGGCGCGGCCGCAGCGGGTCGCGTTCCGCCCGGAGCGCGTCTTCATCTCGGCGGCGGGCACCAGTGGCGGAGCGGCCGACTGGATCGTCAACGACATCAAGATCGGCAACCGGTCGCAGTTCTCGCAGAGCGGCGACATCCCGGGCGACATGTTCGCGACCAACGCGATCGACGGCTTCGTCTCGTTCGAGACGGCGCAGACCGCGATGGACGTCGTCATGGTTGTGACGTACATCGGCACGAACGAGAGCGGCACGCCGTTCTACGCGTCGATCGTCGGAACGGCGGCGATCTAAAGGCTCGACCTCCGTTGGAGCTCGCCACCTGGCGCTCGTGGGCGCCGCGCGGTGGCGAGCTGTTGCGGGGACCGAGGCGAAAACCGAAGATGCCCGACGACGACGACATGACTCCCAAGCTCGGTCGCCTCGCGGCGCCGCCGCGGCGGATCCAGTCGCAGACCGAGCGTGACATGCAGGGGGTGGCGGCCAAGCTCGAGCGCGAGCGCGCGAGCTCGCAGACGTTCGAGGAGGACTACACGGATCGCTACGAAGGCGAGGAGCTCCGCGCGGCGCGCGAGCAGCGCGAACCTCTGCCGAGGATCCGGCATCTCGAGGATCGCGTCGATGCGCTCCAGAGTGCGCAAAGCTCGGTACGCGTCGAGGTCGCGAACCAAATCGGATCTCTTCGCGTGCAGGTCGCCACGGAGCTCGGCGGCATCCGTTCCGACATGGCGCGCGATCGAGGCGAGGTGATCGGCGCGATCGGCGCGCTCGCCGGTGAGGTAAGCGGGCTCGCGAAGGCGGTCGAGACGGTGACCAAGCGCGAAGACGTGGCGTTCGAGCTGCGCGCCGGCGTTCACGCGGCGCAGGCCAAGGCGGAGACCGAAGTCACGGCCAAGCAGGCGCTCGACGAGATCGACAAGAAGCGATCGCGTCGGCGGTGGTTCACGCAACTGCTCAAGTGGGGGCCGCCGGCGATCGCCGCGCTCGGCGCGGCGTATGCCGCGGGGAAGTGCTGACATGAAGCGAGGCTCGAAGGATACCGCGGTCGCGCTTGGTCTCGGGGCCGCGCTCGTAGCTGTGATCACCGCGATCGAGATCCGGCGGCAACGTCGCGAGGCGTCGCCGGTTCCGACCACTGCCTCGCGAGGGGAGTATCGCTAGGTGTTCACGCCGCTCTTTCACATCACGCTCCCCGAGGACGACGGCGAAGATCGTCACTTCGCGCCGATCCTCATCGCGCTCGAGGCCATGTGCGCGGTCAACGAGTGGCACATCCGGCGCGCGAACAAGCGAGCTCGTCAGGGGCTCGGTTTACCAATACCGCCCCTCTACGCGTCCGGCGTGCGCTACGCCGAGGACAAGCACGGACGCGAGGATTGGCGCGACTGCTATGCGGTCCTGAAGCGCGGCAAGGGCGACTGCGATCAGCTCGTCGCGTGGCGCATCGGCGAGCTCCGCGCGGCGGGAGTGCGGGCCGAACCGGCGATCAAGTGGCAGCACTTGCCCCGCGAGGTGATGGGGATGATCGGCTATCCGACGCGCATGATCCCGGCCGAAGGCATCCACATGGTGCACTGCGCGGTGCGTTACCCCAGCGGCCAGATCGAAGATCCGTCGAAGATCCTCGGGATGGGCGGCGCCTACACGAACCGCGTATGATGCGGTGACAGCATGTGGCTTCTCCCCTTTCTCCTCGTCGCCGGCATCGCGCTCCTCGCGAGCTCGAATCGTCGCGGCGTGTACGCACTGCCGCCGCCGCGTCCCGTGCCCTGGATGCGCGACGCGCCGTCCGGCACGATCGTGCCGGTGGCGGGGGCGCCGAGCCCGATCGCCGTGCTCGGTGAGTTCGTTCGCGCCGGCGCGCGGCCGCCGCCGCCGGTGATCTTGTGCGCGCTCGCCGAAGCCGAGGCCCTGGGGCGCCGCGACATCGCCGACGGAATCGTGCGGACGTTCGTGGCGCCGGTCGTCGCGGCCGAGGTACGCCGGATGTCGTCGCACGGCGCGCCGATGCGGCGCGGTTCCGATGACGTCAAGATCATGCAGCACGCGCCGACCTCGGCACCGCATCCCGACGACGCGCGCATCCAGGCCGCGCTCAACGCGAATCCGCAGCAGTTCGTGCGCGACCCATCCGCCGCGGCGATGAATGACGACGCCGGTGACGGCGGCGATGACGCGAGCGCGCAAGCGAGCGGCTCGCCGATCGTGGGCGTCGATCCGGCGGCATGGTCGCAGTTCCGCGCGCGGCTCGAGCGTGAGACTCCGCTCTACGAGAGCTCGCGCCACGTCGGGCGCTATCGCCAGCGGCGCGATCGACTCGCCGAGCTCGGCATCGATCCGAGGTCGGTGATCGGCGATCCCGACGCGCAACGCGACGCGCTCGACGTCGACCTCGCGGACGCGCACCGGCACGCAGCCGCCTCGGGCCTCGCGGCCGAGCACGTCGGACGCCCGATCATGCTCCCGGGTGAAGAGCGCGCGCAGCCGATCACGCTCTCCGGCGTGCTCGGCGTGATCCAGGCCGCCGGCCTCGAGGGCGCATGCGGCTGGCTCGAGTCGCCGGCAGATCGGCGGAAGTTTCCCCACACGACGCGCGCGTTCCTGCGCACTAACGGGGTGTTCTGATGCGTGGATCGTCGTCGTCGGTCGCGTCGGCGTTCGCCTTCGTCGCGAGCGCGTTGGTCGTCGGCGTCGCCGGTGCGGCGGTCTATCGCGCGCTCGATCCGCACGGGCACACGTGTTCGCGATGCGGCAACCAGTGGCGACACTTCGGGGCATTCAACGGCGGAAACGAGCGCGCGCACGCGTGCGGCGCGTGCGGTACGATCCAGTGGTGGAAAGACGGCGCGTTGCCGCTTCTCGCCTTGCCGGAGACGACCTGATGCCGACTGCCGCCGACGTCGCTCGAACGACCATGGAGAGCACGATCTCGCGCTCGCTTATCGAAGCCGCGCGCCAGAAGGCGGCCGCCTCGCCCGGTCGATTCGTCGGCGTGGTGTTGTCGCGATCGGCCGCACCGTCGTGGCGCGCGTTCGCGTTCGCCACGGCCGAGACGCTCGCCGATTGGTACGACGATTGGGTCGGGACCCCGCATCTCTACCAGTACCTCGGTACGTTCGACAAGGATTCCGAAGACTGGCAGGAAGGGCGCGCGATCGCGCAGGCGACGCCGGCGTCGGTGACGGTCGGCGAGAGCTTGGGACCCGAGGACGTGACCGACGCAATCGCGTTCGGAATTGCCAAGCTCATGCATACGCCGCTCGGCGAGCTCAAGGCGGCGGCCGACGCGCATCGCGCCCGCGTCGGCGCGGAGGCCGCACTCTCGATGGACGAGCTCGTGAAGCTCCTCCTCGATCAAGACACGCGCTGGGCCGAGATCATCGATCACGGGCGCGCCACCAAGAATCCCGATGCCAAGGGCGCGCTCGAGTGGTTCCGACGCGATTGGCGGCCGGTCTTGCGCCAGGTCCTCGAGCGCGGTCCGCACCTCGCGCGTGACAAGCAGCGCGTCGGCATCGACGAGGTGCTCTATCACGTGCACGCGCGGATCTATCCCGGCGCTCGCAAGGTCGGGTTGCCCGACTCGTCTTTCCTTCTGCCTGACATCACGCTCGATGCCGAGGAGGCTCCCATGACGAACGTTTCCGGCGGAGGTGGTCATCACGGCGGCGGAGGCGGCGGCCACCATGGCGGCGGTCGCCGTCGGTTCGGCGATGAGTTCCTCGCCGATGCCGGGCCGCTCGACGTGCTGATCGAAGAAGACGAAGACGACGCGCCCGCCGAAGTCGTGGGCCGCGGGCACGGTGGCGGCGGTCGCGGTCGCGGCGGTCGCGGTCGGTTTCGGCGCGTGTTCGGCGGTGACGGCTACTGGTGGGGTCCTTATCCGTACTGGTACGACCCGGTCGTGATCGTCGACGAGACCGACGATAAGAAGCGGCGCGGCCACGCGCTCGTCGGCAAGAACAGCTACGACCCGTGGGCGGGCATGGAGGGCGATCCGCCGGGGTATGGCATGACGTTGCCCGGACGATCGTACCCGCCGACCGCGGCGTTCGTTGGCGCCGCGGCGCCGCAGCGCGAGGGCATGGTCGCCGAGCTCGCCCCGGTGCTTGCCCCAGGCACCGGCGGATTCTCCGTCGAGCTCCGGCTCGACCGCGATCGTTGCCTGCACGCGACGATCTGCGTCGATGGTCAGTGCTATCGCGGCGCGATGGATCTCTCGGGACCGCTCGCGGCACTCGAGGCGAAGATCGCCCAGGGGCACCGTGAGCTCCACGCGCGCGAAGACGCGATCCAGAGCGCGGGACAATTGATCGTGGGTGCGCTCCTCGACGAGCACGTGCAGGTCGCGTGCGCCGGCTGGTGGCACGATCTCACGAGCGCGGCGAGCGGCGCGGTGCGCGCCGTGGGTCGCGGCGCGCAGCAAGCCGTCGGTACGGTCGGGCACACGCTCAAGAAGCTGAAGGGTCCGATCGGGATCGCTGCGGCGACCGCCGCCGGCGCGGCCGCGGCCGCGATTCCTGTCGCCGGTCCCGTCGTGGCGCCGATGGCGGCGGGCCTCGCGAAGAATCTCGTCGACGCGGCCGCCGGCGATCACGTCGACGTGAAGCAGGCCGCGCAGAACGCGCTCGCGCAGGCGCAGGCGGCGGCGCAGCAGGATCCGCACGTCGCGCAGGCGCTCGACGTCGCGCAGAAAGCGGTCGCGCAGACGACGGCCGCGTATCACATCGCCGAGACCGCGAAGGCGGCCGCGAGCGGCGATCAGAGCGCGCTCACGCAGATTCAGAAGCTCGGCTCGGCCGCGGCGCAGGGTGATCCGGCCGCGCAACAGGCGATGAACCTCGCGCACGCAGCGGCGGATACCGCGAAGCAGAACCTCGCTGACGCGATGCAGGGGATGCCCGATGACCTCGCGCAAGCGGTGCAGAGCTCGGGACCGTACGTCGGAACCGGCGGCCCGCGCTCGGAGATCATCGGGGCCGAAGCGGGGCTGGCCGCGCTCCAACATCAGGCGGCGAACGCGGCCGCCGAGATGCCGGGGCGCGTGATCGGCGTCCTGCGTCGCCCCGATGGGACGTGGTCGCTCGAGCAGTTCGCGTCGCCCGACGACGCTGACGATTGGTTCGGCAACGCTACGGACGTGCCGACGTCGTTCACGTACGCGGCGTATTTCGACAAGAGCGACGCGCTCTGGCCGCGTCCGCTCAACGAGGCGGTGGGGCACACGCGCGTCTCGCGCGTCCCAAGTCCGGCGATCCAGCGGGGCATCGCGGAGGCGGTGTAAGGTAGGCCGTGTTCGATCGCGTGGACGAATACGTCGCGGGCAACCGCGACGCCGCGCGCGAGGGGCTCGCCGTTTACCTCGGTCGTCGCCTCGAGCGGATCTCGCGTGCCCTCGGCGGCGGTTCCCTCGCCGGCGAAGATCCGCGCGAGCTCGCGCTCGAGGCCGCGGAGCTCCGCGACTATCTCGCGTGGGTGCGGAGGGCCGCCTAGATGCGCGGCGTATACGCGAGCTCGCGCGGGCGCGCCCCGACGTACGTCGGGGCGTCGATCCTCCAGACTCCCGGCGCCCAGGCGCGCGAGATGGGCCAGATCGAAGCCGAGATCCGCGCGTTCTCCGGCGAACTCACCGGTGAGGCGCGACGCCGTCACTACGACGTCCACGACCCGGCGAGCGAGGGCGATATGGCCGCCGCGCTTGATCCGGTCGCGTACGCCCAAGCGATCGCGATCGACGCCGCCAAACCGATCCCGAAAGACCCGCTCGTCGCGTTCTTTGCCGACGTGTGGACGCCGTGGGTTAAGAAGTGGGGCGAGTTCTATCGCGAGTACGGCGACGGGCGATGGTGGTCGAATCCAGCCGCGGAAGCGGAAGGCTATCAACGCGAGCTCGTCGACATGCGCGCCCGCGTCGCCGCCCTCGGGCATCAGGTCCAGGCGCCGGCGCCGCAGCCGTTCTCGCCGTCGGTGTTCGATCCGCATCACGACCTCCTCGACACCGCGAAGGAGACGGCGCAGAAAGCCGGCGAGAAAGCCGGCGAGGCATGGACGCTCGTCAAGGTCGGGATCTACGGGGCGCTCGCGATCGGCGGGATCATCGCGCTCTCGAGCGTCGCGCATGACCTGCGTAGCGGGCGCGATCCGGCCGAGAAGTATCTCGCGCTCGCGCGGAGGTCTCGATGATCTGGTTCTTGCCCGTGCTCTTCGGTCTTGGCTTCGTCGCCGCGCGCGTCGTGCTCGATGCGCGCGAGCGTGACGCCGCGCGGTTGAATCAGGTCACGGCCGAACGACTCCGCGCCGCGTCGGCCGCCGTGCATCCCGACGTCTCGCAGCCGGCCAAACCGCAGGTCGCGCAGACCGAGCTCGCCGCCGCCGCCCAGACGCACCAGGCGGCGAAGGTCAAGACCGCACAGGTCGCGCAAGCGGCGCAGACCGAACGCGCCAAGGCCGTCGCACTCGCGAACGCGGCGCTCCTTCAGGCGAACCAAGACGTGTTCGCGACGACGCTCGCCATGATGAAGGCGCGCGGCGATTACGCGTATCACCCGTTGACGGAGAATCAAGTCGCGCTCGACCAGGCCGTCGCGGCGCACGACGCGGCCGTCGCGCGTCAGGTCGAGGCGAGCAAGCACCTCGCCGAGCTCGGTGGGGGACGCTGATGGGGCGCGATGATTGGCAACAGGCGCGCGCGAAGATCGACAAGGCCAGTCGCGCGCTCTCCGACGCGCAAGATCGGCTCTCCGAATTGTTCGCGATGGACCCAAGTCCCGCGAACAAAGCGCGATTCGATCGGGCGTTCGATTTCATCGAGCGCGCCCGCTGGGCGCTCTACGAGGTGAAGCCGCGGTGAGGAAGCTGTTCTCCACGAAGGAGTTCACGCCCGGTCACGTCGCGGGGACCTTGATCCTCTTGTTCGGCACGATCGAGCTCGCGAAGTTCGCGATCCGCAGACATCAAGCGGCGCTCGGTGCCGCCTCTTCGCTCGTCGCGCGTCGCGGCGAGTATCGCGCGAGGTGACATCATGAAGAAGGTCTACGCGACAATGATCGCGTTCGTCGCCCTCATCTCGATCGCGGCGCTCGCCGATGGTCCGCAGCCATCGGTGGGTCTTTACTGGTACGACTCGCATGATCCGTCGATCAGCGGCATGGCGGCACCGCTCAACCAGCTCCTCGTGCGCACGGACCTGCCGAGCCTCTACTACAAGAGCGGCGCGGCGAACACGGCGTGGACGAAGATCGGATCGGTCTCGAGCGGCGGTACGGTCACGAGCGTCGCGTGCGGCACGGGGCTCTTGTGCGCGCCGAGCTCGCCGATCACGACGGCCGGCACCGTCAACGTCGCGCTCACGCCGACGACGTGCGCGGCTGGTATGGCGGAGACCGCCACGGCGGCTGACGGCACGTCGACGTGCAGTCCGTTCGGCAACGTGACGAGCGGGACACTCACGGCCAACACGATCCCGAAGGCGACGGGCGCCGGCGCGATCGGGAACAGCTCGGTAACCGACGACGGCACGACGTTCGCCGTCGCGACGAGCAAGCTCACCGTGAACGAGTCGACGGGCAACGCGCAGGTCGGCGGCAATTTCCAGGCGCTCGGCGCCGAGACCTTGAACTCGGCGATGAACGCGAACTCGAACCGGATCAACAACCTCACGGATCCGGCGTCGGCGCAGGACGCGGCGACCAAGAACTACGTCGACTCGCAGGTCGGCACCGTGGTCTCGAGCGCGTGGTTCGGGCCGGGTACCGACGGCAACGTGCACATCACCGCGGGCACGACCACGCTCACGCGCGACGAATACTACGACACGATCACGATCGACGACGGCGGGATCATCGACGTCGCCGGATTCACGCTTTACGCCAAAACAGGAATCGTTGGGCCCGCGACCAACGTGTCGGGCGGCGCGGTGATCAAGCTCGCGCAGCTCGCCGGCAACGACGGCACGGGGAGTTCCGGCGGTTCGACCGTCGCGTGCAAGTCCACCGACGGCACCGTCGGCGAGGGCGTCAACTGCACGGCGGCGGCGGGCGGCTTCAACGTCGGCCCTGGCGGCTCATCGAACAACGGCGCGACGGCGCGCTGGCCGACCAATTACAAGGCCGGCGAGGGCGGCAACGGAGGCGCCGGCGCCACGGCCGCCGGCACGGGATCGATCAACAGCACGACGCTAGCGGGTCCGTTCAACATCGGGCCCGTATGGGGGATGATCGGAAGACAGCCGACGAGCCCCGGCTCGAGCCCGATCCGCGGCGGCGGATGCGGCGGAGGCGGCGGCGGTTCGCCGACCGGCGGCGGCGGTAGCGGCGGATGTGGCGGAGGCTACGTCGCGGTCTCGGCCAAGACCATCACGAATCCGACCAACGTCACGATCGACGCCAGCGGCACCAAGGGAGGGAATGGATTCACGACCGGCAACACCGGCGGCGGCGGCGGAGGCGGCGGCGGTTACGCCATACTCGTGTACAGCACCGGGCTCCCCAACGTATTCGCCAACGGCGGCGCTGGCGGAACCGGCCACAACGGCGGCGCGAACGGCAGTAACGGTTTCGCAGGCCAGGTGCAGATCCTGCAAGTTCACTAAGATGGTTCGTGGATGAGCACGCGCGGCACATATGTCACCGATCGCGATCGCGAGCGCTTCCTTCCGCGCTTGGGCGCGGACGCGGCCACCGATTACGCGACGAGCTACGCGGTGACGCGCGTCCTCGATCCGGCGATGCCGGCGATCACGATGTGGGGGACGTTCGTGCGCGGTGCCGGCGGCGCGCGCAAGGTCTACGTCGGCATGCAGGCGTTCCAGGATCGAGGTCGAACGCCGCTCGCGCAGATCGGCGGCGAATGGTGGCATTCGGTCAGCGATCGATCGCTCGCGATCGATCGCATCACGACCGATTTTCAAGCGCTCGCGAACGACCTCGCGACGTGGCACGCCGCGAACGTCCACGACGATGATCCGAAGGACGCCGCGGCGCGAGCGCAGTGGATCGCCGCGGACGTGACGCCCACGATCAATGAGTGGCACACGTTCGCCGATCGCGAACGCGCGTCCTGGATCCGACGCTTCGTGACGTCGTGGGACGCGTTCGAAGATTGGCAAGATCGGCTCCGACGTCTCCGCGAGCTCGCTCGAGCGCACGGCGTCACGCTCGAGAGTCCCGAGCCGGTTCCCTTGCCGAAGACGGTCTGGGAGCGCGGCGCCAAGGGTGATGGCACCGAGCTCGCGTCGTGGCTCGGTCTTCTCAAGATCGCGATCCTCGCTGGGATCGGGATCACCGGCGCGGTGACCTTGTACGCGTCTGCGCGCGAACTCAACCGTCGAGTTCGTGGGTAACGTCAGCATTGTGAAGAAGGGTTAGACAATGGCGAAACGCAGGACCAAGGATCCTACTGCCTGGCTCGAGACTGATGAGGGCCAGGCGAGGTATCGCGCTGCGCGCGCCGAGGCGCAGAAGCGCGCGAACGAGACTGGTTTCGACATTGGGCTCGAGCGCAATGATCTGTTCAAGACGTTCTCGACGTTCATGCTGCCGCGGCGCGAGAACCGCACCGGTCACGAGCTCCGCTGCGAAGTGGTGTCGTGCGAGAATCTTGATCGTTGTCAGCCGGGACACGGACCGATGGCGGGAAGGTGATGGCGGGAAGGTGATCGCGTGAGGTCACCGGAACGCGCCAGGGTAGGGCATGCTATGGGGATGTTCATGATCACGACGGCCGGAGACCAAGAATGAGCGAGGAACTCCACGCGAAACTCGTGGGATTCCTCAGCGGCGAATTCGCGCGCAAGGAAGGTCGACAGTGCACGAAGGTCGATCTCCTCTACGCGCAGCCGAACTACCGCGACGAGACGCTGCGCACGTGGGACCGTGAGGAGACGCCCGATCTCTTCGATAACTTCGCCCTCGTCGAGAAGCTCGTCGCGGAGATCATCGAGATCGCGGAAGGTCACGCCGATTCGTTCGGCATGGGCCAGCATCGCTTCGTCGTTCGCACGCACCAGCACCTCGGCGGCCGCGCCACGACGTCGTTCAAGCTCGCGCCGAGCTACCAGGGTGCCGAGGACGGAACGACCGCACTCGCGCAGCGCGGTAGCGGCGGTGGTAACGCCTCGGCGGACGCGGCGCTCTCGGTGCTCACGCAGAACAACCAAGGGCTCATGCGAACGAACCAGGCGATGTTTCAATCGTCGTTCGGAACGCTCGCGTCGCTCGCGGACAACCTACGATCGGAGAACGTCGAGCTTCGCGCCGAGAACGCGTCGCTCAAGAAGCGTCTCGACGAGGCGGAGTCGCTCAAGGAAGAGAAGCAGTTCCAGATTGCGATGGAGATGGAGGCGCAGCAGCGCAAGGGCAAGGGCCTCGATCAGCTCATGCAGTTCGGCACGATCGCGCTCGCGAAGATGACCGGTGGCGGTCCCGAGTTCGGCCAGCAGAGCCCCCTCGCGATCATGGTGTTCAAATTCGGCGAGAGCCTTCGATCCGAGCAGATCGCGACGCTCATGTCGACGCTCGACATCGGGCAAAAAGCGCTGTTCATGGAGATCATGCAGGCCGTCGCGCCCAAGGAGGACAAGGCGCCCGGGGCGAGCGCGCCCCAAGCGTCCAACGGTGCCAACGGGGCACCCCATCCCTAAGATTGGATCTTCCTTCGATTTCGCTTACGATCACGGACATCAACGTAAAGAGGGACCCATGGCTGATTTCTCGTCCACGACCGTTAACCTGACTCCCCCGCATCCGAGCACGTTCGCGCCGGTCGCTGGCGAGTCGATCTTGCGCGGCGCGGCCGTGCGCGTGAACGCGGCCGACGGCAAGGCCATCAAAGCCCAGGCCGACACCGCCGCGAACGCGCTCGTCGTCGGCCTGGCGCGCGTCCTCGGCACGACCGACGAGCGCTTCATCGCGCAGTACGGCGACATCCTCCAGCTCGATACCGAGGACTGGGATGCCGTCACCGGCGGTTCCGGTGGTCTCACGCTGAACGCGCTGTACTACCTGTCGTCGACGACCGCCGGTCACCTCACGACCGTGAAGCCGGTCGCCGGCGGCACGCTCGTCGCGCCGGTCGGCCGCGCGGTCTCGGCGACCGAGCTCCTCATCCTGATCGGCACCCCGGTCCAGAACTCGTAACCAGGAGCTCGAACGTGGCCCAAGGACAAATTCGCACTGGATCGTCGCCGCAGGCGGCGGAGAATTTCGTCTCCTGCGATCAGACGACGATCGTCGGCAACGGGACGGCCCTCGATCCGCTCCGCGTCGCCCAGGGCGCCGGCTCTTTCTTGGCCACGGTCTCGGTGTTCGCGCCCGATGGTGTGGTCGGCGGTCCGGTGTTCCCGACGCCCGCGGCGCCGCTCGACGGCACGCTGTGCGTGGTATCGCGCGCGAAGTCCAACACCGACGGCAACGCGCAGTTGATCGGGATCATCACCGCGCTCGGCGCCGAGACCGGCACCGAGCGCGAGGCGACCGTCCAGTACAGCGGATTCGTGTCGTTGCCGGAGACGACGTGGGATCAAGTCACGGCGCACGGTTCCGGCGGACTCATCGCCGGCGAGACGTACTACTTGTCTGCGAACGGCAAGATCGACGACGTGCCCGACACGGCGTCCGGTCACTATCGGATCGCGGTCGGGATCGCGCTCTCGACCACGCTGATGCTCCTCGCGACGCCATACTTGCCGATCCAGTCCAACCCGTAACCGGAGCAACTGATGGCCGCTACACCCGACATCGCGGCGCTCCGCGCCGAGCTCGAGAAGGCCCGCGCGCTCGTCGCGGACTGGAAGAGTCGCGGATCGCCGCCGTTCGAAGGCCCGATGCTCCAGGCGCGGCTCGCGGCGGCGGAAGCCGCGGTCGCGAACGCGATCGGGACGCCGACACGTGCGCCGGCCGCGCGCGCGGCCACGGCGCACCATCGGCATCCGCGCGCGCCGATCATGCAGCATGTTCCCGAGCCTGAGCTGGGTCGACTTCATGCATCGAACGAGGACCTGAACCGCGAGACCGACGCGCGGTTCTGGGCGCAGACCGGCTACAAGGTCGGTCAGAAGCTCGACGCGAAGAATCCGACCGATCGCGCGATGATGAAGGTGTGGCTCGACGTGTTCGCCAAGGTCAAGGCCGACGCCGCCGCGGGTCGGCTCGTCCTCACCTACGATCAGTCGGGGGTGCGGCAGGCGATGGAAGACGCCGCGGTCGCGCAGCAGGCGGCGGTCGCGCACCTCGATGCGGCGCAGAACGCGCCGGACGAGACGACGGCCGCGCAGAACGCGCAGGCGGCGGCAACCGCCGCGCAGGTCGCGCAGCAGCGCGCGCAGGCCGCGGCGGCGCAGCAGCCGCCGACGGTGTCGCCGGCCGTCGCGCAAGCGGCCGCCACGGAGGCGCACGCGGCGGCGAAGGTGCCGCCGCCGAACGTGATCGTGTATCCGGTGGGGCACCCGGTGCACTGGCACCCGAACGCCAAACCGGCGATGCCCGAACTCGCGCAGCCGACGCCGGCGACGGACGCTCCGCCGCCGAAGGACGCCGCCGATCACCTCGCGCTCTCGCAGGCCGCCGCGGCGCCGGCGCACGCCGCGCACGGGTTCAAGCGCTTCGCGTCCGAGCACAAGGCGGCGCTCGCGATCGGCGCCGGCGTCATCGCGGCCGTCGGCGTCGCGGCCGTGCTCCTTCGCAAGAGGGCGGCGTGACGCGACGACTCGTCGATCTGCGCGCGCCCCGCGACCCCGAGCGATTTCCGCACCAGGGTCCGCTCGACGACCTGCCGATCTTCCCGGGTCGCGGTTATCCGCCCAACCCCGGTGAGTCTCGCCCCGGGCTCTCGCCCTTCGGCCGGCTCGCGAAGGGCAATCCGCTCGGCAAGAGCTCGGTGTTCGTGTGGAGTGCGGCCGCCGAGCGATCGCAGCAGGGGCCCGTCCAGCTCCTTCAGATCGAGGGCGACGACCTCGACGCGTCGCAGCTCCTCGTGACGCTCGCGCCGCCCAGGGTGATCGCGCTGCCGTTCGCCGACGTGCAGCTCGACATCGACCAGCAGATCCTGACGGGCGAGCAGGGCAACGGCGAGGTGACGGCCGGCGACTTCCCCGGTACCGCGTCGCGGATCGCGTGGCCGCCGCTCGAGGCGGTGCTCGAGTGGGGCGTCAAGGGAGCGCAGGCCAAGGCCGTCGTCGACTACGTGAACGGCCTGACGGTGAGCGTCGTCGCGTCGTACTTGCGCGTGTACGCGCAGGTGTCGCAGACCATCGACGTCGGTGCATTCGCCGGCACGAGCGCCGCGTATTACCTCGCGGCGTTCGTGGGTCCCGGATGGACCAAGACCGGCACCGCGCAGCGCACGGTCTACGTCGGCTCGGTCGTCAACGGTGACTCGAGTGCCGTGTTCGACGTCCCGCGCTTCGCGCGCAAGGCGATCGTCGTCGGTTGCGACACGACGAACCCGCCCGGCGTCACCGTCGCGACGCTCCAGTTCTGGCAGTCGCCGAACGGCACGAACAACGTCGGCAACTTCCTCCAGTCCGGCAATCAGCCGCTCGCGTTCGACGTGCCGAACGCGGCGCAATACTTCAGTGTGATGAACGGCATGGGTAACCCGGTGCTGTTCAGCGTGCTCTTCGAACTCTCGTTCTAGAAAGGATCCCATGGCCGAGACCTCCGTCCTCCGCTCCTCGGCGTCGCCGCAGAACGCGTCGCCGCTCTCCGCGACCCCGCAGGCGAAGATGTCCGGTCCGCACCCGCTCGTACAGGTGCAGATGGGATCCGGCGGCAAGCCGATCATCGGCGGCGCGAACCAAGGCCCCGCGCGCTCGGTCGTGATCTTGCCGCCGAAGGGCGCGCGCGCCCCGGCGCCGCAGCTCGCGCAGCAGCAGGCCGCGGCATCGGCGCCGGTCTCGCCGATCACGTCGGACCAACTCCTCCTGTGCCGGCACCTCGTCGACAAGCACTTCGCCGAGCTCACCGCGAGCTCGCCGGAGAACACCAGCGCGATCGACCTCGCGATCTCGACGCTCGACGCGATCGACGGCGCGCTCGCCGCGGCGAACGCCGCGCGGGCGCAAGCCGCCAAGCCGCGACCACCGGCGGTCGTCGTCACGAACCCGCGCGCGGCCGCGGCACCCGGCGCCACTGCGCCCCGCCGCGTGATGCGCGAGCAGCCGGCGCAAGTGATCGACGCGCCGGCGACCGATGCGAGCGCCGAGGACTAGCGGCGTGGGTCTCGTCGGCGCGCTGTTCGGCGCGGCCGCCGCCGCCGGCCTCATCTTCTGGGCGCTCCGACCGGCGACTCGGCGATCGGCCGCGCCATCACCGGCGCCCGTGCCGCCCGCGCCGCCCGCGCAGCAACCGACGGCACCGGCGCCGGTGCCGGCGCCCGTGCCCCCGAGCTCGACCGATACGGTCTTGCCGCCGCCGCTCGAGCAGTGGCGCGCGTACCTCGCGCCCGGCGCGGCCGCGCACGGGATTCAGCTCCCCTACGGGCTCAAGTGGATCGACATGGAATCCGGCGGCAACCCGTGCGCGATCGGGTATCCCGCCGCGAAGGGTCCCGACGGCAACCCGAAGGAGATGGGGATCGCGCAGCTCTACAACCCCGACGATCTCCAGCGATTCGGCGCGACCGGTGCCGAGCTCCGCGCGTACTGCGTGCCCGGAGATCAGCACGACGTCGTGTACAAGGGGAAGACGATCAAGGGGTTCTCGCAAGCGCTCGCGCGCCCACTCACCGCCGCGGAGATGCAGCGCCAGGCCGATCTCGCCGTCGATCTCATGTCGTCGTCGATGATCGCCGCGACGCACGACCTCACGTCGATCCAGGCGAGCTCGGCGTGGTCGCCGTCGACGCGCAATTACTGGGCGCTCGTGAAGCTCCAGCACGGGCTCCCCGCGCTCTCGCGCGAGGGCTTGCCGCGCGTCGCTGCGTTTCTCAAGCGTCCGCCGTCGTCGTTCAAGGAGTTCCGCACGTTGATCGAGAACGGAAGCGTGAAGCTCGACGACGAGACCGAGAAAGAGTATCGCGCGGACTACGCGCGCGTCTTTGACAACGCGGAGGAGTGTGCGTCCGCGTTCACCGAGCCGTCCGTGGCGTAGGTGTCTATCCCGCACGCAGGAGAGATGGTCCGTCATGGCTGACTTAACAATTTCGCGTCAGAGCATCTCGAGGGTCAACGATCCGAACGCGTTCCGCGGCGTCGACATCGAGGAAGGGATCTCGGTCGACGAGGGCGCGCCCGTCCTACTCTTCGACGAGGTGAGGTTCTGCCAGGCCAACGCGCTCGCCACGAGCAACTGCTCCGGGCTCGCGCTCTCGGCCGGTGAGAAGCCCGGCTCTGTCGACATCAAGTTCGCCGGTCCCATGACGCTTCGAACCGACCAGTGGGACAACATCACGGGGCAAGTCGGCGGCCTCACGCCGCACTCGACCTACTACATCTCGGCGGCGACCGCCGGCAAGCTCACGGCCACGCCGCCGTCGAACCCGAACTACATCGCGCCGATCGGATTCGCGCTCTCGGCGACGACGATGATGATCCAGATCCCGGGCAACCCGCAGCAGGCGTCACCCTGACGTAGTAGAACGCCCTCGGTGAAGTGGGATAACCAGAGCGCCTCGATCGATCGAGATCGGACGGTGAGATACGGCGCGTTCGCGAGTCCCGCAGCGCCGTTCGTCCTGATCGTCAAGCACCTCGGCTTCGTGTATGACGGGCGGACACTTTACGTGCGCGTCATGTGTCCGCACAATCGAACGCAGCCGCTCAAGCCGTATGCCGAGGTACTGGCGACCAAAGCGCGCTGGAATCGTGAATACGCGGCCAAGCAACGTGCGAAGCTCGGTCCGAGAAAGAAACGGAGGCCGTCATGATCGTCAAGATGGGACCTAAGAAGTGGGGGCTGTTCTCCAAGAAGCATCACCGTCTGATCGCCGTGCACGAGAGCCGCGCCGACGCCGAGGCCCAGGAGCGAGCGATCAACCTCTCGAAAGCGCGCCGCGCGGGGCACGAGATCCCCTACGCGCCGCGCCGGCAACGCCGGAAGCGCCGCTAGGGTAAGCTCGGCGCGATGGCCTACAAGGAGATCCAGCGCTCCGGCGGCGCGCTCGGCGCGTCGCGCACCGTGCAAGATCCCGCCAAAGTCGCGCCGCTCGCCGAGCTCGCGCCGTGGAAGGTCGTCGACCTACCGGTTCGGCCCTTCGAGGGATTCTGGTCGTTCAATCCGTCGATTCACTTCGACGGTGAGACCTGGCGATGCGTCCTTCGTTGCGCGGACTACGCGATGCCGAACGGCGTGCAGATCCGGTCCGAGACGGCCAAGCCGATGTACGCGCGGACCAAGAACGCGCTCGTCGTGCTCGATCCCAAGACCTGGCGCGCGGCGAACGCGTACCCAATGCGCGAGCTCGACGATTATCCTCGCAAGGCCGCGTCGCACACAGGCTTCGAAGATCTGCGGATCTTCCGCACGGGCGACGGCAAGCTGCGCGGCATCGCGGCGTCGCTCCAGCTCGCGCAGGGACCCGGCGATCCGCCGCCGCCGCGGCATCCCGAGCAAGTTCTCCTCGAGCTCGACGACGATTACAACATCGCCGCCGCTCGGCCGATTCGCGGACCATGGACGAGCCAAGCGCAAAAGAATTGGGTCCCGTTCGACGGCGCCGACGAACCGCGGTTCCTTTACTCGATCGAGCGCGGGATCGTGTTCGACGATCGAGGGCCGATCTCTGGATGGCCAGAGGGACCCGCGCCGATCGATCCGCGTCCCAAGGGTGCGGCGCACGGCGGCACCGAGGTCGTGATCCGGCGCAAGGCGATCGCGGTGAACTCGGGACGCACCGGCGGCAAGCTCGCGTACGGCGAGCTCCGCGGCGGGAGTCAGCTCCAGTATCTTTCCGACGGCCGTTGGCTCGGGATCGCGCACGACATGCGGTTCGTCCAGGGTCGGAAGTGGTACTGGCACATGTTCTACGCGTGCGACGAGAACGGCAAGCTCCTCGCGCGGAGCGCGCCGTTCAAGCTCTGCGAGGCCGGCATCGAATTCGCCGCCGGCCTCGCGTTCGAAGGCGATCGCGCGGTGATCTCGTTCGGCATCGACGACATGACGTGCCATCTCGGGCTCACGTCGCTCGACGCGATCCAGAGCATGCTCGTCCCGCTCGAGGTACTCGCGTGAAGGAGCTATTCGCGGAGATCGAGCGCGTGCTGCCGGACGGCGGGCAATGGTGCGATCTCGAGAAGGCGCAGACGCTCGCCGCGATCGTCGTCGCGCTTCGGCCGCGCATCGTCGTCGAGATCGGCGTGTGGCTCGGCGGCTCGCTCGTGCCGATGCTCCTGGCGATGAAGCACGTCGGGACCGGCCGCGCGATCGCGATCGACCCCTGGTCCAAGCAGGCATCGGTCGTCGATCAGGAAGGCGAGAACCTCGAGTGGTGGGGCAAAGTCGATCACGAAGCGACGTACCGCAAGTTCGTCGCGCGGCTCGAGCTTCACGAGCTCCAGCATCTGTGTACGATCTGTCATCGGACGAGCGATCAATGCGATCCGCCGGCGGAGATCCAGCTCCTCCATCTCGACGGTAACCATGGGCCCCAGGCGGTGCGCGACGTCGAGCGTTACGCCACCAAGATCACGTCCGGCGGGATCCTCGTGTTCGACGACCTCGATTGGAGCGGCGGTAACGTTCGCGCCGCCGCGCGGCGCGCCGTCGAGCTCGGGTTCCGCGAGCTCTACCCGCTCGGCACCGGCGTCGTGATGCAGAGGACGCGCGCGTGAAGGCGAGCATCTGCTACATCACCGGCCGCACCGAGCCGCGGCTCGAGTGGGTGCTCGAGGCGATCGCCAGGCAACGACAACCTAGCGACGCGCTCGAGCTCGTCGTGATCGACGCGCTCGATCGTCCGTGGACGCAGATCGTCACCGACCAGGAGCTCGCGTCGCGCGCAGTCGACGACCTCGTGATCGGCGCGCCCAAGCCGACGATCTGGCAGGGCAAGCATCGCGTGACGTCGCGCGACTGGTGGGCGATGTCGAACGCGCGCAACACGGCGCTCTGTCGAGCTCGCCACGACTACGTCGCGTTTCTCGACGATCGCTGCCGCCTCGGGCCGCGCTGGCTCGAGATGGTGCGCGGCGGAGAAGCGCGCCGCGCCTCGGTGCTCGCCGGGGCCTACGAGAAGCACGAAGACGGGCGCGTCACTACCGACCACCGCCTCGAGCACGCCCCCGCCGGGCAGCCCAATTGCGGAGGGAGCTGGCTCTACGGCTGCACGTTCGCGATGCCACTCTCCTGGGCGCTCGAGGTCAACGGCTTCGAAGAGGGATGTGACGGCCTCGGCATGGAGGACGTGATCTTCGGCCTTCACCTCCACAACGCCGGCCATCGGATCGACTTCGCGCCTGCCCTGTTCGTGTCGCAAGAGCGCTCGGCGGCGTCCTTCGGGCCGGTCTACAAGAAGACCGACAAGGGCGTCTCGCCCAAGGACAAGAGCCACGCGGCGCTCGAGCGCTTCGGGCGCCGGCGCCGGACCGAGCTCACGCCGGACCTCGGCGCCCTGCGCCGAGTTCTGGCCGAGGGCGGGGACTGGCCACGACCCGATCCGGCGTGCGATCATCGGGACTGGTACGATCAACAGCCGATCCGCGAGATGTAGCGAGCTCGCGGCGAAAGGTGCCCGCGATGCCCGACGTAGTCTTGCTCTCCGTGGTTCCGACCGGCGACACCGAGGTGGTGGTGCGCACCGGCGGACCCGTGTTTCCCGCCGAGGACATGGTCTCGGCGGATCAATCCACGATCAGCGGTAACGGGACGTGGCTCCACAAGCTCCACGCCGGCGGGAGCGCCGGCGGGAGCGTGCTCGCGTCGCTCTCGTACGTCGCGTCTGGCGCCGAGGACATCGATGGGTTCCCGATCGCGTTCCCGGACGTCGGCACGATCGAGTACGCCGTGAACCTCACGTTGTTCAACTCCGACGACACCAACTTCTACCAGGTGAAGACGTCGGCGAAGGCGACGAATCACATCATGGTGCAGGCGACCGACACGCTCACCGCCGGTGACGTCATCGACGTCGTCATCGTCAAGCACAGCTAGTCGGAGGCGATCGCATGCTCGTCAAACACGTTCGTCGACCTCGGGGTATCGCGCTGCGCAACGCGGCGCTCGCCGGCCTGATCGCCTGGGCGGTCGCTCTTCTCGCGTACGGCCAGGGATACGTCCTCGCGGACGCGCCGACGCTCGGCACGTTTCGAACGACGGATCTGATCGTAGATAACCGAACCACGACCGCGGCGATGACGGTCAATCCGTCGGTGTCGCCGGCCGCGCTTCCGTCGGTGCCGACCATCACGCACGACTGGGACCCGGGATCGTGCGACGCCGTGATCCGCGTGTTGCCCGACGACAACGGCTCGATCATCGGCGGGCTCAAACCGTGCGGATCCGGCCCCGCGTCGGTCGGCGAGGTGCGGATCATCCGCAACGTCGGTGGCACCGACACCGAGGGCACGGGCTCCTTGATCATGCTCCAAGACGACGTCGGGTCGGCGTTCCCGTTCCATCTCGCCGGCCGCAACACGTCGTACGTCGTGCCGTCGCTCGGCTCGATCATCCTCCAGTGGGACAACACCGATAAGTGGTTCGTCGTCGGCATGACGGGCGCGTCGACGCCGATGAACCCGCGCTCGATCACGCCCGCGATTCTGCCGGCGACGGACGTGAACAACTACGCTCCCGTCGACGCGGTGACCGGCGTCGCCGGCCAATACGTCGATTGGTGGCATCTACAGGGCCAGGTCGGGACGAATCTGACCGGCATCGACGCGACCGCGATCGCCGGTTCCAACTACGGCAAGCGCGTGCTCATCACGAACTACGGCTCGGGATTCACGATCAAACACATGTCGGGCTCCAGCTCGCCGGGGAACAAGATCGAATGCCCCGGTGGATCCGACTTCGTGCTGACGAACCTCGCGAGCGTGTGGCTCGTCTACGACGCGGGCAACGGCGTCTGGTTCGTCGAATCGAGTCGCATCGGAGGCGTGTGATGAAGATCGAGAATCAGCATCGCGTGGTCATGATGCTCGCGCCGCTCACGCTCGCCGCGACGTTCGCGCTGGCCTTGGTGTTCGCGACGCTGGCGTTCGCGCGTCCGACGGATCGTGAACGTCTCGCGTACGAGCCGCTCGGCACATTCAAGACTGAAAATCTCCTCGTCGATAAGCAGGCAGGAGTGGGATCGCCGGGTCCTAGCACCTACGATCAGATGTCGATCAATGTTTCGGGGGCTGCAACTGCTGCAACATCGCAGGCCGGATTGGATATCGAATCGAACGATACAGGTCATACGGGACCGGGCGGCCCCGTCGACAACGAGCAGATCAACCTCGTCATTCGCAACAACACGACCTTCGATTGTACGTCCAAGATCGGCGAAGCGACCGCCATCGACATCGCGCTCACGTCGACGTGCTCGATGGGCGGCATGGGGATCTTGCCGATCGGGATCGCGAACCAGGTAACGACGCCCGGCGGGTACGACTACTACTCGCTCGCGGGCACGATGCGCCACGACGGAGCGGTCACCTTCAACAGCTCGCCGGATGTCGCGCTCGGCGTACACGTAGAGAACTTCGGCGTCGTGCCGCAAACGCCGGCGCTGACCGTTCCGCAGCTAGACATCGGCACGTTCGCGCCGACGGACGGTTACAACATGCACATCACGAACACCACGACCGGCGTAGCCGGCATGGGGATCGCGATGGCGGGCAACACCACGGTCTCGGCGACGATCGCGCCGCAGATCACCATCTATCGCAACAACACCGGATCCTTCGGCGGTGACTTCGCCCTGATCTGCGTCGACAACGGAGGATCGTGCGGCACGTCGGCGGCGAACAACATGGTCGTTGCCAACTACTTCACTGGCAAGGATCTCTACCTACAAGCCAAGGCGAGCGTGCAGTTCGGCTCGCCGTCGAACACGGCGACGCATCTCACCAAAGACGGCCATTGGGTCCAGGACTTCAGCTTCGGTCTGCCGAGCCTCGACGCGGGTTGCACGAGCGGCGGCGGTTCGTCCGTCGTCGGCAACGACAATCGCTTCGAGCTCACGACCGGCGCGACGTCGACGGCGTGCACGGCGACGTTCGCGAAGACCTGGACAACGAAGCCGATCTGCAACATCACGACGGAGGGCGGGATCGCCTTGCCGACGTACACCGTGTCGGCGACGGCGATCACGATCACCACGAACGTTAACAGCGGCGTGTACAACGTGGACTGTCAGGGCCAACCGGGGAGCACGTAGTCATGATCGGCATCGGCAAGAGCTTCACGGGCCTGTTCGTCGCGAGCAGCGTGCTCGTGATCGGCCTCGCCATCGCGCGTCACGAGCCGACGTACGACACCAAGGGCGTGTTCAGGACCGAGCATCTGCTCGTCGACGAGAGCGGCGTTATGGGCGCGACGCTCGTAGCGGGTCAACCGCCCCTCGAATTGCAGAGCAAGACTGCCGGCACCTCGCCGCTCGATTTCCGCGCCGGCGTGACCAACGCGTGGGACCTGTCGCTCGCGACGGGCTCGAACACGGATCCGGCGACGATCACGGTCTTCGCCAACACGCCGACGACGACTCCGAGCGTCAACGGTTCGATCAACTTCAAGATCCAAGCAGGCACGGGCGGTGCCGGCGGCGTGAATCTCTCTCCCGATGGGCTGTCGTATATGGATCCGGACGGCTGGGCGGCGGACCACACGATCCTCGCGATTGGCTTTCTCGGGCCGGGAACAGGCGACGTCGACATTCACGATCAGGGAAATTCTCACTCTGCTTCGTTCCCGGCGTTGCAGGCGGTGACGTCGTCTAGCTTCAACACCGCCGGAGGCGACATCGAGCAGCACGCGCTCGATATGGTGTGCGGCGCGACGAATTCGGGAGGTGGCCACACGCTCACGAATGTGTGTGGCTACTTCAGCGCGACCAACGCAGACGTGAACGATTCGCTCGTCGCCGACCAGGGAAACGTCATTCTCAATCGCACGAGCGGCACGACGCTTCTGCACGGCGTGACGACGGCCGACGCCGGAAGCTTTCACGTGACCAACGGCGGCACGATCATCGAGGGCACGTCGCCCTTCGGGCTCTCGGTGGGGCCGACCTCCGACGATACCTACTTCGTCAACGGCAACATCGCGTATGGCTATAACATTAACGCCGATGATCATCTGAACATCAATTTCGGTGGTTATCTATTCGGTGCTTCGCGCTTTCGCGACCTGAACGTCTACAACGGGAAGAACGTCAAGCTCGCCGAGTTCGACGCGGTCAACGGCCAGTTCTTCGTCACCGACGGCACGAACGCGACGACGACGATCCGCGCGGTCGACGGCCATCTCATCACGGCAGGCACGAGCGCCCCGGGTCTCGGCGCCGGCTGCACGAGCGGCGGAAGCTCGGCGATCGCGGGCACCGATCGGGCGATGAAGCTCACCACGGGCGCGAGCTCGACGTCCTGCACGATCACGTTCGCTTCGACCTACACCGTCGCGCCCGTGTGCAACGTTAACGTCGAGGGCGGAACTACGCTTCCGACATACACGATCAGCGCGACGCAGATCGTGATGACCGTGAATTTGAGCGCGACGGTATATGACATCAGTTGCACCGGAACGGCCGGAGCGACATGAAGCACTCGATTGCATCGAAAGGAGGGGTAGCTCGGGCCTTGTGCGTTCCGAGCTCGCTACTGCCCCTGCTTCTCCATGCGCCACCTACGAGCTCGAGGTGACACATGCTGACTGCGATCCGCGACCGCCTCTGGTGCCTGATCTTCATCGCGCTCTGCGTCTCTCTGGTCGGTTACGACCATCGCGAGCTCGCGCGCCGCGGCGGCGAGCTCGACGCGCTCGGGACCTTCAAGACCGAGAACCTCGACGTCGAGAACAACGATGTCTTCGGCGGCTCGCACTTCGCGACGGTTCGCGTCGACCTCGCTCGAGCGCCGTACTCGCTCGTGCCGAATGACTCGACCAAGGCGGCCGCGAACACGGCCGGCTTCAAACAGGCGATCACCGACTGGTGCGGCACGCACGCGCGGCTCGTCATTCCGCCTGGGATCGATTACTTCGATCAGGACGGCGGCAATCGATGGTCCATCAACATCCCGTCGACGTGCACCGACATCGCGATCGTCGGCTACGGGATGTTCGCGACGCAGCTCGCGCAGTTCGGCGCCGGCAACAGCGGCGAATGGGACCTCGTCGTCAACAACGGCCAGCGGATCGAGTTCGCCGAGTTCGGGATGTACCAGGACACGATCACCAATCCCGACCCGATCCAAGAGAACCATCTCCTCGCGATCTACGACTCGTCGGCGGACGTCTACGGGCACGATCTCTACTTCGGCAAGTCGATCGGCGACGAGCTCCGGTGGTTCGCCAACGCCGGCACGATCAACAACATCCATTTCACGCGCGTGCTCATGCGCGGTCATGGCACGGTCACGTCGACGCCGCCGAACGGACGCGTCGGGTCGCGCTCTGGCCTCGCGATCCAGCGCGGGTGCGACGTCTGCGAGTTCGATCACTTCGACGCTAAGGGCGCGCAGAACTCCGAGCTCGACGAGGAGCCGACCGGAGGCGCGTCGCAGTACATCCACGTTCACGACGGTCTGTTCGATAACTCGCAGGGTTCCACGTCGCAGCTCATCGGCGTCGGCGGCGAGAGCGGCGGCGCGATCGACCAGCACCAGCGCATCGAGCACGTGCTCGCGATCGCCGGAGCCGCGACGATCATCCAGACGAGCGATCTCCAGATCGACGACCTGACGATGCTCTCGTCGGCCGCGTTCGTGGCCAACCCGACCGACGCGACGATCGCGGTCCGTCAGTCGAACGCGGACATCCAGCTCCGTAACCTGCACCTCGAGCGCACCGGCACGAGCGGCAACGGCATCTTGCTCGACCTCGAGAACAGCGCCGGCAACACGACCATCACGGGCGGCACGTTCACGCAGGGCACGGTCGCCGTGCCCGTCTTCATCGATGAGAGCAACAACACGCGCCTGAGCGACATGCACGTTCAGTACAACGCGTCGTCGGGCGCGGCGAGCGAGGTCGGTATCGAGGTGTTCGCCGTCGACGGCAACACGAACAACCTGCAAGTCAGTAATGTCCAGGTCACATGCCAGACCGGCAAGCTCCAGTCGGGCATCTACCTGGCCGCTCGCGCGCCCCGCTCGATGAACAACATCTCGGTGCGCGGGCTCCATGCCGCGGGCGCGGCGACCAATTGCTTCCAGACCTCGCTCGGCGCGGCCGCGACGCTCGATCCGACGCCGATCCTCGAGGGCGTCGAGTGCGGTTCCGCCGACACGGTGTGGTTCGCCGGCGACGCCGGCGACAACCCCGTCACGACGCTCTACCCGCTCCTGGGCGAGACGACGCCGACGGCGACGCCGGGGATCAGCTCGTGCGGCGGCGCCGGCGCCGCGATCACCGGCATCAACGAGTGGGGCTACGTGACGGAGGGGGCCGGCGGGACTGGTTGCACGATCACGTTTTCCAAGCCGTTCACGAACCGACCGTCGTGCACGCTCACGTCCGAGGATAACCTCGGCTTCACGTTCACCGTCACGAACACGGCACTCACCATCACCAACGTCGGCGCGCTCGCCGGCAAGATCGTCGACTACCACTGCCGTCGAGTGTGAGTCGACTGTGTCGCTTTCGTGATCCGCTTCGCCGGGAGTGATAGGCTCCTCGCATGGCCGCACCGAACCAGCCTCCCGTCGACCCCGTCCCCGCGCCCGCCCCGCTTCCCCCGCTCACGCCGGGATGGAAGACGTCCGAGGCATGGCTCACCGCGATCGCGATGATCCTCGGCATCCTGCCGAACACGGGTCTCCTCGCGAACGCACCGCTCGCCCTGAAGATCGTCGGCCTCGCGAGCTCGGTGCTCGCCGCGCTCGGCTATACCGCGAACCGCACGAGCCTCAAGCGCGCGCACCTCGTCGCGCACATGACGGCGCGCTACGCCGCGCCGCCGAGCTCCTCGCTCGGAGCGCGTGCCGCGACCGCGGCCGCGCTCGTCGGCCTGGTGGTCGCGGCGGCGATCGGATGCGGCTCGAGCTCGACCGGCGCGACCTCGCCGATCCAGGCCGGCGGCGACGCGTTCTTGCAGTGCGAGGGCACCGACCTGTCGCAAGACGTCGGTTCCGGCTCGCTGCTCGCGACGGTCGCGACCGACATCGTCTCGGCCGACTACGAGAAGCTGATCGCGGACCTCATCGCCAAGCTCGGCGGCCAGGTCGTCGGTTGTGCGGTGATCGCCGTCGATACCGTGGCGGAGGCCGGCAAGACCTCCGGCGCGGCCGCGCTCACGCCGATCGAGGCTCGAGCTCGCGCCCTGATCCAGAAGTACGGTTGGAAGGTCGCGCCGAAGGCGCCCCCGCCGCCCGGGGCGGGATCCGGGTCGGCCGCCGCGCCCAAGACCGGGAACCTCGAGCTCGATGATCACGCGCGCTTCGCCTCGATCGCGATCCTGTTGTAATCGCGTGATACGGTAGGAGGCATGGGGGAGAGCTTCGTCCAGGTCAACGTACCGACGACCTCCGGCAAGAAGCTCGCCACCTACGAATTCGTCAACACGGGCGGCGACGTCGTCGAGTCGGAGGCGGTGACGCTCACCGACTCGGCCGGCAACGAGCTCCTCGGGCAGAAGCCGGTCGCCGATTCGATCCCGGTCGTTCCGGCGCAGACGACCTCGGACCTCGCGAACGGCGCCGAGACCCCCGTCGGCGCCGCGGCAGTCTCGGTCCTAGCCGCGAACGCCGCGCGCAAGACCGCGGTAGTTCAGAACACGGGGGCGGCCAACGTCCGCGTCGGCGTCGCCGGCGTGACCGCGACGAGCGGCCTCCGGCTCACCCCCGGGGCGAGCGTGGTCTACGACTCGCCCGACGTCTTCCAGGGCGAGATCTTCGCGATCCGCGAGGGTGGCGTCGACTCGATAGTATTCGCGCAAGAGGCCACGTAGGGTCGGCGCATGGCGATCCGTGTCGTCGAGCCGACGGTTACCTCGCCGGTAGCGTCTCTCGCGATCTCCGCTGGAACGACGTCGCAGAGCTCGGGGACCGTCGTGTTCTCGAACTCGAACGGCATCTCGTTCGGCATGAACGGGTCGACGATCACGGCCTCGTTCAACCCGATGGGGGCGTCGGGGATCCTGTCGATCTCCGGCGGCACGACGTTCGCGACCGGCCCCGGCGTGTCGTTCGCCGACGGCAACGGCGTGACGTTCGGCGTGAACGGCAACACGATCACCGCGAGCGTGTCGCCGTCCGGCGCCGGCGGCCTCACCGCGCTCTCGGCCGGCACGACGTTCGCGACCGGCCCCGGCGTGGTCTTGTCGAACTCGAACGGGCTCTCGTTCGGCGCCAACGGCAACACGATCACCGGCGCGTATCAGGCGATCCAATCGATCTCGGCCGGTACGACGCAGGTGACGACTGGCCAGGTCGTGTTCTCCGACGGCAACGGCGTATCGTTCGGCGCGAACGGGCAGACGATCACGGCGTCGGTCGCGCCGCAGAGCGCGCAGCCGATCACCGTGTTCTCGCAGTGGGGCGAATTCGGCACCAACTTCACCGCGCAGCACGGGCTCGCGTCGTTCCAGAAGGTCTCGATCCCGATGGCGGTGTCCGGCGCCTCCGGCGCCGTGATCTTGGACCTAGTCGGCAACTCGAACTCGAGCGGCGGCCTCTCGATGGTCGTCGGCGCGTATCGGCTCACGCAGTCGACGATCGGGAACCTCACGTCCAAGAGCATGGGGTTCTCGTGGACGAGCGGCTCGGACACGACCGCGAGCTCGATCTACGGCGGCGTGTCCGGCACACGCTACCGGTCGTTTCTCTGGGACGTGTCGATGACGCCAGGCGACTACGTATTCGCGTTCGTCATTTCGACCGAGAACGACGGAACGTGCCGCGCCCTCGGGCGCCAGGGCGTTAGTATCGTAGGAAGCTTCGTGGGATTCGAGACTAATTATTTCGTGGATGGGCACACCAACTCGACCGTGGCCGCACTGCCGGCCGCGGTCGCGGCGAACAACACCAACTACGTGCGCACCGGGCTCTCCGCGCTGCGCCAACCGGGGTTCATCCTCTTCGGGACCAACTAGGAGCCTCCGTGGCCGAGTCAAACTTCCAAGACGTCGTCGTACTCAGCTCCGCCACGCTCCAGGTCCGGGGGCAGGCGATCTCGCTCGGCACCGACGCCGGCGCCAAGACGGTCGTTTTCGCCAACGACGTCGGCGCGATCAACCTCGCCGCGAATCCCGCCGCGGCCACGAACAACATCTCGCTCCCGAACGCGGACGGCACCCTCGGGCTCATCACCGCGATCAGCGCCGGCACGACGCTCGTGTCGAACGGCCAGGTCGTGCTCTCGAACTCCAACGGCCTTTCGTTCGGCGTCAACGGGTCGACGATCACGGCGAGCTACACGCAGTCGACGGGCCCCGCCGCGATCTCGGCCGGCACGACGCTCGCGAGCTCGGGCACCGTCGTGTTCTCGAACTCGAACAACTTCTCGTTCGGCATGAACGGGAACACCGTCACGGCGAGCTTCTCGCAATCGGTGCAGCCCGGCGTGACGGCGATCGGCGTCTCGACCGGCGGCAACACGGCCGGCAACACCGGCACGACGCAAGGTACGTATGTGCTCGCCGGCGCCGGCGCGATCACGCTCTCGCAGTCGACGAATGCGGGTTCGCTCGCGACGCTTTCGATCTCGGTGACGCTCTCGACCGCCCCCGGCGGGATCGCGGCGGGCACGCAGACGGCGACCTCCGGCACGGTCCTGTTCTCGAACTCGAACGGGATCTCGTTCGGGATGTCGAACAGCTCGGTCGTCACTGCGAGCGCCGACTACGTGCGGTCGATCTCGGCAGGCACGACGAACGCGACGGGCAACCAGATCGTGTTCTCGAACTCGAACAACATCTCGTTCGGCGCCAACGGCGCGACGATCACGGCGAGCTTCTCGAACACGGCGACGGGCATCGCGATCGCCGCCGGCACGCAGACGCAGACGTCGGGCACGGCGGTGCTCTCGAACTCGAACGGCTTCACGTTCGGCATGTCGAACAGCTCGGTCATCACGGCGACGTACGAGCAGCGCGTCACCGTGTTCTCGCAGTGGGCCGACTTCCTCACGAACAACGCGGTCAACAACGGATCGCTCTCGTTCCAAAAAGTCTCGATGCCGATGCACCTGTCGGTGACGCAGGCGGCGCTCCTCCTGTCGCTGTCGGGCACGAGCAACAGCTCCGGGGCGCTCACGATCTCGATGGGCGTCTACACGATGAGCGGCTCGACGGCGTCGCTCGCGAGCTCCGGCTCGCGGCAAGTGTCGTGGACGAGCGGTTCGGCGACGAGCGCGACCTCGCAGTTCGGCGGCGCGTCGGGCATCCGCTATCGATCGGTCGGCATCAACCTGTCGCTCACGCCCGGCGACTACTTGTTCGCGTATCTATTTTCGACGACCAACAACGGCACGTGGCGCGCGGTCGGTCGACAGGGCCCGACGATCGTCGGTAGCTACGACGGCAATATCGAAAACAGCATCTGGCTGGACGGCGGATCGGCGTCTAGTTCCGGCGCGTTCCCGGCGTCGATCAACCGAACGAACACGAACTACGTGCGAACGGGCGCCAACGCGCTCATGACTCCTGGCGCGATCCTCATCGGAACGCTCTGAGCCGATGGCCGAGTCTAACTTCCAAGACGTCGTCGTTCTCAGTTCGGCGAGCCTCAACATCTCCGCGCAGGCGATCACGCTCGGCTCGGACGCCGGCGCCAAGTCGATCGTCTTGCAGAACGACGTGGGGCAGATCCACATCGCCGGCAATCCCGCCGCCGGCACGATCACGATCAACTTGCCGACCAGCGGCGGCGGCACGCTCGGCCAGCTCGGCGCGATCTCGGCCGGCACGACGCAGGCGATCTCCGGCACGGTGGTGTTCAGTAACTCGAACGGCATCACGTTCGGCATGAACGGGAACACGATCACCGCGACGGTGACGCCCGGGCCCGCCGCCGGGATCGGCGCGATCTCGGCCGGCACGACGCAGGCGACTTCCGGCACGGTGGTGTTCAGTAACTCGAACAGCGTCTCGTTCGGCATGAACGGGAACACGATCACGGCGTCCGTCAACGCCGGCGGCGTGACCCTCAGCTACTTCAACCCGCAGGACGCCTATCTCCAGGTCACCGGCGATCAGGGAAACGCGACCCTGCACTTCCAGCCGAACCAGTACCCCAATGTCACGTTCGATCGCATCGCGATCCCGGTGTTCTATTCCGCTAATACGAGCGTAACGGCCACGATCTCCTACACGTACCTGTGGGGAGCGTACACGCGCAACGGATCGACGCTGTCGACCCTGTTGACGACGTCGATCACCGGCACGATCAACCAGACCGGCACGGTCAGCTCGGCATCGTACTCCGGCATTCGCCTGCTCACGATCCCGTTGTCGAGCTCGCTCAGCGGAGGCCAGTATTACGTCGGGATACTGAAGCGCAGCTCGACGGCCGGCGCGAACGCGACGTTGCAGCAGCTCTTGGCCAGCCAACAGGCTTCTAACTTCTCCGGCATCCTCGGCGTCGCGAGCAACGCGACGAATCAGTACACGCGCGGCCTCGGCGTCTACACGGCGTCGACGACCGCGCTGCCCGATACCGTCGGGTTCTCGCAGCTCAACGGCACCAACTCGCTCGTGCTGCGTCAGCCGCTTTACTACGTCGTCAACGGGACGGTCTGATCCTTCGGCGCGATCTCGCCGCTTGACGTCGCGTATATCTCGCACGTATATACGGCGTCAGCGTGGGTCGCCGAAAACAGCTCGAGCTCGTGTTCATCGGCATTCGGCTGTTCGCCGAGGACATCGCCGAGGCGCGGCGCGCGGCCAAGGACAACGGGACGCGATACCAGCACGTCGTGCGCGCGTGGGTACGCGACGGCGCGCGTCGCGCGCGACGCGCCAAGGAGCGCGATCATGGCTAAGAAAAAAAGACGGTCGCCGCCAGCGAAGGCAAGGAACTCGCCGGCGGCGACGCCGAACGGGATGATCCACGTCAACGCGTTTGCCGGCTCGATCGACGAGGGCCTCGGGTTCAAGCGCGTGAAGGTGCACCACGGGTCGACGTACAAGGACAGTTCGACGATCGTGCTCGTGCCGTCGCGCGACGAGCTGTTCCATCACCGCGTCGTGTCCGGCTGGCAGAACCTGATCGCGCCGATGAATCAGAAGCGCGCCTGGATCTACACGATCGGCGACGAGGTCGGTAAGGCGTACAACAACATGATCCGCGGCATCCTCGCGGACCCGAACCTGTCGACGTGGAAGTACGTGCTCACGCTCGAGTCGGACAACCTCGTGCCGCCGGACGCGCACGTGCGCCTCCTCGAGTCGATCGAGGAATTCAAGTTCGACGCGGTGTCGGGGATCTACTTCACCAAGGGCGACGTGAACATGCCGATGGCCTACGGCGACGCCGCCGAGTTCAAGCGCACCGGCGTGCTCGACTTCAAGCCGCTCGATATCCGCAGGGCGCTCGAGCAGGGCAATGTCGTCGAGGTGAACGGGATCGCGATGGGGTGCTCGCTCTACCGGCTGGAGCTATTCCGGCAGATCCCCGAGCCGTGGTTCGTGACCGTGGCCGACGTCGTCGCCGGCGGCGGGATCCAGGGCTTCACGCAGGATCTCTACTTCTGTCAGCGCGCGAAGACCGCCGGCAAGCGGTTCGGCGTCGACTTCCGCGTGCGCGTCGGGCACCTCGACCCCGCGACCGGGATGGTCTACTGATGGCCGAGCAGCTCAGTCTCGCGCTCCCGATGATCTCGCAGTGGCAGGCGCGCGAGCGCGCGGGGCAGCTGTACGACAGCGTCCGGATCGAGCTCGGCGCGTACATACATGACGACCGCGCTCGAGGTGAATCCGTTTCGCTACGTCGGCTCGACCGACGCGCGCTACGCGGAGTCGGTCGCGCACAAGGCGACGATCGACGCGTGCGTCGAGATGGTCAACGAGACCCGGCGCGCCGTCGTCGATCTCTTCGAGAAGATCTCGCCGGACGTCATCGACTTGCAGACGCTCGAGGCGATATGCGGCTACCTCATGCAGAAGCTCAAGGATCGAACGGAGAGAGAACAGGGAGGCAGGTTCTGATGCGGATCGTCGTCACCGGTGGATGCGGTTTCCTGGGTCACCACGTCGTCGAGCATTTCCTCAAGCGTACCGACGCCGAGATCGTCGTGCTCGACAAGCTCACGTACGCGAGCTCGGGGTTCGATCGCTTGCGCGACATCTCCGCGTTCGACGATCGGCGCGTGCGCGTGATCGGCGTCGACCTCGCGCAGCCGATCCCCGACGGCGTGCGCCAGGAGGTCGGCGAGATCGACTACGTGATCCACGCGGCGGCCGAGACCCACGTCGATCACTCGATCGTGGACCCGCTGCCGTTCCTTCAATCGAACGTGCTCGGCACGCATCACCTGCTCTGGTGGCTGCGCTCGGCGTGGCAGTCGGGACCCGTCCATGACGGCGCGCGGCATCGGCGCGTATTCCTGATCTCGACCGACGAGGTCTACGGGCCCGCGGCGTGGGATCATCCCGGCAACATCGAGACCGACGCGTTCCGGCCGGCGAACCCATACGCGGCGGCCAAGGCCGGCGGCGAGGCGGTCGGCATGGCGTACGCGAACACGTACCGACTGCCGATCACGATCGTGAACTGCTGGGACATGGACACGCGCGTCCTGTCGGTTGACGGCCCCAAGCGCTACGACGAGATCAAGGTCGGTGATCTCGTCTGGACGATGGACGATGACGAGGACCTGAAACTTACTCCAGTTCTCGATAAGATCCGCATGCGCGGTCCCTCAAGGATGATCCACTTCAGTGGTCACACTGACCAGTGCGTTACTCCGAACCACCGCGTGATGTTCAGATCGTCGACGGGTTCGCCGAGGCGATGGGGAGCTATCGAGGAGGCCGAAGCTGCGCAGCTGCACGGCAAGCTCCCCTCAGGTCGCGTGCAATTCGTCAGGACGGGCTGTTGGAACGGCGACCCCCGCGATCACTACGTTACCGCGGAGCTGATCGAGCGCGACGGTTCTGGTGGCGGCAACAAGTTGCCAGATGCCTTATCTGCATCTTGGCTGGCACGCTTCTTTGGTTGGTTCGTCACGGAGGGAAGCAGCAACCGAGCAGGCCAAGTCAGGTTAGCCGGGATGAAGCTCGGACAGCAGGATGAGCTTCGCGCCCTCTTGATCGAGATCGGGATGGAGCGCGTCGGCAGCGACGAGAAGACCGTCTATGTCTCATCGAAGGAGTTGTCACGGCTCGCCGATCTGTGTGCGGGTAAGCAAGATGTTCGCCGTGTCCCGGTCCTAGTGAAGAACATGGACCAGGCTTATCTCGACGAATTCCTCCAGGCCGCGTTCGCAGGAGACGGGACTTGGTATCTCAACGCTGGCCGCCTGTACACGATGCAAGAGGCACTCGCCTACGACTACGCAGAGATCGGAATGAAGTGCGGCTACGCCGCGCAAGTGTCGTCGCGAGTCACGCGGAGCTTCGACGGCGAATCCAGCTCGCTCACGTACTACGCGAACATCTCGAAGCGCACCGCGTCCGCGGTGAGTTCTGCCAACATCAGGGAAGTTTCTTACGACGGCGACGTGTGGTGTCTCAAAGTCGCCACAGGACGCGTCTTCACGACCAGGGCTGAAGGCGGCATCGTCCTCACCGGACAGACGATGAACCTCGTCGGCGAGCGCCAGCACCCCGAGAAGTTCGTGCCGCTCGTGATCCGGCGCGTGCTCGCCGGCGAGAAGGTTCTCATCCACGCCGATCCGAGCCGCGAGCGCTCCGGCACGCGGTTCTACATCCACTGCCGCAATTTCGCCTCCGCGATCCATTTCCTCATGACGAAGACCGCCGAGTGGAGCCGGCCCACGCAGGTCGGCGAGATGGCGTACGACGTACATCGCGCGTCCCTGCACGATCTCTTGCCGAAGATCCACGTCGCCGGCGAGCGCGAGATCTCGAACCTCGATCTCGCAGGCATGATCGCGCGGTTCGTCGGGAAGCCCCTGCACTGCGAGCTCGTCGACTTCCACTCGAGCCGCCCCGGGCACGATCTCCGGTACGCGCTCGACGGCTCGGGGATCCGCGCGATGGGCTGGCAGCAGCCGCTCGACATCGAGCACAGCCTCGAGAAGACCGTCCGCTGGTACCTCGATAACCCGCGCTGGCTCGCGCTGGCGCCCAAGGAGTGAGAGACGCGTGTCGAAGAAAAAGAAACTGAGCCCCGAGGTCCGCGAGCTCAACCGGCGCGCGAAGAAACCCAAGCTCGTCGCTCCCGGTGGACCGACGCTCAAGCTCGACCTTGCGGCGGGGCAGACGCCGCGCGAGGGCTTCGAGGGTGTCGATCTCTTCGAGGGCGCCAAGCACGTCGTCGATCTCCAGCGGTTCCCGTGGCCCTGGGCCGACAGCTCCGTCGCCGAGGTGCACTGCTCGCACTACGTCGAACACATCCCGGCGATCTACGTCGGGGCGAACGGCGACGCGCTCGACGAGCGGGGTCAGCCCTTCACGTCGGCGACCGGTAAGGACGCGCTGTTCGCCTTCTTCGACGAGCTCTACCGGATCCTCGTTCCCGGAGGGACCGCGACGATCATCGTGCCGTGCGGGCGCTCCAATCGCGGCTTCCAAGATCCGACGCACCGCCGGTTCTTCATGGCCGAGACGTTCATCTACCTGAACCGCGAGTGGCGCCAGCAACAGAAGCTCGACCACTACGAGGTCGGCTGTCACTTCATGGGCGACGTGTCGCCGATCATCCCGACCGAATACGCGGCGTGGTCGTCCGACGTGCAGGCCCGTCGATTCACGCACGAATGGAACACGATCGTCGATTGGCAGGCGGTCCTCCGAGCGATCAAGTAAGATCGAGCGGTGCTCGCCGCGCTGATCGCGTTCCAGAACGAGGGTCGGATCCAGCCGCGCCCGCCGATGGTTCGCGTCGATCGCGGCGGCGGCGGCGCGCTCGGCCCGCGCTACGAGATCGTCGATTACATCGCGGTGCTCGCCGCGTTCCCCGAGGTCGCCGGCGAGGACCCGGTCTCGCGCGCCGCGCGTCGCCAGCGCTTTCTCGAGGAGGGCCTGCCGCTCGCCAAGGCCGCGCGCGACCGGCGCGACGGCGCGATCTTCCTGGCCGGCGCGCAGCTCGGCGAGATGGCGGCCGCCGAGCGCTTCGCCGCCGAGCGCGAGCGCGTCGTGGCCGAGGCGTTCGACGCCGCGATGCGCGAGATCCGGCTCGCGACGCCGGCGCCGCCGCCCGCCGCGCGCTCCTCCGGTTCCGGCGTCCTTCTCGCGGCCGCGCTCGGTGTCGGCGCCGGCATCGCGATCGGAATCTTGCTCGCGCGACGTCGCAAGGAGCGTCGCTAGTGCTCGCCGCCTTGATCGCGTTCCAGAACGAGGGCCGGATCCAACCGCGCCCGCCGACCGTGCGCGTCGATCGCGGCGGCGCCGGCCCGCGCTGGCCCGGCTACCAGATCGTCGACATCGTCGCGGTGCTCGCCGCGTTTCCCGAGGTCGCCGGCGAGCATCCCGTCGCTCGCGCGGTGCGCCGCGAGAAGTGGATCGGCGAGCAACTCCCGATCGCCAGGGAGGCGCGCGAAGCGCGCGAGGCCGCCGCGTTCCTGGCCGGCGCCACCGTGGCGGAGTCCGCGGCCGACGATCGCCGCGTCGAGCTCTCGGTCGCGCAGATGGTCGCGGCGTTCGACGCGCTCCGCGAGTTCGAGCGAGCTCGCGCGCCGCGCGCGGGGCGCGGCGAGGCGACGGGCATCTCCGCCGGCGGCGCGATCGCGATCGGAGCGCTGGTCGTCGGCGCGATCGCGCTCGCGCGGAGACGGCGACGGTGACGATCGTCGCGCCGAACACCGGCCACGCGTACGAGCGCGTCGACGGCATCGTTTCGCCCGCGCTCGTCGATCGCCGGTGGATCGGCCGCTGCAAGCGATGCGGGCAGACCCACAAGCTCGAGGGTCGGCTCGTGTCGGCCAAGCGCGAGGGTCTCTCGCGACACGACATGGCGGTCGAGACGTCGTCGGGCGACCTATACACGACGGGATCGATGGGGACCGACGTTGTGGTCGTGCCCGTGCGGTGCGGCGATCACTGGTGCAATCTTCGGCTCGTGACCGAGGGCACCAAGAAGAGCAAGCACGAGTGCGGCGCGCGCTGCACGAGCGCGACCGGCCCCAACTGCGACTGCCGGTGCCGCGGCAAGAATCATGGAAGGGACTGCTAGCCGGGGAGATCCCGCCGCGGAAGCGCGTCGCGAAGACGTGCTACGTTGATCGCGTGCGCGATGATCCGAGCGAGCTCACGGACGAGGAGCGCCGCGCGGCCTCCGAGCTCGCCGTCGAGATCTCGCGCGCGGCGCGCGCCGGCGCTCCGTTCCCGATCACGGGCTTGTCGCAGGCCGGGCAATGGCAGGTCCTGACGCTGGCGCGCCGCGTCCTCGAGCTCGAGCGCGCGGCCCGCGACGAGGAGTCGTCGTGCGATCGGTGACGCCGCCGCCCGCGCCGTGGCTGCGCTGGGCGATCTACACGCTCGCGATCGTCGTCGCGACGGTCGTGGTGATGGCGGCGATCGTCGACCATGTTCGGCGCGACGACGCGCTCGCGGAGAAGGCGCGGCGATGTCAGAAATGACGCCGGCCACCGCCTGGGCATCGTTCGCCGAGCTGCGCGCGCGGTGCCGGACCGCGCCGGTCGTCGTCGACGACGTCCTCCCGCACCTGGCGCCGGCGATGGCGCGCGAGATCTTGGCGCTCGCGGGGCGCGAGGCGTCGACGCCGTCCAAGAACGTCGGCGGCTGGAAGAGCTACGAGGCGGTGCTCGGCCGCGCCGGCGCGTTCGCCGAACTTCGCGCGATTGTCGTCGAGCGCTTCCTTCGCGGCCGCGAGCTCTCCGCCTCCTGGGCGATGGTCAACCGCGCGGGCTCCGAGCACCCTCGCCACCAGCATCGGATCGCGCTCCTGTCCGGCGTCTACTACGTCGCCGCCGGCGACCCGCCCGTCGACACGATCTTCGAGGTTCCGGCGCATATCCGTCTCCTCGTCGATGGGCACCCGGCCACTACGCTCGACGGCCTGTCGCTCGAGCTCCGCGTCGCGCCCCGCCCCGGGCGCCTGGTCTTCTTCGACGGCGAGACCTGGCACCGCGTGCCTCGCTACGATGGGGCCGAGCCGCGGATCACGATCGCGTTCGACGTTCGCCGATGATACGATCGAGCGCGGAGACCCGACCTGCGCCATGGTGCCCGGGGAGATCCCGCGGACCGGCAGGCTTCTTTTTCGACCGTACGTCGTTGCTGCATGAAACAGCGAGGTCGGGTCTCCGCTTATGGCCGGCTGGCGCATGGTCGAGAACCAGAACTGGCGCACGGTCCACGTGCGCGAGCGTGCGGCGCCGCCGGCGCGCGCGTACGACCAGCTCGCCGAGCTCGAGGCCGCGCTCGACGCGATCCATCCGGCGGCGCGGATCGCGTGGGATCGCGACGTCGAGCTCCGCGGCCGGATCTGGCTCGCCGGCGACCTCGCGTACGCGACCGAGGGCGGTCGAAGGGTCGGTCGCGCCTACCGATTCGTCGAAGACGACCGAGATCCCCTGGGCGCGCGATGGCGCTTGGCGACCTGAGCCGCCGACTGTTATAGAATCGAGCGTGATGCACGACGACCCGGCGGTAGTAGGCGAGCCGATCCCGTGGCCGGTCGACGTGCCCCCGCAGATCCCGCCGGAGGTCATGCGCCAGATGCGCCGGCAGATGTTCCGGCGCGTCGCGATCGGCGTGCTCATGGGCGCGATCACGACCGGCGCCGCAGCGGCGAGCTGCGCGGGGCAGAGCTTCAGCTTGCGCCAGGCGCGCGCGATGGAGTCGATCGCCAAGTCGCTCGAGAACGGCTGTAAGAAGTGACTCACCCCGTGTGGCAGACTCGCCAGGGGCGGCGCGCCGCGTCGCTCGCGGCCGTGCTCAAGTGGCCGCTCATCGGCGCGATGATCGCTGGCGGCGCGCTCCTGGTTGCGCGCGAGCTCGGCCCGCCGATCGCGAGCGAGCTCGGCGCGCGCGGCGGCGAGGGCTTCGCGCGCGGCGTGGCCGAGGCGCAAGCGCGGATGCGCCGACTCGCGGTGTCGGGATGGGGACGATGGCGGTGACCGGCAACGGCACGGCGGCCGACGCGGTGGTGCTCCTCGATCGCATCACGGTCGATCGCCTGACGGACGCGCTGCGCGGCGCCAACATGACGTTCGTGCGCGTCGAGGCGGTCGGGCGCGAGCTCGTGAAGGAGCTCCGCTTGCTGCGCAAGGACCTCAAGCAGTCGCGAAAGAAGCGCAAGGAGCGCAAGTGAGCGGCGAGAACGGCAAGACGCTCGCGAGGGTCCCCGGCGTCGTCGCGCAACCTCGGTTCACGCTCGAGCTCGATCAGGCCGACCTCGAGCTCCTCGCGTCGGACCTCCGGCTCGCGATCTCGATCCGGGGCCTGCGCGTGCTCGTCACCGGCGTCACGACGCCGCTCTCGGACGATCGCGAGCGGAAGCTCCTCGAGCTCATCACGAAGGCACTGGGGAACTAGCGATGACGCTCGATCGCCGATACCAGGGCGCGCACGTGCAGGTCACCGACGCGCGCGGCGACTCGCCGGAGATCGGTCGCATGCGCGTGCGGCTCAAGCTCGCGGCCCTCGGCTACGTCGGCGCGCAGCACGGCATCGACGCCTCACCGGAGGTGTCTCGACTGTCGGTCCAGACCCTGCGCGACGTCGCCGGTCGCTACTACGAGGCGATCACCGGCCGCCGCGTCGCCGAGCGCGACATCTCCAACGGCGAGGCGCTCGGCCGGCTCAAGCTCGCCGCCCAGGCGTACGCGGCCGCTCGCCACGGCGTCGACTCGAACATCGAGATCGCCAGGGCCGGCCTCGGCGTTCTGTGCGAAGCCGCGATCCGCTACTGCGAGGCGATGGACGTCGCTAGGCCCAAACCGGGGAGCGTCACCGATCCGACGCTCGCCCTCGACGACGGGACATGAGATGCCGACGCTCCGCGAATACATCGATCGGATCATCCTCGACGAGCTCGCGCGCCAGCGCGGCAACGTGAGCGCCGCGGCGCGCGAGCTCGAGGTCGCGCGGTCGACCGTGCAGCGCGCGGTCGCGCGCGGCCGCGAGCGGACGATCGCCCACCCCGAGGTGCGGTGATGGCGGACGCGACGATCCGCGGGACGTACCGGCGCAACCCGCCGCCGCGCGCGTCGGCCGGCAAGAAGCCGTCGTTTCGAACCGCCGAGGAGTGCGTCTACCGGATGCCGACCGTCGAGGAGGTCGTCGCGGCCGGCTATCCGGCGAGCTACTGGGACATGGTGAAGGCCCGTCGCGATGAGTTCATTCGCCGATTCGAATCCGATCCCGCGTTCGCCGCCGACGCGCGCAAGCGCGCGGAGGAGGACTGGGAGGCGGCGCGCCGCCAGGAGCGCGATCGCCGATGACGCGACGACGGAAGGAACCGCCGCCGCTGGCCGAGGCCGCGCGCCGCGCCGGCTACGAGCCGGAGACCGAGGAGGGCGGTCGCGCGATGATGCGCGCGATCACGCCGGAGCACTTGGCGCGCATCGCCGCGGCGCGACGCGTGCCGCGGCTCGAGCCCGGGACCGAGATCTACTTCACGAACTACACGCTCGGCGGCTCGTATCGGCGGCTCGCGATCGTGACGTGGGATCACGGCCGGACGGTCGAGGCGCGCACGTACGCCGGCGAGCGCGTGCGGCTCGAGCGCGCGCCGGACGGCACGCTGAGGCGCTTCACGTGAAGAAAAGCGCGCACCAGCTCGATCGCGAGGTCGCGGCGATCCTCGGCCGGCGGCCGATCCTCGCGCGGCGCGCGACGGGCGCGTCGAGCATGCACTTCCATCCGATCGGCCGCGCCGGCGAGCCGTGGCCGGCGTGGTTGCGCGAGCTCGGCAAGGCGTGCGGCGTGTACGCGATCAAGGAGCACGGCCGCGTCGTCTACGTCGGCTCGAGTCGCAAGGCGCTCTACGGCACGATCACGCGGCACTTCCAGCAGTGGAAGCGCTCGAAGAATTGGTGGAAGGGCCAGTACGGCGCCGGTCACGATCCCGGCCTCGTGTACGACCGCGGCGCGTGCGCGGTCTGGGTCGCCACGGCCGCGTGCGGCGCCGAGCTCGACGAGGAGGCGCGCCTCATCGAGCAGTTGCGGCCGCGCGATAACCTGGTGGAACATCCCGACGGGAAAGAGCTCGAGGATGCCCCGTTCTAGCAAGCGCTGGAGTCACCGCGCGGTCGCGACGGCGCACGACGTCCCCGAGGACGTCGTGCGCCGCATCTACGCCGCCGTGCAGACTGCCAAGCGCCAGGGCCTCTACGGCGGCCACACCGCCGACCTCATCGAGCGCGCCGTGGGCCGCCGGCTCGTCGGCAAGGAGTACACCGTCGCGGCGCTCGCCAAGGAGCACCTGGGGCACGCGCCGCCCGGCGGCTACGGCGGACCCGAGCCGACCGGCGCCGCCAAGGCGCCGCCGCGCGCCACCTTCGACGACCCGAAGATCCAGAAGGCGCAGCGCCTCGTGACCGCCGCGAACCGCGCGATCGCCGACGTGCGCGCCGCCCGCGAGAATCGCCGCGGGGCGGTCGACGACGACCTCGATCGCGTGCTCCTCCACAAAGCGGCCGACGACCTCGACGTCGCGGCGGATCTGTACGAGGAGGCCGGCGCGGCGATCCGCGCGGGCACGCTCCACCAGCGCGCGGTGCTCGCGCGCCGGGGCGCGCTCGCGCTCCTGGCGTCGTACGATTAGGAGCCCACGACATGGACAACGCCTTCGTCGCCACCTTCCTCGGCTCCCTGTTCGCGATCGTCGTCGCGCTCGCGCTCGTCTACACGCTCGTGACCCTGTACGCGCTCCCGAGGGTCCGGGCCATGTACGAGGCCGCCGCCGCGTCGCCCACGCGCGTTGGGCTCCGCCGCGACGGCGAGGTCGAGGTCGCGCCGTGCGCGTGCGGCCGCGCGCAGTACGTCGGCGACGACGTCGACGATCCCATGGCGTTCCTGTACGAGATCGGCTGGCGCTTCGCGGGCGACGGCTCCTGGCACTGCCCGATCTGCGTCGAGCAGTCGAACGGCGAGCGCGAGCGCATCGTGTTCACGTGCGAGGAGCACGGCCGCTGCCCCGGCTGCCCGCGCGTGCTCGCGCAGTTCGACGCGATCGCGCGCTGCCAGGGCGCCGACTCGATGTCGCCGCTCGAGCAGCGGCTGTGGCTCGAGCTCGCCGCCGAGTTCCGCGACGGCGCCGCCGCCGCGCGCGAGCGCGCCGAGGCGAGGTCCTGATGCGCGGCGAGTATCGACCGACGCCGCCGGAGCGAAAGAGCGGCTGGGGCACGCTCGCGATCCTCGTTGGGCTCGGCGCCGTCATCTTCGTGTCGAGCCCCGGCGGCCGGCACCTCCTCCAGCACGGGCACCTCCCGCGCGCCGGGCGCTGATGGCGATCGATCTCCCCCGCCGCTACGCCTGCCGCGCGTGCGGCCGCGCGCACGCGCGCTGGGCGGCGCGCTGCCTCCACTGCGGCAAGCTCGGCCTCGTGCCCCTCGACGCGGACCCGCCGCAAGTCTCGTCGATGCAGTCGATCGTGATCCCCGCGCGCCTCGTCGAGCAGTCGCCGCCGAGCTCGGCGCTGCCGACGGCCGACGCGGTGCCTAGCCTCGGTAGCATGGGCCTCGGCCTCGATGAGCCGGTCCCCGACGACGACCCCGCCGCCGCGCCGATCCCGCTCTCGGACGTCGAGGAGGCGACCTACCGGCGCGAGCGCTCGGGCCTTCCGTCCCTCGACGACGTCTGCGGCGGCGGCCTCGTGTGCGGCGGCGTCTACGTGCTCGGCGGCGAGCCGGGGTGTGGCAAGTCGAGCCTCCTCGGGCAGTGGCTCGACGGCCTCGGCATGCGCTGCCTCTACGCCACCGGCGAGGAGTCGATCGCGCAGGCCGCCGCGCGCGCCCGCCGGATCAACGCCGCGAGCTCGCGCGTGTTCATCGTCGCCGAGAGCCGGCTCGAGGTCGTGCTCGCCCACGCCGAGAAGCTCCGCGCCGAGGTCCTGGCGATCGACTCGATCCAGACCCTCGTGTGCGACGAGCTCGACTCCGGCCCCGGCTCCCCCGGGCAGGTGAAGGCGTGCGCGAACCGGCTCGTGCAGTTCGCCAAGGCGACCGACGTCGCGATCGTGATGATCGGCCACGTGACGAGCGACTCGGCGCTCGCCGGGCCGCGCACGCTCCAGCACCTCGTCGACGCCGTGCTCATGCTCGAGGATCGCGGCGGCGACTACCGCGTCCTGCGCGCGACCAAGAACCGGTTCGGCCGCACCGGCGTCGAGGGCTGGTTCCTCCTGGGCGCCGAGGGGCTCGAGGCGCTCGCCGGGCCGCCGGTCCTCGACGACGAGCGCGACGAGCCCGTCGACGACGGGGCGAGCTAGCGCGACATCAGTGCCCGTAGCCCGACGCCGTCTGGTACTTGGGCTTGCCGTCCCAGAGGTGCGCGTGGTGGCCGTTGGCCTTCACCGAGTACGACTTCGTCCCCGACTTCTGCACGCGCTTCTTCTTTGGCTCGCCGATGAAGGCGCCCGGGACCGGCACGACCGCGTCCTCGTACTGCGACCGCGAGAACACGCGCTCGGCGATCCTGCGGATCGTCGCGGACGAGCCGGACACCGCGACGACCTCGTAGAAATCGATGTTGGTCTGGTCGTAGCCCCACGACGCGTAGAGGATGTCGCCGACCTTGGCGGTCGGCGCCGGCGCGAGCTCCTCCTCGGCCTGCGACCTCCCCATCGACAGGAGGAGCACGTCCATCGCGTCGCTCGGCCGGCCCTGCTCGACGAGGAGCCGCGCGGTCTTCTTGGCCTGGGGCTTGGATAGACGCGTGCCCTCGACCTCGAGCAGCCGCTTGCCGTCCGCCATGCGCCCCTCGAGGAAGGCGTCGATGGCTACCTGGCGCGACTGCGCCTGCATCTCGGTCGGCTTGGTCGAGGGTCGCGGGCTCCAGCGCATCGGGGAGATCTTACCATCGCCCGAGGTAAGATCGCCGGGTGCGCATTCACGTCGTGATCGGCGGCGGCATGGTCCTAGGCGCGTACCGGCAGGCCGACTCCGCCGAGCTCCATCGCCGGTGCGTGACCGGCGCGACGGTCGTGGCGTGCGATCTCCTGGACGCCGTGCCGCAGGAGATCCTCGACGACGTGCGGGTCGAGTGGGACGCCGACCTCGACGACGACACCCCCGTCGACTTCGCCCCGCCCGAGAAGCCCGAGAAGAAACGGCCGACGTGAGCCGCCCGGGCGCGTGATAGGGTCGGAGACATGACCGACTATCAGAAAGTCGCCGGCGGCGTGCCGGTCGCCTCGCCCGACATCGTCACGGCCGACCAGACGACGATCGCCGGATCCGGTACCGCGTACGACCCGCTCCGCGTGATCGGCGCCGGCGCGCCCTCGGTCGAGCACATCACCGGCGACGGCGCCGCGTCGCCGACCAAGGACGTCACGTTCTGCGCGTCCGGCGGCGCGAGCGCGGACATCACGCTCGCCGACGGTACCGTCGACGGTTTCCGCAAGACGTTCATCTTCGCGGCCGACTTCGACGACGCGACCTACACGCTCACGCCGGCGCACTTCGACATCGGCGGCGGCCGCACGCGCGTCCAGTTCCCGGCCGACTTCGGCGGCGGCATCGTGCTCGTGTGGAACGCGTCGCGCGGCGCCTGGGGCGTCTCCGGCTCGTACGAGAGCACGTTCTCGTAGGCCGCCGCGTCCTCGAGGAGAACTCTCCATGACGTTCAAGTCATCTCAGCCGTTACGTCAGAGCGTGAACCCGATCGACAGGATCGACTTCAACTTCGTGCACAATGAAGTCACCATCACCAAGCGCGACGGCAGCGTCGAACGTCTGTCGTTCGCGAAGATGGAGCAGGACACCAAGATGAGCCTGATCCCCCTTCTCGCGGTCGTCAGGACCGTGAATGAGATCTGAGATCGCCATGCGCGCACATTGGGCTACGACGAAGCTTCCCGGGATCATGCTCGCGTCGAGCGTGCTCGGCGTCGGCGTTTGCTGCGCCACGCAGCCGACGCGACAAGACAAGCCGAGCGTCGGCGAGGCGCCGGGTGACCTCGTTCCCTTCGGCACGTTCCACACGGAGAACCTCGTCGTCGACAACAACGCGACGATTTCGAGCGGCGGCGTCTGCGCGATCGGCAACGTCAATAGCCAGGAGTTGATCAACGGCCCGACGCTGCAATCGTTCGCGGTACCGTCGACGGCCTACGCGTACGGCGAGATCAACCGCGAGGAGATCTCCGGCGTCGTGCCGGCGTTCCCGAGCGATTTGTTCGTGCACGTGATCCGCGACCACGCGACCGCGGACACGACGGCGCACGCGCAGCATTCCGGCGCGCTCGCGGTCGAGGTGGACGGCACGCGTACCGCGGGCGGCAACGACCTCATCGTCGTGCTCGCGATCGGCGAGCGCTGGCAGGAGGAGGGCGCGCGCTTCGTCGCCGAGCTCGACGTCCGCGGCGTCGACGTCGCGTGGTGGTGGCCCCAGTTCGCGGAGGCCGCCGCGCGCGGCGAGGCCCCGCCCGATGCCCCCGAGGTCCCCGCGTGACCGCCGCGCGCGTCGACCGGCCGTCGACCGACGTGCTCGTCCTGCACCTGTCGGCGCACGTGAGCCTCGACCTCGTGCGCCTCCCCGGGGCGCGGCGCTACCGGATCGTGTTCGCCGAGCGGTTCGGCGTCCAGCGCCGCGCGTTCGTCGAGCTCGGCTACGCCGACGCGCAGACCGTGGCGGCGTTCCTGGCCGACACGAGCGAGGAGGTCGCGACGGTGGTCGACCCGTCCCCCGTCGTCGCCGAGGCGGCCGAGGAGCTGCCCCCGCCGCCTCTGCCGCGCACCCCGACGCGCGGGTTCTGATAGAGTCGGCAGGGCGTGCCCGCTCCGCCCCGCACCAAGCTCCTCGGTCGCGTCGCCGGCCTCGCGATCTACCTCGTCTCCGGCGAGGCGGTCCGCAACCAGATCGACATCGACTTCACGCAGGGCGGCAACGAGGCGATCTACCCGACCTACGTGCCCCGCGGCGAGATCTGGGTCGACGACGCGATGGGCGGCCTCGACCGCACCGCGACGGTCGTGCACGAGATGGTCGAGCGCGACCTCATGCTGCGCTACGGCTGGAGCTACGACGACGCGCACGAGGTCGCCTCGGCGCACGAGCGCGTGCTGCGCGGCGAGCTCCTGCGATCCGGCGTCAAGAAGCTCGACCTCGCGAGGGCCGGCGCCGCGTACCGCGCCTACCTCGCCGACCGCCGGCCGCCGGCGGCGCGCGGCACGGTCAAGGCGCGGCTCGAGCGCGAGATCGCCTCGGTGCTCGGCGCGCGTCGGGGGCGCGTGGTACGAAGGTCGGCGAAAGGAGCCACGAGATGACGACGCAGAAGAAAGCGACCGAGATGACCGACGAGGAGATCGCCGAGCTCGGCAAGAAGATGGAGGCCGAGGCCCAGGCGAATCTGATCAGGCACCGCGCGCAGGTGTCCGAGGAGGCGGTCGCGCACCTCCGCGCGATCGAGGAGATCCGCCGGCGCGTCGAGCTCGCGCCCGACCAGCTCGCGCTCGTCGACGCGGTCTACCGCCGGATCGACGCCGCACCCGGCCGCCGGCCGCCGGTCGCGGAGCGCCCCGAGGCGCCGGCGCGGATCCCGCTCTCGATCACGTCGCACGACGGCAAGTGGCCGCGCGGCGCGGTGAAGATCAAGCCGGGGCAGGTCGCGCGCGTCGTGGCGCGGCCGCTGGTCTGCGCGTTCCGCATCGAGGAGATCGAGATCGTCTCGAGCCCCATGCACTGGATCGTGCGCGACGTGAGGGTCGGCAACCGGACGCAGGCGGCCAACCACCTCGACGGGATGCCGGGGCGGATGTTCGTCCCCGGCGGCACGTGCTATCGCTTCGTGACCGAGACGATCCAGACCGCGATGGAGTTCGAGATGCTCGTCGAGTACGTCGGCCCCGAGCCGGACGGCGAGGTGTTCGAGGCGATCGCGATGGGGCTCGCGGCGATCTAGCCATGGCGAAACGAAAGCGCGACGACGACGCGCCCGAGCCGAGCGTGACCCTGCGCGAGCCGGACGTCGCGGAGACCGGGTTCTGGATTCGGCTCGACTCGTTCGAGATCGCGCTGGCGCTCCTGGCGCTCGAGTCGCGGCTCGACGTGCCGGAGCTGTCGCCCGCCGAGCGCTCGGTGATCCGCGGCATGCTCCGCTCGCTGCGCAAGGGCCAGGCCGCGTTCGCCCCCGGCGGCGCGCTGCACGGACAAGAAGGCTAGCGCCGCCGGCGCGTGAACCGGATCTCCGCCCCGGAGTACGGGCGCACGGCGTAGCTCGTGACGACGCTCGCTTTCTCGAGGGCGCGCGCCCCGGCGTTGGCGGCGCCCCGGCGTTGGCGGCGGCCTCCGTGGCGAACCCCGACGCGACGAGGCGGAGGTACTGCTCGTTCTCGTGGGGGTCGGTCGTGTAGGCGTAGACCGCCCACCCCGAGGCCCCGGCGCGAAAGCGCGATCGGCCGTGCTTGTGAGCTCCCATGCTCCCATGCCCCCGATGATGTCAGATCGGCGCGCCTCGCGCGTCGTTCTGGCATGCGCGACGATCCCATCGGCTGCTGCCCGTTCTGCCTCGGCCTCGGCCTGCCCGCCTGCTGCCACCTGTCCGGCTGCTGGAACCGCGACGCGCCCTACGTCGTTCGGCCGCCGACGATGACGCGCGCCGACGAAGACGAGCTGCTCGCGCTCCTCCTCGCGCTCACCGCGCGGTCGCGCGCCACGCGCACGTGAGCTCGCGCGCCCTGGCGGCCGCCGCGGCGGCGACGCGCTGCGCGGCGATCGCGCGCTCGCGCGCGTCGTCGACCGGCGGCGGCGGTCGTCGGCCGGCGCGCGCGATCGCGGCGAGGCCGAGGAGCGCGAGCACGACCGGCACCCTAGTCCTCGCGCGCGCCCGCCAGGAACAGGGCGATCTCGCGGTCGAGCTCGGTCGGCGTCTTGGGGGTGGTGCGCCGGCCGACCGCGTAGATCGACGCGGGGCCGGCGGCGCCGGTCTCGCGCGGCGCGCTCGGCTCGGCGAGGTCGCCCTCGTGCTCGGCGATCCGCTCGAGCGCGCCGGCGAGCGTGCTCGCGCCGCCGATGGGGCGCTTGTGGGTCCCCCGCCGCGGCGTGAAGTACGCCGCGCGGTGTCCCGCGCCCTGGATCTCGACGTGGTACATGCCGCGCGGGTGCTGCGCGACGAACTCGACGCGCGGGGTGTACGCGCCGCGCGGCGCGGTCACCGCGGCCGGCCACTCGGCGCGGGGCAGCACGCGGACGGTCGGGGGCGGCTTTCTCTTCGCGGCCATCTAACCCGCCCGCGACAGGTACTGGAAGTACATGCGCGCCGTCGAGCCGGGAGCGCCCTTGCTCTTTCGATAGCCGGCGAGCTTGGCGGTGTCGAGGATGAGCTGGACGTCGGCCGAGCCGAGCGCGTGGAAGTCCTTCGCGAACGAGACGCCGGCGGCCTCCAGGAGCGCGCGTGCCTTCTGCGGGGAAAGCTTCTGCTTGGACATCCCGAATTCCTCCGTAAAAGCGGCCGGCTCGTGAGACCTGTGACCTACGAGGTGGTGTTCCACCGAATCACGAACCGGCCAGAACCTACTCGTGCGCCTTCAGGGTCGCGAGCTCGTGCTCGGTGGCGGCGAGCTTGGCCTCGAGCTCGCGGTCGTGCTGGTTCCGCTCGATCACGACGTCGGCGACCCCGCCGACGATGGCCGCGCCGCAGATCGCGCCGAGGATCGGCCGCCGCGGCGAGAGCGCGGCGCCGGCGACGCCGCCGATCGCCCACCAGAGAACGGATCGCTCGAAGGTCGTCACGGTTCCCCTACGGTACCACGGGTCAGCCGCTGTTCGACTGTCCCTCGCAGCGCCAGTCGTACGTCGTCGACGTCGCGACCACCGTGCACGTGATCGCGGTCGCCGAGATCGTGCACGTCGGCGGGGTCGCGGTGTTCTCGCCGAAGATCACGCACGACGGCCGGTTGGTCCAGGTCCGCGCGAAGTTGACGGTGCAGGTCGTCGTCGCGTTGCCGCTCGTGAAGACGCCGGCGGTGTCGGTGGCGTTGGGGCCGACGTTGCCCGTTCCGCACGACGCGATCGACGGCAGGGGGCCCTTGTTGAGCTCGTGGTCGTACGCCGCGATCGCGCCGGTGTAGGCGATCGACCACCGCACCTGCGAGTCGAAGATGTTGAACGAGTCGGGGACCGAGCCGCCGTCGGACGAGTTCTCGAGGAAGTATTGCCGGCCGCCGGTCGCGGTCGAGTGCACCGACATCCACGCGTCGACCCCCGAGGTCCGCTCGTCGACGTCGCCGTTGAACGTGGTGTTGTTGCCGGCGCCCGATGACCCGATGATGTTGTTGGCGCCGCCGAGCACGATGTTCTGGCCCTGGATCTGCCCCGAGAACGTCGCGGCACCGAAGCCGGTCGTGTCGCCTGTGATCGTCGTCGGTCCGAAGTGCGCGTCGTCGGTCACCACCATCGAGCCCTCGGACGAGAAGAACGAATACGCGCTACAGCCGACGCAGCCGGCGGACGCGTTCGCGAGGATCGCGGTGTTGTTGAGCGCGTTGCCGCCCGCCGCTCGGGTCGCGGTGACCGCGACGTCGAGTCCCGTCGCCGTGGCGACGCCGCCGGTCGTGTCGAACGTGGCCTGTTGGCGGGCCACGACGTTGATGCCCTGGTTCACGCCGCCCGTGCCGACGTGGTTGGTCGCGTCGTCCTCGATCCAGAGCTGCTCCTCGTTGGTCGGCTTGGTGTTGGTGACCATGACGGCGCGATATGCCGGCGGCGCCGACGGGCCGACCTGGGCCTGGTCGTCGACGACGAGGCTGCCCGTCTTGAACGTCCCGGCCGGCGAGATCTCCTTGGCGACCGCGCCGCCGGCGACGGCCAGGACCGCCGTCGTGACCAGGAGCGCGGGGAGCTTCCAGAGCAGGAGTCGAGTGATGCGCCAGTCGACGTCGATCGTGGGTCCCATGCCCCGATGATCGCCGAACGGGGCGCGCTCGTCCACTAGGGCGAGATCCGCCGCCAGGCGCGCAGGGCGGCGACCTCGCGCCGGTGGCGCCGGATCTCGACGCGATCGACGAGCACGGACATCGCCTCGTGGTGGTAGTCGAACGTCGCCGCGCGCGCCGCCCGTCGTCGCCGCCGCCGTCGGATCCACAGGCGAAGCGCGCGCTCGCGCTCGGACATCGGCCAGGTCACGGCGCGATCCTCACCTCGATGACGTAGCCGGGTTGGCTGTCGTCGCGCGGCCAGGTCACGGCGCGATCCTCACCTCGATGACGTAGCCGGGTTGGCCGTCGTCGCGCGGCCGCGCGTCCCCGACCGCGACGCCGATCACGGCCTCGGTGGTCCCGGCGATCCCGTCGGCGCCGGCGACGGCGATCCGGCAGGTCCCGTCGGCGCCGACGACGACCGGCGCGCCGGCGGCGATCGGCACCGACGCGACGAGCGGGACCGTCACGACGCTTCCCGAGTACGACGGGTACGACGACAGGCGCTGGCGATCGCGCTCGGCGCGCCGGCGGTCGAGCTCGGCGCCGAGCGCACCGAGGCGCGGGTCGGACGCGGCGACCGGCTCGACGAGGGCGCGCGCGATCGCGAACCGGAACCGCGCGCGGTCCTCCGGCGACTGCGCCGCGATCCACGCCTCGGCCGCCGCGGCGGTCGCGAACGCGCCGCACGCGACCGCGTGGACGATCTCGGGGTCCTTGTATTGCGCGACGACGACCGCGAGCGCCTCGCCCTCGTCGTCGACGTCGAGGGTGCCGAGGTCCCGCTGATCGTAGTCGAGGAGCTTGGCCGTCACGTCTCACGCGTCCTTGTACCCCGGCAGGAACCGCACCCCGACCGTGGCGACCCTCGCGGGGCGCCACACGTGGCCGCAGTGCTGGCACGCGTGCGTGTGGTGCGCCCCGTCCTCGGTCGCGAAGCGGTCGAGGACGACGTGGCGCTCGCCGCACTCGGGGCACCAGAGCAGCATCGGGATCGGCACGCTCGCGTCGGCGAGCGACTGCTCGAGGCTCGCCACCTTCGCGGAGAGCTCGGCGATCGTGGCGGTCATCGCCACCCGGTGGCGGCCGTCGATGTCCACCCGGCGCTCGAGCTGGGCGCGCGTGAGGTGATCGTAGCGCGATTTCTTCTTAGTCGTCATCGAAGCAGCATCCTCCGTCGGCAACGTAGACGCTCTGGCAGTGCTCGGCGTGATCGGAGAACCCGTGGCGGTAGTCGCATGTGCACGGCGTCATCGAGAGATCGGCCACCCGCCGCATCTTCGAGAGCAGGGCGATCGCCGCCGGCTCCTCGAGCTCGAACGTGCGGCCGGAGAGTATATCGACGTTCCGCTTCTGCCGGCGGTCGCGGCCGACCACCTTCGAGACGGTCACCGACCGACCGACCTGCGTGACCGTGAGCTCGACGCCCTCGAAACGGACCTTCATTCGGGTCCTCCGAACAGCACGCGCGTCCAGCACTCGAAGCACACGTGGAAACCGCCGCCGAGATAGTGGTTCCTGCGCTCGTGCGAGCAGATCGAGCGCGACGGCGTCTCGCACGCGTCCGCGCCGCAGGCGATCGCGAGTCGCATCTCGAACGGCTTCTCGCCGCGACGCAGATCTCGATCGGTCACGCGCGTGATCGCGACGCAGCCGCACGCGTATTCCTGCGGCGACAACTGCGGCTCGGCGTGCGTGCTGATGAGCGGAAGGTCGGCGAGAACCTCGTCGTCGAGCAGATACGCCCGGTCGACCATGTCGCGCGTGAGGTTCACGGCGTCCCGTCCACCGCGATCACCGCGTCGCTCGACTGCCCCGCCGGCGGGTCGACGCCGCACGCGGCGCTCCGGTAGTAGTTGGGCGCGGTCTGCCCGGCCTGGTTCGCGCCGAGGTGGAAGTAGGTGAGCTGCGTGCCCGTCGACGTCTGAGTGTCGACGGCGGCGACCTCGACGACGAACGTGCCGGTGACGTCGGCCGCGATCGCCTTCACGAGCGCCTGCGGCGCATCGGAGTCCGGCGGCGTCGCGGTCGCGGTCGCGACGAGCGCGAGCGTCGAGACGTCGAGCGACGTCGCGCCCCAGGCGCCGGCGTACTCGTAGATCGAGACCGTGACCGCCGCCCCTCGGCATCGCTCGGACGGGACGCGCGCGTCCGCGACGTGGAACGTGCCGGCGACGCCGTAGTCGGACAGGCGGAACGCGCGATACCAGTGGTTGTCGCGGGAGAGCTGAGTGCCGTGGCAGTAGACGGCGTCGCCGGTCGCCGGCGCGAGCGACGTGTTCTCGGCGAGGAGCTCGGCCGCCGCGTCCGCCGGCGCGTCCGGGATCCCCGGGGCGTCGGACGCCGCCGGCGCGTCGATCGCGCGGGCGTCGATCGCGGGCGCGTCGGGGCCGGCGCCGGAATCCGTCGGGGCGAACCCGCATCCGGCGACGGCGACGACGAGCGCCAGGAGCGCGGCGCGCGTCGTCGTCACGAGGGCCCTCGCTTCCTGGCCGTGAGCTCGTAGTGCCACTCGCCGTCGTAGAACGAGCAGTCGACGCGCTCGACGTGCTTGCGCTGGAGCGCCTCGAGGTCGGTCACGAGCGGCGCGACGCGCTCGATCTCGATCCATCGCGTGTCGCACTCCTCGCAGAAGTACGTCGTGACGTCGCGCAAGAACACCCGCATCCCGGGCAGCGCGAACAAGGTCGTGTAATCGACGGTCTCGACCGATCGGCGCGGGGCGCGCGCCGCGTTGCAGCGAGCGCATTTATTCATGGTCGCCCTCGCGGTCGCGATCGTCGACGAACGTCTCGTAGTCGCCGCGCATAAGTTTCCGCATGTACTCCGACTCCTTCGGCGTCGATCCGTCGGCGGGGTCGCCGCCGGCCTCGAGTCGCCGGACCTCTTCCATGAGGATCGACGCCGCGCGCTCGAGGCTCTCGTGCCGGGGACCGCGCGGATCGCGGGGCTCGCACACGAATACGAAGAAGGGCGCGTCGCGGTCGTGGTTGGTCACGTGGATCTCGATGCTCGGCTTCAGCTCCTCCGAGGTCTCTCGCACGCGGATGTAGCTCCTGGACGGCGGACCGGCGAACGAGCGAATGATCGCGAGCGCGTCGAGGCCCTTCACTTGTTCGAGGCGATCGAGCTCGCCGCACAAGGCAGAGATCACGCCCTTCGCCTCGTCCGAATACGCGTCGCTCGACCTCACGTGCTCGAGGAGCGTCTTCGTGTCGATGTCGCGCTTCATTTGATCGGCGTCCCTTCCGGCGCGCCGCCGGCCTCGCGGCGCTTGAGCTCGGTCATGATCATCGTCGCGGCGCGCTCGAGCCGCTCGTGCGCCGCGCCGGCCTCGCCCTTCTCGCGCGGCGCGATCACGCACACGAACCCGGCGTCCTCGCGGAGCGCCCTGTTGGTGACGCAGATCTCGACGCCGCTCCGGGTCGCGAGGCTGCCGTTGCAGCCGACGTGCGGCAATTGCATCGAATGAAGGATCTCGAGCGCGTCGAAGCCGCGCTCCTGCTCGAGCTCGCGCGCGCGCCGGGCGAGGTCGTCGTTCCGGCGCCGGAGCTCGTCGATCGACTCGATCAGCGCGGCGCGGGTCTGGAGCAGGCGCATCGGCACGTCGACGAGGGCGTGCCCCAGGCCCTCGAGCACGATCCGCCGGAGGACCTCGCGCATCCTCGCCTTCATCGTCGGCGCCAGTAGCTCGTCGGTGATCCGGTCGGCGACGTGCTGGAGCAGGAGGGACGCCGACTCGACGTCGTCGTCGTCGATCACGAGCCGCCCGAGGAGGGCGCGCTGCCCCGGGATGCCGGAGCGGACCCCGACGGTCGTGTGGTCGCCGTCCCGGCGGACCTCGAGCGCGAACGACTTCCGCGGCGCCGGCGTCGCCGCGGAGGCGAGCTCAGACTCGGCCACGCCGAGCGCGTCGACGAGCTCGGCGGCCGCGTCGCGCCGGTGCGCCTTGCAGCTCACGCAGCGCTCGGTGCGGGCGCAGCCCTCGCACCGACCCCACGAGACGCCGGGATGGTCGGGGTCCCACGAGGGGCGGTCGTTGAAGCCGTCGGGCGCGGCGACGGGGTAGAGCGGCGGCGCGTGGACGGCGCAGTCGCGGTCGGCATGGCAGGTGTGGCAAAGGAACACGTCTATCCTCCTCGGGGTCGAAATTGGCTCGGCAGGGGGCGCCACGGACCGCCGGCGCTAAGGCCGCACGGCGCGGCGCCGACGGACGCGTTGGTCGCGATCGACTTCGCCTCGACGACGAGCACGAGCGCGTTGGCCGCGACCGCGACCTCGTCCGACGCGAGCCGGTTGGTGGCGACGACCGCCGCGCCGATCGCGGCGAGGTACGTCCACAGGAGCGCGGGCGACGGGCGCGGGCCGAGGATCGGGTTGGTCTCGACCCACGGCGAGTCGGCGAGGTACTGCTCGGTCATCGCGCCGTCGCACGCGAGCGAGCTCACCGCGGCGGCCTCGGACATCCGCGCGGCCTGGCGCCAGGTCGGCGCGCACGCGGGCAGCGCCAGCACGAGCGCGATGACGTACCGATCGCGGGCAAACCGACTCATCACGACCCCACCGAATGGATCGCGGCGCCGAGGCGCGCGAAGTGATGGCCGAACCCGCCGCGCACGACGCTCGCGTCGGCGTCGGCGTCGACCGGCCGGACGAGCGCGCGGATCGCCAGGATGAGAAAGAACGCGCCGAGCCCGCCCAGGGAGAACGGCACGACGACGAGGAGCATGGAGTTGTCGTCGATCACGTCCGCCTCCGGTGGTAGCAGCGGATCACCGAGCGATCGCCGCGATCGAGCGCCGCCTTGACGATCTCGAATTCGGGATGCTGCTCGTCGATGCGGTAGCGATGGGGACAGTCGCCCACGCACTCGGTCTCGAGATACGCCGTGCCTCGGCCGAGCGCGCGGGCGTAGGCGTTATCGAGCTCCCCCGTCGTGTACGCCGGCTTCGGGGTCACGTCCGCCTCCGCGGGGCGCCCGTCGGCGGCGCCCAGCGAACACCGGCGAGAACGAGCGCGTCCTCGTAGGCGCCGCGAACGAGGGCGACGAGCACCCGGGCGAGAGTCGCGAGGAGGGCGATCATCGCTTGCGCGCCTTCCCGCGGATGACGTCGAGCGCGAGCTCGGCGCGCGCCTTCGAGACCGGCTTGGTGCTGACCATCTCGAGCACGGTGCCCTCCGGCGTGCGCACGAACGCGCCGATCTGGTACGTGCCCGGGGTCCAGTCCCGCTTGCGAGGGGGCAGTAGCGACTTGGTCATTCGTTCGTTCCTTTCTTCGCCGCGGCGAATCCCGCGGCGAACGCCTCGATCAGACGCGCGCGATCGCCGTCGGTGAGGTAGGTGTAGCCGGGACCACCGAGAGCCTGGTGGTGCTCGTCGATCCACGCCTCGGCGAGCGCGAGGAGCCTTTCGGCGTCGAGCCGTCGCTGGTGATCCGCGTCCGATATCGTCATGCGCCTCCTCCGAAATCGTCGTCGTAGTCGATCGTGAAGAAGTACGCCTCGCGCCGTCGCCGGTGGTAGTCGATCCAGCGCCCGAGGACACGCGCCTCGGCCGCGAGCGTCTCGCGCTCCGCGATGAGCTCGGGGTCGCGCGCGTCGACGAGCTGGCGCACCTCGTCGACGATCGTCGCGAATCGCTGCTCGAGGTCACGCGTCGTGCGCCTGCGCCTCCTCATAGCATCGGCTCCCACGGCAGGGCGAGCTCGAACGAGGTCTCGCCGGTCTCGGCGAGGTTCTTGTTGCGCGCGCGGGTCTCGTCGGCGCGCGTGAACGGCGTGTCGCCGTCGGCATTCAGGCAGTCCCAGCAGTAGTCGCCCCCGGGCACGCGCGCGCAGAACGGGTTGAGCGTGATCCGCTTGCGGCACTGGGGGCACGTCGACTTCGCGCGCGCCGGCCTACCGCGCTTCGTCTTCGGCTTCCGTTTCGCGACGTCGATCCACGCTATCGGCTTGCCGGTACTGGTGAGAAGGCGCTCGCGCAGCTTGCTCATGACGGAAAGCCCCCGATCAGCGCGATCGCGCCGGCGCGCTCGGCGTCGGACCACCCGCGCCAGTCCATGATCTCGTGGCCGTGGCCCTGCGGGTAGCGCCGGACGTGGCCGCCTTCCCAGCGCACCTCGTACTGCCGATCGCCGGCGCGCGTAACGAGCCCGACGCGCAGGGCCGTCATGCCGGCGCCCTCGCGCACGAGCTCGTAGACGTAGTCGCCGCGCGTCCTCACGACGGCACCTTCCCCGCGACGCGACGCGTCCAGCGATCATGCCCCGCGCGCGCGTCGTCGGCCGACGCGTAGCGCTCGGCGGTGAGCGGCGCGCCGGCGCGCGAGACGATCGTCTCCCAGAGGATCGGCCGGTCCGCGTCGTCGAACTCGTACGCGCACGTCCCCATGAACACCGTCGACACGCGGTACTCGCCGTAGACGTCGTTCCCGACGTAGACGCGCGGGTCGTCTCGCCGGTGCTCGGCCCACTTGTCGAGGTCGTGGCACGCGACGGGGCGCTCGTCGGCGTCGAGCACGAAGAGCGGCCACCAGAACCACGGCGATCGGATCACGCGCGAACCCCCAACCGGCGCGACCAGCTCGTCGAGCTCGACCGCGACGCACGCAGCCGCGCCACGCGCGCCTTGTCTTGCAGCGCCAGGCACCGGCGACCTTGCTCGGACACCTCGATCGCCCACTCGATCTCGGCGCATGCCCAGCACAGGGGCGCGCCGTCGGCCTCGCGGACGTCCGGCTCGTCGTAGCGGGGCGCCTGGACGCGTCGGCGGCATCCGGCGCAGACGAAGGCGCGCCTCATCGCCGGCCCCCGAGCGAGCGGCGGATCTTCGTGGCGATCGCGCTCGCCTCGCGCCACGCGCGCGAGGTCGAGTCGTCGAACGCCTCCATCGACGTCGCGACGAGCTCGGCCTGCCGCCGCGTGAGCGTGATCGTGACGACCTCGGCGATGCGCTCGACTACCGGCGCGCGCCCACCGTTGGCGGCGATCGACCATGCCGCGCCGCGATCGTCGCCCCGCTGCGTGCGGGCGGCGCGGTCGAGCTCGACGAGCTGGTCGCGCCGGTCGGAGGCGACGCGGTACGAGGACTCGGCCTCGTTCATCGCGACTTGCGCGGCGCGGCGCGAGTCCTCGCGCGTGCAGCGGTTGAAGCGCACGCGCGCCTTCTGGAGCGCGCTCCACGCGACACGGACCTCTTCGACGGCGCGATCGAGCTCGGTCATGACCGCCGCCTCGTGACGCGTCCCATGCGTACGCCGCCGGAGGCGATCACGGCCTTGGCGAACGCGAATCGCTGGGTCTTGCGCTTGTTATCGAAGACGTAGCGCGTGCGCCCGGTGACTGGGTCGTCTTTGCGCGACACGTAATACTCGACGCCGCACGCCGTGCACCACGGCATCGCCTGGTTGTAGACGGTGCGCGCGCCGCAGAACGGGCACTCGAGCTCGGGGAACGCGAGCGCCCACCCCGTGATCGTGCCGAATTTCTTCACGCGGTGCCTCCCGAAGACGTCGGCCGCGGATCCTCGATGGCGACGCGAAGCGCCTCGACGGCCAGCGCGAAGAGCTGGCGCGCGACCTCGAGGTCACCGAGGCACGTGCGCAGCATCTCGGGACTCGACGGCGTCTCTCCATTTGCGATGCGACCGAGCTGTCGCTGCGCCGGGGCCGCGATCGCGATCGCGGCCTCGACGACGCTGCGCACGGCGCCGACCGGATCGCCGGATAGGGAGCCCAGTAGTTGCGCGGCGACGCTCGCGTCGACTTCCCGCTCGCTCCCCACCTTGAGCTCGCACTCGCGGCTGTAATGCGGAGACTGACGAATCGGACACGCGCCGTGGCATTGCGACCAATCACCGCCGCTGCTAGCGCCGCATTTGCCACAGCGATCGTCGAAGATGTCTTTCGTCACGCGACCTCCATCCATTTCTCCGCGTCGCCGTCGCGCGTCGCGAGACCGGGGGTCCCAAGCTCATCGCCGAGCCTCGTGAGCCACGCACGATCGTCGCGCGCTTCCTTGCTCGGCGACACGAACAGCGTCCGGCCGTCGCGCAGGCGGACCATGTAGCGCACGACGGCGTCGTTGTAGCGCCGGAGCTTGCCGAGCGCCGCCACGTCGCCGCGCGCGAACACGACGCGCTGCGAGGAACCGTACGGCAGTCGGCTCCTCGGCGTGAACATGACGAGGAAACCGGTCACGCGGCGACCTCCGTGGCGGTGTTTTCCGCCGGCTCCTCGGGGTAGCCGGCCGCGCGGTGCGCGAGCGCCTCCTCGAGCGAGTCGTACAGCTCGGTGTCGAACCAGCCGGCCGCGTGCGCGCGATCGAGCTCGGCCTGGTACTCGTCCTCGCCCTGCTTGGCGACCGCGTACGCCTTGACGTCGCGCGCCGCGCGGAGGCCGGCCGCGCGCGCCTCGTCCTGGTAGCGCGTGATCGCGCGCGGGCCGCCGCCCCGGCCGTTGGTGCGCCCGACGAGGCGGCGGATCGTCACCGAGTCGCTCGTCACCTCGGCGTTGGGGCGCCGGCTCTTGATGCAGCGGAGCGCGGCCGCGAAGCGCTTGCTCTCCGGCCCGAGGCCCAGGAGGTGGATCCGGGCGCCGTACCAGGGCAGCGAGTCGACGAGCTCGGCGAGGTCGGCGAGCGAGGTCGCGTCCTTCTTCATCGGCACGCCGGCGATCGGCAGAACCGCGAGGGAGAGGATCGCGCACGCGCGCGCGTACATCGCCGACATGGGGAGCGCGCCCTTCTGCACGGGCACGATGACCTGCGCGCCGCGCGCGGCGACGGCGGCGACGTTCGAGGCGTACCGCGACAGGCGGCGGAGCGTCTCGTCCTGATCGCCGACGCAGTCGGGCGCGACCACGCGGGCGCGACGGCCGTACGTCTCGGCCGCCCACGCGTAGAGCTCGAACCGCTCGAGCCAGCCGGCGTGCGTGATCGGACGGACCACGACGAGGCGGCCGGCCGCCGCGTCCCACGCGACCTCGGAGAACGCGCCGGAGTCGACGAACAGCTCCTGGAGGCCGCCGGCGAAGAGCGCGAGCTCGTCCAGGAGGCCATCGCGGATCTCGCCGAACGTGATGCCGACGTGGCGCGCCGAGAGCGCCAGGCCCCGGACCTCGCCGGGAGCGTTCGTGCCGGAGGCGAAGTGCCGGTGCTCCTGCGCGAGCTCGGTGGGGTAGGCGACGGCGGGGCGATTCGACATGCCCTCGCGTAGAGCATCGGGCGTGCCGGCGCGCGGGGCCGCCGCGGCGCGAGCTCCGGCGATCGGCGCCGTCGCCGGCGTTTCACGGCCGTCGCCGGCCGGACACGGGTGTCGGGATACCCAGATCATCGAGAACCGTCGACGAGATCGATCGCGTCGCGGATCGCTTCCTCCCACGCGAGCCGTTCGATCGACGCGATCGCGACGGCGTCCTCGCGCGAGACGTAGACGGGCGCGCCCTCGCGCTCGACGTAGTAGCGCACGCGCGCGCAGGTCGCGTCGGCGGGATCGAGCGGCGTGATCTCGACGACGACGTTCGAGGCTCCCCAGCGGAGATCGAATGACTTCATGATGCACCTCCGCCGCGCAGCGCCGCCGCGAGGATGGCGCCGAACCTCGCCGTCAGCGCGGCGTCGACGCGGCCGTCGCTCGCGTCGCCGAACGGGTTCTTGTAGCGCATGATGCCGAGATCGAGCCAGTTGCCCTTGCTGTCCTGTTGCAAGACGGTCGCCTCGTTGCGCAGCCACGCCTCGCGGTGCTCCAGGATGAGCTTGGTCGCGAGGACCTCCTCCTCGGGCGGCACCGTCCAGTCGTGGAAGTGCAGCACACAGTGGTCGTCGACGTCGTAGCAGATCTTCTTGTTGAGCACGGCGGTGCGCGAGTGGCGGTGCGCGATCAGGTAGCGGTGCCCCGACCGGCCGCCCGTCACCATGATCGCGCGGTGCTTGGCCCAGTCGGCGTGCTCCTGCTCGGACAAGAACGAGAGCAGGACCTCGCTCGCCCGCTCGACGGACCCGGGCACGCATTCGGGACAGCACGGCGTCGGCCGCGCGACCGAGACCGCCTTGGCGCGGCGCTTCCCCTTCGCCTTGGCGATGACGGTCTCGATCGCGCCGGTCTCGGCGACCTCGAGCTTGCCGTCCTCGAACGTCACGGCCGTCAACGTGCGATCGGCGGGCTTGGCGATCTTCACCAACACCGGGCCGACCTCCTCGACGGACGCGGAGAGCGCGATCGTCTGCGACTGCCCGCTGAGCCGCTCGCCGCACCACTTCTTCTTGCGCGCTTTCTTCAGGAACGCTTCGAGGATCTTCTGTTCGTGCGGCGTCGGGTCGGTAACCACGAGGTCGGCCGTGTCCTCGGTCGCGCCGGCGACGAGGCGGAAATCGCCGTTCCAAGACGGCACGTACCACGCCTTCACGGCGCGACTCCGTTCGTGGCCGGCGACGCGAGCGCTGGCGCGCCTTCCTTGACACGGCGACGCGCCTGGCCGGCCTCGTAGCCGTCGCGGTACGCGGGCGAACATGTTCCCGGAGCGCGCCCCACGAAGCCGTCGACGGTGCCGCGGTCGAAATTGTCCTTCATCGAGCCGTCGATGAAGCCGTGCTCGTAGCTGTCGTGCACGACCTCCGCGTGCGTGATCTTCGGCACCTCGAGCGGCGTCCCGAGTAGCCGCTGCTCCAGCTTGGCCGCGAGATCGGGCATCCCGCGGTCGCGCGCGTCCGCGATCGCGCCGACCAGCGCGTGCATGTCCTCGTCGCTCTTGTGAAGCATCGCCGGAAGCGCGGCGAGCAGCTCGCGCAGCATGCGGGCGCCGAACGTCTCGCTGACTTGCTCCGGCGGCGGCGGATCGTTGGGGCCGATCAACGACTCCATCGCGCCGTTGTTGTCGGCGATGACCTTCATCGCGTCCTCGACGCCCTTCACCGCCACGGTGAGCAGGTCCTTCGCGGCGATCGCGAAGTCGTAGACGTGCCGCGCGACCTGGAGGTCGAACGGCTTGCCGTCGTTATCGAGGATGGTGCGGAGTTCCGCGCGGAGCGTTTCTGCGAGCCGCTCAGATGCCACTGGTAGTCTCCCTTCGTAGCCGCGCTTGTTGAGCTCCTGCCGCCAGCGCGCCTTGGCGAGCAAGTCGAACGGATTCACGACAGAACCTTCCGCGCGTGTCATCGGTTGAACTCGTGGACCGCGTCCATGCCCCTGCGCGTGAGCCGCCACCGCGAGCTGCCCTCGCTCGGCGCGTGCTCGACGAGGCCGGCCTTCTTCAGCCGGCCGAGCAGCATCTGCGCGGCGTAGTCGCCGCCACCGTTGCTCGAGACGCCGCGACCGCCGCGCACGTCCCGATCGGGCCAAATGGCGCTGCCAACGCAGCCGGCCGTCGCCTCGCGGCGATTGAACAAATACATCAGCACGCGCTCGGTGGCGGTCATCGGGCGGAAACGGCTGGATGTCGCAGTCACGACGCGACTCCCCTCCGCGCCTTGCGAGCCTTCGCGGCCTCGCGGGCCCTTCACGGCAGAACCTCCGGCGCGTGCTCGGCGAGGTACGCGCGCCACGACCCGGGTTTCTTCTCGCCGCCGCGCGTGCCCTTGGTGCCGCGTCCCCATAGGCCCTCGATCTTCGTGAGGTGTGGACGCGCGTGATCCTCGAGCTCGACGGCACGGCGCGCGAGGTCGGGATGGCGGCGCGCGAGCTGGAGGAGCTCGTCGGGCTTGGTCGACGGGCAAAAGAAGCACGCCGATTTCGGCGGTACGGGCAGGCCGGCGGCGGCGATCTCGGTCTCGCAGCGCGAGCGATCCCATCCCCAGGCGCGCAGCGGGTACTCCCAGATCCACGGTCCCGGCGTCTCCACGCCGCCGCGCTTGGCGTCGCAAGGGCCAGCGTCGTAGCCGATCGCGCGACGGACCTTGCCGCCGGCGGCAATAACGTCGGCGAAGTGATCCTCGACGGCCGCGTCGAGCGGCTCGCCCTTCCACTTGAGCGAGCACTTCTTGTAGCCGAACGCGAGCGAGGGGAGCGTCTCGTTCACCAGGCAATTCTCTTCGAGCGTCGCATAGTGCCCGTGCTTGGGGCGCTTGACGACGTAGCGCACGTCGACGATCGCGGGGAACCCGACGCGCGCGAGCCACGCGTCGATGATCGGCCGGTACGCGTACGTCTCGGGATGCTCGTTACCGACCTGCGCGTGGCCGATCCAGTCGGGACGGATCCCGAGTTTGTGCCAGCCGACGAGTACGGCGGTCGAGTCGACGCCCATACCATAGGAGAGCGCGAGGGGCTCGTTCATGACGTGACTCCCCTCCGCGCCTTGCGAGCCTTCGCGGCCTCGCGGGTCGCTTTCTCGGCCACGAGCTCGGCGTAGCGCGCGAGGAGCGCGTCCGGCTCGGTGTACTTGATCTCGATCCCGACGGAGGCCGCGACGGCTCGGCGCACCTCGCAGAGTAGCTCCGCCTCCGCGCGCGTCGGCATGACCGTCGGCCAGCCGCGCGTGAAGAGCAGGTGATGAGGGATGCGCTCTTCGGCGACGACGCGCGCCTCGGCGGCGGCCTTCCTCGCGACGACGTAGTCCGCGTGAAACGACAGGAGATCGGGCGCGACGTCGGCGAGCCAGCGATTACCCTGGAACGCGAACGTCGAGCGCAGCTCGAGCGCGACCATCTCGCGATAGATATCCTGGTTGTCGGAACACGCCGAGCTCGCGGCGAGGTCGGCGGCGTCTGCCATGATGCAGAACGCGCACGAGATCCGGCTCATGCCGAACCGCGTGTAGCCCTCGTGCAGCGCGAAGCCGCGCGACGCGCAGTACGCCTTGACGTCGTTCTCGGTCCACTCGACGAGCGGGTGCCAATCGAAGCCGCGCGTCGCGAGCTTGGTCCGCTCGAGTCCCGGTGCTGGCGCCGAGATCGGCGCGCTCGCGCGATCGCGCGACTCGTCGTGCCGGATACCGGACACCGACACGATCGTCTGCCTCGGGAACCGGCGGACGAGCGCCTGGTGGATCACCGAGGTCTTGAGCTCGCTCGTGCAGAATCGCATCGACGGCGTCGACCAAGGAAGGATGAGCTTCACGCACTCGAGCTCGACGTAGCGCCGCACGTTGTCGCGCCACCTCTGGAGCCAGCGGTCCATCATGTCGCCCTTCTCGCGACGCACGACGAGGAGCCCGACGCCGAGGTGCGCGGCGAGCCGCTGGCATGTCGGCAGAGAATCGCGCCACTCGACGCGGCCGAGGTCGGCGTGAACGAGCACGACCGATCCCCGGTGACCGATCGCGCGAAGATGCTCGACGACCACGAGCGCCAGTGCGCATGAGTCCTTGCCACCGGAAACGCCGATCGCCACCGGCGCGTGCGCGGCGAGGAGGGCCGCGACGTCGGCATCGATCGCGAGCGGACGATCGACGAGGCCGGGACGGTTCGCGCGAAGCGTCGCGAGCGCCGCCATCACACCGGTTCCCCGAAGCAGTCGACGCCGTTATCGTGCGACGCGCCGCACGTGGGACAATACGAACGCGCTTCCAGCGCGTCGGCTGCCGCGATGATGTTCGCGGCCAGTTCGCGCGCCTGTGCCGGAGAGAGCGGGCCGACGAGCCGTGAGCTGTACTGGCACACCTGCACCTGGCCGGGATGCAGGGCCGACTCGCCGACGTAGTACGACGCGACCTCGCGGCCAAACGTGCCGCGGCAAGCGCCTTGGGTGGGTTTCGACATGTCTCCACCAAAAGCACCGAGCGTGCCGAACTCGGATCGCGCCAAGGGCGCGATCGCGGCGGGTGGGTATCCCGCTACCCGTGTCCGCGCGGTCACGACGCGCTCCCGTGCAAGAGGGTGAGCGCGCGCCACATCCGTCGATCGTTCGCCGCGACCTTGCCGGCGTCGATCCGATGCGACCGCGCGAGCATCGAGCCTACCTGGAAATCGATGTCGCGCCCCTCGAACGCGAGCGGATCCGCCGCGCGTCGATTCCGCACGAGGACGTGCAGGTCCGCGCGCGTCTCGCGGATGCACCACTCGTCCTCGTCGAGCTCGGGCGGGCGCGGCTTCCAGCGCCTCATGGCGCCACCATTCCGATCACGTTCGCGGTGAACACCTCGCCGCGCTCGTCGGCGCCCACGTATTCGCCCTGGATCACGAAGTCCATCGCGGTCTGGATCGTCTCCATCGTGAGTACGCGCCGCCTCTGCCGCGCTTGGGAAACCGAGACGGTGCGCAGGCGCTCGAACAAGAGCCGCACGCGCTCGACGTCGGGCGTATCGCGGATCTCCGTCGTCACGGGGCGTCCTCGGTCCGAACAAAAAGGTGGATCCGGGAGGCTCTCGCATCCTCCATCTGCGCGCCTCTCTCGGGACCTACGGACGGCGTCGATAAATCGACGTCCCGACTTCCCGATACCCGCGCTGGCTGTCCTGCTCGTTGGACGACGGACCCTGAATCACTCGTGCTTATCCGGTTATCGCCCATCAGCTACTCCCTGCGGAGCCCCAGCAACATCAGTCCAGATTTGCCGAGCACATCACCCCTGGAAACTTTGCTCATGTCGGGTACTTCATCATCGCGCAGGCGTTCCCCGATGTAGAGGCAGTCGCGATCGGCCTCCATCTGCGCAGGCGTGACCCATGCGCGACCGCTCGACGCCACGGCACCACGAGCTGGATCCCAAGCGTAAGCATAGTCGCTGGTACGGAAGTCGTTCCATGGCCAAGGCCATCCTTCCGAGGGCCGAGTCACCAGCGCTTCACGATCGGCCAGCATCTCTTCTACGGCTGTACGGAACTCGTCTTCTGTACGAGCCGCGAGTGGCTGTCGACCCCATCCGCCAGGATCTCCGTCGTAGCTCGTCGAGCCAATCCACTCCGCATCAGGTCCGATTCCGACGAAGAAATCAGCACGCGTTCCCATTGTCAGTGCTCCTCAAGATGGGTGTTAACCGGATAAGCATGGAATCGCTCATCTGCTGTGTGCCTCGCGTCGACGCGGATAACGATCCTCGAGAACGATGTTGATGATGTCGGCCACCGTCCGGCGCTCGCGTTCGGCTTCCTGGTCGAGCGCGCGACGGAGTCGGCGCGGGATGCGGATCGTGAGCTGGTGATTGCGCGGCTCGGACATCTCGAGTCTTGCATAGCATTACATTTGTTTGCTACGCAATACAGAACGTGCCTCCCAAGCCCCGCACCCCCAGCGATCGCGTGCGCACCGTCGCCTACCTCCGCGTATCTACCGAGAAGCAGGTCGACAAGGTCTCGCTCCCCGCGCAGCGCGCCAAGGTCGAGTCGTACGCCAAGCTCTACGACCTCGAGCTCGTCGCGATCGAGGTCGACGACGGCGAGTCGGCCAAGTCGCTCGACCGACCGGCGCTCCAGCGCGCGCTCGCGATGCTGCGCGACGGCCGCGCCGGCGCGCTCCTCGTCGTCAAGCTCGATCGCCTCACGCGCTCGGTGCGCGACCTCGCCGACCTCGTCGAGATGTACTTCGCCAAGGATGCGGCGCTGCTCTCGGTGAGCGAGCAGATCGACACGCGCTCGGCGGCCGGCCGCATGGTCCTCAACATCCTCACCGTCATCGGCCAGTGGGAGCGCGAGGCGATCAGCGAGCGCACGCTCGCGGCGATGCAGTACCTCCGCGAGCACGGCAAGAAGACCGGCGGCGACCTGCCGTACGGCTACCGACTCGCCAAGGACGGCAAGACCCTCCGGCCGCACGCGCCGGAGCAGCGCGTGATCGGCAAGGCGCGCGAGCTCAAGCTCCGCGGCTGGTCGTTCCGCGCGATCGCGCGGACGCTCGCGCTCGAGGGCCTGCGCCCCCGCGAGGGCAAGCGGTTCCACCACGAGCAGATCAAGCGCTGGCTCGACGTCGCCGACGACGCCGGCGCCGAGTAGCCAGCCCCGAGCTCTCCTCGAGCTGGCCGATCGCGAGGAAACCGCCGATCGCGGCCGATCGGCGCGGGGCGCGACTGGCACACTTGGTCCCAAGTGTGCCACCATTGCCACAACTTACGGCCCCGCGTGGCCAGCCGGAGACGGGTACGCGGCTACCCGGGGGCGTCGCGTCGCGGGGTTGGGGCGCGATCCCCTGGCACGCGGAGCGCAATACCCGTTGGCATGACGAACACCGACGTACAGAGCATCGCCCTCGACGCCATCAAGCTCGGCGACATGGTCGCCGCCGCGGAGGCCCTCAAGATCGGCCACTGCCGGCTCAACCGCACCCACGTGAAGGCCGCCGCGCGCGAGCTGGTGCGCCAGGGCCGCGTCGCCGACGCGATGCTCGCGCTCATCGAGTTCGGCCGCTTCAACCGCGACGGCGCGCTCGTCGAGCTGGCCGACCCGCCGTCGATCGCCGTCGGCGACATCTTCTTCGCGTCGTGGGGCTACGACCAGACCAACGTCGATTTCTACGAGGTCGTCGAGGTCAAGCGCTCGACCGTCGTCATCCGCAAGGTCGCCAAGAACTACCTCGCGTCGCAGTCGTCGGCGAGCCGGGATGCGGTCAAGCCCGCGCGGCGCGCGTTCGTCGGCGCGCCGATGCAGAAGCGCGTGTTGAAGACCTACCGCGGCGAGCCGATGTTGAACGTCCTCGACTTCGCCTACGCCTACCTCTGGGACGGCGTGACGGCGCTGCACGAGACCGCGTCGGGGTACGGCCACTAGATCGAGCGCGATCCCGGGGGAGGGTATCCGTTTACCCATTTCGCGGCGTCGCCGACGTCGCTACAAGGAGAAGCACATGTCCAAGCGCAAGAGCCTCAACCGCCGCACGTGGGCGCGCGTCCAACGCGCCGCGCGCAAGTTCCTGCGTCGCAGCCCGCACGTCGTCACGATCGACGGCGCGCGGTTCGTCGTCGTCGACGTCGCGCTCCGCGGCGGCGTGGACTCGGTCGCGTTCGACTTCGCCGGAGGCGCCTCGTGACGCGCCAGCTCGACATCCAGTTCACGCTCGCGAAGCTCTCGAAGGGCGAGCGCAAGGCCGCGCTCCGCGAGGACCGCGCGCGTCGCAAGGCCGCCAAGGCGCGCCCGCCGGTCCTCCGCACGTGGTTCGACGACGACGCGATCATCGTCGACTCGTTCGCCGGCGGCGGCGGCGCGAGCTCGGGCATCGAGGCCGCGCTCGGCCGCTCGCCCGACGTCGCGATCAACCACGACCCCGAGGCGATCGCGATGCACGCGATCAACCACCCGACCACGCGCCACTACATCGAGGACGTGTGGTCGGTCGACCCGCGCGAAGCGACCGGCGGCCGACCGGTGGGCTTCATGTGGGCGTCGCCGACCTGCACCTTCTTCTCGAAGGCGCGGGGCGGGGCGCTGTCGCCGGAGGCGATCAAGATCCGCGCGCTCGCGTGGGTCACCGTCCGGTGGGCCGCCGCGGTCAAGCCGCGGGTGATCGCGCTCGAGAACGTCGAGGAGTTCGAGAAGTGGGGCCCGCTGCATCGCCAGCACACCGACGGCTGTTGCGGCGTCGCGTGCGTCGCCGGCTGCACGTTCGGCACGCGCCCGAAGAATCGCCGCACCGGCCGCGACGGCAAGGGCCGACTCATCAAGCGCCACGTCGCCGGCTGCCCCGGCGTCGCGTGCTCGAGCGCGTGCCGGATCCACAAGCCGATCAAGAGCCGCGAGGGCGAGACGTTCCGCGCGTTCGTCACCAAGCTCGGGCGCTACTACAAGCACGTCGAGCATCGCGTGCTCCGCGCGTGCGACTTCGGCGCGCCGACCACGCGAAAGCGCCTGTTCCTGCTCGCGTCCGACGAGCCGATCCGCTGGCCGGCGCCGACGCACGGCCCGGGGCGCGCCCTGCCGCACCGCACGGCCGCCGAGTGCATCGACTGGACGATCCCGTGCCCGTCGATCTTCGAGCGCGACGAGCCGCTCAAGGACAAGACGCTCGCGCGGATCGCGCGCGGGATCCGCAAGTTCGTGATCGACAACCCGCGCCCGTTCCTGGTCCCGCCGGCGTACGGCGACAAGGGCGGCACCGACGTGCGCGTCAACTCGATCGACGCGCCGGTGCCGACGATCTGCGGCAACCGCGGCGGCCACGCGGTCGTCACGCCGATGCTCATGAAGGTGAAGAGCTACGGCGGCGGCGGGAACGACGCCGCGAGCGTCGAGGAGCCGCTGCGCACGATCACCGCGAGCAAGCGCGGCGAGTTCGCGCTCGCGGTCCCCTACCTCGTGCACCGTTCGAACGGCGAGCGCCCGGGGCAGGCACCGCGGGTCTACGACGTGAACGAGCCGCTCCGCACGGCCGTCGCCGGCGGCATCAAGCACGCCGCGTGCGTCGCCATGCTCATCAAGCACAACGGCGGCAACAACGACGCGCACGGCTCGAGCGGCCAGCACGTCGACGAGCCGATGCACACGCTCGCGACCCACAACACCAAGGCGGTGACCGTCGCGCACCTCGTCCGCTACAACTCCGAGAACAGCGACGGCTCGGCGCGCGGCCAGGGCATGGACGCGCCGGTGTCGACGCTCGACTGCGCGAACCGGATCGGCCTGGTCGCGTCGCACCTCGTGAAGCTCCGCGGCACGAGCGAGGCGCACCTCGACGCGAGCGCCAGCGGCATGGACGAACCGGTGCCGACGGTCTCGGCGTCGGGCACGCACGTCGCGCAGGTCGCCGCGTTCCTGGTCCGCTACAACGGCGAGTCGACCGGCCAGATCGCCGACGCGCCGCTCGGCACGGTCGACACCACCGACCGATACGGCCTCGTGACCGTCGTGATCGATGGCGAGGAGTACGTGATAGCCGACATCGGGATGCGGATGCTCACGCCGCGCGAGCTCTACCGCGCGCAGGGCTTCGACGAGGACTACGAGATCGCGCCGACGTTCGACGGTAAGCAGCTGTCTAAGACCGCGCAGATCCGCATGGTCGGCAACAGCGTGTGCCCGCCGATCGCCGCCGCGATCGTCCGCTCGCAGCTCCGCCTCGACGAGCGCGAGCGCGCGCAGAAGGAGGCCACGTGATGACCAAGGGGCAAGCTCGCCGCTGCTACTACGCGGCGCTCGGCGTCGGCAAGTCCTCCGACAGCCTTACGCGCATGGCCGCGACGGCACGGTTCGAGGAATGGTGGCGCCTTACCCATCCACCTAAGAAGCGCCGGCGGTTCTCTGTCGCCACGTCAACGATGAGGGCGTCATGAAGCACGACGACATCGACCCGATCGTCGACGGGCGCGGCGGAGGCCGCGTGAAAGCGAAGCGGATCAGGCGCAAGCCGAACCTCAACGACGCACTGCTCGACGCCGTCAAGGACGAGATCGACGAGGCGCTCCAGCTCCCGAGCGAGGGCACGCCACCAAGTCGGCGCCGCGTGCAGATCCACCTCGACGCCGCGCGCGAGCTCATCAGCTACATCGAGCTGCACTACGTCGACGCGTTCACGCGGACGCTCGAAGAGAGCGAGCGCCGATGAAGCGCGACGACATCGACGACGTCGACCCGATCGTCGACGGGCGCGGCGGCTACTTCGTCGGATTCTGGTTCCTCGCGGCCAAGAACGGCGACGACTTCATGGCGACGCTCCATCGCCCCGCCGGCGCGACTGAGCTCCAGCTCGACTACCGCTTTCGCCGCCGCGTCGACGATAAGATCTTCGACTCCGACGACACCAAGTCGAGCTACGAGGTCGACTTCACCGGCAAGACCGAGGACGAGTCGATCGCGATCGTCGACAGGATCATCGCCGAGCTCGTGAACGCCGGTTACGTCGGCTCGCGCCTGCCATGGCTCATCAAGAAGCGGTCGTGGCGCCGGATCGTCCGCGGCGACGAGCGCGCGTTCTGGCTCGCGATCAAGGATCTGCCGTTCGTCCACATGACGCGCCCCGGTCACCTGACCACGCCGGAGCGCAAGAAAGGGGAAGGGAACTAGTCATGGCGAAGACCAAGCGGGCCGCCAAGCCCAAGTACAGCAAGCTCGTGCAAGGGATCATCGACGACGATCGCACCTACAAGTGGAGCCCGGCGTTCCCGCGCGCCGTCATCGCCGCGACGAACCTCGTGATCAACTACCTGCACGAGTGCCGCGAGCTCTACCCGGATCATTGGGTGGACGAGATCTCCGAGGACGGGCTCGAGGAGCACGATCGCGAGCTCATCAAGCGCATCGCGAATGCAATCCACGCGGCACGCATCGAGCGGGGATTCTAGTCATGGCGCAGAAACCCGCCAAACAGCCGCTCGCGCAGCCGCTCACGCCGGACGGCATGATCGGCTACCTCGTCCGCAACACGCGCACGACCGGATTCAAGCTCGCGATCGTCGTCGGCGCGCGCGACCCCGACACGCTGCGCGTCCGGTTCTGGCGCGCGGCGAGCTCGCTGTGGACGCAGCCGACGCTCCTCGACCGCGCGTACCTCCAGGCCCTCACCGACGACGAGAAGCGCGAGCGCCGCACGCTGATCGCGCGCGCGTCGCGCGCCGCCGCCGACTTCGTCCCGCAGGTGTACTCGTGAGCCTGAAGCTCGAACAAATGTACGGCGATGACACGTTCGGCGAGCTCGTCAAATGGACGTGGAATCGCGAGAAGATGCGCTACGAGGCCGAGTACCGCGATCACTACCTCGCACTGCATTTCACCAAGGTGGGCGGCCGATGGAGCAAGGGCAGTGACAAGTCGTACTGGACCACCGAGGTCGACTACGATCGCGCGTCCGTCTCGAAGTTTCCGACCGCCGAGCTCGCGAAGGAATACGCGCTCGAGCGGTTCCGTCACCGATTTCACAAGTGCCGGTTTTGCGGCGAGCTCTTCACGTGCGGATCGACGCTCGTGGACCGTCAGCTCTTCGATCGTCACCTGTGCAGCAACGGCGAATGCGTCGCCGCGAGGAACGCCGAATGACCCTCCACGAGATCCTCACCGAGACTCTGCGCCTCCTCGGCGACATCGGCTGCGCCGGCGTCACCATCGCGCGCGCCGGCGAGCACGCCTACCAGGTGCGGTTCACGCCGGACAAGAGCTGCCAGCGCGGCTATCGCGTCGAGGGCCGCCGGTGGATGGACGGCACCGAGATCACGCCGACGCGCGGCACCGAGAAAGCCTACGTCGGCTGGGCACGGTGGTCGACGCACCTCGGGTTCGGCGTCGACGCCGTGCTCGCCGACGACTGGAGGTTCGTGCCGTGATGACCGACGAGGAATTCGCCGAGCTCGCCGAGCTCACCGCACGCGCGACGCCGGCGTCGTGGTCTTGGTCCGCGGGCGTGGGCGTCTGCTACCTCCACAACCACACGAGCGGGCACATCGGCAAGCTGTACGACAAGCCTTACCTCGACCGACCGGCCGCTGCCAACGCCGCGCTCGTCGTCGCGCTGCGCAACGCGATCGGGCCCCTGATCGAGCGCGACCTCGCGCTGCGCGGCGAGCTCCGCGCCGCGATCGCCGTACGCGACGACGCGCGCGCCGCATCGCAGCGCGCGCTCGATCAGCTCCGCGACGTCCGCGTCGCGCGCGACGCTGCATGCATCCTGAACGATAAGCTCCTCGCCGAGCTGAAGGAAATCATCCGCGAGTCCGGGCGCCCGTTCAACGTCGACGAGATCACGTGGGCCGGGGCGATGCGCGATCATAAAGAAGGTCTGAGCAGCCTCCAGAATCTCATCGAGACCTGGCGAAAGGCCGGCCAGTGACTCGACGAGAACGCGAGGTCGTGACCGCGATCCTCGCGATGCCGTCCGGCGCGTGGTACCGCGCGCGCGGTCACGGCGATCGCGTCGTGCTCGCGAATCTCTACCGGAAGGGCGTGCTCGAGCGGCGCGCGTGGCGCGGCGCCGAGGGCGATCCCGACGCCGCGCACGAGTATCGCTGGCGCCTCCCGCGAAGGATCTCGCCGTGAGCTACTACGTGACGGTTCGACTCACAGTGGCGCAAGCGCAGGCTGCCAGCAACGCGTGCGATCTGATCCGTGACCAATACGAGGCCGACGGCAACAAGCGTGAAGCCGCACTCTACAAACGCGCGAGCAAGATGTTGTCGCAACTACGCGGCGCCCGGGTAGGCGCGTACCCGGCTCCGCCGCGCGCCGGCCGTCGTCGACGGGACACGGGTAGCGCGCTACCCAGGGCAGGCGGAATCGCGAGATAGGCCGGCACGCGACGCGCAATAGACCCCACCATGGCAAACGACCTCACCCCGATCCAACTCCTCCTCCTCCGCGCGCTCGCGCGCCGCGGCACCGGCGCGGGCCCGTTCGCGATCCCCGCGTGGCGCGAGACCGCCGCGCGCGAGCTCGCCGCCGCCGGCCTGCTCCTCCTGGCCCCCGACGAGAGCCTCGGCCTGGCCTGGGCGACGCTCACGGCCACCGGCTGGATCGTCGCGCAGAACCTCGATGGGCGCGCCGTCGAGCTCGACGCACGGATCACGGTCGGCTCCGCCGTCCGGGTCGACGGCGTGGACCTCGTCGAGCGCGTCGCCGGCCGCGAGCTGCGCGTGACGCGCGAGAGCGATCGGTTCACGTTCACCGGCGGCGCGTACGGTGCGCATTCGATCGCCGCGGACCGCTCGATCACGAGCGCGGACCGGCTACTCGCGCACTGGCGCGGCTACGTCGAGGCGACCGCCAAGCTCGCGCTCGCGAAGATCGAAGGTGCGCTGTGAGCGCGCCAACGACGCCGCCGATCCCCTCGGCGGACGAACGCGCGGCGATCGCGCACGCGTTCGATCGCGGCAACTACGCGAGTGCATACGAGACCAGCGACGTCGAGTCGTACGGCCTCGACGAGATGCCCGAGCACGTGCGCGCGGCATTCGTGCTCGGCTTCTTCGCGTCGTGCACCCTCGACGAGATCGGCGCGGACCGCGAGATCTTCGACGCGGCGTACTGGTCGCCCGCCGGACAGTACGTCGTCCGCGTCGCGAAGTACGCCGACGATCGCGATGCCGAGTACGCCGCCGACGCTGAATACGCGGAGGAGGCGTAGTCATGATCACCGATACCTGCCAGCGCTGGACCGAGCACCGCGAGTCGCGCCGCCCCGCCGGCGAGGTCATCCGCGCGTCCGAGTACGACGTCGCGCCGATCGGCCCCGCGGAGGCCAAGGCGTTCGTCGAGGCGCACCACTACTCCGGCTCGTGCTCGCCGACGATGGCGCCGTTCGGGCTCTGGCGCTTCGCCGTGCTCTCCGGTGTCGCCGTGTTCGGCCCGATGCCGTCGGAGAACGCGCACCGCGCCGTGTTCCCGACGCTCGCGACATCCGAGGGCCTCACGCTCGGCCGCCTGGTCCTCCTCGATAGCGTGCCCGGGAACGGCGAGAGCTACTTCGTCGCCCGTTGCTTCGATCTCCTCCGCGCGCGCGGCGTCGTCGCCGTCGAGAGCTGCGCCGATCCCGAGCCGAGGATCGCCACGGACGGCCGCCGCACGCACCGCGGGCACGTCGGCACGGTCTATCAGGCCACGAACGGTCGCTACGTCGGCCGCACGAATCCGGCCTCGCTCCGACTCCTGCCGGACGGCTCGGTACTCTCGAACCGGACGCAGGGCAAGCTCGTGCGCGGCGAACGGGGCGCGTCGACGGCGATTACGCAGCTCGTGACGTTCGGCGCCGATCCGCTCGCGCCGGACGAGGACGCGACCGAGTGGCTCCGTCGCTGGCGCGGCGAGCTCACGCGGCCGATGCGTCATCGCGGCAACCACCGCTACCTCTGGTGCCTCGACAAGCGACGCCGGCGCGAGGTCCTCGAGGCGCGCGCGGCGCTGCCCTACCCGAAGATCGGAGCCGCGGCGTGAGCGCGCACGTCGACATCGCCGCCGCGGTCCGCAAGGCCGCCGCGATCTTCGAGAACGAGATCCGCATCGACCTGCGTCGCGCGCGGCGCGGGCTTCCCGGCGAGTACGTCGATCAAGATCTCGACATCACCGTCACCGTCGGCGACGACCTCGACTTCGAGCTCCGCTCGTTCGACCGCAGGCTGCATCGTCGCCTCGCCGGCCAGCTCCGCGCCGCGAAGCGAGCGCGCCTGTCGCGTCATCTGACGCGTGCTCGAAAGATCGGAGGAGCTGCATGAAAAAACGCGACCTCCGCAAGATCGCCGCGATCTTCGAGAACGAGATCCACGCGCGCCCCAAGAGCGCGTGGATGCTCGGCTACGTCGCCGCCATGCGCGCCGACGCGATCGAGCTCACCGACGCCGGCGAGCGCGCTGCGTTCGAGCGAGCGCGCGAGCGCTACGGCCTCGCCAGCGACTTCGCGCGCGAGCAGTTCCGCGCCGGCTGGCAGTCCGTGATCCACTGCGAGCGGCGCGCCGAGGTCCCCTCGTGAGCACCGACGCGCGTCGAGGATACGAGGTCGTGCACGAGCTCATCCGCGAGGCACGCGCGGAGATCCGCGCCCTGCGGGACCCCGGACCCACCAACGACTTCGACATCGCGTTCTACGACGAATACGACGGCTACGTGCTCCGGCTCAATCCGAGCGGCCGGAGCGGGCACCGCCGTCGCTCCTCGATCCTGTCCTCGGCGCGCGTGCGCCGCATCCGCGACAGAAAGAAAGGACTCCGCCCGTGAAGCCTGCCAAGATCCGCAAGACCACCGACGACGCGAAGGCCATGGCCGCCTACGCGTCCTTGTTCGACTCGATGGACGATGCCGTCGCCTTCGAGAAGGCCGCGCTCGCCACGGCGAACGCGCACCTACCCCCGTGCGCTCGACTCGTCAAGGAAGGCGCGCAGCCGAGCTCGCTCTACTGGCGCTGGCTCGCCGTCACCGCCGAGGCGTGGTCGTGAGCTTCTACAAGACCAGGGAGAGCGCGCTCGCCGAGCTGCGCGGCATGCGCACGAGTCACCTCGTGCTCCTCACCGCGAGCACGGAGTTCCAGAATTCGTACATCGCGCAGATGGCCAAGGCGATGCCGCACGCCTCGCAGGGCGACCTCATCGAGCTCATGCGCGCGATCGTCGAGGGCGCGCACGAGGAGCTCGATCGACGCGTGCCGATCCCAAAGGAGAGCACGTGAGGCCGCAACCCTACGGGACGCCTCCGGCGTTCCCGACGTTTCAGCGCGCCAACCTGCGCGGGTACTGGCGCGCGAACCGCCTCGCCGCCGAGGCCGCGCTCGGGGCCGATCATCCGGCGGCGCGCGCCGCGCTCGGCCGCGAGCTCGAAGCCGTCGGCGCCGTGCCCCAGCGCGGATCGATCACGCCGGAGGCGATCGCGTGGCACCGCCAGAGCGGCGCGCAGATGGGCCTCCGTAACCGCAGGTGGCGGCGGTATCTCCGCCAGAAGGAGGCACGCGCGTGCTGACCATCGGCCAAGTCGCGCTGCTCCTCGTCGGCGGCGGACTCGTCGCGCTCGGCATCGTCGCCGGCGCGATCGCCGATCGCATCCGCGGCATCCGCGCCAATCGCACGACGCCGCGCCCGCTCGAGCCGCGCCAGCATGGCGCCCCCGCGCGGACGCTCGACCCGAACCTGCGCTTGCGCGACGACGTCGTCGCCGCGCTCGCCGGCGCCGGCTACACCCGACGACAGTCCGAGCTCGCGGCCGACGCGTGCGCGCCGTCCGAGCGCTCGACGATCGAAGCGTGGACGCGCGCCGCGCTCAAGCACGCCACCGCGTGAATCGAAGGAAGCCCTCATGAAGAATATCCGCTACTACTTCATGCTCGCGACGGTCCTCGTCGCCGGCGCGTCGCACTGCCTCCAGTCGGAGGACGCGCGACGTCGCTACGCGCGCGTCGTCGCGCAGCGCGATGCGGCCTGGTACGAGCTCGATCGGCTCCGGTTCTGCACCGGGCGCCCGCGGGTGGCCACGGAGACGCGGGGCGTCGTCACGTTCCACGACGACCCGGGCGCGTACGACTCCTCGAGCTTCGTCGACCTCGACGTGCTCGGGTTCCGCGCGCACGACGACTGCGAGCTCGGCTGGCAGCCGGGCGCGGCGCCCTGGGGCGCCCCCGGGCACGCGCGCCGCATCGGGCTCGTGATCCAGTGGACGATCTCGGTCGGGAGTACGCCCTAGTGCCGAGAGATCACTGCCCGCCGAACAAGCGCGGCCACACCTGGGGCGAGGTGCCGGGGCATCCCGAGCTCCGCGTCTGCCGTCTCTGCAAGGCCCCGGGACGCGTCGACAAGCAGGGGCGCGTCATATCCCTCACCGACAAGGAGAAGTCCGTCATGCAATCCCATCCCGCCATCACGTCCCGTCCCATCCTGCTCGCCGCCGGGACGCTCGACGCCGCCGGCCGCGCCTGGGCGCTCGCCGATCGCGCGTGCGACGATCGCGCGGCCGAGCTCCAGGGCATCGAGCGCGCGATCGCGAGCTCGGAGCGCCCGGTGCCGCGCGCCCTCCTCAACGATCGCGACGCCGCGGTGATCGCCTTGCGCGAGGCGTGCAAGCGCGAGGGCGCGCTCGAGGAGGACCTGCGCGCCGCGGCGCGCGCCCTGCTCGACGAGGAGGGCCGAACGTCGTGAGCGCCCTCGCCAAGACCGACCTCGAGCTCCAGCTCGACGCGATGCCGATCGGCGCGATCCTCCGCTACGCGAAGGACGAACACGTGTTCTCGTTCATCGCGACGTCGTCTACCGGCATGCATAGCGGCCGTCGACGCTACTGCGTCGTGTGCACGACGTGCGAGCGCTTGCTCCACGAGGCGACCACCGGCCCGCTCGAGCGGATGCGCGCGCACCTGGAGGGCCGCTAGCCCATGGGCGTCGACGCGTCGATGTACGTCGTCGTACCAACGGCGCTCTCAGATCACGCGATCGAGCGCGTCGCGGTCGAGATGCAGTGCCGGTTCCGCAACGCGGGTCTCCGCACGTCGCCGACGGGGCAATACCGCGCCGACGGGCTGCCATATCACTGCCTCGAGCGCGCCGACCCGTATCCCGAGAAGATCCTCGAGCACGCGCACGCGGGCCGCGCCTTCACGGTCCTCTACGTGCTGTGGTGGCAGAGCTACTACGGCCCCAACTACGAGCGCGGCGACCTGCCGGAGATCCTCGCGGTCGCCCGATTCCTGCGCGGGCGCTGGAACAGTGCCGAAGTCTGGTACGGCGGCGACGACCGCGTCGAGCTCCTCGACGCCCGCACCGAGGCCGCGCTTTGGAGGCACTTCGTCGGCAAGCGCGGCGTGGACTACTTCGCGACGATGGGCCACCGTGGCTTGTCGCAATTGAAAATGCGGTGCGACCACTGCGACATCGAGCTCGCGTGCTCCAGAGTTTCCGCCGATCAAGAGGGCTGGTATTGCGTCTCGTGCGGCCGCCACTGGACCGTCGAGTACAACAAGCCCGGGCAGGGCGGCATCCACAAGATCAAGGAGATGATCGAGACCCTGCCGGACTACGCGACGAAGGTCGGCGAACCCCCCCGAGAAGTTCTACCTCCGGGAGCGCGACACGATCACGCTCCCGCGCGCACGGATCCGCGAGATCCTCCGCGCCGTCGGTGACGGCAACGACGCGCGTCACGCGCTGATCGAGCTCCACCAGCTCGTCGACGAGATCGATCGAATTCCGATCGAGACGTTCTAAGAAGGAGAAGACGATGCAACCATTCAATGGCGTGAAGGTGTTCTCGGCGACGATGGCGCACGATCGCGCCGAGCTCGGCGACCGGATCGTGCGCTGGCTCGCGGATCACAAGGATCACGAGATCCGCGACTACGTCGTGCGCCAATCGAGCGACGACGGGTTCCACTGCCTGGCGATCATCCTGTTCTACTGGCAACCCCCGAGGACCAAGCCGCGGTGAGCTACGTCAAGGACCTCATGGCGATGACCGCGGAGTGGGTCGCGGCGAATCCCTCGAGCACCGGCTCCGGCCAGATCAAGCTCCCGCGCGTCCGCCTCACGCCTCCCGAAGACGTCGACGAGGACCGATGGCAACGCGAGATCGCGCGCGCCTATCCCAAGAAGCGCGTCGAGCTCGAGGCGGCGCTCGCGGAATATCGAAGGCTCCGCGACGAGATCAAGGCCGAGCACCGGCGCATCCGCGAGGCCGAGGACGCCGTCGAGTACGAGATCAACCGGATCGACGGATCGGGGCGCGCGAAGTACACCATCTTGGCCGGCGTCGCGAGTCACGCCGGGACGGCCCTGCACGGCCGTTGGTGCCTCGCGTGGGCGAGCGCCGGCTACAACGTGTTCGAGCTCGGGAACGACTTCACCGCCGCGATGCTCCTCACCGATCCCCGCGCGATCGACTTCGACGCCCTGCGCCTGCCGTTCCCCGCCATCCTCGTCACGATCCCCGATCGCTTCGCGGTCGGCGTCGAGGGCGGCCACTACACGAAGATCCACCTGGGGCACGTCGATGGCGCGTGGCAGATCTACGCCACCGACGGCGTCCGCGTGCTCGACGCGCGGCTCGCCGAGGGCAAGGAGTTCTCGTGGGACGCGATCGATCGTCTCGACCGCGCGATCGGCGACGAGACGATCCTCGAGGCCGACGCCGACGTCGCCGCCAGGCGCACGATCGCGCACGTCGCGTTCGGGATGCTCGCGTACGTCACGGCGACCGAGCGCGCGCTCGAGCCCCGTCCCGACGCCGCCCCGCCGAATCGGCGCACGGGCGCGCCGACGACGGAGAAGCGGCCGACGACGTGGGCGGTCGGCCGCACGATCCGGATCGCCCCCGAGCTCGTGCGCGTCGCGCGCGCCGGCACCCGCGAGGTCGCGCTCCGCCTCAAGAACCGATGGATCGTGCGCGGCCACTATCGCGACCAGCCGCACGGCCCGGGGCGCGCCGAGCGCCGGCGGATCTGGATCGAACCGTTCTGGAAAGGGCCGGAAGACGGCGCCGCGCTCGTGCACACCTATCGACCGGAGAAACCACCCGCATGAAGACCGAGACAGGACAAGGATAGATGACCGCGCCGCAGACCTCGGCCGAGCTCACGCTCCTCCTTCACCGCAAGAAGGCCGAGGCATACGCCGCGAAGATCGGCCGTCCCGGCGACGAGCTCGTGATCGCGACCTGGCTCGCCGGCTACGACGCCGCCGAGGAGGGAGCCCTCGCGCTCGTCACGCGCGCAACCGACGATCTCCGCGCCGCGTTCGCGTACTGGAGCGGGCAGGAGATCGTCCGCCGACCGTCCCTGGCGAAGCCTCCCCGAAAGGAGTAGAACGGGCGCGTGAACACGCACGCAGCAGCTCCAGACGCCCTCACGCGACGCGAGCTCCAGGTGATGGAGCTCCTCTGCACCGGCATCTCCAAGGCGAAGATCGGCCAGGCGATCGGCATCTCCCCGGGGACGGTGAAGTTTCACCTCAAGCACGCCTACCAGAAGCTCGGGGCCAAGGGCGCGATCCAGGCCGCGCTCGCGTTCGATCGGGCGCGCCGTCCGGCGGCGGTGTAGGATCGACTCGAGCCATGGCGACTCTATTGGACGCGATCAAGCCGGGGTCCAAGGTAACGATCGTCGATCGCTTCGGAAAGCTGCGCACCGGACGCGCGGTGATGCGAGGCCCCTACGGGTGGGTCCTCAACATGGGCGGTCGTCACGGTACGCCGGCGATCGCGAGCATCGACAACACCGTCAAGGTGACGAGTCGCTGATGTCGACGCCGAAGCGCGGGCGCGGCCGCCGCCTGTCGGATGCGCAGATCGCCGAGCTCGCGCGCCGAATCGTGGCGTCATCGCGGCCGCCGCCGCGCGCCGGCTACGACATCGACGGCGCGTGGTCGGTCGCGATGCGTCCCGGCGGATCCGCCTCGGTCGTGAACCTCGCCGGCGGCGGCTATGCCGTGCCGCTCGAGCGCTCCAAGGAGATCGCGCCGCCGTCGCGCACGGTCCCGATCCGAGCTCGCGTCCCGAGCGGCGTGGTGTCGATCCTCCCGACGGCGACCCACGGCGTGTGGCGGATCATCGGATGAAACTTCGCGCGGGGACGAAGGTACTCGCCACGGAAGACCGCCGCGGCAGGAAGTTCGCGCATCCCGAACCGGCCGTCATCTTTCGCGACTTCGGCTTGCCCTACGTCGACATCCGCCTCGAGAACGGGCAGATCCACGACGTCCCTCGCGACTCGATCACGATCCTCGACGAGCGGTGATACGATCGGCACATGGCCGACACCGTCATCAGCTCGCTCCGCGCTACCGCGCTCCCCACCGACATCGCCGCTCACGGCTTGGTCGCCGCGACCAAGCAGGGCGCGCCGACCGTCCTCGCGTCTGGCAACCAGCACCTCGTCCTCACGGACTGGAGGCCGCTCGCGGGTCCGATCGTCTATCGGATCGACGGCTCGATCCAGGGAGCGAACCTTACGGGCATGGGGATCACGGTGAATCCCGACGCCGAGACCCTCGAGTTCGCGCTCATCGGCGCGATCATGATCCTCGTGAACGTCGGCACGGCCGTCGTCTCGATCGTCGCCGACAGCGCCGCGTCGCCCAAGAACGAGCGCTTCTCGCTCGCCGGCACGATCGATCCGGGCGCCGCGACGATGTTCGTGTGCGCCGACGCCGGCGGTGACGAGAAGAAATGGTTCCCGTTCCTACTCACCTCGAACTGAGGTGATGAGATACGTCACGTCGCTCGGTAGTTCGCCCTCGTAGGAACCTTCCTCGAGCTGGGCGCCGGGACTCGCGCGCCATCGGCCATCGGCGTCAGACGCGTCGATGCCGACTTCACGCATCGCGGGCGCCAGCTTCTTGACCGACGCGCGCACTTCGATCTGCCGAGCTCGCTCACGCGTGATCGACAGTGCTTCGCCGATCTCGTCGAGCGTCATGCCGCCTCGCTCGGCGAGATCCAGCGAGCAGCTCCGTTCGGGATCCATCTCGTGCGGCTCGAGGTGCGGGAAGTTGAACGTGATCGACCCGGTGTCGGGATTCACGTCGAGGTAGTTGTTGTGCTTGCATCCCACGTACGGACACGGCCGCGGCACGCCGGCGCAGTCGACGCGCACGCGCGGCCGCTCGAACGTCTCGTCGGCGCCGAGCGCGCGCAGCTCGGATCGGCCGACCACGAGGTCGAACCGCGAGATCTTTTTGATAGCCAGCGTCCGCTTGCGAGGCACACCGCGCTGGCGCATCGACGCGCGCTTGCGTCGGAGCTTTCCCCGGAACGCGTATTGGATCGTCGGCACACCCTCGGGGACGCGCGATCGAACCTCGACCGCGGCCGCCTCCTCCTGCGCGGCCGGCACCTCGCACAGATCGTGTCGATCGCGCTGGAACGCGGCGCGACCGACCCAGCCGTGCAGATCGCACACCTCGCGACGGTCGGTGTCCCGGAGCTCCATCCGGCCGACCGTAACAGAGTCGTCTGACTAGAAGGGAAGCGCGTCGGCCGGTGCGAGCGGGATCTTCGCCACGGCGTCGCCGCAGACGAGCGCGAGCTCGGTCACTCGGAGCACGAGTCTCGGCATGACCGGCACGCGCGCGAGCTCGTCCCTGCCGATCCGCGCGATCGTCACGTGCGGCCGGAACGCGAACCGCTCGTCGAACGGGACGCCGACGACCTCGCACGCGCGTGCGAGCGCGAGGTACGCGTCCTCGAGCCACTCGCCCTCGAGCGCGAGCGCGACCACCGATCCGCGGCTCTGGTCGAGGCGCGCGATACCCCACGGTCGGAACGTGACGCACGGCATCGCGGCCGCGACCACGCGGCACGCGCGGTGCGCGAGGCCAGCGCGGCGCGGCGGCAGGCGGCGACCAAAATGCAGCATCGTCACGTGCGGAGGCTTCTCGGGCGCGTACTCGCCGATCGGCGGTACATCGACGAAGAAACCGCACCACAGTCCCCGGCCGGCGGCCGCCTGCGCCTCGAGGGCATCCAGGACGCCGGCGGGCGGCACGTCGATCAGCGCGTCGTTGATCGCCGCGTCGGTCATCGGCGACCCACCTCGCGCCACGCGCGCACCGTCGAGATCGCGACGCCGAGCCGGCGCGCGACGATCTCGTCGTCCTCGACGATCCCAGCGGCGCGCCGACAGAAATCGAGCGACGGCTGCCCCGAGCGCGTGCTCCAGTAATCGATCGCCAACTGGTCGAGCGGCGCAGGCCGCGCGGCATCGATCTCGGTCATGAACGACATCAGGCTTTCTTCCTTCGCTTGATGACCGACGGCCGCTCCGCGCGGGCGTCGAGGAGCTGGGACGAGAGCTCGGCGTCCGAGATCCGGGTCTGGTGATACTCGCCATCGACACCGTGAGCGACCCCGCGCTCATCGATCGTCAGCGTGCACCCCATGCCGGGACGCGCCTCGCAGAATCGGCACGGGATCACGATCGGACTCATCGAGGCACCCTCCATCCCAGCGACTTGCCGAGGATCCAGAATTCGAACTGCGGCGCCTCGACGAGCGATCGCGCGACCACGACGAGGTCCTGCGCGATCTGGCACGTCTCCATCGTCCACTCGCGTCCCCACGCCTCGAGCGCCGGCTCGCTGATCGAGACGCGGATGCCCTGTCCGCTTCTGTGATCTTCGGCCAGGAGCTTCGCCTGCCGATCCACATGCACCGCGAATGCCTCCCCGGAGATCGGGCCCACCATAGAGAGCTGCGATCGAATCCCCACCATGACGTCGAGGATCTCGAATCGGCCGGCGAGCTCGCTCGGCATTGCGAGCCGCTCGCCGCGAAACGCGCCGACCTGCGGTCGCGAGACGACCTGGAACGTCTGATCAGCTGTGAACGACATCGGCGTTCGCATCACGATCAACGTCTTCGCGAGCGCGCTGACCTCCGCTTGGGCGATCTCCTCCGCGGTCGCGTAGCGCTGGACGTCGCGGCACGTCTCCCACGCGCGCAGATACGCGCGGATCTCGGCGTGCGTGCCGATGTACTCGTGGCCGTTGCCGCGCAGACCACCGTCGCGCTCGTCCCAGCCGACGATCTCGAACCCGAGATCGGCGGCGGAGGCCGCGAGGTCCTTGGGAGGTTCCATTACCGGGGCCCTCGCGCGAGACGCGTGAGCTTCGCGGCGCGGCGAGCTCGACGCGCGCTCGGCCGGAACCACCATCTAGCGGCCTCGATCGCGAGCACGCCGGTCACCGCGATCAGGGCAGGAACGATCACCGCCCACACGTAGCAAAGCGCGATCGAATCCGTCAAGGAGATCTCTCGCGATCGAGCGAGATCTCGGAGGAGGTGTCACTCCCGCATGCTACCGTCGCGCGCATGACGGACACATCGCGGACGCGACGGGCACCACGAGATCTCCATCCCTACTTCAAGAAGGCTCGCTACATTCCGACCCTCGCGCACGCCCGCGCGACGGGCACCGGACCGTGGGCGGTGCCCGACCTCTGCGCCGCGTACCAGTGGCCGACGGGGCTCGCCGGCGGCGGCACGATCGCGATCGTCGAGCTCGGCGGCGGATGGACGAAGGTCGACATGGAGGCGTACTTCGCGTCGATCAAGCAGCCGCTGCCGACGATCGTCGACGTCTCGGTCGACGGCACCAAGAACGCGCCGGGCGGCGACGCCGACGGCGAGGTCGCGCTCGATATCCAGGTCGCCGCCGCGGCGTATTTCGTCGCGACCGGCCTGGCGGCGAACATCCGCGTGTACTGGGCCGGCGACATCGCGCCGGCGGTGCGCGCCGCGATCAAGGACGGCTGCGACGTGTGCTCGATCTCGTGGGGCGCGGACGAGGCGCAATGGGGCAGGGCCGTCGGTGACGACATGGAGGCCGCCGCGAACGAGGCGCGCGCCGCGGGCATGATCGTGTTCGCCGCGTCCGGTGACAATGATTCGTCCGATGGCGGCCCATCGGCGGCGAACGTCGATCTCCCCGCCGGCTGTCCGAGCGTGATCGGATGCGGCGGCACGACCAAGACGCGCTCCTCCGAGATCGTGTGGAACGACGCGCCGGGGAGCGCGACCGGCGACGGTACCGGGGGCGGATACTCGACCTTGTTCTCGATGCCGAACTGGCAGGTCGCGCTCGCGCCGAAGGGCCCGGGGCGGCTCGTGCCGGACGTCGCGGCCAATGCCGACCCGAACACCGGGTATCAGATCTACTACCAGGGCGGTCCCCAGATCGTCGGCGGCACGAGCGCGGTCGCGCCGCTCTACGCGGGCCTGTTCGCCGCGTTCGGCAAGAAGCTCGGCGACGGCGCCGCGCAGAAGCTGTGGGCGAACGAGGGCGCGTTCGTCGACGTCACGCAGGGCGACAACGGCATGTACCGCGCGGCGACCGGTCCCGACCCATGCACCGGCCTCGGGGCGCCGATCGGCCGCAAGCTCGACGCGCTGTTCTCGGTCGCGACTCCGGCGCCCCAGCCGGTGCCGGTTCCGCCGCCAGCGCCTGGGGCACCCGTCCAGGCGGTCACGCTCGCCGAGGCGATCGCGTGGGCCGAGTCGCAGCTCCCGCACGCGTTCATGACGCGCGCGATGGCGCTGAAGTTCGTCGAAGCCGGCCTCAAGAAGCACTGGCCGACCGGCGCGCCGTAGCGTAGTCTCGCGACGTCGGGCCGATGCGGATGGTTATCATTCATAGGGAATCCGTCCGCGCCACTCGTCCGACGCCTCTGCGGAGTTGAGGAGCTCGGTTACCTCGCTGGCCCCATAAGCCAGAGCACGCGGGTTCAAATCCCGTCCTCCGCTACCAATGACCGAAGATCGCCTCGGCGTCATGATCTTCGAGCATCGTCGTAAGGTCGCTCGATGGGAGCGCGCCGCGGCGCGCGCAGAGCTCGAGCTCTCGCGATGGATCGAACGAACGCTCGACGCCGCCGCGGCTATTCCTCGACCGCGATCCCGAGCTCGCGCAACCGACGACAGAACGCGTCGCTCACCGCGCGATCGAAGCGCGCCCGCGACCCATGACCGGCGCCGCCGTACGCGTACCCGTCGCCAGACACGCCGGCGCGTTTGACCTCGCGGCGCGCCTCGCGCAGCGCGCGATCGACGCGCGTCTCGCCGCGAATCGCGATCGTGCGGAGCTCGCCGAGCTCGCGTCGCGATGGCTTCGGCGCGCGGCGTCCGTCGGGGATCGGCTCGTTCCACGCGCGCACGACGCCGCGCCACTCGAACCGTTCGGGCGATGACGATGATGGCGATGATCGGCGACAGTCCGAGCTCGCGGCCGACGAGTGTGCGCCATCCGATGACGTAGAAGATGGTGCGGGCGCCGGCATCGTCAGGTCCTCGGCGAGCGCCGCCTCGACGATCCGAGACATCGGAATGCCGCTCGTCTCGCTCGCCGCGCGCAAGCGATCGTAGAAGGCACGACTCACGCTGATCGTCTCTCGCTTGGCCATCAGAATGGATCCTGGTTTTGCGCCACGACCGGGATGGCGCGCCATTGGAACGGTCCGCCGCACTGCTTGCCGAATTCCTCGCGGCACGCGTCGAGCTGAGGAAACCGCCACCACAACGTCCGACCGATGCACGGGTCGCCGTTGGCGTCGCGACCGCGATACGAGCCGTGAAACGAATCGAGACCGGGAACGACGCGCTCGAGGAACCGCGTGAGCGTCGTCGCCGACGCGCGCTTGGCGCCGCCGACACGCTGCGCGTATGCGAGGTAATCGTCGACGAGCGAATCCTTCGGGATCGGCGCGTCCCAGCCGGCGTGCATGGGCTGGAGGATGCCGTCGCAGAGCTTTCGAAACCACCATTCCTCGTGCACGGCCATCGAGTGAAGCTTCTGATCTTGGAGCGCCTCGGTGGCCGGTACCGCGCGATGATCGAACGCGGAGACGTCGCGCGTCTGGAGGTCGTAGAGGAGGTTCGCCAGGCCCCCGGCGCGGAGGTCCGCGTCGATCGCGCCGAAGTAGACGCGATCCTGCATGTGCTTGGCGGACACGTCGAGCACGAGGAATCGACGCTCGTCGTAGCTCGCCGGCACGACCCACTGATCGTTCGACGCCATGATCAGGTGCACGTAGTTCGGCGCGGCCTCGGCATCGAATCCCTTGCGCTCGACGACGAACGTCTCCTCGGTGATGAGGGCCTTCAGCACGCTCTCGTGCTTCTTGTCACCCGCCCAGAACGCCTCGTCGCCGAATAGGATCACGCAGTCGCGAAGGTGCGCGTTGAAGTTACCAACGATGTGGCGCGCGTCCGAGACCGCCCAGTAGTGGCGGCCGAACAGCGCGCCGAACGTGCGCGCGAACAAGCTCTTGCCCGTGCCCTTGCGACCGCGCAGGACGACCGCGACCTCACCGGGCGCGTCCGGCTTCTGGACCGCGCGCGCCATCCACGACACGAGGTAGTGATAGATGACCGGATCATCGCTACAGAGATCCTCACGCACGTGATTCATGAACCGCGCGTGACGATCGCCGGGGCGCGGCTCGACCGCGAATCCGCGCCACAGGTTGTAGACGCCGTCGGTCTCGCGCCCCGGCGAGAACGCGATCGATCGGTACTGCCGGCGGGCGGCCTGCTCGAGCCACCACTTGCCGAGCGGCATGTCGAGCGGGCGCCCCTTGCCGTCGACGCCGCACTGCACCTTGCGGTGCATGTAGCGATTACGAAAATCGTCGAAGCTCTGGAACATCAGCTTGGGACGATCGTTGAACGTCGGATCCGGGATCTCCTCGAGCACGCGGCAGTGGCCGCCGTAGTTCTCGACCACCGCGTGGATCTCGTTGAGCTCGCGCAGGTGCGGATCGATCGCATGCTCCTTGGCGCGCTCGATCTGACGAAGCGCGTAGCGCTCCTTGCCAGACCCCTTGTCGAGCACCGACGCCGAGATCCCGAAGTCGGGATCGGTGAGGATCGCGTAGATGACGCCGTCTTCGACGCCCGCGCGCACGAGGTCGCAACACACGCGGAACACGACGCGCGATCGGTCCGTGGCGCCCGGTTCGTCGGGGTCCTTGCCCTGGACGATGAGGACCTTGGTCTTATCGCGGACGCCGTCGGGCAAGTCGTCGAGCGAGGCGAGACGCGCGAGGTTACCCGGGACGCGCGGGATCGTCGGCGACCGCGGCGAGCTCGGCGACGCCGCGCCCTGCGATCGATGCTGCTGCTGGATCGGCGGCGCCTGCGTGAACAATTTCAACGCGTAGCGACGCTCGGGCTCGAACCACGCGAGCTCGGAGAGCGCCGGCACGCGACCGCGCGCCCGCTTGCGCGCGTTGGGATAGTTGACCGTGGCCGGTAGCCGGAGGATCCGAGAGATGTCGTGCGTCGAGTCGGCGCCGAACGCAAGCTCGAGGGCGAGGTTGTAGAGCTTGGCGGACTCGGCGCGCGCGAGGTCGCCCCCGATCTGGATCGGCTCGTCGAGCTGCCAGCCAGCGTTCCATCCGCCGCCGGATCGCACCGCGAACGTCGGCCGCGGAATGTTCGCCGGCGGGGACTCGAGCAGCGCGCGGATCCGCGCCTGTTCGGCCGCGAGGTGCTTGGCTGGCTCTTCGCCGCTCGGGCACGCGCGCGGGTCGATGTCGACGTGAAGGTACCAGACCGAGTCGATCGACTCGCGATCGAGCTTGCTCGTGACGTCGCCCTGAATCGGACGGTTGACCGAGTAGTAGCAGTTGCAACCGGCGTGAGCGCGCAGGAACTCGGCGAGCTCGCGTTCGCGCTTGGGGCCGAAGGTCTCGGTGTAGATGCCACGCTGGTCGACCTCGATGCACGTGACGACCCAGGGGCCCTCGGGATAGAGGAGCCGCAGGAACGCCAGCGCGCGCGCGGGATCATGCTGCACGACGCGCTCCGTTCAAGAACTCGGCCAGGCCGCGAAGCTCGCGATGGTATGACTGACGCGCCACGCGCGTGAGGACCTCGCGCGGCGCGCGCCCGACGGTCTTGGCCGCCACGTAGCCGTCGAACACGTACCAGAAATCGGGCTCGACGACCTGGAGCACGAGGTAGGTCGCGCCGCCGGAGAGCCATCGGCGAAGGAGCCACACGCGTTGCTGCGGCGTGAAGTGAGGGATCCGCACGATCGTCGACGCGCGTTGCGGGAATGACTCGATCGACTTGAGCTCGAGCCACGCGCCCGTGACGAGGTTCACGTCCGGGGTCCCCGGATGGATCGGATTCTCGACGCGCACGGGGTCAAGGCGCGCCGCCTGGAGGCACGGCCTGAGCCTCTTCCACATCGCGGCCTCGCGACGCATCTAGCACCCCCTCGCGGCGAGCACGCCGACGAGCACGGCGGAGACGGCGACCTCGAGCAGCACGAACCACGCGAGGAGCGACTGACCGAGCGAGAGCCCGCTCGGCTGGCGCGCGCGGGGCGCCGTGATCGCGTCCTCGACGAGCTCGCGCGCGTGCTCGTCGTGACACGCGGGGCAGCGCAGGCGATCGCCGAGGATCGTCGTGCCGCACTCGACGCACGCGCTCACCTTCACGCGGCCTCCCTCCGAAATCGCGATCCGTCCGCGTTGCAGCTTCGACAGAGCACCCGCATCCGCACGCCGGACAAGAATTCGCGCCAGTAGCGCGCGACGCGCCGCCACGCGTTCACCTTGCGCAGATTCCAATCGCGGCCGTCGACGTGATCGATCTCGAGCCGGTCGAACGAATGGTACGCGCCGCACTTCGCGCAGATCCCATAGCCGGCGCCGGGAGGCGGCTCCGGGGCCTCGCCCGCCGCGACGCGTTCGCCGACATGCGCTTCGTACGAGGCGGCCGCGATCAGCGCGACGAGCTTCTCGCGTCGAGCGGCCGCGTATTCTTGGCGCGTCTTCTTCCACACGCGCCGCGGCTTGGGGGTTGGAACGAGATCGATCACGCGAGCGCCTCCGTGAGCGCGTCGCGAAGGCGTCGCGCCTCGGCGCGCGAGATCCATGCCGGCAGACCCGCGCCGGGACGGATCTCTTGCGAGCGCTTCTCGGTCGGAGCGCGCTGCACGATCACGCCGATCGGCAAGCGTCCGCCGTCATCCCACCACACGAGCGAGATCCGACGCTCGTGCTGCGCGCGAAACTTCCGGTGCCTCGTGCGCCTCATGCCGCCATCGCCTCCGCGCAGTGCCCGTGCAAGGCGTCCCAGGTCTGGAGCTTGAGCTCGCGCATGAATCCGAGCACGCTCCGCCGACGTTTTTGTCGCCAATCCGCCGGATCGTCGGACGCGCGCCACATCATGCGTCTCGCGTCGGCGAACGTGAGCCCGAGACGGTGCTCGGCATAGGTGCAACCGCACGCGCAGCGCGCCGGCGTCTTCCTACTCGCCATATTGAAACTCTTCCTGTGTGTGGCGCGACTCGGCGTCGGTCGCGCCGTCGAGCACGAGCGAATCGATCTCGCTGCAACCCGGATCGACGTCGAGGGCGAAGAGGCCCCCGACCATCGTCAGGCCATCTTCGTCTTGCACGCGCACGATCACCTCGACGTCGGGATCGCCGCCGCGCGTCGCGGCGATCTCGTCCAAGCGAGCACGGAGCTCGCGGAACGTCATCGTCTTCATGTCGCCTCCATCGATACGAGCGTCTGCGTGCTCGCGACGGTGAACATCTTGATGAGCTCGCCGTAACTCGGTCCCGCCTCGATGTCGACGCGGAACGGCACGCGGATCACGACCGCGTCGCACATGATCTGTCCCATCTGCCGAGCGCGCTCATCCGGCTCACCGGAGTAGCCGAACTCGTCGTGGACCGTGAGCTGAAGCGGGAAGCCGTTGGCCTCGAGCTCGACGAGCGCGGTCTTGGTCTGATGCGCCGCAGAACCTTGAATGAGCTTGTTCAGCGCCTTGTGCTCGTCCTTGATCTCGTCGTTCTCGTCGAGTTCGAACCGCACGCGACGTTTGCCGAGCGCGACGATGTATTTCTTAGCCTTCGCGCTCTTGGTGCAGAGCCGGGCGAGCGCGCGCACGTACGGCACGCCGCGATCGAACCGATCGATGATCGCCTGCGCCTCGGGACCAGCGGCGTCGTATTCCATGCCGGAATACGCGCTCACCTTCCGCACCGTAGGGAGCTTCAGCTTCCTCGCCAGCTTGCCGCCACCCATGCCGTAGCACTTGCCGAGATAGACTTCCTTCAGATCGTCGCGCAGCTTGCCGAGGTCGGTGTCCTCCGGCGTCTTGCAGAGCTCGACCATGAGGCCGTACGGATCGAAGCACGGATCATTGCGAAACGAGTTGCCAGCGCGGAAGGCGCCGGGCAAGCGACAGAGCTCGGCGAAGTGAACCGTGAGGCGCGGCTCTTGCTGGCCGAGATCGCCCTTGATCCACTGCGCGCCGTGATCGGGAACGAGGACCTTGCGCCAACGCTTTTGGATCTCCTTCGAACGCTTCATCTGCGCCTGCACGTTCGGATGCTTCGCCGAGCATCGACCGAATCTGGCACCGCCCTCGTCGTCTTCGTCTTCGTCTTCATCGCTCGCGTTACGGAGCTGGCGGAACGACGGATAGATCCGATCGCCGACGAGGTGCTTGCGGAACCCAGCGACGTACGTCGTCAAGAGCTTCTGGAACTCGCGACCGCTCACGATCGCCTTAGCGACGTCGTCGGTCTGCTGCTGGAGCCAGAGCTTGGTGATCGACGGCATCTCCTTGCCGGTGCCCGCGTGGATCTTGATCGGCACGTGGATGCCACGGCGCGCGAGCGCCGGATAGAGCTCGCGCGCGTTCGAGATCGAGCCGACGCGTACGCCGGTCAAGTGATGAATCTGGTCGAGGTAGTCCGCGAGCCGCTGCGTGGCCCACGCCTCGACGCGGTCGAGCTCGTCGAGATCGACGCGAAGCCCCCGGCGCGTCATCCGCACGAGCGCCGGCGTCACGCGCGACTCGAGGTCGTACGTCTCTTGGAGATCCTGGTCCTCGATGTCGCGCTCCTGCCGGCGCAGCACCTGGAGGGGCAAGCGAACGTCCTGCTCGCCGTACGCGCCCACCGCGCCAGAATGAAGGCGCCATAGACCGCGCTTGGGATCGACGCCCCACGCCTTGGCGACCTCGCGGAGCTTGTGCTCGTCTTTGCCGGGCAGGCCCCGGCGCGCCGCGATCACGTCGAGGTTGTAGGTCTTCTGAAGCTCGTCGATCAGCGGCTCGGCGACCTGCGTGTCGCGGTGAAACTTGACGTTCGCGAACTCGACGCCGTTCTCCCACAAGTAGTCGAGGTCGTACGGCGCGGAGTTGAACACGACCTCGTGCTCGAGGAGCGGTGCGTTATCACGCAGGTATGCCCACACCGCGCTCGCGTCGAGGTTGCCACCACCTTCGTGTCGAATCGGCAGGTAGTGCGCCGGCCCATCCTCGATCGCGAACGCGACGCCAGCGACGTAGCCACCGCGCCGTACGCCGGGTCCAAGTTTCGACAGGTCGTCGTCGCGACACTCGACGTCGATGCACAAGCGCCGAACGCCGCGCCACGAGGGGAGATCCGAGAGCGACGGCGGCGACCACGTGATCTCCGGCTCCCAGAGCGGGGCCTGGAGCCAACCGGGGTCGCGCGGCTCGATCACGCCCTACCCCACGACAGCTGCGGCGCGAGGTCACGCAGCATCTCGCGAGCTCGCTCGCGCGGTTCGGGCCGGTTCCAGATCGTGTTGCGCCCGCTCGGGTGCGGCAAACTCACGAGCCAGATTGGCCGATCCCACGCCGCTGTCATCGGCTCGATCCCGCGCGTGAAGAATGCGTCTTCGTACGCGAATGCCGTCGCGACCTTGCGACCGAGCATGACGACGACGCGCCACGGTGCCGCTCGGTCGAGCGCGATCGCGGCCACGCGCAGCCGCGCGGCGCGCATCGACCACGCGCCGTCGCAGAGGTTCCGTCGATGGAGGCCGAGATACTCGTCCTCGGGAAGCCCCAAGATCTGCATCAAGCGATGCCCGGAGCAGCCGCGCGGCGCCGGATAGAGCGCGAACTCGGGATCGGCCCCGTAGGGGTTGTCCTCGCCGACCAGCATCACGTCGGCGCTCACTGCACCACCGTCAGGCGCTTCGCGGCGCGCGTGATGCCGGTGTAGAGGTGTCGCCACGCGTCGGCGCCGAACTGGCGCGATTCATCGAACAGGAGCACGTCGTCGTATTGCGAGCCCTGGCTCTTGTGAACCGTGATCGCGTAGCCGTAACCGAACTCCTGGTGCTCGCGCTTGCCGAACCCGGAGAGCTCGTCTTCGCGCGCCATGAAGTGATGAAGCCACGTCGAGCACTCGATCTCGTCGTGGTCATCGGTCGAGGACACCTCGATCTTCGCCGTCATTTTCTCGACGTTCGGCGAGCAGCGCTCGATAAGCCACGTGGACCCGTTCAAGAGCCCGAGCTCGTGGTCGTTGCGCAAGCAGATCGCGCGATCGCCAGCAGTAGGAGGCGTGTCGTGCGGACGCCCGAGGAGCCGACGGATCTTTGCGTTGCAGCCATGGCGCGTGCGATTGCGACCGACGAGGATCATCTCGGCGCCGAGCGCGCGTTCCTCGAGTGAGGGATCGCCATACCGCAGGACCTCGACGCCGTCGCCGATCGTGCCGTACGGCAAGCGCTGCCCGCGGCGCGCGAGGTCGGCGAGGCGCAGGATCGGCGAGTCGAGCGCCTGGCGATGGATCTCGTCGAGCAGCACGTCGGGCTCGCGATCGGTGAAGTAGCCGGCGCCGAACACCGGCGGAAGCTGGGCGGGGTCACCGAGCACCAGGAGCTTCACGCCGAACGACTCGAGGTCGGCGCCGACGAACCGATCGACCATCGAGCACTCGTCGATGACGCAGAGCGCGGCGCCGGCGAGGTCGCCCATCACGTTGAGCCGGAACCGCGGGCCGTCCTTGCGGCCGTGTTCGGCGCGTTCGAGCTGATCGCGGAGCTGCTTGCACGTCGCCTGCGCGCCGGCATCTTGGATCGACGCGAGGCGCCGGATCTCCGCGCGGAGCTCGTCGAGCTTCGCCGGCGACGGCGGATCGCCGGCGGGCAAGTAGATCGTCTTGTGGATCGTCTGCGCGCCGACGCAGCCCTTGCGACGCATGACGAACGCCGCCTTGCCAGTGAACGCGCAGTAGACGACGCGACCGCGAACCGATTCGGCGAAGTGACGCGCGAGCGTCGTCTTGCCGCTACCCGCGAAGCCGAATAGGCGGAACACCTGCGGCGCGTCGGGGTCGTCGAGCCACGCGGCGACCGCGTCGAGCGCGCGAGCTTGTTGTGGGGACCACTTCACCAAGGAACGCCTCCGGGCAGAACAGCGGCGGACAGGGGGCAGGAGAAAAACGGTCCCCGGCGTCGACCTGCCTTCGACGCCGGGGACCTAGTAGCGGGATCGCCGGCTGGCCGGCCGGCTACGTCGCTACATCCGAATCGATCAGAACGGGACCGCGGCCTCGGGGTCGGGGCCCGCGTCCTGCTCCATGGTCTCGTAGGCGGCCTTCGCGAAGCCCTTGACCACGTCCTCGTGGAGCTTCTTGGCGGCCTGATAGCGCGCGTCCTTCTGGGGGATCAGCGAGGGCAAGAGGTCATCGCCGCCGGCGGCCGGTTGGAGCACCGGGACGAAGTAGGTTCCCTTGGCGTTGGTCTCCGACACCGTCGTCATCTTCACGCGGTGCGCGAACAGGGGGATGTTCTTGATCTTCTTCCCCTGGATCACCGGCTCGAACATCGCGAGCTGCGTGTTCCAGCCGCGATACGCCTTGATCTTCGTCGAGCTGAACGGAATCACGCCGAATCCAGTCACCTCGCGATCCTTCGTCGTAATCGCATAGACCTCGAACGTCTCGACGAGCTCGAGCGTCGGCTGCACCTTGCCGGTCTTGGGATCGTTCGGCTGCGGCAAGGGAATCTTGCCGATCGCCTTGCCATCGTTCTTGGCGATCGCATCCTGCACGATCTTCGAATCGACCTTGTGACGGCCGCGGAATCCGCCGCCGTCATCGCGCGGCACGAACGCGAGCATGCAGTGATCGGTGACCGCCGGCACGAACTCGAGTTCGTCGCAGACCTCGCCGGTCACGGTATTCATGATCTGTCCCGCGTAGATCTTGCCCTTCGAGTTCACGACCTGCGGGGAATTCGACTGCAAGACGACGAACATGGGGAGCTTGCGATCCGCCATCGTCTGGTTCTCGAACCCGGCGCCCTCGTCGCCGGCGTAGTCGTAGACCTCGATCGCCTGCGTCGCCGGCGGCGGCGTGATCGCGGTGCCCTGGGCGGGCGTCTTCTTCATGGTGTCCTTATCCTTCGGCATCGTCTTCGTTCCTTCCTTCGTAGTTTCAAAGCGGCGCCGAGGCGCCGCGGGTGACTTACTTGCGCGTGAGCTTGGCGATCTTCTGATCGAACAAGTTGAAAAGCTCTTTGGGAACGATCTTGCCGATCTCGAAGAGCTCGCGAACGAGCTTGCCGAGCGTCTGGGCGTTGACGTCCTTCACCGCGGTCGGATCGAAGCCGCGCGCGCGGAGATCCTCCACGAGCGCGTTCGCGCGATCGTCCTGCCCGCGGTCGAGCTCGATACGGATCGAGTTCTTGACGACGCCGCCGTGACCGTGATCGACGAGCCAACGCAGCGCGCCGAGCCGAGCCTCGACGCGATCGTGCCCGGGGAGACTCGCGCGGATCTCGCGCTTCACCGAGACCTCGATACCGGAGCTCGTCACGCACTTGTCGAGGCGCATGCGCTCGAGGAGCCGCGGGATCTCTTTCTCGAGGAGCCGCTTCTCGGCGTCCTTGGCGGCCTCGAAGGCATCCTCGGCCTTCTTGCGCGCGGCCGTGGCGCGCTCGGCCGCCAAGGTCAAGCGGTCGAGCTCGGCGAACGCGCGCGCGACGGTCTCGCCGTCCGGATCGCCGTCCGTGCCGTAATCGTAGTCGGCCGCGTCAATGGCGGTCGCCGGGAGCGCTTCTTTTTCCATGACGGGAGCGTCGCTCCCGGGTCTGACAATCGAGCTGGCAGGCATCGACACGACGCCCTCTCTACGAAATTCGAGCGCGCTTCGTCAAGCGGGAGCGTGCGCCGGGATCTCACCGTGCTAGAGCGCCACGCGTCGATCTGCCGCGATCGAGGCGCGAGCGCGCGCTGTGAACAACATGTGAGCGTGCGCGACACAACGTGCTGTGGACAACCAATCGATCCGCGACGACGATCGCGATTCACACCCTGTGGACAACGACGCGCCGATCTCGCGCGCCTGTGCTGTGAACGAACCCGCGAGACGGCGCGAGATCTAACTTCGGCTCACAAGACGATCTCGCCCTCGCGACGCACGAAGCACTTCACGTCCCAGCGCGTGAGCGCGATCTTGGTCCCCGATCCGAGTACGCGCACGTGAAGATGCGTTCGCGAGCGCCGGATCACGCGCGCGCGAAACGGGCGCGGTTCGACGCCGGGAGCTGGCCGAAGCTTTACCTCGACGATCTCGTCGAGCCCGTACGCCTCCGGGCCGGGTCGATCGCGGATGATCGAGCGCGGCTCGCGCGTCATCACGCCTCGAGCCATTCGCGATACGCGTCGCCGGTCACGCGATTGGCGACGTCGCGATTTTCGCGGAACGACTTGATGAGCTTCTCGTCGACGGTGCGGTGCGCGACGAGATCGTAATAGGAGACCGACTGCGTCTGCCCGACGCGATGACAGCGATCCTCGCTCTGCAAGCGATCGAGGAGCGAGAACGTATTCGAGTAATAGAACACGCTCTTTGCCTCGACGAGCGTGACGCCCATGCCCATCGACTGCACCTTCGCGACGATAAACTTCGCCTTGCCGGCATGGAATCGCTCGAGCGAGCGCTCGCGCTCCTTGCCGGACACCTCGCCGTCGTAGCGCGCACAGCGCGGCGGCCCGAGCGCGCGGCAGATCGCGTCGACGTCGGGCGTGAAGCGCGCCCAGATGATCCCCTGATGCGGCGTGTCCTCGAGGCGATCGAGGAGGAGCTGGAGTCGCGGGTTTCGCCCGTCGTCGTCGTAGAAGATCTTCGGCCGCTCGGGGTCGTCGGGATTCGGCAGATAGCCGCACGCGATCTGCTGGAGCCGGAGAATGCGCACCATCGCGATCGGCGCGGTCACGAGCGCGCCGTTATCGAGCTCGACCATGTACTCGCGGCGGAGCTCGTCGTACACGCGTCGCTGCTCGGGGGCGAGATCGAAGAGGAGCCGGCTGTAGAGCTTGGGAGGGAGATCGAGGCCGGCGTCCTCCTTGGTCACGCGCGTCGACATCGGCGCGATCATCTCCTTGAGCTTGTCGAGCTCGCGGTATCCGACGACGACCTCGATCGTGCGTCCCGTCGTCGCCGCGCGCGGCGGTGGCACGGACGCGCCGGCCTCGACGTCGTGCTCGACGCTCGCGAGCAGCGCGTCGAGATCGAGCTGCTCGTACGCGGCGACGCCCTCGGCGGTCGCGCCATGCGGCACGATCGGACCGCGCGATCGAGGCGCGGAGTCGCCAGCGCGATCGTCATCTCCGCCGACCACGATCTTGCGGAACACGCAGAACCGAGCCTGAAACGCAGTCCACGACGCGATGCCGTATTGATGCCAGAATGCGTTATCGAGGATCTGAAACTGGCTGTAGACGTCCGTGGCGGCGTTACCGACCGGCGTGCCGTTTAGGAGACGCACGTACGCGGCGAGCTGACGAAGCGCGCGGACCTTCTGCGTTCGTTTCGCGACGGGATTCTTGACACGCGAGCCTTCGTCGACCACGAGCATGAAGCGCCCGTAACGCTCCTTGAACCTAAGGACCGCGTCGCGGCCGCGAGGCGTCATGAGACCATCGTACGAGATCGCGAACCACGCGAGCTCCTGGATCCGCTGGTTCCCGCTCGTACCGAACGCGCCGTTGGATGGTTTCACTTCGAGGAGCTGGGCGAATGCCTTGTCCTGCGCCTTGCCGCGATCGGAATGCCAGTCGAGGCCGCGCCATGCCGCCGCGCAGTGCTTGGGCACCTCGTCGGTGATCCAGTTACGGTGCACACCGTTCGGCGCGACCACGACGACGCCATCGATCTTGTGCTCGCGCCAGAGATGCACCGCCGTGTGGATCGTCGGCGCCGACTTCCCGCATCCCTGCTCGAACAAGACGCCCCACGCGGGAAGGTCCTTCGTGCGATCGAGGAGCTCCTGCTGGTGACGAAAGAGCGGAGGCGTCGACATCACGGACTCCAGTCGAGTAGGCGCAGCGGCAAGTCCTCGTCGCAGTGGCCGCAGTGACATGACGACTTCTGACCGGCCGGCGCCGAGAGCGTCCCGTCGACGTTCACGAGATGGCGCAACGTCGACGCGTGTCCGCGCGAGCACACGACGCGCACCGTCCCGTCGTCGTATCGCCACCAGGTGAGCGGCACGCGCTTGGGATTTTTCTTGAGCCCCGTCACGACAACACGTCCCACGCACCGCGCATCTCGTTCCACTCGAGATCACCAGACGGCACGACGAACCGCACTGCGTGCTCGGTCTTCAACACGATCGGCGCCTCGCGGAATTCGCGACGCAGTCCCGAGCGCACGTCCACGTGCGCGCGCACGAAGCTCGCGTCCGGTTCGGGAAGCGCCAAGAGGACATCGATCAGCGCGTCGATCCCGAGCTCGTCGGCGAGCGCGTCGAGCGCGGCGACGACTCCGCGACTCGAGCGCGCCGTGATCGCGATCGCCAACGCCGACGAGCTCATTTGCCCTCCACGCGCGTCACCGGCCCGGTATCGAGCAAGAACGACTGCGGCATCGACGACCGCAGGTGCGCGGCGACGTGCTGCCCGATCATGGCCGCTTCGCCGGGCGACGTCTTCGCGAGCTCGGCGAGCCCCTGAAACGCCCGGGCGAACTCGCGCGCGATCGCTTCGGCGGCCGGCGACATCACGTCTCCCCGAGATCGATCGTCATGCTCAACGCCTCTTTGAGCGCGTCGGACCGGCCACGAAGATAGCCGGTCTCGTACGCGATCCGCGTCTGCTTCGCGACCTCTTCGGGAAGCTTCGCGCCGAGCTCGCGCTCGATGTGCGCGACGTACTCGCGCGCGGCGAATTTCGACATCTCGTCCCCGTTTTTCATCCGAACAACTCCTCGGCCGCGCGCACGCCGCCGCGCGCCTTCGTGACGTAGTTCATCGCGATGAGTCGCGCGAACGCCGTCGTCGTCGATCCCGAATGCTTGTAGTCGCCGCGCGCGGTCGTTCGATCGACGACATCCGGGTATCCCTCGCACACGCGCCGCAGGATCTCCTTCTCCATCTGCGACAGATCATCGCCGCCGTTCAGGAGCTTCGCCCGGAGCGCGTCGCCCGTCGGTAACGGATCGTAGTCGCCGATCGCCTCGAGACCGGCCGACGTCGCGAACAGCACGCCGAGGCGCGCCTCCGCGAAGCCGCGTTCCAAGATGCGCGCGAACGCGGTCGTCGTCGTGCCGCTGTGCCGATACCCCGTGAAGATCAGCACCTGCTTGCGCGTGAGACCGCCGGGGTGCTGCGCGAGCGCGACGAGCATCGCGCGTTCGACATGTTTGAGCTCGGCCGACGTGACGGCCGGCGTCGGCGACGGCTTCTCGATCACCGGAAGCGCGAGCTGAGGTCCCCGCACCGCGCGCGCCGCGGCATCGACGCCGGTGATCGCCGGTTTGATCGCCTTACGAAGATCGTCGACCGCCTGCTCGGCGCGCGCGAGCGCGGCGCCGAACGTTCCCTGCGCGCGTTCGATCACCGCGTTCGCGCGCTCCACGATCTTCTCGACGCGCGCGAGCTGCGCGTCCTTGATGACCGGAACCTCCTTGGTCTTAGGCACCGCCAGCGCGGGCGCGATCTTCTTCGCGAGCTCGGCCTTCGCTCGCGCGAGCTCGGCGCGCAGGACCTTCGGATCGTTGGCGCGCGCGGCCTCGACCGTGGCCGCGATCGAATGTCCCAAGCGCTCGAGGTCGACGGGCGCGAGGACCTTGGGCGGGCGCAACCGCTCGCCGGGCTTGGGCGTGCGCCCGGAATCGTAAGTCTCCTTCGGCAAGACCTGGATCCGCTCGAACGTGTATCGCGCGGGGACCCACGTCCATGCCTCGCCGATCGGAAGCGAGGGCAAGGACGCGAGCATCTTCTCCACGCGGAGCCGGTCCACGTGATTCACGACCCAATCCTCGATCGCCGCGATGTCCTTCGGATGGTTCATGCGTAGGACCGAGATCGAATCGACCTGCGAGAGCACGTCCTTGTTCACGACCTGCGACCGCTGGCTGATCATCGTGACGCCGATGCCACCGGATCCGCCACGACGCACGAGTTCGTCCGCGGCGCCGAGCGCGCGAGCTTGTTCGGGCGAGAACGTCTTCTGCGGTACGTAGGCATCGGCCTCGTCCATGAAGAGATGCATCGCCTCGGTGTTCTTGTCGTAGAGCGCCTCGAGGAAGTCCGCAATGAAGCGGAGCCGCTGCCCTTTCTTCAAGAGCCGCACGTCGAGCACCGCGCTGAACCGATCGCGCACGATCGCTTCGGCGAGCACCTCGCCGGCGGTCGCCTCGAGCGGCACGTCGCCGTGGCGACCTCCGAAGATCGTGATCGGATATCCGGGGGCCGTACCGGACGCCGACGATCGAAGACCCCACCACACACCAGTCACGTCGATCGCGACGATCTGCTGCTGCGCCGCGAGGAGGCCCTCTGCGATCTTCTGCGCGAGGTACGTCTTGCCGGCGCGCTTCTTGGCGAGGATCGCGTTGGTCGACGTAACGTAGTCGATGCCGAGCTCGAAATTTTCCGCGACGCGGATCTTCATCTTCTTCATGGCGCCATCTCTCCGACGATCGCGACGTTCTGAAGCGGTGAGCGATCTTGATCGCCCTGCGCCTTCAGGAACGCGCGCGCCGCCTCCATCTGCCGGCGTCGAACCGCGCGCTCCTTGTGCCACAGGATCGACAAATAGCTCGCGTGCGGTGGCGCATCGCCGGCGACCGGCGAATCGTCGCTGCGACCGCGCAGCGCCTCGATCTTGCGCTGGAGCGCGAGCCATTCCTTCCCGCCGCGCTCGCGACGCGCCTGCTTCTTCTTGACGAGCTCGATCAACGCCTCGGGGTGAAGGAGATAGCGCACGCGACGCGGCGGCACGATCGTCGTGATGAGATCGTCCTTGCCGACGGTGAGCGGGTTGCGCGTCGACACGCCCTGGAGCGACGCGAACTGCTCGAGCGAGAAGCCGATCCACACGCCCGAGCCGAGCCAGCCGGAGAGGTGATCGCCGTCGAACACTTCCCAGCACCGCTGCACCATCTCGCCGCCGTTCAAACCGGGCGCGTTCAAGTACCCCGCGCCGCACGAGTTCGTCTTCATCACCGCGCGTCGATCGGCCTGGACGAGCACGTCGCGCCCCGGAGATCCATCGAGGTACGTCATCGGCGTCGACCGCGCGTCGGGCCAGTATCCGTGCCAATACGCCGAGCTCGCGTAGTCGAGATCGATCGCCTCACCGAGCGCCGCGGGCCGAAGCACGCACGCGGCAAACCGACGCAGGATCATCGGCGTGCCCCAGTCTGGGGACGCGCTCGAGTGTTGCGCGAGCGCCTCGTGCTTGTTGTTATCGTCGAGAGCTTCCATCGTATCTCACCCTTTCAATGTACCGTCGCATCGGGAACGACTTCCTCGATCGTGACCTCAGAGAGCCGCGGTGGCGCGAGGAGGAGCGGCTCGGCGTCGTGGAAGATCCCAGCGAGCACGATCGCGTTCGCGATCGCGTTAGCGCGTCGCGCGTGATCGTCGACCGCCATCGCCATCGCGAGCGCCAGCGCGTATCCGAGCATCGCGAGCGGCTCGAGCCGCGCTGCGAGTTCGCGATGCGTGTAGATCGCACCGCGCCCCGACGCGACTCGCGCGCCGGCGACCATCGCCGTCTTGTAGTGCGCCGGATACCTCACTCACTCGCGACTCCAGCCGCCTTCTGCGCGGCGGCGATGACCCAGTCCTCGACCGTGAGCCCCGCGATCGCGGCCGCGCGCGCCCACACGAGCATCTGCCCGTTGGTCGTGCGCAGGTGAAGATGGGCGACCTTCTGCTCGTACGCGAGCGGCGGCCGATGCGGCGGCCGCCGCTTCTCCGCCTTCTCCTCCGCGGTCTCTTCGCGGCATCCGGGCCACCCGCTGAACCGACCGATCTCGGGATCCAGCGCCGTCGCGTTGAGCTCGCGCGGATGTTCGGTCGCCTTCACGCGCTTGGACCATCCGTGCAGCTCGTTCGGCCAGGTCCACGCGATCGAGGCGTCCTCGAGGTCCGGCGCCATCAAGAAGCGATGGTCGTCGGGGTTCTGAAAGAGCGCCGCGTTCGGGTGCAAGATTAGATTCCGCATGCGCGACGACCCTTAGCTAGTTTTTAAAAGTCGGTCAAGGCCATAACGCCGGCCGGGATCTCGCCGATCTATCTCGCATAGTTCGTTTCAAAAAAGAAGACGTCGATCGGCAACCAATTCTAATTCTTATCCTTCGGACCCCTACCCCGAGGCGCGGGGGTTTTGGAAAAAAAGGACTTATTAAACAGAAGTAAGTGGTTTTTTATCGGCTGGCTCCAGGCAAGATCGTCGCCTCGGAGGATTTGAATTATATATATCTTATTATTATTATTAAAGAATCAAATATTGTGCAAAGCAGCCCCGCCGAGATGGGGCGAAGGAGCACACCCGGACGGGCACCTCGTTTTCGCGAAGTGCAGCCAAGCGCGAGATCAGCATCCCCAGACACCGCCGTCGAACAGGACGTTGAGGCGCCGCCGTTGTCGACGGCGCCCCCGATCCGGACGCGTACTAGCGGCGCTTCTTGCCGATCGCGTCGACGCGCTCGACGAGCTCGGTCACCGAGGCGAACGGACCTACGATCTTCTCGAGGGCTTCCTTCGCCCCGGGCGAGATCACGAGATCGGCGCCGCCCATGTCGAGCCAGCGCTCGTAGAGCTCGCGGATCTTGTCGGGAAGTTCGCGGAGCTCGATCACGATCTGCGCCTGGGGCTTGCCCTCGGCGAAAAGTTCGAACGCGCGCGCCGCGGTCTCCCCTGGATACTGGATCGCGCTGCGCCCCCGCTGGGGAATCAGGGCGAGCTCGTGCGGATCGTAGACGTACAAGAGCCGCTCGTGTCCGCCGTTGTCGAGCCGCGTGACGCGCTTGGGGTGTAGCTTGCCGCGGCGCTCGAATGCGAGGAGCGTGACCTGCGAGACGCCGAGCAGGTCGACTGCCTCGTTGCGCGTGAGCCACGCGCTCGTCGTGTCGTCGGAGCCGCGCTTCTTGTTGAAGGGCAGCCTCCGCTTGATCTTCGTCGGATGCGTAGTCACAACCATCGGGTCTACCTCGTCGCGCGGAGTGATGCGGCGTCGGCGGATGAAAGAAGCTTATCCAAAGGATCGAAAAAATACTACCGGTTAGATCGGATCTGGGGGTTCGCGTACAACGGATCGCGTGAGCGATCGGTCCGACGATAAGGGACACAGCGCCATCGATCGCGTCTACGACTTCGTGGACAACGTCGTGGACGCGTTCGATCGCGGCGCTGATCGCGCCAAGGATCTCGACGATCGCGCCGCACGGCGTGCCAGCACGGCGATCGCGAAGCGACCCTCGTGGCGGATCGAGGAAGTGACGGACGCGACGAGCGGCGCGAAGATCTGGATCGTCACCGATGGCGCTGGTGCGCGCGCCGAGTGCACGACGCCCGAGCTCGCCGCGACGATCCTCCGCAAGCTGGAGGCTGGATGAGCGCCAAGCGCGTTCCTGGCGGCGTCACGCGCGTCAACATCGCGGCGGACGTGTCCGTTCGCAAGCGCGTCGCGACGCGCGTCGAAGTTTCGACGCGCAAGCCCACGCAGCCGTCGGCGCCGCAGGGCAAGGTATTGTCGCGTCCGGCACCGGTGAAGGTCGTCGCGACGCGGCGGGGAGGACCTCGGTGAGCGCCAAGCTCGATGCCGGGCTCCTCCGGCAAGTCGGCCTCACGGCGTTCGACATCAACACGATCGGCGTGCTCGTGAAGAGCGGCGGCGAAGCCGCGTGGTACCCGAACAACGTCAAGCCGTTCACGCGCCAGATGATCGATGCGATGATCAAGAAGGGGCTCGTCGAGATCACGTCCGGTCCGACGGGCGGACAGTACCTGCGCCTTACCGATCTCGGTCGCCAAGCGGCGACGCAGATCGAGGCGATGAACGTCGCGCCCAAGGTCGAGGTGAATCGAGCGTAGACCGATCGTGAGTCTCGAAGAGCCCCGTAGCGCGAGGACCGCGCACGGGGCTTAGGCGATCAGAGGACCATCACACCATGAACGTGACCGAAGAGCATCTCCACCACATGGCCAAGCGCCACCACCACACGATGGGCAAGCTGCGCGCGATCCAGGACAAGGCACGCGCGCTCACGTCGCGCTTCATCGGTACGCTCGAAGTCGGCGCCGGCGCCTGGCTCGGCGGCGTCGCCGAGGGTCGGCTCAAGCATCCCGATGGATCGGGCGGCACGGTCATGCACGTGCCCGTCAACCTCGCCGCGGGCGTCGCGCTCCTGGCCGCGGGTCATCTCGAGCTCGCCGGCAAGGAGTGGAGCGATCACCTGAACAACCTCGGCAACGGCTTCGTCGGTAGCTACGTCGCGGCCGCCGGCTACACGTTCGGCACGAACTGGCGCGATACCGGTCGGCTGTTCGGCCACGGCGCGGCCGCGTTGCCGCCGCCAGCACCGGCGCCCGCGGTGACCGGCGAGCTCTCGGAGGCGCAGATGGCGGACATCGTCCGCCGGATGCAAGCCGCCGCAGCGCCGGCGCGCTGATCGCGCGGCCGATCGCTTCCTGAGATGGCGGGATCGCGATCCCGCGTTGAGCGCAGCGCACACGGGCGCTGCGTTGAACGCCCGGTCGCGGGCCGACCTCGAGCGCGAGGATCGACAGTCAAGAGCAGTAACTCCGAATGCGGCGCGAGCGCGCGACCGCGAGCGCAGCGACTTCGCGTCGCGCGCAGAAGGTCAACTCATGTCTCGTCGCAACGTCACGTGGCTCTCGGGAGAGCAGCAGCAGGCTCTCCTCGGTGCCTGGTACCAGATCGTGGGAGCTCCGCTCCAGCACTCCGGCGTGCCCAGCCGGCTCCAGCACGGCGTCTACGGCGGTCGCGGGCACCACCACCCGCGCTATCTCGTCGGCGCCGACGGTGGCGACGGCCTCGACGTCCCGCCGCGCAACGCGCTGATCGACGCGCCGGGTCCCGAGCGCGCCGGTCGCGAGGTGCTACCGATGTCGACGGGCGTCGCGATCCTGCCGACGCAGTCGGCGCAGATCACGGCGCGGCCGCAGCGGGTCGCGTTCCGCCCGGAGCGCGTCTTCATCTCGGCGGCGGGCACCAGTGGCGG